>Ga0315280_10003053_pt1 | contig 26142 bp, 20 predicted proteins | sample YL17G06_40_MG_FD_203697 | JGI IMG/M metagenome (GOLD analysis project Ga0315280, IMG submission 203697) | Sediment microbial communities from Yellowstone Lake, YNP, Wyoming, USA - YL17G06_40 | ecosystem: Environmental > Aquatic > Freshwater > Lake > Sediment | place: USA: Wyoming | collected...
GCAGGGTTTCCTTCCAAGAGTGTCCCCCCTTATTGATTCATCGCCATATGCTCGTTGGAAGGATGGCAAGGAGCGAAGCGACTGTTGGAAGGAAACCCTAGAGCAGGGTTTCCTTCCAAGAGTGTCCCCCCTTATTGATTCATCGCCATATGCTCGTTGGAAGGATGGCAAGGAGCGAAGCGACTGTTGGAAGGAAACCCTAGAGCAGGGTTTCCTTCCAAGAGTGTCCGACAGGACCCGCGAAAGGTACACCAGTTGAGGCTTCTGAAAGATCTCATCGCCCGGAGGCTCATGTTTCTTCTGACAGCCGTGCCCGGGCTCCTGGTCTTTTTGATGCTGTTCGGCCTTCTCCAGAAATCGCGGGCCATCCTGGCGCTCAAAACATTTTCCAGCCTCCTCTTCGGCTCGTCCTGGCATCCGCTCAAGGGGGAATTCGGCCTCTTTCCTTTTTTGATGGGAACCTTGTGGGTAACACTCGCGGCCATGGTTATCGCTGTTCCCATTTCGCTTTTGACGGCCGTCTTTCTTTCCGAGTATGCGCCGAGATTCGTCCGCGAATTTGCCAAGCCCATGATCGATCTGCTGGCCGGAATTCCTTCCGTTGTCTACGGCGTTTGGGGCGTGCTCATGGTCGTCCCCTTCGTGGGGAAGACGCTGGCCCCCCTGTTCGGCACATATTCTTCCGGGTATTGCGTGCTCTCCGGCGGGGTCGTCCTGGCCATCATGGTCTTTCCGACGATCATTCATGTCGCCCTGGAGGTCTTTTCCACCGTGCCCAACGAGCTGAGGGAGGCGTCGCTGTCCTTGGGAGCCACAAAATGGGAAACGGTCAAACACGTGGTTTTGCGCAAGGGCCTCCAAGGAATCATTGCCGCCGTCGTCCTCGGCCTGTCACGGGCATTCGGAGAGACGATCGCGGTGCTCATGGTCGTGGGAAACGTCCCTAAGCTGCCCAAATCGATTTTCGACCCCGCTTACCCTCTGCCCGCCCTCATCGCCAACAACTACGGCGAGATGATGTCCGTGCCGCTCTACGATTCCGCCCTGATGCTGGCGGCGCTCGTGCTGCTGCTGGTTGTACTTGTCTTTAACCTTGGGGCCAGGTTCATCCTGGTCCGAGCCGAACGGAAAGCCGAATGATGAAGCTCCGCCGACGCAAAATCGAAGAACGCGTTTTTCAATTCTTCATGACGGCCTCAGCGGTCATCGTCCTCGGAAGCCTGCTTCTCATCATCGGGGCCGTCGTCGTCAAGAGCCTCCCGGCCCTAAAGCTGTCCATGATTACCCAAACACCCAAGGGAGGCTATTATCTCGGGAAAGAAGGCGGCATCCTCAACGCCATTGTCGGGTCGCTGTATCTCGCTTCGGGCGCGACCCTTCTTTCGCTCCTGCTCAGCCTGCCCATCGTGCTTTTTTTGAACATTTACACAAAGAAATCCTCTGTCCTGGCGACTTGGACGCGGTTCTCGCTGGACGTCCTCTGGGGCATTCCCTCGATCGTCTACGGCGCCTTTGGTTTTATTATCATGATGTTTTTTGGGCTGCGAACGTCGCTCCTGGCCGGGATCATCACGGTCGCTTTGCTCGAGCTTCCGATCATGACGCGGGCCATGGATGAAGTCATCCGCCTGGTTCCCGAGGCGTTGAAGGACGCCTCCTATTCCCTGGGAGCGACGAAGCTGGAGACGGCGTTCCAAGTCGTCGTCCGGCAGTCCCTTCCGGGAATCGTCACGGCCGTCCTGATTGCCTTCGGACGCGGGATCGGGGACGCGGCCTCGGTCCTTTTCACCGCCGGGTTCACCGACAGCATTCCGCGATCCCTGCTGCAGCCGGCGGCCACCCTTCCCCTGGCCATCTTCTTCCAGTTGGGCACTCCCTACCCAGAAGTCCAGCAAAGGGCATATGCCTCGGCCGCCGTGCTGACGTTGATCATCCTCGTCATCAGCCTGGGGTCGCGGCTGCTCATCAAGCGATTTGCGAGGCATAGGATAAAATAGAGGATGAAATATTCGTGTTATTCCGGCCAGGGCAAAGTGGGTGGCGCCGAACGGGGCACCCCATCGGATACTCTTGGAGGTGGACCCTTTCATAGGGTCCCCCTTCAACGGGCGGCGGGAAGACCCGCCCGCCCTGCTACCCCTCCAAGGAGCATTTCCCCATGAATTCATCGCGTCATGCTCATTGGAAAGGAGGCAGAGAGCGAAGCGAGCGTTGGAGGGAAACCCTTCTTGTGGGTTTCCCTCCAAGAGTGTCCGACAGGACCCGCTTTGCCCTGGCCGCAATTATCAAGAGGTGAGAGCCATGGATTTCCAAACGCACATCAGCATCCGGAACCTGAGCGTCTCTTACGGCGCCCAGCAGGTGTTAAAAAATGTCAGCCTGGATATCCCGGACCGCAAGATCACCGTCATCATCGGGCCGTCGGGGTGCGGCAAAACAACGCTCCTGAAATCCCTGAACAGACTCCTGGATTCGGTGGACGGCGTCAAGATCGAAGGCCAGATTTACGTCGACGGCGAAGACATCTATGACCCCAAGATCGAAGTGACGCACATCCGGAAAAAAATGGGCCTGCTCTCCCAAAAACCGCAGGTGCTTCCCATGTCCATTTACGACAACGTCGCCTACGGCCCCCGGCTCCACAACGGCCTGGAAAGGAAAAAATTGACACGGCTTGTCGAGGACCATCTCCAAGTCGCGGGCCTCTGGGACGAGGTCAAAGACCGCCTTCACGAGCCGGCGTCCAGGCTCTCCGTAGGACAGCAGCAAAGGCTCTGTCTGGCGCGCGGCCTGGCGGTCGAGCCCGAGATCATTCTGGGTGATGAACCCACTTCGGCGCTGGACCCACAGTCCAGCCAGAATGTCGAGCGCCGCCTGATCGAACTCAAATCGGAATACACGGTGGTCGTCGTCACCCATATCCTCCGCCAGGCGCGGCGGATCGCCGACTATCTGGCCTTCCTTTATCTGGGCGAGCTTGTCGAGCACGGCCCAGCCGCCGAGATTTTCGCCAACCCCAAGGACCCCCGGACGCGCGCTTACCTCACCGGCGAAATCAGTTGATTTTAAAGAACGTTTTAAGAAAACAGAAATAAGCTTAGGGGCTTCTGCGAGCGATTGTTTTTTCGGTTTTGAGCAGAAAGTTCCCGGAATTTTCGTATTTTTTAATGATGGAGATTTTTCTTTTTTTTAGGAAGTCTTTTTCGGGCATTAATTCCGGGGTCAGGTAACAATAATCATAACTCGGAATCTGGCCCGGCTTGTTCACCAGCCCAAACTCCAGCCAAAACAGATGATCTTTCATTCGATAATAATTTGTGGCCGGCGCGAAGAGCCAGTGCATGCCCAACCGTATTTTTTCTGGAGGGGCCGAATCTTTTTCTCTCAACTGTTTTAATTCTTCGAGCATGTATTTTGTATCGGCCCCGAATTTCCAGTCCTGGACCCATATCGTATTCGCCGTTTGAGAAAAGTGAAAGGCGCTAAGGAGGGTCAGGAGAATGAACAAAGACGCGGCCGGGATATTCATTTTCGGACGGCTGTCGGCCAGAGATTGGACGAGAAAAACGAGGAAAAGCATGTACAGCGGAATAAAAAATACAGCGGTCCTTTCATACAGGTAAGGCGTTTGAAACAGGATGTTCTGGCCGACCGTTGAGAGGGCGGACAGACAAAGGACGGCCATCAGGAAAAAGGCGGTCCGGATTTTGAAAAAGGTTTTTCTTCGCAGGTAGAAGAGAAATAGGATGAGAAAAAGAACGAAGGATAAAAAGATTAGAGAAAAAATCAAAAGAACTTGAAGGGAGAAATGGCTTTTGCCGTAAAAAGAACTCTGAATAAGGGGAAAAATCGTATCCTGGACAAAGCCCTTATCGCTTTCCCAATAGACGAAGGCTTGGTTTTTCCTAAAAAGATAGATCGGATAAGCCACCAGGGCGGCCAGCATGAAGGTGGCCGAGACCAGAGGGCGAAGTTGCTCCATTGTTAAGATCGCCCATCGTTCCAACAGCCGGCCGAGCCCAAGAACGAGGCCAAATATGGCGCCGAAGAGAACAATGACCAGAGCGGCCCGCCCCAGGATAGGGAGAAAAAAAAGGCGGTCTCCACCCCAATTGATCACGGGTTTCAGGTGAGGAAAATTCGCCCTCTTGAGCGAGATGGAGTCATCGCTGTAAAGAAAATAATAATTGTTGTTTTGGTCGTTTTTCCATTTCTGGATTTGTTCGGAGGTCGCCTGAAACGTCTGCGGGCCGATGCGGATCTCAGCCGCCTCGATTTTATCCGGGGAGGAGAGGGGAATTCTAAACTTGATCGCCGACAGATAAAATTCCCGGTTGAATGTCCAGAGGCCGTTTTGATACTCGAACGGCACCTCTCCATGAAAAAGGCTGACTCCATAAACCGCGGCTTCCGTCGGGGGACCGGAAATTCTGACCGTCAGTGGCTCTGTGAATCTTTCCGAAAATATCAGGTCTTGCCCCACCAGAACGATATTGAAGAAAAGGGCGAAGAGGACGAAGGCCGAGACAAGGATTTTTTTCATCCGGGATGGTTTCTTGACGGGAAGAGCATTCCCGGGTCCCGGGTTTTTCCTGTTCAATACAACGTAGAGCACGAACGTAAACAAAACCAGGCCGGCATACACATTCAGCAGAGCCAGGTTGGCCAGGACGGCGCAGGCCGCCATTCCGAGCGACCAAGACGGGTCTCTTACTCCTGCCGTCTTTCGCTTGGAGATTTTTTCTAAAAAGGACACATAAAAGAAAAGCGCCGCCGCCATAAACGCCATGGACAATCCATAGCCCCGGCAGAGAGAAAAAAAATCCAGGACATAGGGGTTGAGGTTCAGGAGCAAAAAGCCGGCGGCGGCCAGGGTCTTCCGGGTCCATTTGTGAACAAGCAGAAAAGAAAAGATAAGGTACAAAACATAGGCCAAGATGTTGGGAAGCCGGAGGACCCATTCCCTGCTCCCGCCGAAAACATAAAAAATCTTCGCCAGAAGCGTGTTTAAAAAGTGATTGTTAGGCGAAATAAAGTTAAAAAGCTGAAAGATATCTCCGCTCAGATAATTTAGGTAGGTCGTTGCCTCATCATGGCTGAAGGAGACCCGCACGGCATTCAGGATGACGTAACCAAGGACGAACAAAGAGAAGCCACCGATCATGACAAAATAGACAATCGCGCCGGGTTTTTTGAGGACCGCCTTTATCCGGTCCGTGAATTTGACCTTATTCATTTTTGGCTTTCGCTAATAAATTGCCGGAGAGGGGATAGGATTTGACGAGGATGATCGCGGAACGCTCAAAATTTTCTTCTAAGTAGTAAAAATCATGCCCGGGGTAGGGAGGCACCGTGTCGACCTCGAGCCAGGCCGACGTCCCCCGCTTTTCATAATAGGCAACGGAAGGGTAAAGGAACTCATCGATCCCCAAGCTGATTTTTGAACGCTCGGGGAAATTCTTGTCTTTCATCGTTTTTAGGTCTTTGAGAAGGTCTTTCGTATCGGCATCGCTCCTCCATTCCACCGTCATGGCCGTGTTGGCTCGTCCGGTAAAATGATAGAATGCGAGAAGGGTCATGATCCCCAGGAAGGAGATGGAAATGATTTTCAGGGCCGTCCTGCCAAGGCAGAGTTCGCGGAACAGAAATATCAGCAGGAGCGTGAACAGGGGGATCAGAAACAAGCCCGTGCGGCCGCTGAGATAGGGGTTGTCGAACAAGGCCCTTTGGACAATCGTGGAAATGGATACGACGACAAGCGTCGCAAAAACGGACAGTCCCGGCAGGACTTTGGCAAGAGATCTCTTTCGATAATGGACAAAAAGCAGGATCGGGAAGCCGAATATGGCGAGACAGACAAGGAGAAAAATCACCCACTCCTGCCGGTGGAAATAGAGATTTCCATAGAAGGAATTGTTGATCAACGAGAAGACGGTGTCCCGGATGAACCCGGTCTTGCCTCCCCAGTAGAATTCCCCGCTTTTTTTGAGGAAATAAAGAGGGTATCCGATGAATGCGGCAAGCCCAAAAGTCGTCCAGGCGAGGGGACGGAATTGTCCATGGGTGAGAATCTGCCGCCGCTTCAGGACGAGCCCCAAGAGATACAGAAGGGTGAAAAAAACAAGGTCAATTGCGAAGAGCAAAAGCATCCGGCCAAGGAAATAGAAGAAAAAGATGCGATCACCTTTCCAGTTGATGACCGGCTTGAAAACCGGGAGCGGGGAGCGTTTGAGGGAAACAGAGTAATCGCTGTAAAAAACAAAGTATCTTCTGTGGGGGTGTTCATTCTTTATTTTGAGAATATGGTGGGCATCATAGGCGAACGCTTTCTGCCCGATCCGGATTTCGATCCGCTTGATCTTGTCCATAATGTTGGGCAGACATCGGAACTTGATGGCCGAAAAATAGACCGGCACATCCAGGGTCCAGATGTCCCCTTTATAGATGAGACGCCACTGTTGATTCCTGACGTCCATCCTGAAGACATCCATGTATTGTTTGTCCGGCTCGCTCAAGCCCGTGATCTTAACGGCCACGGGTTCATAGAGGTTTTTGGAGATGAGGAGGACCCGGGAGACCTGCGAGATGTTAAAAAGAACGGCCGCCAGGATGTACAGGGACCAAAAAATTCTTTTCTTTTTCGATGGACTTGGTCCTGGCTGATCCAGTGGAGGCCGCAGCCTGTTCTGACGATTCCAAACAAGAAAGACGACAAAAGCGATAAGGACAAGGCTTAAATAGACATTTAACAAGCTGAAGCTGGACAGGACGGCCAAGCCGCCGGCGATGAGCGAGAACTGCAGCCGGCGATAGCGGTCGGGCTGGTGATCGGCCTCCATATCCAGGAATGAGAAAAAGAAGAACAGGGCCGCCATGAGGAAGGCCAGGGATAATCCATATCCCCGGCAGAGAGAGAAAAAGTCCAAGACATAAGGATTGGCGGCCAATAGGAAATAGCCGAAGACGACGAGGATTTTATTTTTGACAAATCGATTGAGGATGAGGAAGGAAAAAAGGAGATAGACGACAAAAGCGAGAAGATTGGGAAGCCGCAGGACGAATTCACTGTTCCCGCCCAAGGCGGAGAAAAATTTTGTCAGCAGCGTGTTCACCAAGTGGTTGTTGGCCGAACTGAGGTTAAAAACGGCCATGGGGCCCGCCGAGATATAATTCAGATACGTGGCCGCCTCGTCGAACGTCAAGGGCGCGACGATGGCTCTGTCGACTAAAAAAATGATGAAAAAAAGAGAAATTCCCGCTATCGCGACTTTAAAGAAAACCGAATCGATATATCTGAGGAGCTTCTTCATCCGTCCAGGGATTCTAGCCTACATTCATATAATCGTAATCCTTGGGAGTGTCAAGAATCTATTCCTTCTATTTGCGTTTCACCAGGATGGTGCCGGAGCGCGGATAATTTTTAATGCCGTGTATTGAGCCGTCTCTCGCGTTGTCCAGGCGTCGTTCTCATAGGTCAACAGTCTCTCCTGTCCATCCGGCTCGACCCTGAAAACCTGGAGATTTCGTTTGAGCTTTTCCTCGGGACCCGTAATCTTGACAGTCACGGGTTCGTAAAGGTCCGGCCTGAGAGCCGGATGTTGGGACATGACCAAAAGATTAAAGAGAACGGCCGGCAGGGTCAGGACGGTCCAGAGGATTTTTTTCGATTGGAATGGAATCTGAGCGGTTTGAGCAACCGGGAGGCGGCTCCAGTCTTTGATATTCAAAACGACGAAGAGCCCCAAGGCGAAAATCACGAGGCTGAGATAGACGTTGAAAAGACTGACGTTGGACAGGACAGCCAATGAAGCGAAAAGCAGGGACAATTGCAGAGGACGAGACGGGTCGGAAAGCCGGAGCGAAGCGGCGTCCAGGAATAAAAAGAAGAAAAACAGGGCCGCCATCATCAGACCCAAGGATAATCCGAAACTGCGGCAGAGAGAAAAGTAATCCAAAACATACGGATTCAGGAGATAGTTAGGAAACTTGGTGGCTTCATCGACGTAGAACGTCGTCCGAGCCGCTCGGACGACCTCGAAGGCGATGAGAAGAAGGGAGACGGCCAGAATCGACGATCGGAAAAGCGTCCGATCGTATTTTTAGGAAGATTCATCCTCGGCCCGGAGATTTCAGCCTCACTTCATATAACCGTAAAAAGCGGGAGTGTCAAGAACATTCGTGGTCGGATCGAACCTTCCCAGAATGACGGCCTCCCTTTCCCAGTCTGCTGTCAGGGCGGTGTTGGCGGTTTGGAAGAAGTGATAGGCAGCCAGGACGGTCATCACCACCAGGAGCGCTGCCGCGATGAACCTCAGGCTTCGTTTCAAGCGCCCCACGGATTGTGCCAGGAAGACGAGAAGGAGTGTGAACAGTGGGATCAAGAAGAGGGCCGTTCGTCCCAACAAATACGGATTGCCGAACAGGAATCTCTGCAAAATTGTGAAAATAGACGAGAGGAAGAGGATGGCCGGGACCGATAACCCCGGCAAGGCGGTAGTCGGAGATGCCTTTCGCGCCTGGATAAATAGGACAATCAAAAAGCAAAGAATGGACAGGAGGATTAAAAGCACGATAAGCGGCTCCTGCCGGGGGAAATATGATGCCCCATAGAAGGAATTATGAATGAGGGAAAACACGGTATCCCGGATAAACCCGTTCTGTCCCCCGTAATAAAGCTCGCCGCTTCTCTTGAGGATCGCGAGCGGGTAGCCGATAAACGATCCCAGGAGGATTGTCGTCAAGGCCAGGGGGCGGAATTGCTCCGCGGCCAGGATTCGTCGCCGTCCAAGCAGCCTGCCGAATCCATAGATCAGCGCGGCGGCCAGCCCGGCAACTCCGGTGACAAGCAGGATTCTCCAGAGCAAGGCCTCGAGAAAAATCGAATCGCCGCGCCAGTTGATCATGAACCTGAAGGTCGGGATTATGGATCGCCTGAGGGAAACGGCTTTTTTGGCCATGAAGACGGCATAGCCCTCCACGTAAAAAACCTGAAATCTTTTGATATCTACGGCATCATACGAAAACTTCCGGGGGCCGATCCGGATCTCGATCCGCTTGATCTTGTCCAAGAGGCCGGACGGGCACCGGAATTTGATCGCCTTGAAATAGATGGGATCCTCCGTCTTCCAAAGGTCGCCCGTGCGGCCCAATTCTCCCTCCAGGTTTTGGGTGTCGATTCTGAGAACTTGCATATTCGGCCTGTCCTCGTCATCCAGGCCGACGATCCTGACACTGACGGGTTCAAAGAACCGTCCGGCCAGGCCGAGATCCTGGCTCATGACTAATAGATTAAAAACGACGGACGCCAGGATGAAAATGGCTAAAAGGATTCTGCGGCCGGGGCGCTTCCCGGAACCAGGCCGAGGGGTCGACCATCCGACACGTTCCCTGCCATTCAGGACGACGAAAGCCATGAACGAAAAAAAGACCAGGCTGAGATAGACGTTGAGCAAGACAAAGTTGGAGAGAACGGCCAGGGACACGGCTGCAAGCGAAATATACAAGTCTCTCAGGTCTCTCGGCTCTCCGGAGGCCATGTCTCCCAAGAACAAGAAGAAGAAGTACAACCCGGCCATGAGAAAGCCAAGCGAGAGCCCGTAGCCCCGGCTGAGGGAAAAGAAATCCAGGACGTACGGATTCAGGTTGAGCAGGAGAAAGCCGCAGACGACGAGGATCCGTGTCTTCGCAAAACGCTGCAAAAGGAGAAAGGCAAAGACGAGATAGACGAGGTAGGCCAGGAGATTGGGAAGCCGCAGGGCCAGTTCGCTCGGGCCGAACAGCGCATAAAAGAACTTGGTCAGGAGCGTGTTCAAAAAATGGTTGTTGGCAGAAGCGAAACTGAAGACGGCCAGGATGTTGGTCGAGACGAACTTGCGGAAGGTGCCCGCCTCATCGGGAGTGAAGGGCACCCGGACCGCCCGGAGGACCTCATAGATGATGAAAAAGAAGGAGAAACCCAGAATAAGGAGATGAAAAGAGATTCTCCCGAAGCGCGTTCGGGACTTCATCCTCGAAGCGGGGGCGTTCTTAATTGAATTCCTTCAAAAATTCGTAGAAGTTGATCTCGTTGGCGTCCAATCCGTATTTGTATACGTAATGTCCGGCCAGGCGCGAGGCGAATACGGCCTTCATATACGTCGCCGGCACCCGCTTCAGCAATTTATCGTGCCCGACTAAATCCAAGAGCGCCGACGGGCAGCCGCAGGTGCAGACTTTCTTGACGAGCCCCTTATTGGAGAACAGGTCGGACCTGTTGATCGCGTCCTTGATCTGGTTGATCTTGTCGCTGATCCGGTCGGTCAGCACGGCCCTCGGGATCCTCTTGGCCTTGTTCTCCTTCCAGATGATCTCGAACTCGAGGGAGGCATTTTCCCGGATAATCTCCAGGATCTGCTCGATGTAGGCATGCCGAAACTCGGGAATAAGGCCGTCCTTCACGCACATGTTCTTGTCGAATTCTTCGTCGGTGAGCGCCAGGCTGGCCAGCACCTCGAGCGAGGACGAGGTGACCCCGCCCTTATTGGCCGAGGCGTCTTTGTAGATGATGACGCCTTTTTCCTCCAGGCGCAGCCGGGCCTGCTGGGTGATGAAAAGGTTGGCCCCTTCGATGATGACCTTGAAGCGGGGCTCGCCGTTCTCATTCACGTAATTCTGCCAGTTATTGATGCTGATCGATGCCGGCCGTCCGCCGCAGGGAACAAACAGGTCGGCCTTGAACAGCGGATGAAGATGGAATGTGTTGCGGAATTCAAAGCCGCTCTCGATACGCTCGCCGTGTGGGAGGGTGATATCGCGGTCCTTGACGTTGACGAGAAAACCACCCGTCGAGAGTCGGTCCTTGGGGAAGTTCTCGACCATTTTTCGCGCCTTGGCCAGCTTCCTCAATTCCTTGCGGTCCAGGCCTTCGGCGTCATAGAGGACGCCCGAGCCGTCGACGACGGCCAGGATCTTGTCCCTGGAAATGAGGATCTCGTTCGAGCCCAGGTCTCCGTCCGGACCGCCGGTCATGACCTTGGTGATCTCCTCCTCCTTGATCCCGAGCTTTTGGAGCGTGTCCAGGACGTACTGGTGGGTGGAATTGGTCGTCATGCCGTAGAGGTCGTGCGGGATGCCCCCCATGGAGACCGGCTTTCCGGTCGAGAAGGCTTTCCAGAAGGCGTAGCCGCGGGCCTTGCCCCGGAGAGCGGCCCATTCCATGAGCTCGGCCGTTCCCTCATCCGGCCCCAGGAAGAGGATGACCTCCTGCCCGTAATAATCCACAATGTTCGGGTCGGGCAGCATGAGGTCGAGCAGCCCATCGACGTATTTTTTGAAACTGGACTCGGATTTGTCCATGAAGCCCCAGTTGAGGAGGATCGTTCCCTTGGAGCCGCCCTCGGGCAGGTCCTTGTTCTTGCTCTGCTGGGTTAGGGCCAGGTTGTAGTTCTCGTCGAAGATAAAATCCGAGTTGGCCAGGTAGGTCTGGATGTTGGAAGAGCGGACGATCCGGATGCCGCCGCGCGCGATGTCCCGGAAGCGGATGTGGAAGCCGCGGAACTCGGCGCCGACGACATGGAAAATGCCGAACGGGGTGACGGGGTAATCCACCTTGTTCAGGTAGGCCGGATTGTACATAAAGGACAAGGCCGTCTTTTCCTTGATATAAAAATTGGACCGGAGCGAAGCTTTGATGAACATCAAGACGGCCAGCAGGATGTCGCGGTCGATATCGATCTTGATATTGCGGAGGATGTCTTTCTTGAGCTCGGCCATGTCCGGTTCGATGGCATGGCCCTTGCGGTAAGGGCTGAATTTCTTTTCGAAAAGCTTGAAGGCCTTTTTGATGAATTCGCAATTGCCCGTCAGGGCTTCCCAGACCCGCGATTCATGGTAGGTGTCTTTGACGAGTTTCGTGCGCAGCGTCCTGAGGATGCCCAGGAGCTCGGGCGAGTCCTTGAGCGTGTCGGCGAGCTTCAAGTATTCTTCATTGTAGCCGCTCAGGAACTGGTGGGCGAAGCTCCAGGCCGAGACGCCGAAAACCATTTCCTGGGCGTTGAGCTTTCCTTCCCGGAAGAGCTGAGACAGAGGGCTTTCGGGGATGGCATACACCAGGCTGATGTCCTCGATGAGGACCTGGACGAGCCGCTCGTCTTCGATATTGTCCAGGTAGATGGAGATGACAGTCTTTCCGTTGGCCAGCTGCTCGATGTACTTGCGGTTGGACACCAGGCTGTGGGAGTTGAGCACGTCGGAAATGTTGGAAAAGAAGCGGCGGCTCGAATCGCGGAGGGTGATGATCATGAGGCGCAGGTCTTTTGTCTTTGCGTCATGGGAGACATCGATGAGCGGACTCTCCCATCCCTGGTGCTGCTTGACCAGCTTCTGGAACCGCTGGAGGGTCTCTTGGGGCGCGGACTCCAAAAATGCCTTGTCGGCGAGCTTCCTGATATCGGTTTCATCGGCCAGGACTGTGCCCGTGTCGAAGGTGGGCCTATAGACCAGATACATCCTCAAGTACTCCAGGCCGGCGGCCTTCCGCGATGTCCGGTAACATTGGAGCCTGTCATGGGGATACTTTTCTTCGATCTTCCGTTCGATCTCGAGGGCACGGAAATGATAGTCATCGACAAGGTAGATGGCTTCGTTCTCGAGTTCGGTGCTGAAATCGATCTTGACGATTTTTTCCTGCTTGACCGTCGCCAGGATCTCCGCCGCCATGAGGGCTTCGATGTGCTTGGCGACCGTCTCCAGCGGCGTGGTTTTGAAATAATAGGCGTTCATCACCAGACCGGCGCAGAACCAATTGAGCTCTTCCCGAACGGCCGTCTGGGTGAAGCGGCCGTGGTTGAGGATGGTTTCTTCGATCTTGCGGATCTGGGCTTCGTTGAGCACCGACCTGCAGGCGATTTCCTGTAGGGTTTTCATCGCATCACTCCTTCGAGGTTGTAGACAAATAAAAAAGTGAACAATATTATACCAGAAAAAAGGGTCATCATAAACACGTAGGGCCAGATCTGCACATTTAACGGGCAAGATCCGGAAACGGCCTTGCTATTCGATTTCCAGCTCGATTTTTTCGAGCAGCAGCTCGGTTCCCTGCAGGATTTTGAGGTTCGTTGAGTTGCAGGAAGGACAGACGAAAATATAGCTGTCTAAAAGGGCTTCCCACCCGCAATTCTGGCACCGCACTTTGAGCGGCATCTCTTCGATCTCCAACACGGAGGTCTCGGCGATGGTCTCTTTTTTGTAGGCCTCAAAGGCCGTTTCGAGAGCTTCGGGCACGACGCCCGAGAGCCTTCCCACGTTCAGCTTGACGCGGGTGATTTTCAGGGCTTTTTGTTCTCCGGCTTTTTCGAGGAGGATCTCGAAGAGGCTGGCGATGATCGAAAATTCATGCATGGACCGGTCGGCGGAGCGAGGCGATGAAGAATTGGACGAGCTCGTCCAATCCCTGTCCCGTGACGGCGGACGTCAAAAAAATCTTCAAACGGGGGTTGAGCTCGAGGGCTTCTTTTTTCGCTTTTTCCGGATCAAAAGGCAGGTGTGGAATCAGGTCGGACTTGGTCAGGATCAGGCAATCGGAAGTGATGAAGGCCTTGGGATATTTCTTGGGCTTATCGTCTCCCTCCGGCGCCGAAAGAAGCACGCAGCGCAGGCGTTCTCCCAGCTCGTAGCTGGCGGGACAGACCAGGTTTCCGACGTTTTCGATAAATAGGAAATTCAACCCCGTCGGCAGCTCGGGCAGGATCTTGGCGACCATCTTGGCCTCCAAATGGCAGGCGCCCCCGGTCGTGATCTGCCAAGCCGGCACACCTTTGGCCCGGATACGTTCCGCATCCCGCTCCGTTTCGATGTCGCCTTCAATCACGGCCATTCGAAAGCCTGCCTTGAGACCCTCGGCGAGTTTTTCGAGCAGCGCCGTCTTGCCCGCCCCGGGAGAGCTCATGAAATTAACGGCCAGGATCCTCCTGTCTTCGAGCTTGGCCCGGATCTCGGCGGCGATCTTTTTATTAGAGCCGAGAATTTCTTCGATAACGATGACTTCTTTGTGTTTCAAGGTCTTTTCGGACATATGCACTCTCTTAACAGCTCTCGAGTTTTCTGGATGACGGCCGGAGGCCGGCGGGCCATCTCCTCGCTCAAGCCTTCGCCCAGATTATACATGAATACCCACTCCGTCATCGCCGAACAATTCGTTGCCTAAGCCAAAAATAAGGGTTTTCATGGCGGTGGGGATGACTATTTTTTGTCTGGACGGGGCAGGACTACGGTAAAAACACTCCCTTTGCCAAATTCGCTGGATACCCGGATCGAGCCATTATGGGATTCGACGATTTTCTTGGCGATGGACAGCCCCAGTCCCGTGCTCTTCATTTTTTTCGCCTGGCTGCGGTTCACCTGGTAGAACTGGTCGAAGATGAACGGCAGGTGCTCTTTGGAGATTCCGATGCCGGTATCTTCCACTTCAACCGTCACCGTATCCGGATTTTCTTTGAGGCTGATCTTCACCCGGCCCCGGGGCTTGTTGTATTTGAAGGCGTTGCTAATGAGGTTCGAGAAGACCTGCTCGAGAGTTTCTTCGTCGCCGAGGAGCCTGCCCGTCTCCGGACCGGGCTCAAGGTCGAGCTCGACGTCGAACTCTTTGGCCAGCGGCCGCATGAATTCGACAACCCTCTCAAGTGTCTTTCGCAGCTCAAGGGGCTTGAATTTGCTGACGATCTGACCCTGGTTGATCCTGGCCAGGTCCAGCCAGTCATTGATCAGCTTGAGAAGTCCGTCCGCACGGTCCTGGGCCCTGCGGAGCATCTCTTTCTGCTTGTCTTCAACGGTCCCGGCCATTCCGGCCAGGATAACTTCGAAATACTGCTGAATGGCGACGAGCGGGCTCCGGAGCTGGTGGGAGACCATGGTGATAAAGCTTTCCTCAAGAAGCCTTTTTTCCCGGCGCAATTGCTCGGTTTCAAGAGCCAGTTTTCTCCGTTCCAGAGCGCGATTGACGATGATACGCAGCTCCTCGGGAGTGAAGGGCTTGGGCAGGAAGTCGTAAGCTCCTTTTTTCATGGCCTCCACGGCCGAATCGACGGTGGCATAGCCCGTAATCACGATGGGGATAATCTGGGGATCGATCTGCTTGATCTGCTCAAGCACGTCAAACCCGCTCAGGCCGGGCATCTTGAGGTCGACGAGGACTACGTCCGGCTTCAGGTCCTTTGTTTTTTGCAATCCCAACTTGCCGTCCTCGGCCGTTTCCGCCCGGAGGCGGCTCTTGACGAGAATCTGATAGCAGGAATCTCTCATCACTTCTTCATCGTCGATCACCAGCACCAGCGGCTTTTGGTCGGTCATTGATTGTTTCCCTTCTCGTCTAAAAAAAGATTTTGTTTTTCAGCCTATTATTTTAACTAAAAATTATTTTTATTTCAGCAAGAATTTAGAAGGAAGAAAGGTCGGCGTTGCCTTCCATCCTGTGACGACGGGCACGAAGAAAATGAGGGGTTTGAGAAGAGATGAAGCGACCGTGGGGGGATTTACGTGAAAACTCCCGGTGGGGAGGGAAGCCCTTCTCAAATCCCTTATTTCTTCAGCAGCTTCTCGATCCTGGCCAGCAGGTCGGCGGCCTTGACCGGCTTGTCGATATAATCATCCGGGCCGGCCATCCCCTGTTCGTCGGCCTTAAACTCGAAACGGGAGCCGGCCATCTCTTTCACGGCGGAGATGAAGATGATGGGCGTATCCTTAAAATCCTTGTATTCTTCGGATGTTTTGACGGCGTGGCAGAGAGAAAAGCCGTCAAACAGGCTGTCCATCATGATATCGAGAAGAATAAGGTCGGGTTTCTCAGCGAATATTTTCTGTTTTCCCTCTTCGGGGTTCGAGGCGGCGACGACTTCGTAGAGGGCGGATTTCAAGATCGGAGTGACGGCATCCCTAAAGTCGGGGTCATCATCAATCATCAGAATTTTCGGGGCGGGTTTTTTCATTGAATATTTCTCCTTTACCGGCTTAAAGCATTCCTGATGGCTAATTTCAACTCGTCTTTGCCAAAAGACTTTATAAAATAAAAAAAGATATCCTGTTTCCTCACTTTAGCCTCCAGCCGTTTAGTGTTCTTTCCGGTCGTCATGATGATTTTGAGCTTCGGGTCGAGGTTCTTGAGAACCGAGACCGCTTCGTATCCCCGCATCTCGGGAAGGTCGACATCGAGAATCAGACAGCCATAGTTGTTCTGGGAGATCTTTTGGATGGCTTCGGAAAAGCTTCTTCCCGTTTCAACCTCATAATTTTCGCTTTTCAGAAAGGAGACCAGTTCCTTCCTCGCCCGGCTATCCGGGTCGATCAGGAGAATCCTTTTTGCGAGCTCAGCCATTTCGGCCTTCCTGAAACAAAGATTGAAGCAATTAATGTGCCAAGTGGGCGGGGAGAAGAAGAAAAAACGGCCGGCTAAGCCATTGAAAATGAATGAATAATAAAAAGAGTCGCCGCATGGCTGAGGAAAAGGCCGGGTGGGCGAAAAATCCCTGAGGCATTTTTCCCCAGTAATGTTCCATAAGGCTACACTTTTAAAATCCAAAAAGCTCTCCTTGCAGGCGGCAAACATATCGTTTCATTATTCTAACAATTTCGAGTGAAGGGGACAAATAAGAAATCGTCCAGCCGGTGCGTTCTTTGATGCAGGAATAAAATGCCGGCAAAGTGACCGGACTTAGCAGATCACTTTGGGTTGGGCGTACTGGACTGGACGATTTCCTTACTATCTCCTTATTAATTTTTGATATGCTCTAAGATTTTCTCCAGGGCCTGAAGGACAGGCTCGGAGATTTTTTTCCCTTCTTGAATCGAAGCGGGCTGGATGCCCAGAATAAAGGAATTTTTCATCAGGGCCAAGCTGATCCGGCCCGCGGCCAGGGGCAGGAAGCGGTGGCTCAGCACGGAATTCCAGGCTGCCGTCTGGAGCGGGATGAGCGTGATCCTGCCGGGGGCTTCGCCGAAATCCACGGCGTCCAGGAAAATAACCGGCCGGCCGGCGTTCGTATCTGCCAACGTTCGATCCTCGAGCTCGGTTTCCAGCCAGACATTCTTAAAGCCCCGGCGGCGGAGTTGACTTGCCAATTCCAGGCCCGCTCCGTCATCGGAATGCTCGGACGTTCCCATTCCGACAAACACGGGCGCTGTTGCGGTCATCAATTCAGCCAGCTTTTCTTTCCAATGGTCCTGGGAAGCCTTTTTGACTTGGGTCATGTGAACCGAGCAGCTGATGCAGGGATCGAAAGATCGGACGACTAGGTCCATGCGGTCTTTGATCTTGTTTTCCTGGCCGGCATCCAGGAGCTTCTGGGCGGCGATGGCGCAGTAGCGTTCAATGTCTTCTGCATTCTGGGCCGTGGGCGTGATCAGGTCAGAACGGGAAACGAGGCCCTGGCTGATCTCGTAATAATGGAAGAGCGTCCCGCGCGGGGCTTCGACGGCGCCGGCTCCCTTTCCCTCCTTTTTCTTGTAGGGGACAATAGCCGGATCGGGCAGTTGGACGGCCTCGTTGACGACTTCCGGGATCCGCTCGAAGGCATAAAGAAGCTCCATGGCTTGGGCGGCGTTGTTGAACAGGGGGTTTTTCGTCCAGCGGGAGTTAAAATATTTCTTGTACATTTTCTGGGCTTCGCCCTCCAGCCTCTCGCCCAGGCAGTTCACCCGCGCCAGGGCGCCGACGGAATAGGGTTTCCCCTTGTACTGGCTTCGCTTGCAGTAGGAGTGAGATACGACGAATTCATTGGTGAGATTTTTATAGGCCTGGGCATTGATGATCTCGCCGTTGGAGAGAATGATCTCATCGCCGGCAAAGCCGTATTTTTTATGGGGCGGATGACAGCAGGCATACAGGGTCTCCGCCTCGGGCACATCCGGATAATCCAGCTCGGCAAAGAGCTTGACCGTCTTCAGGACGAACGGTATGAATTGGATGGCCCGGTTCTTGATCCAGACCAGCTCGTCCCGCGTCGGGAACTTACCGAACCCGCCGATGACCGGGTTCTCCCCGTGGATGGTGCGGCCGCTCATGACTTTCATGATGTGGTTGCCGAACTGTTTCATTTCCAGGGCGATCTTAACCTCGAAGGCGAACTTGGAAGCCATGGCGATGGCGTTGGGGAATCCGACATAGTCGGGAAGGGCCAGGTAAAACAGATGGAGGGAATGGCTTTCCACCATTTCCCCGAGGTGCATGAATTCCCGGAGCAAAGTGACCTTTGGCGGAACCTTGACATCCAGCGCTTTTTCCATGGCCCGGATGGCGGCATATTTATGGGAGAGCGTGCAGATGGCGCAAATCCGCGGCACGAGGTTGACATCCTCCTCCGGAGTTTTTCCGATGGTGAGCCGTTCGATCAGGCGCGGACCTTCGTTGACAATAAACTTGACGTCCGTCACAATGTTTCCGTCGATCGTCGCCGTGACTCCTCCGTTGCCTTCGACCCGGGCGAGGTGCTCAATGCTGATCTTCTTCATTTCTTCTCTCCTTTAAGCTGGGCGAAAAAGTCGGCGATTTTCGTTCCGCTGAAGTTGGCCATTTTGTTTTGAATGTGACTCCGGCTGAATCCTTTTTCGACGAGGAGCTTGTATTCAGCCGTGTTGTTGGCCTCTTCGTAAGGCCCCCAGCAGCCTACGCACGGCAGATGATAATTGATACAAACGGAGCCGCAGCCGGCCGCTGTCAGAGGCCCCAGACAGAGGACGTTCTTATTGAGGAGGCAGTCGTTTTCGTTCCATTTGCACTCCATGCAGACAGGAAACCGGGAGAGCTCCGGCGGGTTCCCGTTGATCATTCGCGTAAAGGTGGAGAGGAATTGTTCCCGGCCGATCGGGCAGCCCGGCAAATAGAAATCGACCTTGACGTAAGCATCGATGGGCTTGGGCGGGAGGGGCTTGGTGATGGACATCTCCACATTACCGTAGATTTTTTTGAAATGATCTTCCCAGTCCGCGGCTTGGAGGCAGTTCGCCTGGATGCCGCCGAGGCCGGCACAAATGCCGATGGCCACCAGGACTTTCGACCTTTTCCGAATGTCCAGAAGCTCTTTGAGCTCCCGTTCTGTCGAAACCGAGCCTTCGACCAGAGCCACGTCGAGGGGGCCGTCGTTGTTGTCGCTCTTGGCCATGAGGAACGATTCGATGTCGGCCGCCTTGAAGATGTTGACCAGCTCGTCCTCACAGTCGACGATGAGCAGGGCATCTCCGGCGCAGCCCGTGAGTTCGTAGATCCCGATTTTCAGTTTGGCTTTTTGCATCACGGTCTCCTTAGATAAGCTCCCGCATGTGAAGAACGTCCCAATAGTTGAAGACGGGTCCGTCGAGGCAGGTATAGATGTAGTCGATGGCGCAATGGCCGCATTTGCCGACCCCGCATTTCATGCGCCGTTCCAGGGTCATGAGGATTTGATTTTTGGGAATATTCAGCTTGAGGAGCTCTTTGATAACGAACTTGTACATGACGGGAGGGCCGCAGACCAGGCTGTAGGTGTTTTCGGGATCGACTTTTTTCAGACGTGGGAAGAGCGTGGTCACGACACCGATATTCTCTTTCCAGGTGCCTGTGTCGTCCTTGTCCACGGCCAGGTGGCAGTCCAGGTCGCCTCGTTCTTTTAAGGAGAAGTATTCGTCCCGGAAGATCATCTCGGACGGTTTTTTGGCGCCATGCAGCACCGAAATCTTGCCAAACTGGTCACGGTTGTCCAGGCAGTAGAGGAGGATCGAGCGCAGGGGCGCGACTCCCAGGCCTCCAATCACGACGATGATGTCCTTTCCCTTCATCTCTTCAACGGGAAAACCGTTTCCGTAAGGGCCCCGGAGGCCGATCAGGGAATTTTCTTTCAGCCCGAACAGGGCACTGGTGACTGTTCCGGCCTTGCGGATACAGAATTCGAGAAGCCCGGGACGGGAGGGCGTTGAAGATATGCAGAATGGAGCCTCTCCAGTTCCGAGCACGGAAATCATGGCGAACTGGCCGGCCTTATACCTGAAGGAAAGAGCCTTGTCCATGTCGACGAGCCGGACCTGGAAAAATTTGACATCGTCGGTCAGGTGGTAGGTCCGGACGATTCGCGCCGGTTCCGGAGTAAAAGGATTGGATTGTTTAATGGACTTATGCTCGGCATTCATTTTGTCACCTCTTTGCTCATTCTGTTCCAGAAGGCATCTGCGTCTTCGCCCTCCAGGGCTTTGGCGATGGTCTTGACGTTGATATTCACCGGGCAGGTGGCGATGCAGCGGCCGCAGCCGACGCAGCTCGGCTTCCCATACTTGCCGATATAGGCCTGGAGCTTATGGGTGTACCAGAGTTTCAGCCGGTCGGACTTGTGCTCGCGGAAATTCTCACCGCCGGCCACCTGGGAGTATTCGGGAAGCATGCAGGAATCCCAAAAGCGGATGCGCTTGCCCGGGCGTTTCCCGAGGAAGAGCTTATCACTCACGTTGTAGCAGTTGCAGGTCGGGCAGACCATGCTGCAGGAGCCGCAGGCCAGGCAGGCATCGCCCGCTTTCTGCCAGAAGGAGGCCTTGTACTTGAGCTCTACCAGGTCGGGCATGGAGACGAAATCGATCTCGGTCTTAAAGGCTTTTTCTTTTTCCGACTGCCAGCGGATGTAGGCCTGGATGTCCTTATCCAAAAGGCTCTCATCGAAGATCCCGGGAATCATCCGGACGAGGTCGTCGCCTTGGCTTGAGCCGATCCAGACCAGAAAGTATCCATCCAGGTCGGTGAAGAAGAGGTCATAGCCTTCCTCAATAATGTTCGTCCGGGTGGATTGGCAGAAACAATGCTCATCCGGCCAGCAGGAGAGGCCCAGAATCAACGTATTTTTTCTGGCCCCCAAATAATAGGGATCGGGATATTCCTGGACGAAAAGCTTGTCCAGGGTGAGCAGCCCGTGGATATCACAGGGATGAACGCCGAAGAGGATTTTTTTTGTCACATGCGAGAAATCCTCCCTATAGCCGGTCTCAGTGAAGTCGAACATGTTGAAGGTCGGAGGGACCATAATCTTTTTGGGAGGAATAATCGTCCGCGTCGTCTTGAGCTCGATTTTTGAAAAATCTGCGACGCGTTCAAAGACGTATTTCTCGCCTTTCTTCAGCGGCGCCCAGAGCTCGGTCTTCTTGGATATCACTTCCAGGAAGGGGAAGAGATCCGATTTGTTGAGCTTGAGGATTCTCATTTTTCCATTCCTTGAGATGGTACGAATTGATTCATTCCGGTTCTCCTCTGAATTAAGATAGCAAAAATCATAGAAAAATAATCAAAGATTCTAAATGCAAGATACATGCCTTTTTTGGCCCGGGGAAAAATCCTTTCGACTATTTTGATAATTTATTGAAATTAAAGAAATTAGAATGATTCCGATCGGTCGGAATTTTTTTCTTTCTTTTAAGACGAGGCAGGAAATGGGGCTTTTTTCCCCAGGCGCTGGGCAATCCGGCGACAGTCCGGTCCCCAGGGGGCTAGGACAGATGGTATTTCTTCAGTTTGGCCCAGAGTGTTTTGCGGTCAATACCGAGAAGCTTGGCGGCTCGGCTTTTATTGCCGAACTGATCCCTAAGAACGGCCTTGATGTAGTCTTTCTCAACCTCTTTTAGGGTTTTGGCCTTGCGGCCGGCGGGGCTGAACGCAGATGAACTGGCGCTGATGCCATGATACATCAAATCCTCAAGGTCAATTCCGTTGCCCCGGGACAGGACGACAGCACGTTCAATCGTGTTCTCCAGTTCACGGATATTTCCCGGCCAGTCATATCCGGTCAGCGCCTTGACGGCTTGAAGGGAGATGGATGTGATATTTTTTTTAGCTTTCTTGTTATATTTTTGGAGGAAATGTTCCACCAGCAGGGGAATATCTTCCTTTCTCTCCCGGAGGGGAGGGAGATGGACGGGAACGACGCTCAACCGGTAAAAAAGGTCTTCCCGGAATTTGCCTTTGCCCACGGCGTCCGCTAGGTTTTCATTGGTCGCGGCCAGGATACGGACGTCCACTTTAATGGGCTTGGAGCTTCCGATGCGCGTGACTTCCCGCTCTTGGATCACTCGGAGCAGCTTGGCCTGGATATTCAGGCTGATGTTGCTGATCTCGTCGAAGAAGATCGTCCCGCCGTCGGCCACTTCAAACCGGCCGTGCTTTGTTTCATGGGCGTCCGTGAACGAGCCTTTGACATGCCCGAACAGTTCACTTTCAAAAAGCGTTTCGACGAGCGCGCCGCAGTCCACGACGACAAAGGGCTCGTGGTGCCTGAGGCTGTGATTATGGATTTCCCTGGCGATCAGCTCTTTCCCCGTTCCGCTTTCGCCCGTGATGAGGACGGTCGTCTCCGAGGGGCTGACGCGGCTGACGATATCGAAGATTTTTTTTATGGCTTTGCTTTTGCCGACGACCAGTTCAAACTCACTCTTGGCCTGCAGTTCGCTCCGCAGATAGAGGGTTTCCAGCAGCATTTTGCGGCTTTCGATGGCTTTTTTGGTGATGATGCGCAATTCCTCGGGAGAGAAAGGCTTGGCCATGTAGTCGAAAGCGCCCAGTTTAATGGCTTCCACGGCCGATTCGATGGAACTGTAGCCGGTGATGATGATGACGGGGGTTTCCGGACTCGATTCTTTGATCTGGCTGAGGATCTGCAGTCCCTTGACTCCGGGGAGCTTCAGGTCAAGGAAAACGACATGGAAGGTTTCTTGATTGAAAAGCGAGAGTCCGTCTTTTCCGTCTGCCGCTTGGCGAACCCGGTAGCCCTCTTTTTTCAGGACGAGGCTCATCGAGTCCCGCATCGCTTCTTCGTCATCGATGATCAGGATCTGAACGGGCTCATTCATGGTTGAATTCTCGCTTCAAAGGAAGTTTCACGGTGAATGTGGAGCCGGCGCCCATCCGGCTTCGGACCTTGATCGAACCCTGGTGTTTCTGAATAATGCTGTAGCTGATGGCCAGGCCCAGGCCCGTCCCCTTGCCGACTTCCTTCGTTGAAAAAAAGGGCTCAAAGAGCCTTTTTTTATCCTCGTCTTTGATGCCGTGGCCCGTATCCGTGATTTCGATGTCGATAAAATCGTTGGTTTTGTCAATAAAGGTCTTCAGCGTCAGCGTCCCTCGGCCTTCCATAGCCTCGGCGCCGTTGATGATGATGTTCATAAAGACCTGCTGCAGCTGAGAGCCGTCAGCGATGATCTTCGGCAGGGAGAGTGTATAGTCTTTTTTGACGGCGATGTTTTGAAAGAGCGCTTGGCGTTCGAGGATCGAAAGGGCCCTGTTTAGAGTCTCGTTGATGTCCGTGAGAGCCATCTGCGGTTCTTTGGGCCTGGCGAATTCGAGCAGTCCTTTGACGATATCCTTGCAGCGGGTTGTCTCTTTGACGATCTTTTTAAGGTTTTCGTAATGCGGGCTGTCCTTGTTTGTGTCTTCCAGGATGAGATGGCTGTAGATCAGGATTCCACCCAGGGGGTTGTTGATTTCATGGGCAATCCCGGCGGCCAGCTTCCCGAGGGAAGCCAGTTTCTCGGACTGAATGAGATGGGCTTGAATCTCGACCAGCTCCCTGGTCCGCTCTTCGACTTTTTTCTCCAGAATTTTTCCCCATTCGACGAGCTCTTGGTTGGCTTTCCTGAGATGGTCGGTCATCTGGTTAAAGGAATCGGCGAGCGTGCCGATCTCGTCACTCGACCTCACATCGACCCTGTGGGAAAGGTCGCCCCGGGCGATCTCCTGGGTGGCGACGACCATCTTTTGAAGTGGGTTGATAATCCGGCTCGTCGAGAAATAGAGAAGGACCAGGAGAAAAATCACACAAAGGCCTGCCAGCAAGACAAAGGTCAGCATGACGCGGTTGGCGGTGTCCAGGTAGGGCTTTTCGAGCGTTCCTACATACAGGATGCCGATGATCTTATCATCGATGTTTTTGATGGGCTCATAGGCCGTGATGTACCAGTCGTTGACCACGAAAGCCGGAGCGATCCAGGATTTGCCCTCGTCGAGAACAGCCTTCTTCACTTCTTGGGAGACGAGGGTTCCGATGGCCCGCTCCCCCTGTTCATTCTTGACGTTCGTGGATATCCGCAGGTCATATTGAAAGATGGTCGCAGTTCCCGTGTCCCGGCCTTTGTATTTTTCTCCTTTAAAGACGAGCTCTTTGATCTGGTCCACAATTTCAAAGTTGCGGTTCACTAGGATGCCCCCGCAAAGAACGCCGAGGAGAGAGTTATTCTCATCGAGGATAGGCGCGGCCGCCTTGAGCATCAGTCCGCTTGTTTCTCGGTTTTCCGCCCGGGGCGCAGCCTTGGGAGTGGGGATGAATTCCATGAACGCTTGGTCGGCGACGTCCTTTCCTTCTTTGAAGAGCTCCTCGCGGTCGACGATTTCGGAGCCGGCCACGATCTTTCTTTGGAGAGCCTTCCTGACAATCTGGTCTTGAGATTGGTCGTCTCCCAGGATTTCGGGATTCCTGGTCCTCAGGAGGACTCTTCCCTGTTGATCGGTCAGGGTGAGAATATCCAGCCCGTTTTCGTTCCGAACCCGGTGCAGATATTTGGACACGATATCCATTTGACGGGTTTTTACAAACTCGCGCAGGCCTTCCCGGGCGGCCGTCAGGCTGATGATCAGTTTGATGTCGTTAAGCCTGCCGTTAAAGACCATCCAGGCCGAGGACAGATCATGCTGGACCTTCGATTGGGCCTGCGAGGTAAGGGTGTTTCGGACGAGCCGGGAGCCGACGCTCAGCGTCAGGATTCCGCCGATGACGATGACGGTCAGAAAGATCAGGATGAGCTTCGTCCGCAAGGAGAATTGAGGTCGCTTCATCTAACTGCCTCTTGACTGCTGCAGGCCATAATGGATTACGCCTTTTTAATGAGATGTTTTTCTATGACTCTCCCACAGATACTCTCTTTAAAAGGACTGAGGTTTTTCATGTCCTCAGGCCAATTGGATGGCTTCATACGGATAAGCCATCCTTGAACATAGGGGCTCTTGGCAATAAGCAGCAAATTGCTGAGCACTTCTTGATTGACATCAATAACTGTACCGCTCACAGGCGACCATAGATTATGGCACGTCAATCCCGAAGGCAATGAGGATGTGCTTTGTTTCACGGTTATTCGAACACACGCTTCGCCTTGTTTTATTGTCTTATCCAAGTCTGGAAATTCAAGATTTGTTATATCACCGCCTATGAGCCTATAATACATGGCATCGAGCCCGACCAAGACTGTTCCCTCTTCGCATATCTTTGCCCAGGAATGTTCTGGAATACACCACATATTTTTTAAGTCTTCTAATTTTATTAAGCTAAGCTCAATAGTTGGTAAAAAAGCGGCCGGCTTCACTCCGTCATAGCGCATTTTTGTAAGTTCGAGTGCTCTGACGACAACACCGACTAATTCTTCAGAGGTAAAAGGCTTAGGAATATAATCATACGCGCCTAATTTTATGGCTTCGACTGCCGAGCGGATTGTCCCGTAAGCCGTTATCATAATGACATTGACTTCAGGCCAGCGTGATTTAACAGTTTTTAATAATTGCATCCCATCAATTTTAGGCATTCTGAGGTCCGTGATAACCAAATGATAATTTGTCAAAGCAATTTTTTTGATGGCCTCTTCGCCATTGAGTGAATAATCGATTATATAGCCCGCTCTTGAAAGTGTTTTAGCAACACTGTTACAAATTCCGATCTCATCATCGACGACTAAAATTCGAATCATTTTTTCCATGGCGTTTTCCCTTCGTAAAAAAATAGCTTCAGAAAGACTCAATCACCTCTTTGTTTTATTAATTAAGCCCGGTAGTTCAACATAAAAAGTTGTCCCCTTTCCCACCTCACTTTCAAACCATATCCTCCCATTATGTTTTTGAATAATCTCGTAACATATGGCCAGCCCCAATCCTGTTCCTCCCTCTATCTCTTTTGTCGTAAAAAACGGTTGAAATATTCTTTCGCTAAACTCCTTTGAAATTCCGCATCCGGTATCGGTGAAACTTACACAGACGAAATCATATTCGTTCATGTATGATTTTATTTTTAAGGAACCGTCATTCGGCATAGCATGGATGGCATTAATGATGATGTCGATAAAGACCTGTTTTATTTGGTTAGGATCAATTTTCACACTTGGCAAAGAAGGCGTAAGGCTTAATTGAATATC
>Ga0315280_10003054_pt1 | contig 26141 bp, 23 predicted proteins | sample YL17G06_40_MG_FD_203697 | JGI IMG/M metagenome (GOLD analysis project Ga0315280, IMG submission 203697) | Sediment microbial communities from Yellowstone Lake, YNP, Wyoming, USA - YL17G06_40 | ecosystem: Environmental > Aquatic > Freshwater > Lake > Sediment | place: USA: Wyoming | collected...
CAACTCTCCGTTTGAAGAGCCCGGGCGTCACTTTAAGTTTACAGATGAGGGGATCACCAACCAGATTGTCGAAGCGCGGCGGATCAGCTCCTATTTCATCCCCATCGCCAAGCCTAACAAGAAGGGCAAGCAACTTATCCTTGATACCGAATGGACTCAGGATCGTATCGAGGAAAACAAGTTCGTCAATGAGGTTCGAGGCAAAGTCGAGAAATGGCGGTAGGGCGGCCATATCGGAGTAACTAAAACAACCTCCCAGCTTCTGGAATACTGGTGCAATCCCAACCGGGATAAGAAACTATTCTTCTGCCAGGTTGAGGCAGTTGAGACGGCCATTTACATCACGGAAGTTGCGGGAAAGTACGGCGACGCCTGCATTGAGAACGACCTGAGGCGTGCGAACGAAGACGCGAATCCGCTCCTCTTCCGCATCGCCTTCAAAATGGCCACCGGCAGCGGCAAGACTGTGGTGATGGCCATGCTCATCGCCTGGCACGCCTTGAACAAACTGGCCAATCCTCAGGACGCGCGTTTTTCGGATGCTTTTCTAATCGTGACTCCAGGCATCACCATCCGCGACCGCCTGCGCGTGCTGCTCCCGCACGACCCGCAGAATTACTACCGCGAGCGCGACCTGCTGCCTTCCGACATGATGCTGGAATTGCAGAAAGCCAAAATCATCATCACCAACTTCCATGCCTTCATCCTCCGTGAGCACACCGCGGCCGGAAAGCTCACCAAGCAGATTCTCAATAAAGGCTCCGAAACGAGCGCCTTCACGGAAACGCCCGACCAAATGGTGCGTCGTGTCTGCCGCGAACTGGGGAGCAAGAAGAACATCGTGGTGATCAACGATGAGGGGCATCATTGTTACCGCCGTCGCGTGGGCGAGGAAGAAGAAAAGCTGACGGGGGAAGAACGCCAAGAAGCCGAAAAGCGCGCCGAGGAAGCCCGCATCTGGATTTCGGGGTTGGAAGCCATAAAGGCAAAACTCGGAGTCAAGGTTATCTACGACCTTTCGGCCACGCCTTTCTTCCTTCGTGGCTCAGGGTACTCGGAAGGCACGCTCTTCCCCTGGGTCATCTCCGACTTCTCCCTGATCGACGCCATCGAATGCCGCATTGTCAAAGTGCCTCGCGTGCCTGTCGCCGATGACAGCATGGTGGGAGAGCAACCAACCTACCGTGACCTTTGGCTGCGCATCCGCGAACACCTGCCGCGCAAGGGCCGCCGAACGGACGCCATTAGCGGCGAGCCCAAGTTACCCAAGGAACTACAGGGTGCGCTCCACAGCCTTTACGGAAACTACGAGAAGTACTACCGGCAATGGGAGAAGAACACGGAAGCCCGCGCGTACGGCCAGACGCCGCCGGTCTTCATCGTGGTGTGCAACAACACGAACGTCTCCAAGCTGGTCTTCGATTACATTGGAGGCTGGGAAAAAGAACTCCCCAAGGGCAAGACAGTAGTTGTTCCAGGCGCTTTGCCGATTCTCAGCAACGTCGAAGGCGACAGGTGGGCCAGCCGCCCCAACACTATACTCATTGACAGCGAGCAACTCGAAAGCGGCGAAGCGATGAGCGATGAGTTCAAGAAAATCGCCAAAGTCCAGATCGAAGAGTTCAAAGGCGAATATCGCATTCGCTTTCCAGGGCGCGATGTGGAAAAGCTGACGGATGAAGACCTGCTGCGCGAGGTCATGAATACCGTCGGCAAGCCTGGCAAGCTGGGCGAGCAGGTCAAATGCGTGGTGAGCGTTTCCATGCTGACGGAAGGATGGGACGCCAACACGGTCACGCACATCTTGGGCGTGCGCGCCTTCGGCACCCAGCTTCTCTGCGAGCAGGTTGTCGGCCGGGGCTTGCGAAGGAGAAGTTACGTCCCGGAACCGTGCAGAGTACAAGTGGACGGCAGGCAGGTTGCCTTCGAGGCTTTTCCGACGGAGTACGCCGAAGTATACGGCGTGCCGTTTTCGTTCATTCCCGCCGCAGGCTCGGCGCGGGACCCCAAGCCCGGCCCGCCCCCGAAGCGCGTACGAGCGCTGGAAGATCGTATCGCCTGTGAGATCACGTTCCCTCGGCTCATCGGCTATCGGTTCGACCTTCCGGTGGAGCGCCTGGCCGCAGTATTTTCGGACCAATCCAAGCTGGCGCTTTCCACTGCCGATGTTCCCACCAAGACTGAGAACGCCCCTATCGTGGGAGAAACCAGCATTCACACTCTTGATGACCTCAAGAAGAAACGCGAACAGGAAGTGGCGTTTCTCCTCGCCAAGCTGGTAGTTGAGAAATACTTCCGCGACGACGAGGGCAATACAAAGCCCTGGATGTTCCCCCAGGTTTTGGCCATTACGCGGCGCTGGCTGGTGGATTGCGTCACCACAAAGGACAACACCTTCAAGCAGATGCTCTTGCTGATCGAGCTGGCGCACGATGCCGCCGACCGCATCTACAAAGCCATCGTGGCCTCGACCCACCAGGAGAAAATCCTGAAGCCTATTCTTCGGCCTTACGATCCGGTGGGTTCGACTCGCTATCTGGATTTCGATACCACCCGCAACGTTTACGCCACGCGGGAAGATAAATGCCACGTCAACTACGTGGTGGCTGATACCGAATCCTGGGAGCAGAAGATGGCGCAGACTTTGGAAGACATGGATGAGGTGATCTGCTACGTCAAGAACCAGAACCTCGGCTTCACGATTCCTTACACGATCAACGGCGAAGAGCACAATTACATGCCCGATTTTATGGTTCGGATTGACGACGGTTACGGAAAAGAGAACCCGCTGAACCTCATCGTGGAGGTCAGTGGCGAGGCGCGCAAGGACAAAGCCGCCAAGGTTTCCACGGCGCGCGATCTGTGGGTTTCGGCAGTCAATAACCACGGCGGGTTCGGGCGTTGGGAGTTCATCGAAATCTCGGACCCGTGGGACGCGGCTAACATAGTACGCGCAGCGTTGTCATCCTGAGCAGGGCGAAGGGTCTTGTCATGCTGAGCGCAGCGAAGCATCTGAGATTCTTCGCTTCGCTCAGAATGACAGCGTTCGTGCAAAATGACAGCGTTCGTGCAGAATGACATGTCACCCTGAGCGTAGCGAAGGGTCTCTGTGATGAAAACGTACTCCGTTTACATCATGACCAACAAGTCGCGCACCCTTTACACTGGTGTCACAAACAACCTGATGCGGCGCGTGCTTGAGCACAAACGGAAGCTCGTGCCGGGATTCACCGCCCGGTACAATATCAACCGTCTGGCGTACTACGACAATTTCGGTGACATTCGGGCCGCGATCGCCCGTGAGAAACAAATTAAGGGCTGGCTGCGAGCAAAGAAGATCACCTTGATTGAATCCAAGAACCCCAACTGGAAAGACATGAGTGAGGGATGGTACGGGAAAAGAGATCCTTCGCGGAGTTTACCCTGAGATCCTTCGCTCCGCTCAGGATGACAAACGAAGGGCTCAGGATGACAAACGAAGGGCTCAGAGCGATTCGAAGCGGAGCGAATCGGCTCAGGATGACAATACCGTAGGGAGCATTGAGAATGCCGCGTAATAAATCCCCCAAATCCATCCCCGTCGAAACCCATAAGCACAAAGACAAACGCACGAATATCCCCACGGAGGAACTGCGCGACTTTGTGGCGGAAGAGGAGAAGCAGCCGAAGACCATGCTCTATCCGCGCGATCCTTCGCTTGACCCGCAACTGGTCTGGAAGGGCAAAGACGAGCAGGACTCAACGGATTTAGCCGTTCCCGTGGTCCCGGTTTACATCCAGGAGAAAATTCACCCGCAGGCGCTTATCGAAGACTTCCGGAGGACCGCCAAGGAAGGGCAGCCCGCGCAGGCAGACCTGTTTTCTGATTTCAACGGGCTACCGGAGGACTTTGATAAGCGCGTGGACTTCTACCATTACGAGGGGAACTGGCAAAACCGCATGATTCTGGGCGATTCGCTGCTGGTGATGACCTCGCTCGCCGAAAAGGAACGACTCAAGGGCAAGGTGCAGATGATTTACATTGACCCGCCCTACGGCATCAACTTCGGCTCGAATTGGCAGGTCTCAACTCGCAAGCGCGATGTAAAGGATGGCAAGGCCCAAGACATGACTCGCCAGCCCGAGCAAATTCGGGCCTTTCGCGATACTTGGAAGCTGGGCATCCATTCCTATCTCGCCTACCTCCGCGACCGACTTACCGCCGCCCGCGAATTGCTCACCGAAAGCGGCAGCGTCTTCGTCCAAATGGGCGATGAAAACGTGCACCTCGTGCGCAACGTTTTGGATGAAGTTTTTGGGAGTGAGAATTTCATCGGCCAAATCGCTTTCCGCACAACGGCAGCTCGGGGCGGCGATTTTCTCGACGCGATATGCGACTACGTTCTTTGGTATGGAAAGAATCGCGAGTCCACAAAATACCGCCAGATTTTCGTGGAACGAGCACTGGAAACTGAAAGTAATTACGACTGGCTCGATGATGGCAAAGAGCAGCGCCAACTCGACGACCTTGAACGGTGGACTCCGCAGGAAAAACTCAGCGGGTGCAAATACGCACTCGCTGATGTTACTTCACAAGGCTATACGGAAGCTGGCCATTTCGAGTTTGCTTTTTCCGGCAGGAAGTTTCGACCTCCTGAGTCTCGCCACTGGGCGACAACACACGAAGGCATGAATCGCTTGAGCGGCGCTGCGCGACTTCAAATCAAAGGAGATAATCTTTTCTACAGGCGGTACCTGAAAGACTACCCAGTTCGCGCATTGCCGAATAACTGGGAAGACACAGCTTCTGGCGGGTTTCTGAAAGGCGAAACCAAAATCTACGTTGTGCAAACGAATACTCTCGTTATTCAACGCTGTCTTCTGATGACCACCGACCCCGGCGACCTGGTGCTCGATCCGACCTGCGGCAGCGGCACGACGGCTTATGTGGCGGAGCAGTGGGGACGGCGCTGGATCACCATTGACACCAGCCGCGTCGCCCTGGCGCTGGCGCGCACGCGCCTGATGGCCGCGAAGTACCCGTACTACCTGCTGGCCGATTCGCCGGAAGGAATCCACAAGGAGGCGGAGATTACGGGGCAGATCCCAAAGCCTGTCATCCTGAGCGCAAGCGAAGGATCTCAGATGCTTCGCTCCGCTCAGCATGACAAGGAGCCTGGCTCCGTTCAGAGTGACAAGCAGAGCGGCGACATCAAGAAAGGCTTCGTCTATAAGCGCGTCCCGCACGTCACGCTCAAATCCATCGCCAACAATCCGGACATTAAGGAAGGGATGACGCGCGAGCAGATTGACGCCGCCATCGCCCGCCACGCGGACACCGAGTTGCTCTACGACCAGCCATTCGAGGACCCCAAGAAGATTCGCGTTACCGGCCCCTTTACCGTGGAAAGCCTCTCGCCGCATCGCACTTTGGAGTGCGGCGACTTGTCGCCGCTTTCCGAAAGCGGGAGCAAGCTCCCGCAGTCCAAAGAAACCTCCGACTTCGTTACCCTCATTCTCGACAATCTGAAAAAAGCAGGCATCCAGAATACGTTCAAGAACGAGCGCCTGAAGTTCGACCGCCTGGAATCCTTCGCCGGGACCTGGATTCACGCTTCGGGTGAGTACACGGAAAGCCGAAGCCCTGAGCGTAGCGAAGGGGAGTCGAGGCGCGTGGCCGTCTCTATCGGCCCCGAGCACGGCACGGTGGGCACGGAGCAGGTGAAAGAAGCCGCCAAGGAAGCAGTCCAGGGGGTGGGGTTCGACCTCCTGATCGTCTGCGGCTTTGCCTTTGACCCGCACGTGTCGGAAGAAGCCAAGCGCTACGGCAAGCTGATGGTGATGCCCACGCGCATGAACTATGACCTGACGATGGGCGATGACCTCTTGAAGAAAACCGGCGCCGGTAATCTCTTCATGTACTTTGGCGAGCCGGATATCGAGGTGAAGCGCGTCCCTTCCTCTGTCACCCTGAGCCGGTTCGCTCCGCTTGGAACCGCCCTGAGCGAAGCGAAGGGGCGCACGGCAGGCTCCGCGAAGGGTCTCGGTCGTAAAGGGAGAGATTCTTCGGCTGCGCCTCAGAATGACAAGGGGAGGTCGGCTTCGCCTCAGAATGACAAAGAGGGGCAACTGGTCGTCACCATCAAGGGCCTGGATATCTACGATCCCACCACGGGCCAGATTCGTAGCCACTCGACCGACGACATCGCCTGCTGGTTCATCGACACGAACTACAACGGTGAGAGCTTCTTCGTCCGCCACGCTTACTTCACCGGCGCCGACGAACCGTATGACAAACTGAAGCGCGCCCTGCACGCAGAGATTGACGAGGCTGCCTGGTCAGCCCTTTATTCCACCGCCAGCCGCCCGTTCGACCCGCCGAAAACTCGAAAGATAGCTATTAAGGTCATCAACCACTATGGCGACGAGGTGCTGAAGGTTTACGAAGTGTAGGACCTCAAGGAAGCGCCTCCTGCCCCGCGGCACACTTGGCCTAAGCTAGACGCTCAGTTGGGCCACCACCTACAGTGACAATTTGTCCCTGTCAAGGAAGAGGACCTGGAACCGCGTCTCGGGAGGAACGACCTATCACGGAACTGGACCCAAGAGTCGGACTTCCCAGATGCTCAGCGAGGTTGAACGGCGAGGTCAAGCAGTAGCCGCGCCAGGCGGCGAGAATCATGCCGGGCGACGTGATCCTGGAGGAGCAGATCAGCGCGGATTGGTTCGACGCCCAAGGCTCGGATCTCCTCCAGGTCGTGCGCGACAGGTTCCGCGCGCTGGGCGGCGTAGCGTTTGAGCAAGCCCCGAGAAAGCGATCGCGTGTTCAGGAGGACGTAATCGAAGAGTCTCTGGCCAGCGTGTTCATGCAGGGCACGGACGTGACCGGCGGCAGTATAACCCCGTGATTCTCCGGGCTGTGTCATCAGGTTGCAGACGTATACCTTCAGCGCTTCTGAGCGCGCGATGGCTTCGGGGATGCCACGCACCAGGAGATTGGGGATCAGCGAAGTGTAGAGCGAGCCCGGTCCCATGGTGATCAGGTCGGCGGCTTCGATGGCGGCCAGCGTTTCAGGCAGCGGGCGGCAACGGCTGGGAACGATGTACAGCCGTTTGATGGGGACACGAGTCTTGTTGATGGCGGACTCGCCGAGAATCGTGCGGCCGTCGCGGAGGCGGGCTTGCAGTCGGACGTCGGAAAGCGTCGAAGGAAAAATTTCCCCACGAATCGCCAGCACTTCGCTCGACAATCGCACCGCCTTGGCGAAATCGTGGGTGAGGTGGGTCAGGGCGGCCAGGAAGAGGTTGCCGAAGCTGTGGCCACGCAGCCCGCGGCCGCCGGAGAAACGGTACTTGAACAATTGCGTGAAGAGTTTCTCGTCCTCAGCGAGGGCGACCATGCAGTTGCGAATGTCGCCCGGCGGGAGGATTTGGAAATCGCGTCGCAAACGCCCCGAGCTGCCACCCTCATCGGTGACTGTGACGACCGCAGTGAGGCGCGAGATCTTCGGCGGGAATTGGGCTGAGCGCGATGGCTCGGCGAGGTGGTACTTCAAGCCTCGCAAGACGGTTGACAAGCCCGTGCCCCCGCCGATAGCCACGACCTTCATAGCGTGATTTGGGTTCTTGGGCAAATTTTAGTTGCAGCGTAGTCGAGCAGGAAGCTTAGGAACCTTGCGCAAAAACCAGTTGCTTGAACCGGGGATCACTCGCCAGCCCCTGAAAGTCCTCGTCGTACCGCGCTTGAATGCGATTCGCTGGCCGAAGCGCGATGGCCTCCTTCAAGTGCCCCAGCGCCGCGTCAACGTTCCCCTGGAGCGCCTGGGCCGCGGCCAAGGCGTACCTGACGTGCTCCTGGTTCGGCTTCAACTTGTGGGCCTTGGTCAGATGCTCGATGGCTACAGTTAGATCGCGGGCGTTAAGCGCGCCCACCCCTAGGGTGTAATAATCGTCGGCCGTCTTGAGCACCGCAGCTGGCCGACTCAACTTCTGCTCGCAGAGTCGCAGGTGAATTCGAGCCCTTTCGGCCACCTCACGGACCGGGCCGTTCGCCACCTTTTCCAGAATTTCCTTCGCCTTTGCGTACTTCTGCTTCTGAAAAGCCCGGGCAGCAAGCGCGAAGCCCCTTATAGCCGCTTGATACTGCGCGTCGAGGCGCTTCTTGTCTGCGTTTTGCACCGATTCGCGTATATGCCCCGTTCTCAATGTGCCACGCCGAGCTAGCTTGATCGCCACACGCAGGCGCGACTGAGCTCGGCGGCGAGAGCTCCTCCGGGAGGAGAAGGCTGCGAGACGAGCTCGTATTCGGGGCTTGCGCGAAGCCCTTACGTTGACCCTTCTTGTCCTCTTAAGTCTTCTCATTTCAATAAGTTAAGCAGTTGCTGGAGGGGACATTCTCGCCCCTCTCTCGAATTCTCTAAGGTCTATCTATAACAAACTTCGTGGGTTGGAGTCAAACTAAGCTATTGTGCTAGGACGTTGGTCCACCTCGTCCCAAGCGCAGCATGGTGGAAACCACCTCTCAAGCGCCATCTTGTCCCAGGCTTGGCAACGGAGAACTAGGGTCACTCCTGGTCGAGAAGAGCCATGTCCCAATTGCATCTGGGAGAGAGTCGCGTCTTTAGCTAGGTCCAACATTTTAATCCTCTTATAAATAGAGGCACGAACGGGTCGGGCGTCAGCCTGAGGGCGCACCGCAAGGGGAATCACACGCCGGCAGAGAGCCGGCCAGAAGGTACTGATTCGTCGCCCACACGGACGGTCCATCCCGCTGCTCCTGAACCACTGCTCGGAGTCAGCCCAGAAACCGTTTGACGAGCCTCGGCTGCCGCCTTATCTTCTACCCGCTATGCTGGGTTCGACACTGCTTGCGAACCGAAAGCGCCGCGTGCATTCGGCGTGCGTCTTAGGTGCTGTCGCCGTTACGCTCTGCGTGGCTGCGAATCCGCGGCGACTGGTTGCTGACGACCTTTACGGAGCAGGGGGCGTCAGGGCGGAAGGGATTCGGCAGGGCAAATTGGGGAGCTGCTATTTCCATGCGGTCATGGCAGCGCTCGCCCATACGAGACCGCAGACGCTGCAGAAGATGATTCAGGCAAACGCCGATGGCACTTACACCGTTCAGTTTGCGGATGGCAAGAGGGAGAACGCTTACCCCGACGACCTCCGCTATACCCGGGAGATTGGCTACGACCTTTCGGATGGCCTGTGGGTTGCGGTCCTGTTCCGCGCTTATGCCCAGCGCGTATTGCGTCAATCGCTTCTCGAGGCCATTGACAAGAGTGACCTGTTTTCCCTGCTCAAGCAACCGACCCACGATTTCGTCGCGTCCGACGATCCAGTGCTTTTGGCGTACGACCGGGCCATCCGCTCGCAGGTGGACCAGTACGGCAACATCGACCAGCCCAAACTCGAGGCCCAATTAAGGGAATACATGAAGCCCGTTGCTGTTTCGGAGGAGATCCAGGACTCGCTGGTCAAGCTGCTGGGGTCGGGAGGTTTCTTCGACGTGATGGCCCAAGTCATCAAGCAGAATGGCGAACTCTTTGGGGCTTATCGGGCCGTTGGCCAGGGCGGGATCGCCGAGCGCGTGATGCACACCTTCGCCGGAAACGTTCGGTTCGTGATGAACGAATCAGAGAGTCAAGCGGCCTCAAGCCTGACCCGTGCCTTGAAGGCCGGACAGCCCTTGGCTGCCTGCACTGGTGGGAGCCGCTTTTACCAACGACTGGCGGCGGGGGAGACTCTACCTGCCGAGGCTGAAGGATGGTACGTGAACGCCCACTGTTACACTGTCCTGGGCTTTGACGCGAGCACTCGCAAGGTTATGCTCCGCAACCCTTGGGCACGACACCCCGACCCTGATGGGCTTTTCAAGCTGCCGCTCGGAACATTTGTGCCGGCGTTTCGAGGGATTGTAACGGCGCTCTAGGCTTAGCCGGTATACCTGCCTGCCAGCAAGGCAATTCTTACCTGCACATGCGTGGCTGTTTTCGGCAAGGCTGAGGGGTCAGGGCTGCAGGCCACAGGAATGCGGCTGAGATTTCTGGCCGGTTGGCGATCAGCCAACTAGCTGATCTCTGCCCTCTCGGTCACCTGCAAGCCAACCTGTGGAGCGGGAGAGAAAAGTCCCGGCGGGCGCGACCCCGCAGCGTCCGACCCAGCTTGCCTGCGTGCCAGAACGTTGTCCGCTGCGCAGCGCACCACGTAGTCGAGGTCAGCGACCGCAAAGGGAGGCACAACAAAGTCAAACGCGCCGGCCTCAATAGCCTCCACGTAGACCCGCGTGTCCACTATGCGCCCCACGACGATCACATTAACGGGTACGGGGGACTTCGTGGCCAAGGCCAGCACTTCCACCCAGCTTCCGTCGGGAAGCTTGGTGTCGGTGAAGACCAAGTGGGGGGGATCGGCGCTGGTAAGGGCTTGCCAAACCTCTCGACAGCTTCGCGCCCGGGCCGTCTTGAGGGATTGGTTTCTCAAGCTCTGCTCCAAAGCGCGCAGGGGATCTGCTTCGTGATGGACCAGTAACGCGGATAGTCTTTGCTTCATAAGCCGCTCCGATCAGCCTTAGACCCCGCCTCTACCTCGAAGAAGCATCGGCGCCTTCGAGCGACTCGCAGATTGTGTCAAGTTTGCCCCCCATCCGCGAGGTCTCTCACCGTGGCGGCGCTCTGCCGTGCGCTGACCTTGTGCCCTTACTTCAACGCAATCTTGTAACTTTTCTTTTCCTGAGTGATATCCACCTTGTCTTCGCGAGCCAGCCAACCCAGGGCAAAACTCACGAGCTCATCCGACGCACCGAGCTTCTTCTTGATTTGGGCAAGCGTCTGAGGCCCTCCGTCATTCAACAAGTTCCAGATACCGCCAGCCGTCTCACCAATTTGGGGTTTGATGTCCACTTCCGGTTAACCTCCTCTCTATTATCGGCATAATGTGGTCACAGCGTGAGCCGCTTCTCCCTGTTGGGGAGTTGGCAGGAGAAGCTGCCCGGAGAGTGTTCCGACAGCTCCCTGCGGGGTAGAGGGACAGTCAAACCAGCGTACGCCTCCTGCCTGGTGTTACTTGTGCCACCCCTGGCCAGCTTTCGGTGCCACCCATAGTGCTTCAGCGGCAGCCGTCACCATCCCTGAATCGAACCCTGGCCTGCTACTCTACCTGATGTGCGTGGTTTTGGGAAAGAAGAAAATATTATGAGAGCAATAAGTCCTTCAGATGGGTGACGGAGAGGCCATCGGCGGACCCGCCGGGCCCAGACCTCCTGGCGGACGACTTCAGTCTTCATCGCGGGCGTCCTCATCGGCTTGTCTACTTCTGACGGACCTAAATGGTTGCCTCACGACGAGCCGGGGCCACGGGTACAGCGGAAGCTTCAGGCGGAACAGCGTTCTGAGTCTCCGCGGACCCGCCTGAGTCTAATGCAGACTTAATCCCTGCGCCGGCCACCCAGGAACGCCCCCAGTTCCAGCAGGCCGAAGACGAGCAGGCAGAACCAGAAGTCCACCAGCGTCCCGAGGTCAAGTCGATAAGGTTGATGGCGGGCAGCCGGTGGGAGATGTGGATACAACGCGAAGTAAAGGCCTTGGCCCAGCACCACGGCCACCAGGCATTTTATCCACTTCCTAGAAACGGAGCTCATCGTATCCAATACGGCTACCCGAAGGTTTTCGGCCGCCGTTTGCCGCGCTGTTCCTTAGCGCCGCAGATGGACCTGGTTGTGGGTTGGCTTCCATTGTTCCAGGACGGCTACCTTCAACGCCTGCGCCAGCAACCAACAAAATCCTCTCGACGAGGCGAGGTTCCCCCTCGCTCGCAGCTATAATAGGAAAAGCGGAGTATCATGGCGCCCCCGAAATTGACGCCGGCCTCGGATGTGAAATACCTGAAGGGCGTTGGCCCGGCCCGCGCTGAAATCCTGGCCTCCCGGGGGATTCGCACTCTCGAAGACCTCCTTTACTATACGCCTTTTCGCTACGAAGACCGGAGGCGCATTACCCGCATCCGCGACCTGATTCCCGGCCAAACCACCACTGTGCTGGCCAAGGTCCTCACCTGTGGGCTGATGCGGACCCGGCGCACCGGTACGTACATATTTGACCTGGCCGCAACGGATTCGACCGGGATGCTCCGCTGCAAGTGGTTCAACGCCGTGTACCTTGAGAAGCATAAGGTCTTCCGGCAAGGCCAGCGTGTGTTCTTTTACGGAAAAGTTGAACGCGACCCCTTTGGCACGGGGAATCTGCAGATTGTCCAGCCTCAGTTTGAAATCCTGCCGGAGTCGGAACCAGAGAATGGCGACTCTCTGGAAGTGGGGCGCGTGGTGCCCATTTACGAATCCATGGCCACTCTCGGCCCGCGCGTTCTCCGGCGGCTGATCTGGACTGCGCTGACGGCGCTGGACGGACAAATCCCCGACCGGCTTCCGCCCTCGATCCGCCACAAGAACGCGCTCGTGGACCGCGGGACGGCCTTGCGTCAAATGCACTTCCCCGACCCCAGTCAACCCCTCGACGACCTGTGCCGTTTTCGGACCCCCGCCCAGGTGCGGTTGATCTTCGAGGAATTCTTCAACGCCGGCGCTGGGCTGGCTTTGAAGCGCCGGAAAGCCAAGGCCGCGCCGGGAATTGAGTTTCAGGCGAAGGCAAGCGCTCGCGAGGCCATCCGAAAGATTCTTCCCTTCCATCCCACCACAGCGCAGAAGCGCGTCCTGAAAGAAATTGTGGACGATATGTGCTCGGCACGTCCCATGAACCGCCTTCTGCAGGGGGATGTGGGGTCAGGCAAAACTATTGTGGCGGTTCAGGCGGCGATCTTAGCCATGGAAAACGGCTATCAGGTAGCTCTGATGGCGCCCACAGAAATCCTGGCGACGCAGCATTACCTTTACGTCAAGGAACTGCTGCGGCCTTTGCCCTACCGGATTGATTTGCTTATCAGCGCGCGCAAGGCCGCCGAAAAGGAGGAGCTGAAGAAGCGCATTGCCCAGGGCACCCTCGACCTGGTGATCGGTACGCACGCCCTGATCGAAGAAGATGTGGCATTCTCGCGGCTCGGCCTGGCCGTAGTGGATGAACAGCACCGCTTTGGTGTAATGCAGCGTTACAGGTTGATGCGCAAGGGGCCCAATCCCGATGTCCTGGTGATGACGGCGACTCCCATCCCGCGCACGCTGGCCTTGACGCTTTACGGCGACTTGGACTTCTCCCTTCTCGATGAGCTGCCTCCAAACCGAAGGCCCATCGAGACACGACTGGTGGAGGAGCGTGATCGTCAAGGAGCCTTTGAGTTCATTCGTGAAAAGGTACGCGGCGGGGAACAAGCCTACGTGGTCTACCCGGTGATTGAAGAAGGCGGAAAGCTCGACCTGAAACCTGCGGTGCGGATGTACGAGCAGCTTTCGCTCAACGTGTTCCCGGAATTCCGCGTCGGCCTGCTGCACGGGCGCCTGCCGAGTGATGAAAAGGAACAGGTAATGCGGCGATTCAAGCAGGGCGAAATCCAAATCCTGGTTTCCACTACCGTGGTTGAAGTGGGCGTGGACGTCCCCAACGCCAGCATCATGCTCATCGAGCACGCGGAGCGGTTCGGTCTCTCGCAATTGCACCAGCTCCGGGGGCGCATCGGGCGGGGAGGAACGAAATCCTATTGCCTGTTACTTGCCGAGGAGCGCCGCAACGAGGTGGCCGAGGAGCGCCTCCGCACCATGATCGAAACCACGGACGGTTTCAAGATTGCGGAGATCGATTTGAAGCTGCGCGGCCCCGGTGAATTCTTTGGCACGCGCCAGTGGGGCATTCCGGCTTTCCGCATTGCCAACCTGCTCCGTGACCAGGAGATTCTCGAATGGGCCAAGCGCGAGGCCTCGGATTTTGTCGAGCACCCGCCCTTGCGGGACGAGTTGGAAACGTTTGTGGGCTACTTGCGCGCCGAATGGCCACGACGTTATGGACTGGCAGGAGTCGCGTAGTTCTAAACTGGATCACTGATTCATTGAGTCAGTGAATCATCCAGGAATGAACTACGGGTTTTCAATCGTCAATGAATCAATGACTCAGTGATTCAGTTCCTTCACCATGCGCATTATCTCGGGCACACATCGCGGCCTGCATCTGGCTACCCTCAAGGGCAGGAACCTCCGCCCAACGTCCGACCAGTTACGCGAAACTCTATTCGATGTTTTGGGGCCGAACGTGGTGGGGTCATCCTTCCTGGATGCCTATGCGGGCTCCGGTGCGGTGGGCCTGGAAGCCCTGAGCCGGGGGGCACGCCAAGTGGTCTTCATTGAACATCACCGCGCGGCCGCTGAGCTGATTCGCAAGAACCTGCAAACCCTGAAGATTGATTCCGGGTTCCGCTTGCTGACCTGTTCTGTCCTAACCGGGCTTGAAAGGCTTGAGCAGGAAAGCACGCGCTTCGACTATGTTTTTCTTGATCCCCCCTACTCCGAGATTCGCGAATATCACCACGTGTTGCGGCAGCTCGGGCGGTCGCAACTGCTTTTGCCCACCTCTTTCGTCATCGCCGAACACTCGCGCCACTGTTTCCTCGAAGAGCAGTACGGCGCGCTGCATCGCACCCGCCTCCTTCGCCATGGCGACGCCCAGCTCGCCTTCTATCGGCTCGCGGAAGAGTAGTCCCTGATCATGTGGCATTCGTTAGCAGGCACCCGGCGCGGTTGACTTGGCGCGGCTGCGTGCCCTAGTATGTTTCGATGGGTTGCCCGGAAGGACTGCATTGTGCCAGGGCAAGCATGTGGCGGGGTAGCTCAGAGGTAGAGCGAGGGTCTCATAATCCCTAGGTCGTGGGTTCGAGTCCCACCCCCGCTACCAACTCTTTCCGTAACTTACAGCAATTTCTTTCTGGCATTCGCGTCGCACTGTGATGACCGGTACACTCCAACCTCGAGACCCGTCGGCATGATATAGGGGGTTCGCAATTTTCGCCTATTAGGAGAGCTTCGACTAGGGGAGGCCACGGGATGCTCATTTCCGGTGGCGATTAGGTTAGGACTCGCTAAAATCGATCATCACTGGTTCAGCGCGGAAGCCCCGAGTCTTGACGGCGTCGTAGGCGAATCTCAGAAGAAGCCAAAGTACGCCAGCAATCTTCGCGACCGGGGGCAGATTCCAGCAAATCCACAGGCAAAACAGGGCACCGAGCCGGGGGGCGAGGGCATCTGTCAACAAACGCCGCTTTCGCCCCGTTTGCACTGCAAAGTAGAATTGCCGCAGCGCGGCCAAGTTGACGCCCATGAAGGGGAGAAAGGCGCCGAAGTTCAGAACCTCCCCGGCAAGCTCATAACCAGCGTGCCCGCAAACGCTACCACCCCCCATGATCCAGATGTTGTAAGTCGGAGTGTTACGCTTGGGATGGAGGTAGGCGAAAACTCTTCCCGGCAGCACCTTGTCTCGTCCCATTCTAAAGAGGCGCTGCGCCGAACCCACCTGACCGGTCACCCACTGCCAAGGTTTGCCAGGACCAATAGGAGCACCATGGCCTGGAAAAGCAACGACCCGCCGACGCGCGGGGTGACATCCACGAAAGCGGTCTCGACGTTGGCAAAGCTGTGGTAATTCGGCCAAAGGCGCTGACCGAGATACACCAGTGACCCGCCAAAAATTCCCGTGAACAAACAGACTACCACTGTCGCCAGAAGGACGTGGCGTGGCTTCTTCACGTCTTCGGCGAGAGTGGGCACGCCATCGACTCCGATTTAAGTGAGCGCGGCAAAGGATGTGGCGGTCGAAAGGGCGCCGAAATCAAAAGTCGCAGGATTGTAGAACGGCTAGAAGGGTAAAATCCCACCCCAGCCCTGAGTGTTAAAGAGGTAGCGAATCGCCATGAATTCGTAGCTCAGAAGCACCGTCCCCATGAAGGCAAGGAGTACCTGATTGGCACGCGCTGTCGTGCGAATTCCACGCAGGTTCACGAAGGTCATGGTTCCCGCGAAACCGGCGGCACTGACTGCATAGGGTACTTGCGGAAAGACGCGCTGAAGGATCAGCGTTCCGAAAATGACGCACAATAGCGGGATGATGGAGTAACAGAGAAGCATCGACCAGCCGGCCATGAAGCCGAAGTGCGGGCTCAGTCCGCGGCCGACAAAGGTGTACGCCGAGCCTGCCTGGGATATATCGACGCCATACTCCCGTAGCTGATCGCCGTGAGTCCCATGGCCACCATGGCAATCAGAATAGTGTCCACACAGTGACCGCGCGGAAGCCACGATGCCAAGCCGAAGACGGTCACGGGCGCGCTGGGCGTGACGGCAACGATGCCGTAGAAAATCAGATCCCAGAGCGACAAGACCCGGCGCAGACGTGGGACAGCGGTCGTCGAACTTACCTGGGTGTCAGTTAATGGTTCGTTCACAGTCGCCTCTTGGAGAGGGTCGTGGTCCCGAGCGCCCAGGAGTCCACATCGGAATTCCCGACCGTTTCTTACGCCCACGATGAGGGAAAACACGTTCGGTGAGCCAAAGTACTACAGATTCCCTTCGAAGTCGCCCTTTTCTGACTATCTAGGAACGGCTATTGGCGATCTTCAGCGAGTTTCAGGCCAATTGGCCGCCGTCGATAAACAGCAGAATCCCGTTCACGTAGTCGGAATCACGCGAGGCCAAGAAGGCTGCCGGCCCCGCCACGTCTTCCGGCTCCCCCAGGCGCCCCAGCGGGATCAAGTTCTTGTACTTGGCGGCGAACTTCGGATCTGCCAGGCAGGGCGCCGAGAGACGCGTACGAATGAGCCCAGGGGCTAGCGCGTTGGAACGGATGCCATAGGGGCCGAGTTCGCGCGCCAGGGTCTTGGCCAGCAGGAAAACGCCTGCCTTGGAAACGTTGTAAGGGGCCAATTCTGCTTCGGCGTCCCAACTGTTCGTCGAAGCCATGAAGACCATGCTGCCGCGGCGACGTTTGATCATGTGCGGTGCCACGGCGCGGGCCACCAGGAAGGAACCCTTCAGGTTGGTGTCCAGGGTCCAGTCCCATAACTTCTCGTCCGTCTCCAAGAAGGGCACCGACTTGGCCACACCCGCGATCTGCATCAGGACATCAATGCGGCCGTACCAGCGAATCACCCGCGCGACCATCCGGTCTACTTGACGCCGCTGGCGCACGTCGCAGACCACAGTGCGTACGCTGCCGCCGGTGGCGGTTATCTCCCGCGCCGTGCGTGCCATCATCGTGCGATCGATGTCAGCGATGATCACACGCGCGCCCTCCCGCGCCAGGCGCAGTGCGATGGCTTTCCCAATGCCCTGCGCCCCGCCCACCACCAGCGCGACTTGGTTGTGGAACCGCTCCGGAAGGAATTCACCTTGAGTCGTGGCGACGCGCCGCAAGTTACTTCCCTTCCTCGAGAGCCATGGCTCTCCCTGTGTCGACAAGTTATACGCGCGAGTATAAGGGCCGCTGCTATCAACGTCAAGAAAATCTAGACTATCTCGCAAACGTGCTCAACATTTCTGGAGCGCACCGTGGACCAAAAGTCGTTGGTGGCGTAAGATCCATCTCTCCGGGGCCATGCTTAGTTTTCTGCTCTCGGTTGACAAACCGCGAGCCCCCTCGGGGTGTCCTTTGTGGTGCTGAATCCTTGTGGCACTTTTTGCTTTGCTATCCGCATGCAGCGTCCAGCAAAGTGCGTCGGTATTTTTCCAACAAATAATAGTGAAATCTTTATAGAATGTCGACTTCCTTTGGATCTATATCAAGAATGCTCATGTATCCATGCCCGCTGGAGAGCTTCCGGCGGAAGCGTGTTAGTGTGTGTCGTTGTAAGAATCCGCGCGCCCCGCCATCATACGACGCATGACTGCCCAAGCGTTTCTCAGAATTAGGGCTACGCCCTACCGCGTCGAGGCAGGCCCAGCGTCTTTGGGGGTGTGTCGCTCCGTCCCCCGGGGATTGACGACGCCTAGCCAAATCCCTTCTTGACGGCGACTGCGGTCAAGGTCGGAAGGGCAGTCGCTTGTGGAAATCGGAGGGAGCAAGGTACGGACTCATGAAGTGGAGAAAGGAGGATTAGGAGTGAGATTAAAGGGAAAAGTTGCCATCATCACTGGCGGCGGTTCAGGTATTGGGCGAGCCACGGCCGAGCTGTTCGCCAAAGAAGGTGCCAGCGTTGTGGTAGCGGATTACAGGGCTGATCTCGGAAAGGAAGTCGTTCGGGCGATAAAACAGGCAGGGGGAGACGCACTCTTTGTCGAAGTGGATGTCTCTGATTCGGCTCAGGTGCAGCGCATGGTCGAGATGGCACTCAGGACCTACAGCGGCGTCGACGTCCTGGTCAACGCCGCGGCGGTGCTTACCTTTGGTACGGCTTTGGACACGGATGAGAAAACCTGGAACCGGGTGCTGGCTATCAACCTCAACGGCACCTTCTTCTGCGGCAAGGCGGTGCTGCCTTATATGATCAAACGAGGGGGCGGATCGATCATTAACATATCCTCTTCCACGGGTGCCCACGATGCCAAGGGGAACACAGTGGCCTATGTAACATCCAAGGGTGGCGTAACCCTTATGACCAAGGCCATGGCGATTGATCATGCCAAAGCGAACGTACGGGTGAACGCCATCGCCCCGGGCCCCACGGATACACCCATGCTGAGAAGTGTTCTCTCGCCCAAGCAGATGGACGAGTTCACGGCCACCTTCCCCATGGGGCGCATGGGTCGGCCGGAGGAATTGGCATACGCCGCTTTGTTCCTGGCTTCTGATGAGGCTTCCTTTGTTACAGGAGCCGTCTTCGCAGTGGATGGTGGGCAGACCGCGGACGTCTGAGCCGGCGCGGAGATACAGGGGCACAAGTCTCCGAAGGAGGGAGAGGAGGCGGCGAGGCGTTGCTTTCGGATCATCGGTCCTGTTGGCCCGAGGCGCAGTTTCGTGCTGTTAGACACATTCAGTGATCTTGAATTCCAGAATCGGGGCCATGACCCGAGGCCCCCTCGCACAAGCACCGAGCGGGCGAGTATCCGCCAAGAGTGCTGGCCGGTGCGGAAAGGTAATCATCAGTCATCCGAAGGAGGTCTACCGAAATGATCTTTGCAGCAGGTTTTAGTTCTCCTGAAGGTCCGGTGGCACTACCGGATGGAAGCTGGCTGATTGTGGAAGGAGGGGCTGAGCGAGGCTGCGTGACTCAGATCAGCTCAGATGGCCAGCAAAAACGCGTTGTTGCCAAGACGGGGCGTCCGAACGGCTTGGCCGTCGATAAGGCGGGATACATCTGGGTGGCCGAGTCAAAAACCCCTTCGTTGCTTCGCCTGACCCTGGATGGCAAGGTGGAAGTTGTGATGACCGGGTGCGACGGGGAGCCGTTTCTGTTCCCGAACGATCTCTGCCTGGGCCCGGACGGTGCGGTGTACATGACCGACTCGGGTATTCACATTGACCAGTTTGCCCCAGGTGGAAATATTCGGTCCGACTACTTGAGCGTCAAATACGATGGCCGCGTCTACCGGATCGACGTGAAGAATCGAAAGATCCGGAAGCTGGATTCCGGGATCAAGTTCACCAACGGAATTGCCTTCGGGCCCGACAGCTACCTCTACGTCAATGAAACGCTGACGGGGATGATTTACCGGTATGAATGGAAAGACGGCGAGCATATTGGCCCGAGACAGGTCTTCGGGAATGTGATCGCTCCCGATGCGCCCCCGGGCTGGAAAGGACCTGACGGCATGGCTTTTGGCGCCGATGAGAAACTCTACGTGGCGGTCTTTGGTCAACAGGATGTCACAGTGCTGGGGCGGGACGGCAAAGTAGTGAAGCGCATTCGCACCGCGGGGAAGTTACCGACCAACGTTGCCTTTCGTGTGCCCGGCCAAAAGAAGATCTATGTGACGGAGTACGAACACGGTCAATTGGAAGTCCATGAGGTCGAGACCGACGGCTTGCCCTTGTACACCTGATCCATGACTGCGGGAAGGACGGTGTGAGGTTGAAACTCGTGGCCGTCGTCCTGTGGCCCTCATTTTTGAGGGCCGCCAGGATGGAGGTTCGAGCTTAATCAAAACACTCGGAGGGTGGCGTACGGCTGACTTGCGATTCGCGGCTTTCGGAGCCCACTTCTGGGCGCGTTTTCAGCTTGCCGCGTGGAAGGAACTTGAAGGCGCGAAGTGCGTGGCAATCTACAACCGGACCGTTTTGAAGGCGGAGAAGCTAGCCGACGAATTGAGCATACCTGCTGTTTATGGGGATCCGAAAGAATTGCTTCGGCGTGAGGAATTGCACTTCGTTGACATCATCACGGACGTGTTCAGCCACAGCAGATTTGTTCACATGGTCGCCGCGCGCAGACTGCCCGTGATTTGTCAAAAGCCCATGGCTCCGTCGTTGGCTGAGGCGGAGACAATGGTAGAGACCTGCCGCGAGGCTGGAGTGCCATTTTACATCCACGAGAACTGGCGTTGGCAGACCCCTATCCGGCAACTCAAGAAAGTGCTCGACGCGGGTGAGATCGGGACTCCTTTTCGCGCCCGCCTTACGATGGTTTCAGGCTACCTCGTTTTCATCAACGAGCCAGCGCGTAAAGATTGGGAAGAATTCATCCTGTGGGATATGGGGACGCATATTCTTGACGTGGCCCGTCTTCTTTTCGGGGAAGCGCAGACCATATACTGCCAGGTTCATCGCGTTCACCCAGATATCAAGGGAGAGGACATAGCCACAGTGATGATGAAGATGGGTGGGAAGACGACGGTCATATGCGAGCTGGGCTACGCTGAAAACTACCTCGAACACGACAAATTCCCTGAGACCTTTGCATTTGTGGAGAGCGATAAAGGGTCGCTGGAACCAGGACCCGACTACTGGATTCGCGTGACCGCCAAGTCCGGTACTCTCGCTAAGCGCTGCCCACCACCCATGTATCCTTGGCTTGATCCGGACTGCGCGGTGGTGCATTCCAGCATCGTTCCGTGTAACGCCGATTTGCTGCAAGCGTTACGCGGAGAAGGGGCGGCGGAGACAACGGCGGAAGACAACATAAAGACCATGGCGCTCACATCCGCTGCTTACGACTCAGCTCGGTCAGGGAAGGCGATCCATTTGGATTGACCTAAGCTTGGGGACACGGCAAGGTCTGATCCAAAGAGATAATGGCGGGTGAACGGGTTCCGTCGGCCTACCGCATCGAGGCCACGTGCCCGCTGCATGCTGGTCGTGCAGGCTAAGCGAGCTTGAGAACCAGCGTCGCCTCCAGGCGGATGGCCGGAAAACTCCCACCTCCGAAGGGGTGCGGCAACGTACATTTCACTGCCGCCGAATTCCTCCTCTAACGCGGTGACACCACAATCTTCACGTGCTTTTCTTTCTGGGTGAGAAGAGGTCGAAAACCTTTTTCGATGAGGTCGTCAAGCCGTATGCGTCCGGTGATTAGGGCGTCACCGCGGAAGCGCTTGTCGGTCATCATAGCGATGGATTGGTCAAAGTAGCCATATCCGCTCATGCTCCCCATGACGGTCTTCTCGCGGAACACCAAATCGGTGAAGTCCAGCGGAGCAGGCTTCTCAAAAACGCCCATCACCACCAGCCGTCCTCGGGTTCGGGTCAACCGTCCGGCGAGCAATCCTGTGGCTTCCTGACCTGCGCATTCGACCACCACGTCGAATCCGTCGCCGCCCGTGAGTTCCTCTCCGCGTTTCAAGGGATCTTCTGTAGTGGGATTGATGACCGCCGTGGCCCCACACTGCTTGGCCAACTCGATGCGGCGCACGGCCACTTCCACCGAGACCACCCGCTTTGCCCCGAAGATGCGAGCTGCCAACAGAGACATCAGCCCAATGGGACCTGCGCCAAGGATGGCGACGTTGTCTTCGGGCTTGACCTCGCCCCGTAGCACCGCGCGGGCGGTGGACGCAAAGGGCTCTAGCAGCGCTCCGACCTCGTCGGAAATGGCATCAGGCAGGTGGCAACACTGATAGCCGTATAGGTTCACTCGCTCGGCGAAGGCGCCGCCCGTCCAGGAAGTGCCTAGAAAGGCCACCCTATCGCACTGGGCCATGGAGCCCGACTTGCACCATCGACACTCTCCGCAGCCAATGATGGGGCAGGCAGCTACCCGATCCCCAACCGCAAATCCCTTCACGCCCTCGCCGACAGCCACCACCCGACCGGACATCTCATGCCCCGTAATGACTGGCGCCTGGACACCTGTCAGTGGATGAGGACTCTTCAGCGGGATGTATAAGGGGCCTCCCACGTATTCGTGCAGGTCCGTCCCACAGATCCCGCACCAAGCCACTTCGACTTGCACCTGGCCGGGCGGGGGAGGCGGTGGGTCGCTGACCTCCTCTATGCGTACATCTTTGCGTCCGTGCCACACGGCAGCTTTCATTTCACGCCTCTATGATTAAACGATCAGACTCGCCTTTTGATTCTCTTAAGAACTGAACGATCAGGTCCGTTCCTTGCTATTGCCTCAGTGTTCGATTTTCAGGATTTCTTCCACCACTCCGTTCCTGATGCCGTACATCTGCTTGTAGAGGCGGATTGTTCCGTCGTGATAGTGGACCCACATTTCGTCCTTGTCGCCAACGTCAATGGGAACGGACGGATTCAGGATCTCAATCGGCGCGTGCTCAGCGTGTAGGGCCTTGACCCGCAGCCCCTCAATTCCTTTGACGGAAGGTAATCCTCTTTCCCCGCTCAACGCTTTCACGCCTGCATCCACGACGATTCGCTCTCCGGGGGTCTTGCTGAGGACGGTCACCAACACGCTCAAGGTAACCTTGAAATCGGGAGCGAAGGGTGCATACCACGTGTCCATCAGTAAATAGGATCCCGCCTGGTTCTCCGTCACCCCAGGATAGCTACCGGCAATGTAATAATCGCCCGTGCCGCCACAACTCACGATCTCCACCAGGATCCCTTCCCGCTCCAGCAGCTTCGTGGAATCGATCAACCACTGGATGGCCGTTTTGACTCGTTGCTCCTTCTCGGGTCCAGGCGGCAGGGGCTGTAAATGCCCTTCATAGCCCATCAGACCACGGAGCTTCAGCCCCTTTTCTAAAACCGTCTTCACCAGAGAAAGCGCGGCCTCTCCGGGCGGCACGCCGCAGCGTTTCAGGCCCAAGTCCACGTCCACGACGACGTTGAGCTTGGCTTTCTGGTTGCCTGCCAGCCTCGCCATGTCGGCAAGGACTTTCGCGTTGTCCACGGCGACGATCACTGGAGCTTCGCGCGACAGCTCCACGAATCGTTTGATCATGCTTTCGCCCGCGATTTCATTCACGATCAGAATGTTCCTGACCCCATAGTGGACCAGGGCTTCCGCCTGCCACAGGCGGGCGCAGGTCATGCCGAGCGCACTTGCTTCGATTTGTCGCCCTGCCAGCAAAAGCACCCCGTGGTTCTTGAAATGCGGACGAAGCTTGGCCGTCTGATCGCGAAAGAATTCGGCCATCTTCGCCAGGTTACTTTCCATGGCATCCAGGTCAACCAACAGGGCCGGAGTATCGATCTCGCGCTTCTTCATCCTGGTCGCGGTCATCTTTGATTGCTCCTCGGTGACCACATCGATTCCTCAGTCCAAAGATGAGGACCGTGCGGTCGAGCACCCAATCTCGTTAGACCCGTCGTGAGCCACCCCTCCGTCCGGGCCCAGGACGCGCTGGACTTCAAGCCGCAAAGGCAGCAGGAGATACGTGAGGGATCGGGGGCCGCGGCACACGCAGGGGGCTGTCGCCCTTCAAAAAAGCGCGCCTTTTGGGCTAAGGCAGAATCTCTTTATATAAAGTGACCACTTGTAATTCCACCAACTTCGGCGCCACGTTCTCGAAATAATCTTCTATGTAAGGCATGGCGCAATGTTTATCAAAGATTTTTCTGCTGGCCCACTTCTCAACGAAGGTAATTAGTCTGGGATTCTCAATGCCCTGATTCAGTTCGTACCTTATGCAGCCCTTTTCCTTGTGCGTAGGCTTCATCAGAACGTGCAGCGATTTGATCAGTTCGTTCTCTTTACCCTCCTTGGCCGTGAATTGAGCGATACAAACAATTTCCTTTTGTGCTTTTTTCACCATCTATGTATCCTCCGGCAGGATCAGGGGCCAGTCCTTCTGCCCCGTACTTGTTGATGGTTTAGTTTATCCTGTTTGCCGTGGGCATCTGCTGTGGCGAATCTCAGACTCGTCTCGCCGACAAATCTGGAACTTCCTCCACCATCCAGGCATTCCAGATCAGCCAAAGACTAATAACCTTATGTCTTCACCAGCCCCTCATAGAACCCTTGAAAGATCAACGAAATCAACGTCGCGCCAGGATCCTGGTATCCGACCGTTTGATCACCGAGGTTTTTGGCACGTCCAACACGCGCCGTAAGGTTCTTGGTAGAAAGTGCTCCTTGTGCGGCCGCTGCCGCCGCACCCTGGAGCATCTCCAAAATGCTCTTCTCTGCCTCCGCCCCTTCCCGCAGGGCCTGCACCGCAGGGACGAGGGCATCCAGCATGGTCTTGTCACTTACCTGAGCCTTGGTCTGTTTCTTGACTGCGGCCAGGCCCGCCTCAAACATCGCGGCCAGAGCATTCCCATCCAGCTCCTGTCTCGTGCCGACCGATTCGGACATGCCCATGAACAGGCTCCCCAGCAAAGGGCTGGTGGCGCCGCCGTCGATGCCTAGCAAGGCCCAACTCGCGTCGTTCAGCAGCGCCGTTAGATTGCTTGCCTTGTGGTCGACGACAGTCTTGTCAAGTTGGTTCACGGCTCGCAGCATCGTTGTGCCGTGATCTCCATCTCCGGTGGCAGAATCCAGTTCCGAGAGAAACTTGTGCTCACTCCGGATTTTCTCGACCGCGCCCTGGAGCATGGCAATGAATTCCTGAAAATCTATCTTCGCCGTCATCGCTCTGCACCGGCTACCGAACGACCAAATAGGGGGTATCGCAGGGAGCATCCCAGAGCCGCAAAAGCTCACGGTCCATCCGGGCGGTGAACATCTGAAAACCCGCCTGTTCCTGCGTGGTAATGTACTCCCCTATCAGACTCCTTGCGATCTTGATCCCCTTGCCTTGCAGGATCCGGCTGACGCGGCGGAACACAATGAACAGTTCCATCAGCGTGGTCGCGCCGGCGCCATTTAGAATCACCAACAGCTCCTCCCCCGACTTCACTTCCAGATCCTCCAGCAGTTGGGCCAACATCATTTCGGCGGTCTCGTCGCCGGTTTTCAGCTTCATTCGGCCTTTACACGCCTCGCCGTGCTGGCCCATGCCGATCTCCATCTCGTCGTCACCCAGGGTGAAGATCGCCTTGCCGGTGGAGGGATGAGTCGCGGTTTCTACAGCCACGGCCAGAGTCCGCATGTTGCGCTCCAGGCGGTCCGCAACCGCAAGGACTTCATCCAGCGAGCGACCTTCCTCCGCCGCCGCCCCGGCCACTTTGTATACGGGGAGGAAGCCTACCAGACCCCGCCGTTCTTCCGGTTTCTCCCGCGGCCCGGAGGAGATGTCCTCGTGGGTAAGGATTTCTTTGACGTTCAGCCCCTGCTTTTTCGCCAGGTCCATGGTGATGTTTGCCGTCAGCACATCTCCCGCATGGTTTAGCACCACCAGCAAAACGCCGGCGCCCCGGTCGGCTATCTTGATGGCTTCCAGACACCGGGGAGGGCCGGGAGCCGCGAAGATTTCCCCAGGCACGCTCACATCTAGCATCCCTTCCCCGACGAACCCACTCAGGCCCGGTTCGTGGCCGCTCCCACCCAGGGTCACTACGCCAACCTTCCCCATGGCCTTGGGAAGGGCGCGCACTACCAGGTTGTTGCCTGCCAGTCTCACTTTGTTGGGATAAGCCAAAACGTATCCTTCCAGGAGTTCGCTCACCAGATTCTCAGGCTTGTTGATAAACTTCTTTATGACCACATTTGCCGCCCTCAGCTTCATATTGTCGAAGCAGGCTTATCGCTGCCCCATTTTTGCCGGAGTCTCCGATCTCAGCTCTCGATTTGCGCGAGGATCATACACTAGCCGTCTTCTCGCCTCAATGTGCCTTGGCATTTCGCCCGACGGCGTGGCCGTAGGTTGGGCCTTTTTATTTCACGTAGGCCTTTTTTTCTCATTCTTCAACGTCTGGTACAGGTCGTAGGCCTGTTCGGGCTTCATCAATTCGTGGACCACTTTGCGCACGGCCTGGAGTATGGCCAGGGGCGCCTCCGACTGGAAGATGTTCCGCCCC
>Ga0315280_10003055_pt1 | contig 26141 bp, 24 predicted proteins | sample YL17G06_40_MG_FD_203697 | JGI IMG/M metagenome (GOLD analysis project Ga0315280, IMG submission 203697) | Sediment microbial communities from Yellowstone Lake, YNP, Wyoming, USA - YL17G06_40 | ecosystem: Environmental > Aquatic > Freshwater > Lake > Sediment | place: USA: Wyoming | collected...
CAAAAAAGAGGATGTCAAGATTTTTTTTCAAAAACCCTGACTTTCCTCTTAACGCCTTGATTTTAAAAGATATTCTGGGACTATTTCTTATGGCGGAATTTCAGAGAAAGGCCTGTCAAATTGACAATTAGGGAAAAACCTAATAAAATGTTATGTTTAAATTCATTCTTAGGTTTAGACAATGTTTGAAAATCTTTCAGATAAACTGGATGGTATTTTTAAGAGGCTGAAAGGCCATGGGAAATTGACAGAGCAGAATATCCAAGAGGCCTTGAAAGAAGTGAGGATGGCCCTATTGGAAGCCGATGTCAATTTCAAAGTCGCCAAGGATTTCATCCAATCTGTCGAGCAGAGGGCGATCGGTCAGGAAGTGATGGCGAGCCTTACCCCAGCTCAACAGTTGATCAAGATCGTGAAAGAAGAAATGACCTCCCTGATGGGCGGTGAGGAACAAAAGATTCATCTTTCGGGAAGTCCCCCTATCCCAATCATGCTGGTCGGTCTCCATGGCTGCGGTAAAACGACTACCGCAGCTAAACTTGCACGATATTTTCATGAAATGAGGAAGCGCCCTTACCTTGTTCCTGCTGATGTCTACCGACCAGCGGCGATTGAACAATTACAGAAATTGGGGGAAGAGTTAAAGGTCGATTTTTACCGTCCCGAACCATCCCAGATGCCACTGGATATCTGCCTGAAAGGAAGGGATTCCGCCCTTAAGGGAGGGTATGATGTGATGCTGGTCGATACCGCCGGGAGACTCCATATCGACGAGGCATTAATGCTGGAACTCCGGGAGATCAAGACACACATCAAGCCGAAAGAGGTGCTCTTGGTGGCGGATGCCATGACCGGGCAGGATGCTGTCAATATCGCCAAAAATTTCAATGAGCGATTGGGCATCGACGGCATCATCCTGACCAAAATGGATGGGGATGCACGGGGAGGGGCTGCCCTTTCGATCAAATCGGTGACACAAAAACCCATCAAATTCATTGGCGTGGGGGAGAAGTTAGATGCCCTGGAAGCCTTCCACCCCGATCGGATGGCCTCGAGAATTCTTGGGATGGGCGATGTCTTCACCCTGATTGAGAAGGCAGAGGCTGCCTTTGATGAGAAGAAGGCGAAGGAGTTGGAGAAGAAGATCCGAAAGGATACTTTCACCCTGGAGGATTTCCGGGACCAACTCCAACAGGTTCGAAAGATGGGTTCATTGGAATCGATTATGAGTATGATCCCGGGGCTTCCAAAAAAGATGAAAGGGATGGGAGGCCTCGATTTTGATGAGAGGGAACTGGTTCGGGTGGAGGCGATTATCAACTCCATGACACCTAGGGAACGTGCCAATTTTATAATCATCAATGGAAGCCGGAGATTACGGATTGCTCGAGGAAGTGGGACAAGTGTTCAAGAGGTGAACCAACTTTTAAAACGTTATGCCCAGGCCCGAAAGATGATGAAGCGGTTTGCCCAAATGGGAGAGAAGGGGTTCCAAAGAGGAGGAATGCCATTCTTTTCATAGTGGTGATCATATACTGGAATGGTGAAATGATGGAACAATGGAATGATGGGAAAAGCAAAACCGGAATGATGGAATGTTGGAATAATGGAATTTTGGGTAGGTCTTTTTTTTAGGTCTTTGCCTTTCCCATTTTTCCAGTATTCCAATGTTCCAATATTCCATTCGTTAACCCATCATTCCAACATTCTATTATTCCAATTGCAGACAGAGGAGGTGATCCAGTACAATATGGCTGTATCGATGAGGCTGATGAGATTTGGTGGGAAGAAAAGCCCTTTTTACCGGATTGTGGTTTCGGATCGTCGTTCTTCCAGAGATGGAAGGTTTATTGATCAGGTGGGGACTTACGATCCCAAGAAAAATCCCGTAGAGGTCCGGTTCAAGGAAGAAAAAGCGATCCAGTGGCTGAGAAAGGGAGCTCAGCCCACCCCGACTGTTCGTCAACTTTTAATCAGTTCTGGCGTATCGAAAAAGTTGAAAGAGGGTCATCAAGAATAGATTGCCTTTTCCCCAACCCTTGTTTTTCATCGAGTTCTGTCAGGACCGTTGCGGGAACCGGAGGTGGGGTTATGAACACGAAGGATTTAGTTGAGTATATCGCAAAGGCATTGGTCGATCATCCAGATCAGGTTAGGGTTTCAGAAATCGAAGGGGAGAAGACTTCGGTCATCGAACTCTATGTGGCCAAGGATGATTTGGGGAAGGTGATTGGGAAACAGGGTAGAACGGCGAGGGCCATCAGGGTCATCCTGGGGGCTGCCTCCGCAAATTTGGGGAAACATTCTGTTTTAGAAATCATTGAATAGGAGAGCTCTAAAAAAATATTTCACGCTCTTTTGATGATAGAGATTTCTGGGCTTTTTCAGAAATCTCAATAATGATGCATGGGAAAAGATCTTTTCCCCATCGGCAGGGTGGTTAAACCCCACGGGGTCAAAGGGAAGATCAAGGTAGAATATTTTGGGGAGGATCTCAACCGTTTTTCTCTCTACCGAGAGGTCTTTATCGAGGACAGGATGGGCAAGATGGAGACCTATGAAATCCTGGAGACCATTCCCCAGCCACCCCGACTCATTCTCCGATTGAAAGGGATTGAAAGGGTAGAGGATGCCCAGATTCTCGTGGGAAAAGAGATCCTCATCCCAAAAGAAGCTCTCCCCGATTTACCAGAAGATGAGTATTATTGGATTGAGATTTTGGGAATGGTCGTTGAGACAGAGGAGGGCAAAAGGATCGGGAAGGTAAAAGAGATCTTACCCACGGGAGCCAATGATGTCTTTGTTGTCGAAGGAAAGAGGGGGGAGATCTTTCTTCCGGCAACAGAGGAAGTGATCCAGAGCATCGACCGAAAAAGAGGATTAATGAAGGTTATTCGGATGGAAGGATTGTGGGAGGAAGAGGATGAGGTTTGATATTCTCACCCTCTTCCCTAACATGTTTTCTTCTCCCTTTCGGGAAAGCATCTTAGGTAGGGCAATCGAGAAAGGGCTCATCCACATCCGAACGATTAACATCCGAGATTTTACCACAGATAAACACCAGGTGGTGGATGATACTCCCTACGGGGGAGGTCAGGGCATGGTGATGAAGGTGGAGACCATTGCCCGAGCCATTGAGTGGGTCAAGTCTCAAAACCCGTCTGTTTGGACGGTTTATTTAACCCCCCAGGGGAAGCAGTTTAATCAGGATATCGCCCGGGTCATTTCGTCCCGATCACACGTCATTCTCCTTTGTGGCCGATATGAGGGGGTTGACGAGAGGGTGAGGGAACTCTTTGTGGACGAAGAAATTTCGATCGGGGACTATGTCTTGACCGGAGGAGAACTGGCAGCGATGGTCGTCATCGATGCCGTCTCAAGACTACTGCCCGGAGTTTTGGGATCGGATCGATCGGCAGAGGAGGATTCCTTCTTTGATTCTCTCTTGGAATACCCTCAGTATACGCGACCTTTCAATTTCAGGGAGAGTTGTGTTCCAGAGGTCCTCCTTTCTGGAAACCATTCGGCGATTTTACTCTGGAGGAGAAAAGAGGCTCTCAAACGAACATGGGTTAGGCGGCCGGATCTCTTAGCCAAAGCCAACCTCTCCGACGAGGATAAGAAACTCTTGGAAGAGATCCTTCAGGAGAATTCAATTGACGATTGCGGATTGCGGATTGAGGATAAAGAAACCTTGAAAAAGTACTTATGACGAATCGAACCAGAAGAAATTGAAGATGGGGTCTAATATTTATATTGGATTGGTCCACCATCCGATTTATGACAAGAGAAAGGAGGTGGTGGCCACAGCCATCACCAACTTCGATATCCACGACATCGCCCGTTGCGCGAGGACATTTGGAGTGGAAGGTTTCTTCATTATTACCCCGTTAGAGAGCCAAATTCAGTTAGTAGAGAGGGTGATTCGTCATTGGGTAGAGGGAACGGGAGCAGTTTACAATCCCACGAGAAAGGAGTCTCTTTCTCTCGTCCGGGTCACCCGGACCATCGACGAAGCAGATCGAGAGATCTCCAACCTCTGGGAAAGGAAAGTGAAGAGGGTTGCGACCGGAGCAGCCCAACACCCAAACAGCATCGGCTTTGAAATTTTGCGAAAATTATTGGGAGATCGAAGTACTCCATTCTTGATGCTCTTTGGAACGGGATGGGGGTTGACCCAGGAGGTGAAGGACAGTTCTGACTTTGTCCTCGCACCGATCGAAGGGAAGGGATATAATCACCTTTCGGTTCGCTCAGCAGTCGCTATTATCCTCGACCGACTGTTAGGAGATCGTTTTTCTTAATTGCGGAGCGCACAATGGACTTGGATTGTTCATTTGCAATTTTCGATTGCCAATTTAAATTGCAAATCGCAAATCTAAAATCGGAAATAGTTTCGGAAGGAGAATAACATGAATCTGATGGAAATGGTTGAAAGAGAGCAGTTGAGGACAGATCTCCTCGATTTCAGGGTGGGTGATACGGTGAAGGTCCACGTAAAGATCATCGAGGGAGAGAAGGAGAGGATTCAACCCTTCGAAGGAGTCGTTATTCGTAAGAAAAAGGGGGGAATCCGGTCTACCTTCACCGTTAGAAAGATCTCCTACGGGATTGGTGTGGAGAGGATTTTTCCTTTGCATTCGCCTCGAATCGATCACATTGATGTGATCAGCCGAGCGACCGTGAGACGGGCCAAACTCTTCTACCTAAGAAATCTGAAAGGAAAAGCAGCCCGCATCCGAGCCCAGAAGAAACAAGAAGCCTGATCATCAGAATGCAGAAGACAGAATGCAGAAGGCAGCCGGAAACCCAATTTTTTATGTCTTCTGCCTACTGATTACTGCCTCCTGCCTACTTAATCTTTTATGCTCTTCCCATCCCTTCCAACGCAGCCCATGGACTATTTCGAAAGGATGTACTATGGCCGGGGATATCAGAGGATTGCAGGTGTGGACGAGGTGGGAAGGGGACCTCTGGCCGGACCAGTCGTAGCAGCCGCTGTTATCCTACCTAAAGACGGGATTGGACAGAAGCTCTTCGATTCAAAAAAAATTTCATCAAAGAAACGGGAGGAGCTTTACGAAGTAATCCTTTCGAAAGCATTAGGAGTGGGCATTGGAACAATTGGGCAGGAAGAGATCGATCTCCTCAATATCTTTCAAGCCACGCTAAAAGCAATGGCCTTGGCGGTGGAAAGCCTTCCTATTGCTCCGGATTTTATTTTGATCGATGGGCCTCATGGTCTCGGGCTTCCGGTGCCTCAGAAACCCATCCGAAAAGGCGACCAACTGAGCAACTCTATCGCTGCCGCCTCCATTGTGGCCAAGGTCACCCGAGACCGGATGATGCTGGAATGCCATCAAAAGTATCCTCAGTATAATTTTGCCAAACACAAAGGTTATGGGACGAAAGAACATCGGAGGGCGATTGAAAAATTCGGTGTATGCGAACTCCATCGAAAGACCTTTCGAGGCGTAAAAGAATATTTATGATGGGGAGATGGAGGGATAAGGAGATAGGGAGATACGGGGGATTAGGGATTTAAATTCCGCAATCCGCATTCCGAAATCCGCAATTGATGATGCAGAAAAAAGAACTCGGTAAAAAGGGCGAGGATGTTGCCCTTCGATTTTTGAAGAAGAGGGGTTATCGTATCATCGAAAGAAATTATGTCTGTAAGATGGGCGAGATGGACATCATTGCCAGAGAGAAGGATACCTTGGCCTTCATCGAAGTAAAGACCCGGACCTCCACCCTGTTTGGTCCCCCGCAGTTAGCCGTCAATTCCACAAAGCAAAGGCAACTTTCTAAAGTAGCTCTCAATTTCTTAAAAGAGAAGAAGCTTGGAGATGTAAAAGCTCGGTTTGATGTCGTTGCTATTTTATTAAGACCAAAGGGCGAAGAGATTGAACTGATCAGGGACGCCTTTGATTTGAGTTGGCCGTAAAAAAGAATTGCGGAATGCAGAATGCAGATTGCGGAATTAGAAAAGGAGAGAAGAGTTTGGTTTTTTACTCCGGAATCCGCATTCCGAAATCCGAATTAGAACTTAGCTTCTGTTTTCGCCTTCCCGAAATCGCCTTTCTTGTTCCTTGGTTGATAAAAAATGCCCTCCCCCCATTTCGAGGTGAGGGCATTTTTAAGAGTTAACTTTTCTATTTGACCCTATTTTGTTGCTTCTTCCAGCGGTATTCTCATCTTGTAGAATGAACGCCACACAAAGATGAGACCGACAATGAACACCGGAAGAGCGATGTAGGGAGCGTAGTTCGTGGAACTGGTTTCCTTTGCGTGTACTGCCATCTCGATCGCGATTTCGGTCGCAAGCAGGCCGAACAGAGTCGAGAACTTAATGATGGGGTTCATGGATACGGATGAGGTATCCTTGAATGGGTCGCCCACCGTGTCGCCAATGACCGTTGCGGCGTGGAGCGCCGTGCCCTTCTCCTTTAAGTCGACTTCGACGATCTTCTTCGCATTGTCCCACGCGCCGCCGGTGTTTGCCATGTAGATGGCCTGGAAGAGGCCGAAGCAGGCGATGGAAATCAGATACGCCACGAAGAAGTTGGGGTTCAGCAGCGCGAAGGCGAGCGTGATTAACAGGATCGCGATAAAGATGTTCCACATACCCTTTTGCGCATACTGGGTGCAGATCCTTACAACCGTCTTGGAATCCTCAATATCGGCTTCCGTCTTGTCCAGGTTCATGTTCTTTTTAATGAACTCGACCGCCCGGTACGCACCGGTGGTCACTGCCTGCATGGAGGCCCCGGCGAACCAGAAGATCACCGCGCCGCCGCAGATCAGGCCGAGAATAATCGGCGCGTCGGTCAGCTGCACATGCAGCATGTTCTTGCTCTGGAGCAGCAGGATGATCGAGAAGATCATGGTTGTCGCACCGCACACCGCAGTCCCGATGAGCACCGGCTTGGCCGTCGCCTTAAAGGTGTTTCCGGCCCCGTCGTTGGATTCGAGGTAAAATTTACCCATTTCGAAATCGGGATCGAATCCGAAATCCCTCTTGATCTCCTGCTTGATCCCGGGGATGTTTTCGGTCTGCGCAAGCTCGAATATGGACTGAGCGTTGTCGGTGACTGGGCCGTAAGAGTCCACCGCAATATTGACCGGGCCCATGCAGAGGAATCCGTAAGCAACCAGACCAAAGGCGAAAATCGATGGATAGTTGATGACTTCAGCCGGTATGAAAAGGCTGACGAAGTACGCGATGCCCAGGAGGAAGGCAATCAGTAAGCCCATGTAGAAGGCGCTGAAGTTACCGGAAACGATACCGGATAGTATGGTCAGGGATGCACCGCCCTCGCGCGACGCGGTCACAATCTCTTGCACGTGTTTGGACTTGGAGCTGGTAAATATCTTCGTGAACTCGGGGATGAGCACTGCCGCCAGCGTACCGCAGCCGATGATCATGGCAAGCTGCCACCAGACATGGGGCATCGGGGTGAGGACGCCATCTTTTAGAACCTGGAGGTCGCTGATCAGCAGATAGCTCATCACAAACGAGGTGCTGATGCACAAGGTGGCGGCAATCCAGATCAGTCTCATGAGGGGCTCTTCGAAATCGATCTCTTTCTTCCCTTCGTATTTTACGGAAGAAATGGCCTGATTGACAAAATAAGAAAGCCCGGAGCAGAAGTCCATAAGGAAACGCATGGCGAAAATCCAGACGATCAGTTTGCCCTGGATGGCTTCTTTGGTCGCGCTGTCAGGACTCACAACGGCAAGCGTGATAAAAGCTATTAGCGCAACGCCGGTAACACCATAAGTTTCGAAACCGTCTGCCGTGGGGCCCACGCTATCGCCTGCATTGTCACCGGTACAGTCAGCAATCACACCAGGGTTACGGGGGTCGTCTTCCTTCACCTTGAAGACAATCTTCATGAGGTCGGAGCCGATGTCGGCGATCTTGGTGAAGATACCACCGGCGATACGGAGTGCCGATGCGCCCAGTGATTCACCGATGGCGAATCCCAGGAAGCAGTACCCGACGATGTTGCGGGGTACGAAGAGCAGAATGATAACCATCATGACAAGTTCAAGGGAAATGAGGAAGAGTCCCACGCTCATACCGGAGCGCAGGGGAATATTCACCACGTCCCAGGGCTTCCCTGCCAGCGAGGCAAAAGCGGTACGGGCATTGGCATAGGTATTTATCCGGATGCCGTACCAGGCCACGCTGTAGGAACCGCCCATCCCCACCACCGAAAAGAGCAGTACCAGGAACAGTGTGGGAACTCCCTGTCCTTTCAGAGCCAGGAAATAGAAAGACATGGCGACAGCGATAAAGATGAATAGCATGGCAAGAAATTTGCCCTGCTGAATCAGATAGGTGCGGCAGGTCTGATAGATGATCTCAGCCACCTTGAGCATCGATTCATGGGCTCTTAACTTCTTGACCTGGTGGCGCAGAAACAAGCTGATACCCAACGTACCAGCGATGATGCACGCGCCATACAACAGGAGATCCCATGGTTTTAGATTGAACATCAGGGTGTATCGAGCACCCTTATGCAAGTCGGGTATTGCGAGATCTGCCTCGCTGGCGAACACCATCAGCGGGGTGAACAGGTATGCAACCACCATCAACAACATTCGCTTCAGCCTTACGTTTTCCAGTCTCATAATGCCTTCTCCTGAAAAAATTTGTATTTGGTTAAATTTGTTAGAACTTGATGACTTCGGTTCTTTTTCTAAGTCAGGTTATTTTTGCCAAATATCGATCTATTGTTGTTCCAAATGTGAAGGGAAGACCGAATAAAAATTTTGGGAAGAATATTAAGGTAAAGGATTTAAGAAGTCAAGAATTTTTTCACAAAGTTAACTAAATTTTTATATAGAAAAAGGATACTATCTATAATTTATTGAAAATATTAAATAATTTTTTTATATTCGTTGTTTAAGGGGATGCAGGTGTAGGGGGGGAGGCCCTGCACCACATAGGATGCAAGGAAAGACCTTGAACCTAAAAGGTTCAGGGCGTTATAAAAGTTGACATATTTAAAATTTTTTATTATTAATATCTTGAAAAGAAAGCTAGGGGAGCTCAGTGGGCTGAGAGTCCCTACTTCAAAGTAGGGAGACCCTACGAACCTGTTTGGGTAATTCCAGCGAAGGGAAGCGGAAAAGGATAAAAAAGCCGTAATGCCTCCATTGGAATTACGGCTTTCTTATTTTGAACTCATTTGGATTGTCATTGCTGTGAAGACAGAGTTTGCCCCGCGCGTGATGCGGGGAATCCATGGTCTTTAATTACTGGTTCCCTGTTTTCACAGGGACGAATCTGAATTCCGGTTTACAGGGGAATGACATAATACGAGGAGGAAGATATGGCACTTGATGAGAAAATCATTACTCAAGCGATTATCGATCGATACTTCCAAAAACTGAAGGAAAACCTCTCTATCGATGTGGCTGTTGTTGGAGGAGGTCCTTCTGGATTGGTCTGTTCCTATTATTTAGCCAGAGATGGGTTTAAAGTCACCCTTTTCGAAAGGAAACTATCGATCGGGGGGGGGATGTGGGGCGGGGGGATGATGTTTAATGAGATTGTTGTTCAGGAAGAGGGAAAGAGAATCCTTGATGAGTTTGGAATCCGATCCAAACTCTACAACAATGGTTATTATACCGCTGATTCTATTGAAGCCATCTCAACGCTCTGTTCAAAAGCGGTGAAGTCAGGAGTGGCTATTTTTAATCTGATCAGCGCTGAAGACCTTATCATCCGGGAGAGTCGAGTGACCGGTTTGGTTCTCAATTGGACAGCCGTAGAGATGGCCAATTTGCATGTTGATCCTTTGACCATTCAATCAAAATTCGTTGTGGATGCCACGGGCCACGCTACAGAGGTTGTCGCCATCCTTCAGAAGAAGAATGATATCAAGCTTTTTACAGTGACAGGTAAGATCGTCGGTGAGAAATCGTTATGGGCAGATGCAGCTGAGAGGGATACGATGTCCAATACAAGAGAGGTCTTTCCAGGGCTCTACGTAGCTGGTATGGCGGCTAATGCCACCTTTGGATCCTATCGAATGGGACCCATCTTTGGAGGGATGCTCCTTTCGGGAGAAAAAGTGGCCGCTTTGATTAAAGAGGAGTTACGGAGATCGAAATGAAGCGAATACTGACCATTGCCGGCTCGGATTCTGGGGGTGGCGCAGGAATTCAAGCGGATTTAAAGACGATCACCCTGCTGGGCGGTTATGGGATGAGTGTCATCACTGCCCTTACAGCACAAAATACGGTAGGGATTCAAGGCATCCATGAGATTCCTGCCCGATTTGTTGAAAGCCAAATCGATTCTGTTCTCTCCGACATCGGTGCCGATGCCATCAAGACAGGGATGCTATCGAATCAAGAAATTATCGAAGTCGTGTCTAAGAAGATTAAACAGTACAAAATGGAGAGGGTTGTGGTGGACCCAGTGATGATTTCTAAAAGCGGAGCCTTCCTTCTTCGAAAGGATGCTCGAGATGCTTTCATTAAAAAGTTGATTCCTCTCGCATGGGTGGTCACACCCAATCTTATGGAGGCATCTGTTCTTACTGGATTAAAGGTAAACTCTCTTGAGGGGATGAAAAAAGCGGCCCGTCAAATTTACAAATTGGGGACAAAACATGTGGTCGTGAAGGGTGGCCATCTAAGAGGGATGGCTGTTGATCTCCTTTATGATGGAAGAAATTTTGATGAGATGGAAGGATTGAGGATTGAGTCGAAGAATACCCATGGTACAGGTTGCACCTTTGCCTCAGCGATTGCAACCCTTTTGGCAAGAGGGGATGATGTTTATGGAGCCGTGAGAAGGGCAAAAAGCTTTACCACCATGGCCATTCAATCCGGTCTCAGCCTCGGAAAGGGGACAGGTCCTACCAACCCGTCTGCTTATGTCCTGAGGGAGATGGAGCGGTATCGTGTGATCCAAGAGTTAAAGAGGGCGATAGGAATATTGGAGGAGGAGAAGATTGGACATCTCATTCCAGAGGTCTCCTCCAACCTTGGCTATGCCCTTCCCTTTGCAGAGGGGATTGAAGATGTGGCTGCCTTTCCAGGAAGGATTGTCCGATTCAAAGATTCGGTGGCCACTCATAGTGATCCGGAATTCGGTGTCTCTCAACACGTTGCCAATATTATTCTGACAGTTATGAAATTTGATCCTGATTATTGTTCAGCGATGAATATTCGATACTCAAAGGAGAACATTGCGCAATTAAAGAGAAGGGGTTTTCTTGTCGGCCATTTTGATCGAAGTCTTGAGCCGAAAAAGGTAAGAAAGATAGAGGGTTCTTCATTGGAGTGGGGTGTCGGAGAGGTCTTGAAAAAGATGAAGCAGATCCCTGATTTCATCTACGATGAGGGCGATGTTGGCAAAGAACCCATGATCCGAGTGTTAGGAAGGAGCCCTATCGAGGTCATCAACAAAATATTGGAGACAGTAGGCAAATAGCTGATAGCAGAAGGCATATAGCAGATGTGGAAAAACAGATAACAAATAAACTATTAACTATTGGCCATAAGCTATTAACCATTAGTTAGGAAGAAGGTGATCATATGACACAAAAGATAAAGGCCCAGAAGGGCATTGTTACAAAAGAAATGAAAATGGTTGCCAGAGATGAGGAGGTTTCCCCAGAGTGGCTCCGAGAAAAGATTGTTTCTGGTCGGATCGTCATCCCAGTCAATCGAAATCACAAAGGAGTTCATCCCATAGGCATTGGAGAGGGACTCCGGATCAAGGTGAATACAAACCTCGGGACTTCCTCTGACCATGTGGATTTAGAAGAGGAGTTGAAGAAACTTAAAGTTTCGATTCAAGCCGGGACCGATACAGTAATGGACCTGAGTACAGGTGGAGATATCGATACCATCCGTAAGGAGATCATTCGTTATTCTCCTATCCCCGTGGGCACTGTCCCCATCTATGAGGCGGCGATTGGAGCAGCCCAGAAAAGGAAAGCCCTTGCAAAAATGAGGGTGGAGGATCTCTTTGAAGTCATCGAGCGCCAGGCAGAAGAGGGAGTTGACTTTATCACCGTCCATTGCGGAGTGACACGGAGCGCTGTGGAAAGACTGAGACAGGCGCACCGGCTATTGGGAGTGGTCAGCCGAGGAGGGTCTTTCCTGATCGAATGGATGGTCTATAATAATCAAGAAAATCCACTCTACGAACATTTCGACCGGCTGTTAGAGATCGCCAAGAAGTATGATGTAACCCTGAGTTTAGGAGATGGATTGAGACCTGGTTGCTTGGCAGACGCCACCGATAGAGCCCAGGTGGAGGAGACGATCATGCTCGGAGAATTAACAGAGAAGGCGTGGGCGGAGGGAGTACAGGTGATGATCGAAGGACCGGGCCATGTCCCGCTCGATCAGATTGAAGCAAATATTCTTTTGGAGAAGAGGTTGTGCAGGGGCGCTCCTTTTTATGTATTGGGACCATTGGTCACCGATATCTCTCCCGGATATGACCACATCACCTGCGCCATAGGCGGTGCCATTGCAGGAAGGGCAGGGGCAGATTTCTTGTGTTATGTGACACCTTCAGAACATCTGAAGCTACCCTCCGTTGAGGATGTCCGAGAAGGGGTGATTGCTACAAGGATTGCTGGCCATGCTGCCGACATTGCTCGAGGGAATTCAAAGGCATTTCAGCGGGATTTCGAGATGTCGAAGGCTCGAAAAAGTTTCGACTGGGAGAGGCAGATCGAACTTTCCATCGATCCAGGAAAGGCAAGGCGATACCACGAAGAAGGGAAATCGGGTGAAAAGGATGTCTGCACCATGTGTGGAGAGTTCTGCGCCATCAAGAGGGTAAAAGACTTCTTTGAAAATAGTTAGGAGTTCGGAGTTCAGGGTTCGGAGTTTCCCCCAAATTTTTTTAAGTCCTGTATTGTTACTCCGAACTCCGAACTAAAAGTGGTATCCGTTCCATTTCATCCTTTGAGACTTAGAAGAACAAAAAGACCAAACGCTGTGATGATGATGCCTGAGATTCTGTTTATCCAACGCAATCCAAGAGAGTTGAACTTTTTCCAAATCATGCCGACACCACTGCTCAGGATAAGCCACCATAGGGCGGAGCCAATAAACACACCTAGGACCAATATTCCCGCAGAGAAATAGTTGCCGCTTGCACTTCCCACCCCTAACCCGGCAAATATTGCCGCAAAAGATAGAATGGTCATTGGATTTGTGAGGGTCAGGAAAAACGTTGAGGCATAAGCACTCAGGAGATCATTTCCTTTGGCCAAAGCTGGTTGTTCAGCAGGTCTGGCAAAGAAGGTCTTGAGACCCAGATAGCAGAGAAATGTACCGCCGACAAGGCGAAGCCATCCTTGTTGACGGATCAAGAGGCTTGAAATGAATGTTAGCCCGAATCCAGCAATGGAGCCATAGATTGCATCAGCGGTGGCGGCACCCAGACCAGAGATGAGGCCAGAGGCGCGGCCGTCAGCTAATGTACGGCGTATGCATAGCACACCGATTGGGCCAACAGGCGCAGCGATTGAAAAACCGATGATGAGCCCACGGAGGAAGAAACTGTAAAAAGGGACACTTCCCATATTTTTATGAAGTCTTTTTCCTTGATCGTCCCGCCTTCCTGGGAAATATATCTCGTTCGAGAATTTTCTCAAGAATTTTTAGAAACTGCTCGCTTCCAAGAGGTCTACCCGCTGAAGTTGCCTTCCTAATAGAATCCTCTATGTTTTGGTTCTCCTGCCTTAAAAATTCGCGATAAGCAATAACCTCATTCTCTTCCAACCAACTCTCACCAGAAAGAATATCATCCTCTGCCTTAAGAAGATGAGCTTTGGCACTTGACCAGATATAATCTTCACCTCTTTTTACAATATTAGCCCTCACAGGATTCCTTTCTATATACCGAACCACAGACCATAAATAAGATCCTTTTTCTATAATCGCTGAAAAGAATCGGTTCTGCCAAAGCCTTCCACTCTTTCTATACCGATGATTGAAATATTGCGTATAAACTAAGTTTGTGGCACCAATGCCTCTGGCAAAAGATTCCTCTTTCCTTGGCACCGCAAGAATATGAACATGATTGGGCATGAGACAGTAAGCCCATATATTAAAATTCCATTGGTCACCGTATTTTTTGAGGAGTTTCAAATAAAACTTTCTATCTTCCTCATCAAAAAAGACGGTTTCTTTGTTATTTCCACGTTGGGTGATATGGTGAGGATGATTTATGGCTAATAATCTAGCAATTCTTGGCATGAAAGGAATGTATTATAAAGGGTGAAAACGTCGAAAATATGGGAAGTGTCCCCATTTTATGTCTCGCCCAGATAGGCCTTACGAACCATTTCGTTCTTCCACAAATTCTCTGCTGAATCGCTCAGCACGATCGCACCCGTCTGAAGCACATAGCCCCGACTGGAGACCTGCAGCGCCATGCGTGCATTCTGCTCCACCAAGAGGATGGTCGTACCACCGTCGTGTAGTTCCCGAATGGTGTCGAAGATGTTATCTACGAGTACCGGTGCCAAACCCATCGAAGGTTCATCCATTAAAAGAATGCGGGGGCTAGACATCAACGCTCGACCGGTCGACAACATCTGCTGCTCACCGCCGCTAAGCGTACCAGCCACCTGATTACGTCGCTCCTTCAACCTGGGAAAGAGGGTAAAAACTCGTTCCATGTTCTCCTTAATCGATCGGCTATCGGTGATGGCGAAAGCACCCATCTCCAGATTCTCCGTCACCGTCAACCGGCCAAAGACGCGGCGTCCTTCAGGAACCTGCACCACCCCTTTGGCCACAATCTCGTATGGAGGGTAACGGGTAAGGTCTTCACCATCAAGTCTGATAACCCCTTGACGTGGCCGCAATAAACCACTCATGGTATTGAGGGTGGTGCTTTTGCCCGCTCCATTGGCTCCAATCAGAGTGACGATCTCCCCTTTATCAACGGTGAGCGAGATACCTTTGAGGGCATGAATATTTCCGTAGTAGGTATGCACATTTTCGACTTCTAGCATTGCCATAACAGAATCCCAAAAAAATCGGCATAGTGGAAAGCGCAGAGCGCATAGCGCTCAAAATCCCAAATCACAAATTCCAAACAAGCACCAAATTCCAATTTCAAATGACGAAGCCAATTTTGTTTCGAATTTGGTTGATTGGGATTTATTTGCCATTTGGTGTTTGGGATTGGGTGCTTCCATACGGCTACGCCCTCTGCTCTATGCGTATTTCAGCAGCACTCCCTCGCCCTAGATAGGCTTCGATGACCTTAGGGTTTTTTTGAATCTCGGCCGGGGTGCCCTCAGCAATTTTTGCCCCGTAGTCTAATACGGTCACTGTTTCGGAGATGCCCATCACGACTCTCATCTGGTGCTCGATAAGAAGAATCGTAATACTCAATTCGTCACGCAAGTGCCGAATAAAATCCATCATGTCCTGCGTTTCCCGCGGGTTCATGCCTGCCGTCGGTTCGTCAAGGAGTAACAGTTTAGGACGCGATGCCAAAGCGCGGGCGATCTCCAACCTTCTCTGATCCCCATAGGGAAGATTCTTAGCTAAGAAATCACCCTTGCCTGCCAGGTTCACAAATTTGAGAAGACGCCGGGCCTCTTCGGCAGCTATTTTCTCTTCTTTCCGGGTGGCCGGCAACTCCAAGACAATACCAAAGAATCCTGATTTCAAGTGACTGTGCAACCCCACCAGGATGTTCTCTATCGCCGTCAGGTTAGGGAAGAGACGAATATTCTGATAGGTTCGAGCAATCCCGAGACGGACAATTTGATCGGGAAGCAGACCAACCAGCGAGTGACTGTTGAGGAGTATCTCTCCGACTTCAGGCCGGTAAAAGCCGGTCACGCAGTTAAAGAAGGTCGTCTTGCCAGCGCCGTTTGGCCCAATGATGCTATGAATGCTGTTTTCTTGGATCTCCAAGTCCAATTCATCTACAGCAATTAGCCCACCAAAACGTTTTGTCGTTTTCCTCGCAGTGAGGAGAGCCATCACATTCTCCTACTGACTGGATGCGGGGGCTTTGTCTTGTGATGCTTCTTTGGTCTCAACCAATTCCTCCCCGTGTAACTCGCGACGCCGTATTTCCGATGGCCAGAGGCCCTCTGGCTTGACAAGCATCATGACGACAAGAGCAGCACCATAAACCAGAAGCCTGTACTCAGCAAACTCCCTCAAGAGTTCCGGTAGGCCCACAAGGGCAATGGATCCCACGATCACACCAGGAATACTTCCCATCCCCCCTACAATGATGAGACAGACGACGTTAATGGAAATCATTACATTAAAACTATGGGGATAGACGGAGCTGAGTTTGCTGGCAAAGATGGCACCGCTTAGAGCAGAGAAGGCAGCGCCGGTAGCGAAGGCCAGCAACTTGGTGGCGACAAGATTGATCCCCATCGCCTGGGCCACGTCTTCATCCTCACGCACAGCCATCCAGGCCCGACCTAACCTGGAATCTCTGAGACGATAAGAGATAAAGGCAACAAGGAAACAGCCAGCGAGAATAAGATAGTAAATTTGTGGAGGACCGGCAAACTCAAAGCCGCCAATGGATGGCTTGGGAATTTTACCAACACCTTGTGCACCACCCAGCCATGGTCTTAGAAAGTCGGATAGAACGAGAATACGGATGATCTCGCCAAAACCAAGCGTTGCAATAGCAAGATAGTCGCCGCGCATTTTGAGGACAGGAATACCCAGGATCACTCCCGATATCACCCCCATCAAAATTGCAAAGGGGAGGGCTCCCCAGAAGGACAGACTAAAGAATCCCAACTCAGGTGAGGTCAAGATGGCCATCGTGTAAGCACCAATCGCGAAGAAGGCCACGTAGCCAAGGTCCAAGAGGCCAGCAAAGCCGACGACAATATTTAACCCCAAGCCTAAAAGAACATATAGGCCCACGATCGTCAACACTTCACTCAGGAAGAGGCCAAGAATCTGGGGAAGGACAAACAAGATGATGAAGAGAAGAATGAAGCTCGTTATCCGCAAGGCACGCTGACCTGCAGGTGGCAAGCGCTGCAAGCCCGTTCGAACAGCACTTCCTTTTCGGGTCCAGAGGTAGATGATGGCAGCAATTAAAATGAACAACCCGATGGCACCATAGAGGGTGAGTCCATTGGCGGCGTAGAGCCACTCGTTGATGACCGCAAGAGGTCCCCACAGGGCAAAGGTAGGACGGAGCATATCTTGCAGCACACCAGCCCCTACAATACCAGTCAGAGGGATGATCAACATCCGACGGATAAGCTTAGGCGAAAGAAAAAATAGACCTGCCAGTACACCACTCAGGGCTCCAGCACCAAGAAGCAGGAAAATGCCAATCTGTACCCCTTGCTTAAAAGTGAGTAATTCGTAAAGGATGGGCATGGCATAGATAAAGACTTTACGGAGATTAATCAGACTCCCTAAAATGACGAAAAGGGCCAATAAGCCCCCCACGATTAGTCCTGAGATGAGACTATTGACAAGAATCCAGAGTGGCTCAGTCCGAGTCGTTCGTTTTGCTGCTAAATAGCCCATGAACACTGCCACCAGGAGCAAGAGAGTGTGGCCCATTGAAATGACATTGCTGATAATGTCTCTCTGGCTAAAGGCTTCCACCATTCCGATCAGGGCCAAAAGGACTGCAGAAACGCCGCCGATCAGTCCAATCTTTATTCCTTGCTCCAAAACAGAGTAAGCTTTCTTCATCTTCTTTGGCCCTTTTTATCCCTGTATTCCTGGCCCCACTTCTCAGGCCTTCTTCACCGCCAGACGTTCTCCAAGAATCCCTGTCGGTCTAAAGATCAGCACAAGCACCAGCATGGTAAAGGCAATCCCATCCTTCAACTGGTAAGGCGCTACAATGCCCAAGCCATCCAGAAATAGACTAGGTCCTATGGATTCGATGAGGCCGAGAAAAATGCCACCCAGCATGGCTCCAGGGATATTGCCGATACCGCCCAATACCGCTGCCGTAAAAGCCTTAATCCCCGGGATAAAACCCATGAAGAAGTGCACCTGCTTGAACATTAAAGCATAGAGAACACCGGCTGCTCCAGCCGCCATCCCACCGATAACGAATGTGGTGGAAATCATCCTGTCTATGTTAATCCCCATCAGCAAGGAAGCCTCTTTATCTTCGGAGACTGCACGGATTGCCTTCCCAACACGCGTACGCTGAATAAAGGAATAGAGAGCAACCAACAGCAATGCAGCAGCCACAATCACTACCAAATGAATGCGTAAGATTCGATATTCACCGAAAACGATTTCACCTTCCATCATCTTCACCACTGGATAAGCCTGGAAACCGGAACCATAAAGCCCCCGAAAGGTATATTGAAGAAAGAAGGAGGCTCCAATCGCAGTGATGAGAGGAATTAAACGGGGTGCGGTTCTCAGGGGACGATAAGCAACCCGTTCCAGAAGAAAGGCGATCAACGTTGAAGTAGCCATGGCAACAAGGAAAATGACAATTAAACAAATGATGGGCTGACGATCTAAAAAACCGGAGGAATAAAAAGCAGCTGCAACATAATAAGCGGTGTAAGGGCCACTCATAAAGACTTCGCTATGGGCGAAATTGATCATCCGCAAAACTCCATAGACGATGGTGTAACCCATGGCGATAAGGGCGTAGATGCTCCCCTGAGCCAAACCGAATATGAGAAAATCAAACCAGTGGTAACGGGTATATCGGCCTGCGGTTAACGTGGCTGCAGATCCCCAAATAATCATGGCTAACATGACTGCCCCGATGAACCACATGGCGACATCTGTAGGAGTGATCCTTTCCCTCAATCGTATCAATTGTTGCAGCATAAGGGCCTCCACCCCTGTAATCTTTCAACCAAAAAATCAAAAACAAATCCCCTCACCCTATTCCTCTCCTTTTTTGGGGGAGAGGAGAGTGAGGGGGTCATTTCTTAATAACACCACGTTACTTCTTAGCTGGAGCTTTCGGCGCTGCTGCTGCGTAAGGCTTCCAGATCGGAGTGTCCGGCATTACCAACTTCTTAACGTTCTCAGCTGTCGTTTTGTAGACCCCAATCTTCGGGTCAGCACAGTCACCATATTGGTCACAGTTAATATTTCCGGTCAGCCCTTTGAAGTTCTTCGTCGCATAAAGAGCATCTCTCAGTTTTCCGCGATCAATGGTGAGCGTACCGTCTGGGGCCTTTTGGGCCACCTTCTCAATGGCGGCATAGATTATCATTGCGGCATCATAGGCATGAGCATGGAAAGGGGCGAGAGGTTTTTCCCCATATTTCTTCTGATGCTTCTCCAAGAAGCTTTTATAACCACCGGCAAAAGCTGAGAAGTCTGGACTTGAGTGATACATACCAACTGCTGTCTCACCGGCAGCCTTATAGAAGTCGGGAGAGAAAATACCATCCGCGCCCATCAAACCGACCTTCTCCAAACCCTTTACTTCCTTCACCTGGCGAGTGATATGTCCACCCGCTGCGATAAAGATCGGGTAATAAATGAACTCGGGTTTTCCTGTGGCGATCTTAGTTAACATCGGGCGCATATCTGTATCAGTAGGAGACACAGCTTCCTGAGCAGTGATCGTTCCACCTAATTTCTTGAAGGTCTCGGCAAAGACAGCCTGCAGTTGCTCTGCATAGACGCTTCCGTCATGGATGGTTGCAGCCCTCTTGACCTTCAGTTGCTTAATGGCAAACTCTGCTGCTACGGCTCCCTGCACCTTATCGTTATGGCATGTGCGCAGATAACCATCATATTCTGTACCGCGCTTCGGGTCTGTTAAATACGGTGCAGTATTCGAGGGAGAGACTGTCGGTATACCCGCCTTCCAGAGAATTGGCACACCAGGCTTGGCCTCACTGGAGCAGTTCGAACCAATTGCTGCAACGATGGTTGGATCGGCGGCAAGTTTGGTCGCAGCCGCCTGGCCACCTTCGGCGTTACACCCTGTGTCTTGAAAGGTCAATTTAATGGGATGTCCGAGGAGCTTGCCACCCTTATCCTCAGTAGCAAGCTCAACACCACGTTTGGTATCGGTACCCAACGAGGCGTCCGCGCCTGCAATGACCATCCAGCTGGCAATGTGAATGGGTTCCCCGGGTTTGATCTTCACGACGCCTGATTTGCCTTCATACTTGACTTGTGCCGGTGCGGAAACCACAACCAGGCAAGCTACCATAACCAGTACAATTGACAAAATAAAAATGCGTTTCATAGGTACCTCCTTTCTTGGTAAATATCAGATAATTTAAAAAAACAAAACCTGTGCCTTTTTTTCCTACCGCACATCACCCCCTCTCAAAGCCCCTTCGTTGTAAGTGGAGCAATATTATTAAAAGCATAGTTATTTGTCAAGTTATTCCTGAGAGAGCTCTGAAAAACTACTACCCGCTCTCTTGATTACACAGATTTCAAGACAGGATTACATAGATTCTCCTGATTTTTCAACGCATTTCGTATTGGATTTTGAAATTTGAAAATTGGATTTTTAGAATCTAAGGGTTTTCTGCCAGACCTCTTTGAGGTCGTAAATATTGGCCTCTACAACAGTCTTCCCATGCAAACCAACCATTCGAAAGATTTCGTCATTTGTAACCACCCCGATCTCCCCGTAAATGGCATCACCGAGAAGCGCTTCAAAGGCACTCTTCTTTGTCGGATCAATGGTTGCGATAAAACGACTCTGTGATTCGGAGAAGAGCAGGAAGTCATTTCTATCCAATCCGGTTCGAGGAACCTTTCTTAGATCAACCTCCATTCCGAAGCCACCTGCGAATGCGGTCTCTGCTAAAGCTACACCCAATCCCCCATCCGAACAATCATGACAAGATCGAATCAGCCCCCCTTGTATGGCGCTATATATCTTTCTGTATAGAGATCGGGCCTTCTCTGCATCGACCCAGGGGACACGGTTTCCTATCAAACCTTTCGATGCATAATACTCGGATCCTCCTAACTCGTCAAGAGTCTCCCCAAGGATATAGACCAGGTCGCCCGGTCTCTTGACATCCATGGTGATCGCCTTTCTCACATCGTCCATTTTGCCCAAAGCTGAGATGAGGATTGTTGGAGGGATAGAAATCTTTGTCCCTCCAATCAGGTAGTCATTTTTCATACTGTCTTTGCCAGAGATCAATGGCACGCCGAATACTTTGCAATAATCGTAGAGGGCTCGGTTGGTCCGTACGAGTAGGGCCAGTTTATACTCGCCATCGGGCGTCTTCTCCGATTGGACCGGGTCGGGCCAGCAGAAGTTATCCAACCCTGCAATCCGATCAGGATTCCCACCTACAGCGACATTGTTCCGGATCGCCTCATCGATGGCACAAGCTGTCATCCCATAGGCATCGATGTCACTATATCGGGGACAGATCCCATTGGAGATGACGATCCCTTCAAAGGAGTCGAGGATCGGCCTCAGTACGGCGGCATCGCTTGGGCCATCATTGAAACGTCCCACCAGAGGTTTGATCACAGTGCCTCCCTGAACCTCATGGTCGTACTGACGGATCGTCGATTCCTTGCTACAGATATTGAGGCGAGAGAGCATCTCCTTCAAAGTCGAGGTCAGGTCTTCAGGTTCTGGAAAACCTGCCTCTTCATGGTGGGGCCTCTTCCATTTTGCCCGGAGTTCCATCTTGGGGAGCCCAAAGTGAAGGAAATCCATATCGAGATAAGCCACTGTCTTTCCTCGATAGAGAACATGAAATTTTTTTGTTTGGGTGAAGGTTCCGAGGACGGTGGCCTCCACGTCCATCTTTTTCGCTAACTGGAGAAAGGCATCAATCTTGGAGGGTGAGACAGCCAAGGTCATCCTCTCCTGAGCCTCTGATAAGAGAACCTCCCAAGGGTGCAGGCCATGATACTTGAGGGGGGCCCGATCGAGATGGAGTTCGCAACCAATCTCCTTCGCCATCTCTCCCACGGAAGAGGAGAGGCCGCCCGCACCATTGTCCGTGATGGCTTTAAAGAGTCCCCGGTCTCTGGCCAAAAGTAAAAAATCGGTCATCTTTTTCTGAGTAATGGGGTCGCCAATTTGAACGGCAGTGACGGGTGAATCCTCTCGAAGCTCTTCCGAGGAGAAGGTGGCTCCATGAATCCCATCCTTTCCAATTCGACCTCCAGTCATCACAATGAGATCACCGGGTTCTGCCTTTTTTATATGGGAGGGTTCGCCCAATATCTCTCTGGGCATGATCCCTCCCGTTCCACAGTAAACTAAAGGTTTTCCGAGGTAGCGGTCATCAAAGATCACACCTCCGTTGACCGTTGGAATCCCGCTCTTGTTTCCGCCGTGCTCCACTCCCTCTCTCACACCTTCATAGACTCGCTTGGGATGAAAGAGGCGAGGGGGAAGAGGTTTATCGTAGAAAGGGGATGCAAAGCAGAAGGTATCGACGTTGAAAATAAGTTTCGCGCCTTTTCCTGTTCCGAGAGGATCCCGGTTGACTCCAACGATGCCGGTCAATGCCCCTCCATAAGGATCGAGGGCACAAGGGGTATTGTGGGTTTCCACCTTGAAGACCAGGTGATAATCTTCGTTAAAGCGAACGACGCCTGCGTTGTCGTCAAAGACGGAGACACAAAAATCTCTATTCCCTAGGGAAGCACGAACCTCCTCAGTTGCCCTCTTGACAAAGGTTTTAAAGAGACTGTCGATCGTCTCTCGATTCCCTTTTTCATCGATGTACTCAATTCGGCCATTGAAGATCTTATGTTTGCAATGCTCAGACCAGGTCTGGGCAATTGCCTCTAATTCGACATCCGTGATCCTTTTCCCCAAATTCCATCTCTTCCGGTCATTAATGACCATTGGATTCCTCAGGTAATTTTGAATGGCCTTCATCTCCCTGAGATCGAGAACCAAGAGTCTCTCCTCGCTCAAAACGCGAAGGGTTTTATCCTCAATTTCCAGATCGATCTCCTCAACCTTTCCTTCCACGTCACCTACCACCTTTGGAATCTTGGGTTCGATTTTACCAACCCATTCATCAGCCTTCCAGAGATCAAACCTCTGAATAAGTGTATTTCCTAAGAGGTCCGTGCAGATCTTTTCTACGTCCTTTCGTTTTAGATTTCCTCGGATGAGATATTGGGTGGAAGTGTAGACTTTTTCCTCTTCTTTCAATTTTCTTCCGAGCCTCCACTCGATCGCTTCCTTAGAAGTCTTTCCCACGTTATCGGTGACGCCGGGCTTGAACCCCACCTCGATCAACCAGTCGAAATCATGGGCTAAAGGTCGATCGATTCCGTATTCCTGAATGATGGGGTCGAGAAAGGGACCGGTGGCGACCGTCTCCAATTCCTCCCAGGGGAGTTCCATATCGAGTGTAAAGACCGATAGGGTCCTCACGGATTCGACCGGTATATTGAGATCATTTTGGACCCTCTTCCTCACCTTTTCACCCAGGGCATCTCGTATCTCTTTTTTTAATCCAATTTCAATTCGGTGAGCCACTTTCTCCTCCAAGGGATTTAGATCAATGCCAAATTACAAAGTTCAAATTTCAAATTAATGACAAAGCCCAAATTCCAAAATTCCAAATATTGAGTTTTATGTTTGACATTTGGATTTCATTTGGCATTTGGATTTTGACATTTGACATTGTCTGTATATTTCTTAACTGCGTTGAGGCCTCTCCAGAGATGGTCCTCTTCATGGGGTTCGATGGTATAAATAGGATTCAAACCAAATTTCGAAAGGAGGTTAAAAAATCCATCAAAATCGAAATCTCCTTCACCGATTGGAAGATGTTCGTCCATCTCTTTATGATTGTCATGGAGGTGGACCTCGCTCAAATCATTTCCGAGGGCTTCCATCCATTTAGGGAAAGGGGTCTTGCTGAAGACATGGTGGTGGCCCGTATCGAAACAGAATCGGAAATGGGGTGAATTGATCTCCTTCAAGAGTGCGGCTAAGGAATCGGGAGTTTCCTCAAAGACATTCTCGATAGCGAGCGTCAGCCCCATCTCCTCGGCTTGCTTAACGAGAGGTCTCCAGGTTTGGAGACTACTTTCGAGCCAAAGGCTTATATTCCCATCGAACTTCCATTTCTCATACCCCGGGTGAAAGACGATCGTTTTCGGTTTAAAGAACTGGGCCAATTCGATCGTCTTCAAGAACCGTTCCCATGTGACCCCTTTGACCTTTCGATCGACCCCTCCGGGACTTAAGTCCATGAATGGACCATGGACGGTGATTTCCAATCCATTTCGCATAAGGGTCTCGGCCAAATACTTAACTTCGTTTTCATGGCAGGCATCCAAATCGTCGCCAGTGAAATAGATTTCAGGATGGATGCGATTCTGGAGAGCAAAATCGATTCGTTGAAGGAGCATCGAATAAGGTACATTGATGTGGATAACGGTCATGATCGGTCTCTCTCTAGTTTCTTTTGTTCATCTCGTTTATGACCATACAATAAGATAAACCGCATAGACCAAAAAAACAAACAAATTTATACCATTCCCTAAGATAAAATTCAATCCTTCTCATGGAAGGTATCTGTTTCCCATTGCAATAGGGAGAAAAATTATGATATAAAATCTTTAGGGAGATTTTATGTTCAATATCGGACTACCGGAATTGCTAATTATTGTAGCGATTGCTTTGATCGTCTTTGGACCGAACAAACTTCCAGAATTGGCCAAGGCCTTTGGTAGGGCGATGAGGGAATTTAAAAAGGCAACCGAAGAGGTGAAGGAGAGCTTTGAGGCGGAGACCAGGGATTTGGAAGAGCTGAAGAGTACCTTAACGGAAGAGAAGGAGAACCTTATAGCTAATTTGGCCGAAGAGGTTTCGGGAGTTGCTGAAGAAGCCGCTACCCCTCCAAAGGCTACCACTGAGACATCGGCTCCTGCCGAGTCTCCCATCTCTACAGAGACTAAGCAAGGGACCTTACCACTGTTTTCCAGGCCCGCAGAGACCCCACCTCTCGAAGAGGCATCGACCTTTGGGGAAAGGGAGAAGGTGGAGAAGGAAAAGAAGGAGGAACCAGAAGGGGCGAAAGAAGGGATCCCTTCCCATGGATGAGAAGAAACTTCCCCTCACCGCTCACCTACAAGAACTGAGGAAACGGTTAATACTTTCTTTTATTGCTATTGGGGTCGGTTTTTTTGTTTGCTACGCCCTTAAAGAGTCTCTGTTCGATATCCTCGCTGCGCCTCTCATAAAAATGATGCCAGCGGGTGGTTCATTGATCTTCATCAGCGTGGCTGAAGCTTTCTTCACTTACATGAAGGTGGCCTTCATTGCGGGCCTGATATTGACCTCTCCCTTCATCCTTTACCAGATTTGGGCCTTCGTTGCCCCGGGTCTGTATCAAAAAGAGAAGAAATATGTAGTCCCTTTTGTGCTCGGTGGTTCACTCTTTTTTGCCATGGGGGTTTTTTTCGGATACTTCATTGCCATTCCCATCGGTTTTAAGTTTCTTCTGGGTTATGCGACCGACTTCATCAAGCCCATGCCGAGCATGAAAGAATATCTCTCCTTTAGCATCAAATTTTTACTTGCCTTCGGTCTGGTTTTTGAATTTCCCGTTGTCTTAGTGCTTCTCGCAAGGATTGGAGTGATCGATGCGAGGACGCTGGCCCGACAAAGGAAATATGCCATTCTCCTTATTTTCATCTTTGCTGCCGTCATGACCCCTCCCGACCTCATCTCTCAGGTACTCATGGCTCTTCCTCTGATGGGACTCTATGAACTGAGCATCCTTCTCTCTAAGGTTTTCGGGAAGAAGAAAGAAGTTCCTGCTTCCCCCTAACTCCCAGCTCCGCTGGGAAACCAAACGGAGTTCGCGATCAAAAATTCCAAATGACAAATTCCAAATCCCAAATAAATTCCAATTTCCAAGCACAAATGACCGCCCCTCACCCTTCCCCTCTCCCCCCAGGGGAGAGGGATGGGGTGAGGGGGGTTAAGATTTTGAATTTTGTTAATTGGAGCTTATTTGTGATTTGGTGCTTGGTATTTGGTGCTTCGCTTAACACGAGAAATTTTTTGTTGCCAATTTGGCTACCTTCTAACTTCTAAGCGCCTATGCCTCTTCCGGGACTTCGCCCGGAAGAGGTGGCCCCTTCGGGGCAGTTGACTTGATAGCCCAGTGCCTATATTCTGTTGTCTTTACCCATGAACGTCGAGAGGGGAAAGA
>Ga0315280_10003056_pt1 | contig 26140 bp, 21 predicted proteins | sample YL17G06_40_MG_FD_203697 | JGI IMG/M metagenome (GOLD analysis project Ga0315280, IMG submission 203697) | Sediment microbial communities from Yellowstone Lake, YNP, Wyoming, USA - YL17G06_40 | ecosystem: Environmental > Aquatic > Freshwater > Lake > Sediment | place: USA: Wyoming | collected...
GAGCATTACTTAAGTGGCCTTCCAGAAGATTTTCGCGTCTTAAATCAGAAATATCGCAAGGAACCATTAAACTTGCCATTAAAAGGCCGCATTCCTTGGCTTATCAGCTTATTGGAGAGAAAACAGAACGTGTTTTGCCACTTTTCAGAGATTTAGACTCAAACTTACAGAGGGCAGGGTTAAAAGTTACCTTCAAGGCTTACGTTAGCTTAACAGTTTTTGCCACAATTTTAAATTCACTTGTTGCTCTCGCCATTATTCCATGTTTACTAATTTTCGCTTTTAATGTGCAGCTTTTACCAGCAATTTTGTTTGGTGTTGGAGGAAGTTTATTCACAAGTGCGTTCTCACTCATTGGATTTTATGTCTACCCAATTTATCGTGCGGATAAGCTTAGAAGAGAGTTAGAAGATGAGTTGCCTTTCATAACTGGTTATATGGCAATTCTTACAAGTGCCGGCGTTTCTCCGGAAAAGATTTTCTACTCGCTCTCAAATCTCAGCGTGCCATTAACTGTTTCCATAGAGGCTAAAAACGTTGTCAGAGATGTGAACCTTTTTGGTTTAGACATAATTTCCGCTTTGGAGGGAACATCGAAGCGAACTCCTTCTGAAAGATTTCGCGAAATGCTGGAAGGATTTATTTCGACAATACATTCGGGTGGTAATTTAGCTGCTTATCTGCGCGAAAAATCTAGACAATACATGAAGCTGAAGAGGATAAGCCTACGCAAGTTTTCAGATACTCTATCAATCTTATCAGAGTTTTACGTGGCTTTGCTTGTCACAGGTCCTCTGCTTCTCATCATCATGCTTGCGGTCATGGCAATGCTGGGTGGAGGCAGTTTGGGGATGCTTAGCCCAGACCTCTTGTTGAGCTTGCTTACCTATCTTGGAATACCGTTGGGCTCTATAATGTTTCTGATAATTTTGGACGCTGTTTCACCTAAGTGGTAATGAAAATGCCGAAAATAGGAGAGTATGCGAAAAAAATCGTGTGGATTGCCTCGGTTTTGGTAGCCGTGGCCATAATTTTATTTGCTTACACTATGTTTTGGGGAACCACCACATTCGATGAGTTTGTTTTTTTCGCCATTATAACCGCTGTTTTTCCTCCAGCAGTCTTAAACTACATCGATTACAAATGGAGAAAAGCCATAGACGAACACTTGCCAGACCTTTTCAGAAGCATAGTTCAAGCCCAAGAGACAGGCATGACCCTTCCACAAGCTTTGGAAGAAGCATCCAAGAGAAATTATGGTCCACTAACAGGTGAATTAAGAAAAATGACGGCACAAATTTCGTGGGGTATGACTTTTGAAGAGGCACTCATTGCTTTGGGAAACCGCGTTAACACCGTGCTTATGCAGAGAACTGTACCACTGATAATTGAAGCAAGCCGTTCTGGGGGGCGTGTGGAAAAGGTTTTTGATCCCATGGGCAAGTTTATACAGACAACACTTCTGCTTGATAAAGAAAGACGAAACCAAACAAGACCATACGTTGCAATAATTTATGTAGCCTTTTTCGTGTTTTTATTCACCATCATACTGCTTTTCAAATCGTTCTTCCTGAGCATAGAAAGCTTACCAATACTTGGAACCGCAGTAATGTCACCCGGAGAAATGCAACAGATATTTTTCCACATGACAACCATCCAAGCCTTCTTCGGAGGACTAGTCGCTGGAAAAATGGGAGAAGGAACAATAAACGCTGGACTGAAACACAGCCTAGTCATGATGCTTTGCGGCTATATAGTCATAAAACTTTTCTTGTGAGGTAGGGAAATGGCGAGAAAGCTTAGATTCTTCCACGATAAACGGGCTATAACTCCAGTGTTAAGCAATCTTTTGCTTATGGTTGTGGCCGTGGCTGCTATGACAATTGCCACAACAGCAACTTACGTTATCACAACTAATCTAAGAGAGACCATGGGAGAACGTCTAATAGCCGAGGATCTGTGGTTTAACCCTTCAGGCAGCATTTCAATTTACATCCTTAATGTTGGAAAAACATCCGTTCAAGTTTCAGCAGTATATGTCAACCACACTAAGTATTCTTTCGCCCCAACTCCGTTCACTTTGGAAATAAGCGAGCACGGCTGGCTTAACGTTTCATGCGGTTGGGCTTCTGGAAACGTATATCATGTGGATATTGTTACAAAAAGAGGGTATCATGTTGCAGACTATTACAAAGCACCTTAAACGTTTTAAACATGCAAAACGTGGCTTAAGCAACGTAATAGTCGTTATGCTTAGTCTAGTCATTCTCGTCGTTATATCAGCAAATGTCATACTCTGGAGCTACCAAATGAACCAACTTGATTGGGAGAAAATGAAAGAGGATATAAGCATAACCAACGTTGAACGCATCAACCGCTCCCCTTGGTTTGTGACTCAGAGCGAATATACAGTGAACGATGGTAGTTACATAAGCGGCAGTTACACTGATACGCAGGCTGTTGATAGCCGATATGAGCGATTCACGGAAGCTTTGGCAACACCCATCTATTACCCGAATGGATACAGTGTTTTATCTGGAACATATCTTTCTGGCGCTATTCCTGGTAGCGTTCAGACCGTTGACTCAGATTACTTCATTGTGAGAAGCGCTGGGACCTCAACCACAGAATACAATCCTTCGGGCTATAGTTTGCTTGGAAGCACGACTCGTGTTTCTGGCACAACCGAAGACTTAGTCTCAAACAACGACGTTTACATGACTTTCAGAAGTTATGTATCTGGGACTTCTACAACAGCTAAAACTAACGCTTTCATTGCTTATCGTGATTCAACAACAAGTCTCAATACTCCTAAAGAACGAACATGGACTGGTGATAGTGTTGCGTGGGGTTCGCAATCTGAAATGGCAACGGCTGGTAGTCCAGTCCGTTTTACAAGGGTTGCTTATTGTCCTGTTCAAAATAGAAGTTTTGAGAAAATTGTTGTAACATTATCAGATGATGGCTATTTGGATGCTTATGTTTGGGATGGCACTTCATGGACAGTTAAAAATAACATTGCTCAAGTTTGGACTACTGCACCATCTGGAGCTCAAAGACCATACGATATTGCATATGAAACATCAAGTGGTAGGGCATTGTTAGTTTACGATGTTGCTATTGCAGATGCAACGAAAGACTTAGGTTATAAGATTTGGACTTTTGGTTCCGGATGGAGTGATGAATACCATATTGATTTTACCGGTGTAGCTTCAACAAACCCAACAATATCGTTTGTGGAATTGGCAAGCAATCCTGACCCAACGTCAAATCAAATTGCCATGGCTTTCCTCGACCAGACAAACCAAGATTCATTCGCTTCTATATGGAACGGTTCAGTATGGACATTAATGACGACATTAACCGCAACTACTGGAGCAACTTCAAACACGCGAGAATCTATAGGTGTTGCCTACTCAACATACTACAAGAAGGTTTTAGCTGTTAGTGGAAATGGAGCCAACAGTTTGGTATGGAAATGGTATGTTCAAGGAAACAGTGACTGGAATACGGGAACAGCTTTTGACCCAGACCCAGATGCTGGTGATGATGTTTGTTTCATTACGTTAAAACCTGACCCAGCGGGAAACTCGGCTAACGATTACATAATGTATGCTGGTGTAAACGACTTATCTGACTTAAATGCCTGGACATGGAACATGGCTGAGGCAACTCCTGGAAGATATCATATTGTGAACGAAGTTGATGATGTAATAGACCGTAATGCTCAGAGGTGCATAGATTTCGCTTGGGAACCAACAGGTAATAAAGGTTTAATCGTTTGGGGAACGACATCAGGACAATTGAATTACAATACTTATTCTATTTCAGCGGGATGGGGGGTAAGTTGGACAACTTATGTAACAATGGCAGGGGGGATACATCCATGGGTTCAGTTAAGGACAAATCCAAGAGATATAAATGGAGATGTAAAAATTCTTGGTGCAGTTCTTACAGGGACGGTTTTTGATATAGGTGCAATCAAATGGGATGGAAGCACACTTACGGTTATAGGCTCAAATACAATTTCAGCGGACACAACAGTAATAACCTATGAATGTTTTGAATTGGAATTTATGAATTTTGGTCCACCAACAGAATTTACAAGTGAAGTTGAATTTACTGGAACGTCTAACACAGAATCATGGAGCCAACTTATTTGGGCTATAGATAGCAGTTTTACTACTGACAGTGTAATAGCAACATTTCAGCTATACAATAATCAAACAGGCAGCTATCCAACAAGTGGAGACGGATATTTATTAAGCACAATAGGAACAACTGATGTCACAAAAACACAAACAATAACGGCAAACTCCACTCATTTTCGCGACAGTTCGGGCAATTGGAAAATGAAAGTGAAAGGCGTGAAGACAACTACGGCTCAGTTCGATTTTAAAGCCGACTGGATTGAGTTTAAAACCACATACTACAGTGAATACACGGCTTCAACAGAATTCACCTTCTCAAACATGAAAACGAATATTCCAACACAAGTAAACTTCACAGTTGTAAGCGAATACGACACCGCTAACGTGAGCGTAACAATCCAAGTCTGGAACTACTCCTCATCGGCATATGTGACCAGCGGTGAAGGATACTTAGCATACACGTCCAGCGGGTCAAACGAAACTAAATTGCTCAGCATAAACACCAACCCACAATTCTATACCTCAAACGGAAACGCCAAAATCAAGGTCACAGGAGTAAAATCAACCACTTCACAATACCTACAGAAAATAAACCAGATAAAACTCTACTACAAAATCGAAAACAGACTTGACATCAACGGCGGCTATGTAATTGACCTGTCTACATACCCCTTAGCATATATCCAAACCGTTGAAATCCAACTAAGGTATAAGGCAAGTGACAATGGCGAAAAATGGTACCTCAAAGCCTATAATTGGACAAGAGCAGCATACAGCGATTTTGGTTTCAACTCGACAACAGGTCACACGCCAACAACAGGCTGGGACTATTATGTTGTAAACCTTACGACTAGTTGGCGTAGCTACGTGTGGAACAACGGCACAATTTACGTACAGTTCAGCGACCAAGCTCAAGACAGCACAAGCACAACCATCGACATCGATTTTCTCGGTGTAAGAGTGGTGTTCGACAGGGCGCGTTTCTCATTCAAAAATGAGGGACCTTTGACTTCTCATCTAATCTCCTTATGGGTCAACAACGCCACAAACCATCGACGTTACGATATCAACCTATTTGTGAATTCAGGGGAAAACGTAGCATACGTCAGATTGGATATAAGTTTGTCAATGGAAAACTTCGTAGTCAAAGTTGTAACGGAGAAAGGAAACTTGGCGGTGTTTGCAGAACATTAAGCTGAAAAATACTCTTATTTGCTCTATTTCTTAAGCAGCTTATCCTTCAATTGTTTTATTGCTTCTTTTTGGTTTTTAGCCTCTATTATTTTGATGCTATATAATTCCGCCATTTTTTTCCCGTTTTCACTCATTTTAGGAATCGCTATTAAGTAGGCTTTTTCTGGAGAAACGTCATATATTTTAGCAAAAAGCGCAATTACTGGTTGTTCCGCCACAGCATTTTCGGTTGTTGTTGCTAAATCAATTACTGCTACTTTTCGTGTGGCTTTCCCTTCTCCCTTATAAGCCGCAATGTCAAACATGTGATTTGCTCCAGATTTACCCTTAATAAAAGCTGGACTTTCAACTTCAAATCCATTTTCTATAAGAAATTCTCTTATTGGTGCGATTAAAACCCAGCCTACGGCAACCTCTTCTTTCGCCTCTGCTTTTAGGCTGTAAGCGTAAACGTCTTTAATCACGGCGTCTTCAAATATGAAATTTGTATGGCAGTCTCTGCAGAAATGCGCAGCGACAGGAATATCGAAGCTTTTGCCACAATCCTTACAAGTGCACCACATTCCAGCCTTTCTATAATCAACGTCAAGCTTTTTCAATTCCTCGCGACATTTTGGGCAAGCAAGCTTGTTTCCTTTCCTGAAGTTCTCTTCAACATCCATATAACCGCATTTAACATGCTCAATTAGAGCGCTTCTTTGGATGTCAAATGATTTGCAGTATGGACAACAATGGTGAATAGAAATGTTTGCGGAACCACATTTTGAGCAATAAATAATTTTGTCATAAAGTCTTCTTTCCAGTATACCAGCCGCGTGAAGCCTGTTCAAGAATGTCTCTGCACTTGAAGCGTCGCCAACAATCGTTTCAACCGTCGGATAGCGATAACCAAGCTTAGGGTCATAAACGGGTTCAAGTTCGCTTATTTCATCGCTTAAAAATTTATTTAAAAGGACTTGCGTATTGTGGTCCTTGTAAAGTTCTAATCGTTGCATTTTATCCGTTTTCAGCATTCTCTTCCCAGACTAATTCGTTCTTAGTAGACACTTTTTCATATAAACTGAGTCACGATATTTAATTGTTTTTAAAGTTGTTAAAATTTCCGCATTAAATTGGTTAAGCATTTCCAGAAAGGTTTTTAAAATTTCGCTCAATGGTTGTTTTGGAGAAAGAGAAAAAGAATGGGTTCGCAATCGAAACATACAGTGAAATGTCCTAAGTGCGGTTTCGCCTTCGACATAACGTATGGCAGAGCATTTGCCTGTTCGGGTTGTCCATCTCTTGTACAATGCAGAATGGCTAAGTGCCCGAAATGCGGACACGAATTTCCTTTGTCGTAACGATAAAAATAAACGCGTGTTGCATCGCCTAAATTCTTGGCTTAACTTCAAATTCACATATTTCATCTCCAGCAGCTACGCATTTCAATTCAACGTGAAAACTCTTTTAGGAACAAAATCTTCCATAAGCTTACACATCCATACCACATTCAGAAATTCTACTTGATGTCTAAAAATAAAGGGTTTAAGGCTTAATAATTCAGAGTTAAAATTAGCATGTAAAATCCACAGTCACATTTTTTAATAAGAATCTCCATATTCCAAAGCACAACATAAACGTAAAAAGCATAACGCCAAAGGTGGACCATTTGTCAATCCAGAAACCTCCAAAACGTCTAGTGATCCGCTGGACAACATTGAAAGGATTAGCGGCAATAATTCTATTCCTCATCATATCAGCATTAACTGAGTATTTCATTGTTCTCTACGCCATAAACCTCGGCGTCAAAGATACGACATTACTGCAATGGAGTATCCAGTTTCCCGGAACTGATTGGATCATAACTATATCGATTAGCCCATTATTTCATTTAGTCCCTATAGCTGTTATAATCACGCTCCTATTCAGCTGGACATATTTAACAAGACATGTTGCTGTAAAACCTCATGAAGTGGGTAGAGAAAAAGTCAGACCCGCTTCTAAACGAGGGAAAGAATTAAAGTCAAAAGAAAGTGGGAAGCTAACATCAAAAATGAGCCACGCTGTAAAGAAATTCTTTGGCAAAATAAAGTCAGGGTTATTAAGAGTTAGGGGTATTGCATATCTCTGGCAAAAAATACATTTCGCAAGAGCCACCATAAAAAGCGCTTTAACTGTATTCCTAGTTTTTTCGGCATTCATTCTCATAGTTTCCCTTCTAGCGTATCCCAAACTAATTCACCAAACAATATCAAATGCCTACCAAAACAGTCCCTCACTACTTAACTTTGTGAAAGGCACCACAGAGGCTTTAGCGCCTATCGGCCGAATTTTTTCACCCATAAACAATGCTCTATTATCGGCTGCGCCGGGCTTCAGAGACTTCGCTTTAAGTCTTGGAACTATAATTAAGCCCTTGGTTGATTTAGACAATGTTGGAAAATATTTGGTTTTTCAAAACATTGCGGCTTGGGTTTCCGCCCTAGTAGCCCTATTTTATGGAGAATATATACGAAAAAGTTATCGATATAGGAAAAGCAGAGGTTAAGGGAACTTTAATGGCTGATCGCACCAGATTTGGTCCAGCTGGTGTTCCTCCAGCATTTAGAGCGATGAAAGCTGGTTTAGCGGATGTTCCCAGACTTTTGCGAGAAGAGGGGCTTGACGCGTTTGAGTATCAAGCGGTTCGTTGGGGTGCAAAACCGCAGATAAAGAGGGAAGATGCTGAAAAACTCGGTTTGAAAGCCAAAGAAAACGACGTTTGGATTAGTCTCCACGGTTCATATTTCATAAATTTCTGCGGTGAAAAAGACGTAATCGAAGCAAGCAAACAACGCCTAATCGCATGCGCAACCGCAGCGGAATGGATGAAAGCATACGTCGTGGTTTTTCATTCGGGATTCTACGGTAAAAGACCACAAAAAGAAGCCTTCACTAACTGTTTAGAAGCCTTGAAAGAAGTTGTTCAGGTTATTAGGGCATTAGGAATCAAAAATGTTAAAATTGGTCCTGAAACAATGGGTAAGCCTTCCCAGCTTGGAAGCCTAGATGAAGTTTTAAGTTTATGTGAAGAAGTTGAACGGACGCAGCTAGTAGTTGATTGGGCACATTTACACGCAAGGGATAGAGGGCGTTTCAAAACAGTTGATGATTTCCGCAAAGTTATTGTGGAAATTGAAAATCGACTTGGAACAGAAGCCGTTAAAGACATGCATTGCCACTTTACAAAGATTGAATTCACGGATAAGGGTGAAAAGCGTCATCATACAATGGACGAAGCGGATTATGGACCAGATTTTACGATGCTTGCAAAAGTTATAGCTGAGTTTAAACTGAAGCCCGTTATTATCAGTGAAAGCCCAATCCTAGATGCGGATGCCATTAAAATGCGAGACATTGTGCAAAAGGAACTTAAAAGCTAAAGTGTCGCTTTAATTCGATACGTTTTTTATGAAGTCTGCGGTGCTGTTTATGGGTGCGCGCTTTGGTGCGACTAAAGGGATTTCAAAAACTAACATCAGTTGACGAAGCATTACAAATGTTTTTTAACACACTGCGAATTAAGAAGTTGAAGGCAGTTGTTGTTCCTTTACATTCAGCTTTGAATCGTGTTCTGGCAGAGGACATCATTGCGAGAGAGAATTTGCCAAGATTTGACAGGTCAGCCGTTGACGGATATGCCGTTAGAGCCGAAGATACCTTTGAGGCATCACAGTTTAAGCCAAAAACCCTCCGAATTACAGAGGAAGATGGAGTAGGCAGCAAGCAGGCAAAACAAGTGTGGACTGGAAATCCCATTCCAAAAGGTGCAAACGCCGTTGTAATGCTTGAAAACACCAAACCAATAAATGGCGAAGTTGAAGTTTGGGTTTCAATAACGCCGGGTGAGAACATTTCGAAAAAAAGTGAGGATGTTCGAAAAGGAGAGGTTGCTGCAAAAGCTGGAACTCGTTTAAAACCTCAACATTTAGGATTAATAGCCGCCTTGGGAATCGCAGAGGTTAAGGTTGTCGAAAGGCCTAAAATCGCCATTTTAGCCACGGGAAACGAACTCGTAGAAATAGGCGGCAAACCAGGAGAAGACCAAATTTTCGAGGTTAATAGGCTTATTCTTTCAGCTTTATGCCGTGAATTAGACGCTGAACCTGTAGATTTGGGCATTGTAAAGGATGACGAGGATGAGATTCTTGGAAAATTGAAAATAGGCTTTGAAATGGCTGATGTGGTAATGACCAGTGGTGGGACAAGTGTTGGAATTTCAGACCTTGTTCCAGAAGTTGTTAACACAATTGGAAAACCAGGCGTTATTGTTCATGGCGTGGCTATGCGTCCAGCTATGCCCTCAGCTCTTGCCATTGTGGATGGAAAGCCGATGATTATTCTTTCGGGTAATCCTGTGGCGGCAATGATTGGGTTTGAGGTTTTCGCCAGACCATTAATATGCAGGATGCTTGGATTGGAAAAAGAAGAGCGTAGACTCACAGTTAAAGCAAAAATAACGAGAAGAGTTAGCACTGTTCTTGGAAGAAAAACTTTTGTTCGCGTCCGTGTTTTACAACGCAATGGAGAATTTTTCGCAGAACCAATAAGCGCTCGGGGTTCGGGCATAATTTCGACAATGACAAAGGCTAATGGTTATGTTGTCGTCCCAGAAAATAGGGAAGGCCTAGAAGAAGGAGAAGCCGTTTCGGTTTACTTGTTTGATAATGTTGAAGTGGTTGATGAAGATGTTTAGAAAACTTCTCACATTTGACGAAGCACTGCAGGTTATTCACCAACATTTTAAACTCAAAGCTTCGGGTGTTGAGGAAATTATGCTTTTAGAAGCTTGCAACCGTGTTCTCGCAGAAGACATAACAGCGACATTAGATATTCCACCTTTTAACCGCTCAACTGTCGATGGATACGCAATAAAAGCCGTAGACACCTTCGGTGCTGACGAAAACAAGCCCGCAAGACTGAAACTTTGCGGAACAGTGAACGTCGGAGAACCGACAAAAACAGCAGTTACACGTGGCACGACGGTTGAAATTGTTACTGGAGCACCAATACCAGAAGGAGCAGATGCCGTTGTCATGGTTGAACACACAGAACGAAAGGACAATGACCTTTACGTTTATGGTGCTGTAGCGAAAGATGAAAATATTATGAAAGCTGGAGCAGACATCAAGAAAGGCGAAAAAGTTCTAAAAGCGGGGCAGTTATTGGGTTCACGCGAAATCGGCGTTCTAGCTGCGTTGGGCATGGCAAAAGCCAAATTTTATAGAATTCCACATGTAGCGGTTCTTTCAACAGGCGCAGAAATAACCGAACCCGGCAGAAGACTTCCACCCGGAAAAATCTATGACATAAACGCTTACAGTCTGAGTGCAGCGGTTCTTGAAAGCGGTGGAAAACCAGTTTATTTAGGTGTTTTCCCTGATGATATGGCTGAACTACAGAAAACGTTAAAACAGGCATTGACGTCTGCGGACATGGTTGTAACTTCTGGCGGAGTTTCAATAGGTCCGAAAGATGTTATGCCACAAGCTTTGGATTCGCTTGGAAAACCCGGCGTTATTGTATGTGGAATCGCTATTAAACCCGGAAAGCCAACAACAGTTGCGTTAATAGATAAGAAACTGGTTTTTTCGCTTCCTGGCCATCCAACTTCCGCATTGCTAGTTTTCCATCTGCTTGCACGTCCAATAATTAAGTGTATGGCTGGGACGAAGGCAGAGAAAAAATTGAGAGTGAAGGCTTTTATGGCTATGAGGATGTTTCCGGCGAAGGGTAGACGAACATTTATTATGGTTAGGCTAAAGCGTGACAAGTCAAATCGGCTGGTCGCTGAACCAGTTCCAACTGGGCTTTCAGGAGCCATAACAACACTTGCAAAGGCTGACGGCTTTGTTGAAATACCTGAAAACCAGCAATTTATCGATGCCAACGAAGAAGTTACAGTTCACCTTTTCAAGAGTCTTGAAGAGGGCTAGATTTAGCTTTCTAGGGTTTTTCTTTTCGTTGCCGTGTAAGCCGTGAAAACCCATGTTAAAACAAGATACACAACTACGCTTATATCGAGAAGTATGTCTTTCCCTAAAAGGGAGTAGAGGGTAACTACTGAAAATGTTGTGGCAATAAAAAGCAACATCACAACGAGCCAAATTGTCCAAACCCGTTTTTTAAACAGTCCGTAGGCTGTTATTAGGTTTAATATACCAATTATGCCAATGTGTGGAGGAAAATTGGTCATGGGTAAAACAGCAAAACATATTATTCCAACAATCGCATAAAAGACGAAGGCTGCAAACATTCCTATGTTTTCAATTTTAAGTTTGGATTTAAGAGACATTCAATGACCGCCTTTTAACTTTAATGCATTAACAGCAACATTAATAAATTTAATGTTCAAAAACTCTCACATAGAGACATCCAGCACTTAAATATAAAAGTAAAATCCATTCTAACATGCATAACGGTGAACGGTTATGCCTTTCACTCCTTTCCATCTAGGCCCGGCTCTCTTTTTCGGTTTAGTTTTATCCATAGCCTTTGACTTGCCAACCCTTCTAATTGCAAGTGTCATAACAGACTTAGAACCGTTTTATGTTATGTACTTCCGCGTTTCTGGATGTCCGCTTCACGGCTTTTTCCACTCTTTTTTAGGTTCTTCTATCCTGGCTCTTTTAGTAGTCTTCATTGTTTATCCGCTTAGAGGTTTGTTAAGCAGAATTATGGTGGCCTTTCGAATTCCGCAGAAATCCTCTTTCAAAAAGATTCTCTTCACATCTTTTGTAGGCGTCTATTTCCATGTATTTTTAGACTCTTTCCTTTATGAGGAGATGATGCCCTTCTATCCGTTGCAGGGCAATCTTTTCTTCGATTTATTATCCGCTTTTGGCAGTTACAGTGTTGTCTATGGATTTTGCAGCCTAACTGCCCTATTAGGCATAGTCTTATACTTCTATAAAATCAGGAAAGGCATTACTGCTCTAGATTAACCCATTCTGTTGACGACAAGAGTAACGAAAAAGTTTAGAACACAGTAGCAAGAATAAGCACACTAAGAAGGAAAAAAGAGCAATGAGCCATCACAAACTTTTTGTATCCCAATCAAACGTTTTCAGCGGCTTCCAAAAACCCTTTGAAAAGGCAGACTACATAATTTTAGGAGTCCCCTTCGATGTTACAAGCACATACAGAACTGGGGCGAGGTTCGGACCAAACGCAATTCGGCAAGCATCGCTTAACATAGAAACTTACAGTTTCCGCACAGGCATAGATGTTGAAGACCTGAAACTGCATGATCTGGGCGATTTACACATATCAACTGACACGGAAAAAACGCTGGAAAGAATTGAGATGGTAATCAAAGATCTTTTGGAAGCTGAAAAAATTCCAGTAACCATTGGCGGAGAACACACAATCACGTTGGGCGTCGTAAAAGGCTTAGGAGACAAAGCCTCAAAGACAGCGATAGTAAGTTTTGATGCACACCTTGACTTGCGTAATGAGTTCATGGGCTTGAAACTTTCCCATACGACGTTCATGCGCAGAATAAACGAAAAAGTGAAACCAGGCAAAATCATCGAAGTTGGCACAAGGGCTGTCTGCAAGGAAGAACTAGACTATGCAAAGAAGGCTGGAATAGAATTTTTCACTGCACAGCAAATCAGAAAAGAGGGAAGCCAACGAATCGCAGAGCAGTTAAGGGAAAAATTGTCAAGATACAAAAACGTGTATCTATCTATTGACATGGATGTTCTCGATTCAGCATACGTCCCGGCGGTGCAGAATCCAGAACCAGAAGGAATTGAAACGCATACCTTGTTTGACATTTTATATGGCGTATGCGACAAACGTGTGGCAGGTTTTGATGTTGTCGAGATTGCACCAAACTATGACCATGGAACATCAGCGATTCAGGGCGCAAAAACAATTTTCGAAGTCCTCTGCTACTTAGAAAAATCCCGAAAAGGTGGAACAAAACGAAAGAAGTAAAAACATATTACGATGAAAAACCAGAAAGCTACGATAAAACCTTTGACATGTTATACTACAAGATCTATGATGCGATCACTTGGAAATACATCGAACCATATGTTCCTATAGACCCTGACGCTCTGGTTCTCGATGCTGGAGGAGGAACTGGCCGCTGGGCAATTCGAATGGCCAGAAAAGGCTGCAAAGTGATTTTGGTTGACATTTCAGAAGGGATGTTAAAAATTGCCGCCGAAAAAGTGAAAAAAGAAGGCCTCCAGCATAAAATTACCATAAGAGAAGGCGACATTACAAAAACAGGTTATGCAGACGAAACCTTTGACATGATCCTTTGTGAACATGCTCTTTTCCTTTTCAAAGAACCAGACATCGTCATAAAAGAATTAAAGCGGATTCTAAAGAGGAAAGCCCGATTAATAGTTTCTGTGCATAACCGCTATGTCCAATCGTTAGTTTCGCTACCCGAAAAACCAAGCCTAGACAAGGTTGACGATGCGCTTAACATTCTACTTCGTAAAAGATATGGAAGCATGACTGAAAATGGCAAGGTTAAAATTTATACTTGGACGCCTGACGAGTTTCGAACAATGTTAGAAAGAAACGGACTTCGCGTAGAGAAGATTGTTGGCAAAGGCGTTACTATGCCTTTGCGAATTTCAAAAGAACTATTTATGAAAAAGAAATATCCCGATGATTTATTCAACAAGTTACTTCAATTTGAGTTTACTTTATGTGAGAAACCAGACGCACTGGCATTGGCAGGACATTTACAAGCAATAACTTACAAAGCATGAAATAAATGATGCTACAAAGACTTCGTTTGGAAACCTAGTTAAGTTCTCACCCTTCTAATCTCAATAACTACTTTGTAATTGTCTGGGCAACCAGCGAGAAACTTGTCCTTATCCTTTTCCCAAGAAAAAACGCCTCCAAACTGCAAAGCAACCAAGTAGGGAAAGATGGCATTGTAAAGAAAACCACAAACATTAGGAGTTCTAGGAAACTTATCCGCCTTTTCCGAGTAGAGCGTTAAGTCGAATTCCTCTCCAATATGATGCCTTGCAACACATTCTCCTTCGACTTTCACAATCTTCCCAATTAATTTATAGCTTTTCAACCCAAAACCTCCTTAGCTTCGTTTTAGATTTTGCTCTTTAACAGTTTTGCGATGAAAAATCCGTTACATTGGTGAATGTGTGGATAAAGCCTTTGACATTTTTCCATTCCCCTTAAACCTGGCAAGCCTATTTTCGGCGTTATTTCAGTCAGTGAAAATTCTGGATGCCATTTCAGGAAACGCTCAATAAGCATTTCGTTTTCTTCGACGGTTATGCTGCATGTTGAGTAGATTAGTTTTCCTGCGGGCTTCACGTTTTCGGCGCAGCTGTTTATCATTAGCCACTGAATTTCAGCCATTTTATCAACGGAATGTCTCGTAAGCCTCCATTTGGCTGATGGTAGCTTTCCAAAAGCGCCTGTGCTTGTGCATGGCGGGTCTAAAACTACAATGTCTGCTTCTATCGTTAAAGGTGATGGATTGCATGCGTCGGCAATTATTGGAACAGCGATTTCCACGCCCATGCGTTCAACTTCGCTTTTCCAGACACTCATTCTACGTTTTGAATAATCCATGGAATAGATGACGCCGCGGTTTTGCATCAGTTGCGCTAAATATGTGGTTTTTGCTCCGGGCGCAGCACACACATCTAAAACCGTCATTTCAAGCTTTGGATCTGTTACTTCCGCAGCGAAACAGCTTGCCTTGTCTTGAATGCAGAATAAACCTTCTCGGAAGCTTTCCGTTTTGGTTAAGGGTTGTTTTGTGCCTATAACCTTGTACGCATACATTAATTCTTCAACCTTCTCAACTTTGACTCCGTCTTCTGCAAGTCTCTCTAGAATTTCATTTTCATCCGCCTTAAGCGTGTTTAGCCTCATGTAGGTTGGCGGCGGCTTCGCATCCAGTTCTAACATCGCTACAGCCTCTTTTCTCCCAAAAAGCTTGAAGCAATATTTTACAAACCATGTCGGATGGAAAGTCAAAAACCCAATTCTTTCTTCATCGCTTACGCCTTCAATGATTAATGTTGGCTTTTGCGTTAGTAATACGCCTAACATATGCTCAACTTTTCGAAGAGTTCCCCATCCAAGAATAGAGCGGGCAAGTTTAGCAATGCTTTCAGCTTCTTCAACGTCAATTTTGGACCAGTTTTTGGCTATTCGTGTTTGGTAAACGTAAAGCCGCAAAAACGCTTGAACCCCAAGATTAAATTCGCTGAGAGATTCGGGTTTAAGGGCGTTGTTTATGAAGTTGTCTATGAAGTTTCGCCGCCTTACAGTTTCGCATACAAGCATGTGAGCAAGCCGCACAGCATTAGCATCCTTTATGCCCAATTGTTTAACCGTTTTCGCCAATGCTAGGCGCTCGCTTAATTTTTGCATCTCCATCCAGCTTAGGGTTTCAATCGCAAGCGTCCAAGCTTCCTTAAGCAACTATCTCTCACACGCCCTAAAATACGAAAGTATGCAGATAAGATTAAAGGTATTCCTTATTCAACTTTTTTGAATGCATCCGAATTTTGTCTGGAATAAGGAATAAATAGGATGATGCATATTACAAGCTCGGTGTTCCAAATGGGGTATTTAGAAACTCAACCCTAAAAGCCCTCGAAAAAGTAGAGACCCCCCTAAAAACTCCGTGAATGTAAAAATTTTAGAAAATAAAAAACAGGAAAGAGAGCTTTCAAACGCTGACCATAGGCTAATCGGTCAACAATTGGATTTGTTCTCCATAAACGAAGAAGTAGGCATAGGCTTGGTACTCTGGCATCCCAAAGGCACAATAGTCCGCAAAATAATCAGAGACTTTTGGGAAGAAGAGCACCTGAAAAATGGATATCAATTAGTTTGTACACCGCACATAGCCCGCGGAGAACTCTGGAAGATTTCGGGACACTTAGACTATTACAAGGAAAACATGTATGTCTTCGAAAAAGACGGAGAACCTTACGTGGTAAAACCGATGAACTGCCCGTTCCACATTCAGATATACAAGTCTAAACCTAGAAGTTACAAAGACCTTCCAATAAGATATGCAGAGTGGGGAACAGTCTACAGATACGAACGTTCAGGCACTTTACATGGATTACTTCGGGTTAGGGGATTTACCCAAGATGACGCCCACATCTTTTGCACAGCAGAACAAATCGATGAAGAGATACTGAAACTTCTAGACTTCGCTGAGCATATGTTGCAGAGATTTGGCTTTCACGAATTTAACGTGTACCTTTCAACCAGAGACCCGAAACAACCTGAAAAATATATGGGTTCAGAAAAAGATTGGAAGACGGCTCAAAGAGCCTTAGCTGAAGCCCTTAAAAACAAGGGAATCACATACCGCGAAATGCAAGGAGAAGCCGTATTCTACGGACCGAAAATTGACATTAACATAGTTGATGCTTCAGGCAGAGAATGGCAATGCTCCACAATCCAGTTCGACTTCAACCTGCCAAAACGTTTCAACATGACTTATACGGGCCCGAATGGAAAAGAACACGAAATATTGATGATTCATAGAGCCCTTCTTGGAGCCATAGAACGCTTTTTCGCCATTTTAGTAGAACATTATGAAGGGAATCTTCCCATCTGGCTTGCACCGACACAAGTAAAAATATTGCCCATCAGTGATAATTATATTTCATATGCCCAGAGGATTCATGAAAAACTGCAGGCTTGCGGAATAAGATCGGAGGTTGACAGTAGTGCCTCTACCATCAGCTACAAAATCAGAGAAGCCGAAGTTCAGAAGATTCCATACATGGTAATCTGTGGCGAACACGAAGCGAATTTGAAGAAAATATCGATTAGAAGGCATGGAGTAGGGAACCTGGGCCTATTGTCAACCAAAGAATTCATAAAGAAAATTAGGAATGAATGTGGCTGGTGAAAGCAACATTACTAGAAAAAGCAAAATCCTAGTGCTTAGTAAGAGATTTTAGTATATCTGTCCACATACAGTAACTAGGTTAAGGGTTAGCATGGCGCAACAGCGTTTAGACGATTCCTCTTACATGAAAGCTAAACCTTCAAAAGAAACTGAAGCGAAAGCTCTGCCTTTCATGAATGCTGTAGCGAAAGAAAAGAAAAAGCACGCTTTTCCGCCGTTGGCGCCTGAAAATCTGCCGCCTTCATATTTTGTTTCAGCCACATACGATGGAAAAGCTAAAAAAGCCTTAATCAAACTTTATGAACCTGTTTCAGGGCGAATCTATTTCTGGCTTGACAACACTGGACACAAACCATATTGCCTAACCAACCTTTCGCCAATAGAACTTGAAAAAATAACTGGGCTAATGCAACATCCTGGATTTGACCATTTTGAAATCGTGGACAAATTCGACCCGTTATTAAACAAAAATGTTAAGGTTACTAGTGTTATAGCGACAGACCCTTTGGCAATTGGTGGTCGCCCAACAGGATGCATAAGAGACATAATTATAGAAGACTACCCAAAAGTCGCCGAAACACCAATCGTTCAAGAACCAAAAGTATGGGAATCTAAAATAAAGTATTACCAATGCTACATCTACGACAGAGAACTTTTGCCAGGAATGATATACGAAGTTAAAGATAGTAAGTTAATCCTAAAAAACATGGAAGAAACCGAAAAGATTGTTAAGCATATACAGAAGACTTTTGAGGACGCAACAAATGAGGAGCTACAATTCATCGAAGAATGGGCAAGACTATTGGAATATCCCGCGCCAAAGTTTCTTTGCGTGGCTCTGGACATTGAAGTTTACACGCCTATCCCAACAAGAATGCCTGACCCTCGAGAAGCTGCCTACCAAGTTGTTTGCGCTTCACTGTATGGCTCAGACGGAAAAAAGAGAGTTCTGCTTTTAAAACGAGAAGGCCCCCGCGAAGGAAACGAACGTCTGCCAGCAGAAGTGACTTTAGAATATTTTGATTCTGAAGAAAAACTCGTTAGAGCCATTTTTGATGCCTTGTGGAGTTATCCCTTCGTTATAACCTTCAACGGCGACGACTTTGACCTGCGTTACTTGACCCATAGGGCGATGAACCTTGGTTTTAGAAGGGATGAAATTCCAATAGAAGTTGGAAAACGTGCCTGCTTACTAAAATATGGGGTGCACATAGATCTTTACAAGTTCTTATTCAACCGCTCAATCCAAATTTACGCCTTTAACAACCGTTATCGGGATGTAACCCTTGATGATGTAGGCAAAGCCCTAGTTGGGATGGAAAAGATTAAGTTGGAAAAGAGCCTTGGCGAATTGACTTACACAGAACTTGCCAAATACTGTTTTAGGGATGCTGAAATTACGTTTAAGCTTACAAGTTTTGAAGACGAGTTAGTTATGAAACTTATTCTGGTTTTGGCCAGAATTAGCAGCATGCCAATGGAAGATGTGAGCCGTCAAGGCGTCTCTCGATGGATAAGAAATTTCATGCACCGCGAACATCGCAGAAGAAACATGCTTATCCCAAATGGGGAAGATATTCTCGCCGTAAAAGGCAAAAGCGTCACAAAAGCGATAATTAAAGGTAAAAAATACAAAGGCGCTATAGTTGTTGAACCTGTGCCCGGCGTTCACTTCAACGTTGCAATCATGGATTTTCCAAGCCTATACCCATCAATAATAAAGGTTTGGAACCTGGGCTACCAGTCTATATTGTGTCAGCATCCAGAATGTCACAGTAACCTCATTCCAGGCACGCCGCACTGGGTCTGCACTCAGAAACGAGCATTAGAAAGCCTTTTAATCGGTTCACTGAGAGACTTGCGAGTGCAATGGTACAAACCGAAATCAAAGGACAAAGAATTGGCGGCAGAGTTAAGAAGCTGGTACAACATCACCCAAGGAGCCCTCAAGGTAATCTTGAACGCAAGCTACGGCGTCTTCGGAGCGGAAACCTTCGACCTATACTGTCCACCAGTAGCTGAAGCAACAGCAGCCATAGGAAGACACTCAATAACACAAATACTCAGCGAAGCAAAACAGCTTAACATTCAAGTGCTTTACGGAGACACAGACAGCATATTCCTAAAAAACCCCTCAAGAGAGCAAATTGAAGAGTTAGCCCGTTGGACAGAGCACGAGTTAAAAATGAGTTTGGATGTGGACAAGGTTTACAGATATGCAGTGTTCAGCTCACGGAAGAAAAATTATCTTGGAGTTTTAGAGGATGGAAGCGTTGACGTTAAAGGATTAACGGGCAAGAAGAGGCATATCCCATTGTTCATTAAAAAAGCCTTCAACAGAATGAAAGAACGCCTAGCCTTGGTAAAAAATCCAGCGGACTTTGAAAAGGCTAAAAAAGACATAATTGAAATCGTCCGCGACTGCTACATGCGATTAAAGAGACGAGAATGGGAAAGCCTAAGCGATTTAGCATTCAACGTAGTTTTAGGCGAAGAACTAGAACACTACACAAAAACAACACCTCAACACGTCAAAGCCGCAAAAATCCTAAAAGAAAATGGGATGGAGCTGAAAGCCGGCGATCTAATAACCTTTGTAAAGGTTGTTAAAGAACCTCACGTAAAACCGGTGGAATTGGCAACCAACAATGAAATTGATGTGGACAAGTACATAGCCTACCTGCATTCAACGTTCGACCAAGTCCTAGACGCATTGGGTCTGGATTTTGATGAAATAATAGGGTTGACTAAGCTGGAAAGATTCATGTGATTATCAGCCTTTGTCTCCATTGACCACTTTCAACCCTCGAGACTTCAGCGGTCCGACGATATTCCACTTGCTCATTATTGAGAGTAATATGTAACCAATTCCTCCGATCGCAACTAAGCTACTGGCGGTTATGCTTATGATCATAGCTACCCACGCAGGCAGGGTGTTAAGAACTTCAGGCGGCGGAAAGAACAGCCAAAGATAGCCTCCGACTATTAAGCCTATAGGTAAGGCTCCCAGAACACACGCTGTGAAATGGCGTCTTCGCAAGAGGAAAACAGTGGTTGCGGCAAGTAAATTTGCAACAGGTCCGAAGGCAACATCTAGGGTCCCAAGGAAATAGTAAGCATTGGTCAGAAAACACCCAAAGGTCACTCCTCCGATAACAGGCCAGCCTAGCAAAGCAGCCATGGCAATTAAGCAGTCGGCGATGCGCAACTGAATAGGCCCGTAAATTGTCGGATTACCAATAGAGACCGTCTGAAGAATGTTAATCGTCACATACAAAGCTGCAAAAACAGCTGTTAAGGCTATGTCTCTACTGTCAAATTTCACTTTTTCACCTCCCACACCGGGGTTTATGCGGCGGAACGGGTGGAGGCCCACTCACCCGCCAACACTTTCTATGCACATAATTCTAGGCTATTAATGTTACTGAAAAAAAGCCACTTGTGAGAAACGCTAAACTTCACTCGTTTCTTCTCCGGCTATCATTCGCTAGCTACAAATAGCTATAACAATACCCAATGAATAAACAAGGCAACAAAAGTTGAAGCCGCCACCAAAAGTGAGATTATTACAACCACCTGCCGCTCAGTCAAGTAACGACGATGAGTAATAAGGGTAATCAGACTCCTTCTATGATCCGAAAACAGCTTTTTACCATCAAAAGAGACAGAAGCCCTAGCTCTAAAAAAGAAATAATTCAGCAAAATTAAAGAAGAGTTAAATATGTAAGGCAGAATGGAAATCAGCAGAACAGTTTTGGTATCTGAAATAATCGCAAAAGCAGCCAAAGTTATTCCAATGGCGAAAGATCCCGTATTGCCAACGAAAATTTTGCCCTGAAAATTAAAAAAGCCGAGCAAAAGCCACACGATTAAAGGAGCGTATAATAGGACTGCATTCGATCCTGAGACAGCCATTAGCCCAATCATGACTATTGCTGGACATATTGTTTCTAAACCATTCAATCCTCCAAGCTGATTCACAGTATTAGTAGTCACGGTTACAATCAGCGGAATAATTATGAAATAGTAGTAAACGCCAAAAGGTATAGTTCCTAAAATGGGAAGTGCCATAGATGTTCGCAGTCCAAGACTGGTAGCTAATGAAATAAGCGGTATCGCAGCTACTAACGGAAAGAAAGCCTTATAACGCCACCGCAAATCCATCCAATCATCAAGCAAACCCATAAAACCCCCAAATAAGATGCAAACAGCCAAAGTTAAAGCTGCAGAAACATTATTGAATGCTTCAATCTCTGCTAGTTGAAAATAATAGAGCAGAAAGAGATATGTTACGCTAGCTAGAACGTATATTACGCCTAAACCGTTTGGAATTAAAGGCTTGTTTGGCTTATGATTGTCAGGGACTTTGGGAAACAAAATTCAAACCTCTGCAATTCCTAGTGGTCTAAGTCGTACTTTGCATAATCTACTTCATATAGGCATACCAACGCGTCCAGATATACAGTATTTCCCGACGAGTCTGTTCCTAGCGTGGCTACTTGGCCTCCGAAGAAGTGTGGGTTCTTGAAATATAGAAGTGTAGGAGCAGTGTACCCTGAAGTAGAGTAGAGTAGAGAACTTTTTCCGTTCTCCATCAATTTGTAAATCGTCGTTGCGTTCTCTCCTGTATCCCACCATTGGAACACGCTTGCTGTGGCATTTCCAAACGTGTTGTATTGTCCTGTGCTATTCGTCCACTCTTCATATTTCCATTTATATTCATCTGCGTACAAGTTTCTGACCATTTCAGACGAGTTGGCGATTCTTGCCATCCACATCCACTTCCCTTCATCTCCTCCAACTGGATAATCTTGACCTGTGCTGGCAAATGTTGTGAACACCAGAATGTAGGTAGGGGGTCCATGAGGACCGTTAAACTGTTCTTTAAGTATCCTTACTGCTTGTGTTTCATTCGAAAGATATATTCTGCCTACTAGCCCTATTTGCGTACTATTTATTGTGGCGTTATCACAAAGGGTTGTCACATTGCCGAGGATTGTTAGCCAATATCCATAGTCCCACCAGCTACAAACAGCGGTCGTAGGTGAAAGATTACTTTTCATCCATTCCAACGCGTCCATCCACGCTCTTACAGGCTGGTTAGGTACTAGTGAGAGGCTGGCCGCTGTAATGGTGATTGGAATGTAGGCTTGCGTATACACTCTGGGCATGCCCCCAGTTTGAGGTGAAAAGGCGAAGTTTGTCATTAGGATAAGGAATATTAAGAAAAGGGTGATCCCGCTGAACTCTTTTCCAACATGTTCCAAACTATACTTCTTTTTCGTAAAGATTTTCGGCGGTTCTTTCAACAATGTGTTAAACGGTTTTAATATTCCTAATATTCCAATAGCTGCTATAAGACCAAAGGCCGGAGCTATAAGTACGAGCAATCGCACCATGGAACCGGCAAAGTAAAGAGATGTTAGACCAAAAATTAAGAGAAATAGGTTTCGATTATTAAGATTTCTCAAAATGAAAAAAAAGCCTGCTGTAAAGAATATTATTCCTATGCCAAACTCGTAATATATGGAACCCCAAGCCGAAATTCTCTGTTCAGCCACAGACTCTATAAGCGAAGAGCCCGAACGCGCAAGTGGGTCAAGAACTGAAATGAACTTTCCACCTATGTTTCGTATGTAACCTAGCTGCCAAAGCACCCCAAAACCACTAATCAGCAAAACCAGAAAAACTATGATAAAAATGCTCCTCCATTTCGCAGATTTCAAGACTCGAACAACTTCACAGAGACAGAGCACTACAAATACTCCTGCAATCGCCAAAATGGCAGTTGTGGTAAGATAGCTAGGTGCAAGTCTGGGAACATTTATCGCAATAAATAAACCTAACCCGAACGTCAAACTATATGACAAAAGCAACCGTTGCGTGTATCTCTTAAGCAAAATCAACACAAAAACAAAGAGAACCGTAAGGCCGAGAGGGTAAAATGCGGCACCCCATCCAGCACAGAAATATCCTAAGGTCAATCCGGAGCCAATCGCATATTTCGCAGACGAGGACAGGGGCCTGTTTTCTTCAATCGCTCTTAAAAACAAGAATGCGAACACCAAGAGCGCGAATATTCCGATTGTTTCGTCGTCGAAAAATCCGAGGGACGTTCGCTGAATGTAAGAAGGACTTAAAGCTAAGAAAAGGGCCGCCAATAGTCCAATGGGCTTTCCACCAATGTCCTTGCCCAAAAAATAAATCACTAAGCAAGCCAGCATACCCATTATCGCTGGAAAAAGTGCGCAGAAATCCATCAGTTGAATGTTCACACCCAGCGCTGAAATTATTTCATAGAAAATCGCTGCCGTAAAAGGTAACCCTGGATACCCTGTTGTTGCGCTTATTCCACCTGGGTACCAGCGTTGTGTGTCTAACCACCCAGGGGGTGGCCAAGCCCATGAGATAAACCCGTTTTTTATTACATATTCTGTGAAACGATATTGAAAGTAAGGATCAAACTCTGAAAGGTGCATTGAGCCGGCTTGTATTTCCCATTTTATTGGAAATATGCGTATAATGAAAGCTACAAAAAGTATGAGTAACAATGCTGAAAAAGTCAATATTGACCCGTGGCTTATTTTAATTCGCATTTTTCCTAAACTTTTCAGACCGTTAACAATGTGTTCTTTCGATAGGATTTCTTTAATCCTCATTTCAAGTCCATCTCTCCTACACAGATTATTGAAGTGTTTTATTTCCCTTGCGGTTAACGGATGTTTTACATGAAATATGTCAATCTTATATACCTTTCCAAAAATGAATAAAAAGCGAAACTAGAATGATTTCTGATATTTCATGTTGTGGTTTTTCGCTTGTAACCATAATTTTCAGCGTCATAAAACGGAAAAGGCACAATTTTTCCCTTTGCCAGCTTATCGCGTATCTTCACGTTAATAATGTTTCCCTCTTGGGCTTGAGAAGTTTGAATATAAGCCATTCCTACGCCACATTTAAGCAGTGGCGAAAATGTTCCGCTTGTTATGTGTCCTATATTTTCACCTTTATCGCTGTAGATTTCATAGCTTGGTCGTGGTATTCCCTGCTCGATTATCCGTATTCCGACACGTTTGCGTTTAATTCCTTCATTTTTCTGTTTCAGCAGTGCCTCCTTTCCTACGAAGTTTTCCTTCTGGAATTTCACTACAAAACCCAGCGCCGCTTCTAAAGGAGTCGTGTTTTCATCGATGTCGTTTCCATATAGACACATTCCAGCTTCAAGCCTTAACGTGTCTCTTGCTCCCAATCCGCATGGTTCTATTCCGAAGGTTTTACCAGCTTCGAGAATGGCATTCCACAACTTTACAGCGTTATCTGAATTTGCTAATGAGGCTTCCCATATGAAAACTTCGAATCCATCCTCGCCTGTATACCCTGTTCGAGAGAGAAAAACATCTACATTTGCCAATCGTGAATGGGCACATTTGAATCGTTCAATTTTGCTTAAATCTTCTGTGGAAATTTTTTGAAGGGTTTTTTCGGCGTTTGGGCCCTGAACTGCGAACATTGCGACGTCATCTGAAATTTCTTCGATTTTTACCTTGAAGCTTTTAGCATTTGTAACCAGCCAATTGTAGTCTTTTTCTCTATTGGTTGCGTTGGAAACCATCATGAACTTTTCCTTTTCTAACCGGTATATTACAAAGTCATCCATTATACCGCCGTTTTCATTACACATGACTGAATATTGGGCACTATTAGGCGATAGCCTAGAAACATCGTTTGTTATTACGTAGTTTAGGAAATGTTCAGAGTCAGCGCCTTTGATTATTACCCGTCCCATATGGGAGATATCAAAAATGCCAACGCTGTTCCGCACTGTCAAATGTTCGGGTATTATGCCCTTATACCATAGGGGCATTTCAAAACCAGCAAAAACCGTCAATTTTGCCATTTGCCGATGCACTCCGTAAAGTTGGATTCTACGAATTTTTTCTGCCAAAATTTTTCACTCCTCCGCCAACATCTTATTTTATGGGCTTTACTTCGACATTAATGGGTATGAGTGCAAGTTTCTTGCCGCACTTTGGACATTTCCCATTATGTTCATGTAAAATTTCATCGGGTGGTCTTAGTTCAGCACCATCATATAAAACGTAGCCACATTGTTGACATATAACACGTTGGGGCAAATCAATACACTCCACACAACGGTAAGGAATAAGCATCTACGGCATATTTATTGGTTTGCTAATCAAAATTTGCCACCCCACAATTCGACACAAAACTTTAATTTTAGATAACGCTTAATTCTGGAAACCATTTCCATTACGCCTACATGGTTTGTGTAAGCATGGAAAAGTACACGCTAATCATCACTGAAAAGCCGGATGCAGCGCAAAGAATAGCCTCTGCCCTTGACGCACAAGGAAAAGCAAAGAAAATGGAGCATAACGGAGTACCATATTATGTGGCAAAACGGGATAAGGAGATAATTGTTGTTCCGGCTTTAGGACATTTATACACGGTTGCCGAAGAAAGAAGCGGAAGAAACCATTATCCCGTTTTCAGTTTTAAATGGGTGCCAAGATACGTCGCCGAGAGAGGTGCAAAACAAATTCGCACATGGCTTGAAACTATTTCAAAATTGGCAAATGACGCTGACATGTTTATTGACGCATGCGACTACGACATTGAAGGAAGCATTATTGGATACTGCTTACTAAAATATGCATGCACCAACAAAGAAGGCATCTCAAAACGCATGAAATATTCCACCTTAACCAAGGAGGAACTAGAGAAATCCTATGCTGAAACGTTGCCACATCTGGATTTTGCCCTAATAGAGGCCGGACGCACAAGACATGAAGTTGACTGGCTTTACGGTATAAACCTTTCACGGGCATTAACAATAGCGGCGAGGGATTGGAGCGGAAAATACGCA
>Ga0315280_10003057_pt1 | contig 26121 bp, 22 predicted proteins | sample YL17G06_40_MG_FD_203697 | JGI IMG/M metagenome (GOLD analysis project Ga0315280, IMG submission 203697) | Sediment microbial communities from Yellowstone Lake, YNP, Wyoming, USA - YL17G06_40 | ecosystem: Environmental > Aquatic > Freshwater > Lake > Sediment | place: USA: Wyoming | collected...
AAGTTCCGGTCGTTGACTGCCAGCCCGGGCCCCGACCCGCTGATGAGGGACCCCAACTGCCGGAACGGTTGATTCGCACCCGGTGTCCAGCCGGCGAGAGCCATGACCACGAAGATAATGGCGCCCAGGACGGCCACAGGCGCCCACCAGAGTCCACGCCTCGCGCGCACGTCGCCGGCGGGCCCGGGTGCCTGCGGGCCGCTCGCCGTGGGCACGTCGGCCACTCGCCACACGGTCGTCAACTCCGCGGTGTCGAAGGCGTTCGGGACCACGCCTTCGACAGCTAACACGTACAGCGCGGCGCCATACATGCTCCTGACGAACGAGTCGATGAGAATCGGGGTCGCGCACAACACCAGGATCAGGCCGAGCCATATGAGGTCGCCGCCGCTTTCCGACGGATTCGACGGCCTATGTTGAAAGACGAAGAGGCTCGCGGCGGCGATCGGCAGCCACAGCACCTTCAAGCTCACCACGGCGATTGAGGTTTCACCCCATCGCTCCCTGAACAACGTGACGGCCCGCCTGATCGCCGCGAGCCCTCCGCGTGGCTCTCTCACCAACACCGGAATCGCCATGAGCGGCACGACCGACCACGCGACACCGAGAGACGGGAGCAGACGACTGAGGAACGTGCGCGAGCGTGGGATCAAGGCCAGGGGTGTGACGAGTGCGCCCGCCGCCATCGCCACGGCGCTGTACGCGACGATCGGCCGGAGGCGAGCGAGCGCGTGAGCCAGCGCCGTGCCCGGCGAGGTGTCTTCCTCCCGCAGCGCGCGAAAGGCGGCGAACGTGAGAGCGACTTCGAAGAACGTCGTCGACACGTACTGGAGGCAGAGAAAGAGACCCAGAAGACCCAACGACACGACGACCAGCCGTATCGGAGGTACGCCGTCGGCGTGGACGCTGAGCACGTTCCCCAGGACGACGATTCCCAGGAACAGCGCGGCGGTCGCAAAGAGGGAAAGCGCTGGGAACAGCAGGAGCCGTTTGTGTCGCCGCGCCGTCCGCGCGATCACGCCGACCAGCTGCAGCGAGGTCAGTACGCGCATCCACACGCCGTTCAGGGCTCGACGCCCGCTCGGGTTCATGACGTCTTCCTCCGCAGATACTCGAACAAGTCCTGCTCGTCCAGCCCGTGGCGCGAGCACTCGCCGAGCGCGCGCTCGACGATCGTCCTCAGCAGGCCCTCGCGCCTCATCTTGGGCGGCCGCGTCGCGCCGGCGGCGAACGTGCCCCGGCCGCGCTCCGCCACGACGTGTCCCCCCCGCTCCAGCTCCTGGTACGCGCGGGCGACGGTGTTGGGATTGACGTCGAGCTGCCGCGCCAGCTCGTGGATCGTGGGCAGCTGCTCGTCGCGCCGCAGATCGCCGCGCGCCAGGGCCAGCAGCACGGCGTCGCAGATCTGGCGATACACGGGAACGCCGACGTCGTAGCGGAGTTCCAGAACCGGAAGCGGCATGCGCGTAAGTTTACTAGTTTACTAGTAAATGTCAAGAGCGGCGAGCCGGCCGGCCGGCCGCGCCTTTCAGTTCGACCGCGTGCTCCATCTTGACTATACGTAGAAGTTCAATGTATAAAACTTCTACGTATGGACCTCGGAAAGGACCTCGTCGCCGCGTCAACGACGCCGCTCGTCCTCGCCATCCTCGCCAGGGGCGAGAGCTACGGCTACGCCATCATCAAGCGGGTCGGCGAGCTCTCGGGCGGGCACCTGCACTGGACCGACGGCATGCTGTATCCAGTGCTGCACCGGCTGGAGCGGAACGGCCTCGTCGCGGCGAGGTGGGGATCGTCGGAGCACGGTCGCCGCCGGAAGTACTACCGCCTGACGAAGGAAGGGCGCGCGCAGCTCGAGGCCGAGCGAAAACGGTGGACAGTCGTCGACCAGACCCTGCACCACGTCTGGATGAGCACCCCAACGCGGGTGCCGACCCTCGACTGTCGCTCGGGTCGCCGTGAGCGAAGTCGAACGGCGCGTTGGGGACCCCGCTTGGAGGCGTGCCACGTATGAGCGCTGCACCCGATTACCCGTCGCTCGAAGCGCAGATCGGCCAGTGGCGCGCCTACCTGCGCCGCCGCCGCGCCATCAACGGACCCGACGTCGAGGAGCTTGAAACGCACCTGCGCGACCAGGTGGGTGTCCTCACCCAGGCGGGGCTCGCGGACGACGAGGCTTTCCTGGTCGCGGTCAAACGCATGGGCAGTCTGGACGCCATCTCGCGCGAGTTCGCGCGCGAGCACTCCGAGCGGTTGTGGAAACAGCTCGTCATGGCGTCAGCGGACGACGCCGCACCGGCATCGATCGCCCGCACCGAAACGATCGTCGTGTTTGCCCTGGCCGTGGCCGCGGCGGTCGCGATCAAGATTCCGGCGCTCTTTGGCATCAAGCCGGGCCCGGATCCCAGCGACGCGTTCTACGCGCGCAACATGAGCTTCTTCGTCCTGCCATTCCTGACGGCGTACTTCGCCTGGAAGCGCCGGATGGATCCGCGCCACGGCGTGTGGCTGGCGATCCCGTTCATCGCCGCCGCCGTTGTCCAGAACACGTTTCCGTTCACCAACCGCAGCCACACCCTGGTGCTGAGTGCGATGCACCTGCCGATCACGCTGTGGCTGGTCGCCGGCGTCGCCTACGTCGGCGGCCGCTGGTTCGCGGGCAATGGCCGCATGGATTTCGTGCGCTTCTCGGGCGAACTGGTCATCTATTACGTGCTCATCGGGATCGGCGGCGGCGTGCTCACGGGCTTCACGATGATGATGTTCACCGCCATTGGCATGAAGCCCGAGTGGATCGCCGAGGACTGGCTGATCCCGTGCGGCGCGATGGGCGCGATCATCGTCGCCTCGTGGCTGGTCGAGGCGAAGCAGAGCGTCATCGAGAACATGGCGCCCGTGCTCACGCGCCTGTTCACGCCGCTCTTCACCAGCGTCCTGCTGGTGTTCCTTGCGACGATGGCCTGGACCGGGCGCCCCATCGACATCCGGCGCGACGTGCTGATTGGGTTCGACCTGCTGCTGGTGGTGGTGGTGGCCCTGCTGCTCTATTCGGCGTCGGCACGCGATCTCGAGGCGCCGCCGAACCTCTTCGATCGCCTGCAGCTGCTGCTGATCGTGGCGGCGCTGGTCGTCGATGCGCTGGCGCTGGCCGCCATCGCCTCGCGCATCTCGGAGTTCGGCTTCACGCCGAACCGTGTCGCGGCGGTCGGGGAGAACCTGATCCTGCTGGTCAACCTCGCGTGGTCGGCGTGGCTCTACGCCGCGTTCCTCCGCGGGCGCAAACCGTTCCGCGCGCTCGAGGCGTGGCAGACGGCGTACCTGCCGGTGTATGCAATTTGGGCCGCGGTCGTCGTCGTGCTGTTCCCGCCGCTGTTCGCGTACGCGTGAAGACCCGGCCGCACTCGGGTCCGCGCGCCCCGCGCGGTGCCTGTCTCTTCGGAAAGGCGGTCGAGGCGAGCGTTACGCAGGAATGGTCGGGGATGCGGCGCCGAGACCAGGTGGAGGCCACTGCTGTCGGACGCCACTACTTCGCGAGCGCGGGCTGACCGAGCCAGTCTTCGAACCGGATCGCGCCGAGTCGCCCGTCGTTGCCGGGAAGGAGTGTGCGCTTGTCCACCTCGACACCGTAGCAGCCCGCGCGAGAGTCAGCGACCACTTCACGCGGATCGTTGCGTGCGCGGAGACCCCGCCGGATCACTTCGTCGAGACGAAACTGTTGGGGCCCGGCCACTTCTACGGTGCCATTCTCGGGCGTCCCCACGGCAATCCTCGCAACCGCTTTGGCGACATCGTCAGCCGCCATGGGCTGGATGAGCACCGGTGCCAGTCGAACCGTCGTACCGTCGGTGGCGGCATCGGCGATGCTTTTGACAAACTCGAAGAACTGCGTCGCGTGGACGATCGAATATGGGATCGAGGATTCCTTATCATGATGAGTTCGCGAGGGACAGCGCGATGCGAAACCGTCGACAGCACAGTCGTGAGCGACAGGCAGAATCGTCTCCGATTGGAGAGCGTCAAGGCGACGGCAAGCCCAGCTCGCGGCCGAGGACACGCGCGACGAGGTTCCCGTCGTCCTGAACCGAGATCGCTATCCGGCGGATGTCCGCCCGCAGTTCATGCGCCTTGCCCATCCGCTCCGCGATCCTCGTGGCGATCGAATAGGCCGCCCACACGTCGGCGCTGGTGATCTCGTAGCCGTATCCCTGCGCCAACCAATAGAGAGCCAGCATGCCTGCGCCCAGTGCGAACTCGGGCTTGTCGTCGGCGAAGTCTCGGGCCGCGCGGGTGAGCGTCTTCGGGTCGCACGGCGTACGCTCAGCCAATGCCAACGCTTCCCGGAACAGGCCGGCGTCCTTGGCAGCCGCGAACCACTTGCCTTCGTCTCCGGGCGTCGTCATGACGAGATCGTTGAGGATGTCGCTGGCGCTCTTGTGCGGGTACTTCGTCGCGACAGCGCGGAACGTCGCCAGGTACGTGCCGCCGCGGTTTGCCCTCAACCCGTAGCGCACGTACGCTTCATCCACCAAGCCGGAGGAGAGGAGCATCTCCTCGCACAGTTGGTCGATGTCCCAGTTGCTCGCCCACGGGCTGCGGCTGGCTTCGGCGAGTCGGATGGCCTCGGCCTTCCTTCCCTGCGCCGCGAGCGCTCTCACCGCCCAACGCTTGTACGGCCAGAAGCTCTCGGTCTCGAGCAGGTCGAGCAGGTCGTCATAGCGCTCCGCCACGAGCAGTGCGCTCAGACAGGCGGTCGTGCCGTGAAAATGTCCCCGCAGATTCTTGTCGGGGCTGAGGGCCATTCGCGTAATGCCCAGAAGCCGGTCGGCCCACTCGGAGGCGACCTTCTCCGACGCGCACAGCTCGCCCCAGTGGTCGCTGAGGGATTCGATGTAGGGGATCTGATCGGCGCCATGAGCCTCGAACAGGCGCTCGAGCCACACGGCGCGTGTCTTCGCATCGGCCGGCGCCCCGGCGATGAGGGGGCCAAGCGCAGCGATCGCGTTGTTCACTGCCGTGCCGATCGTGCCTGAGGAGCTGTCGACGTTCTCGAGCGCCGGGGAGAGGCGCTCGATGAGCGCCACCGCGCCTTCCGCAGCGAGCACGGCATCGGTGCGAGCCACTGTCTTGATCTCGGCGACCGCTTCCTTCACGCGTTGAATCGCTGGCTGCGATCTCCAGCCGAAGGCGTGGCGGCGGAAGCGAGCCTTGAACTCCCACTTGTGAGGTTGAGCGCTTCTCATGGCGTGCTCGAGCTAAAGTACTGTAACCATTGGCCTTAACAACTGACGCGACGGACCAGCGGTGCCGATGGAACGTCGGTATATATACCAACTGGAATGAGAGTCGTCTGTTCCTCGCAGGCTCGGGGCTTTGAGGAACGAGCCGCGGAGACTCTTGCGTCTTCGGGATCACGACCGCATCCTACAGATCGAGCCGATGCTGCATCACCTGCTGTGCTCCGCCGACTGAAGTTTCTCCTGCGCCTCTAACCAGTCAAGCAGAGCTTTGTTCGTCAGCGCATGCGGAATGGCGTCATGGGCCGCGCTGCCGTTCAGATGAACCCACGGCGCAGGCGCTGGCGGTCCACTCCACTGGACAGGCTGCTGGCACTCAGCGCAGACCGTCCCGATAACCTCCGCCATCGCTATCGGTTCGGGGAGCCATGCGGCTATCGGATAGGCCGCCGTCACTGTCCCCAAGGACTCCGAGGCATCCCAGTGAAACTCCGTGAAGGGGTAGCGATGCCCGAACTTCTCTCTGATGCCAATGAAACCATCCCGCCCATTCCAGACGCCATAAAGGAGGTTCCGGCATCTGATACGGTAGAGGCGCCGTGGCTCCATCTGGCCCATCGGGGGCAACTCAGGCGGGCGTGGTGGTTTGATCATCGTTGCTCCGCTTGCTCCCGCTGGACCCTATAGAACATCTGGTCCCAATCGTCGAAAAGAGCGTCTACGTACGGCGCGTCGTTCTTGCCGGCAACGGCGGGGTGATGTCGCGGCCCGCTAATTACGCACTAACGGCCGCTCCATACGTATTAATTGCGTATCGCCCGTATATATCCCGTCCCCATCGCGTCAGCGAGCCACGGTGGGACGGCTGCTGCATCCGATTTCATGGCCGGAAACCATCGCTTGTCGATCGCCGACGCGGAGCGCAGGCCAAGACGCGCTGGTCCGACGCGGATGGGGTTTCTGGTCGCGACACCCCCGCTTCCGGTTACCGCGACACGTGGCGTTCGAGAAAAGCCCTTGGGCGGAGGACCTCGATACCGCAGTAGCCGGACACCTTGAGAAGGTGTTTGTCTCCGCTCACGATCGTGCTGGCCCCACTCGCAACGGCACAGGCGAGGAACTTGTCGTCGTCCGGGTCGGCGCAAATCTGGCCTTCGAGCACTGCGGGGGTAAAGGCTTGCGCGTTCACTAGAATCAGATCGAGGGCCGCGGCCATATCGAGGCGCGGGAACTGGTGCTGAAGTTCTGCGCCCACACGGCGGTACTCGTCATGAATCGCCGAGGTGAACACCAGTTCGAACCGTCCTTCGCTCCACGCCAGCAGGATCTGGTGTGGCGGCCCGGTGAACAGGATGCCCGACACGAGCACGTTCGTGTCCAGCACGACCTTCACCGATCCCTCCTGACCTTCCGGACGACCCGGGCGACATCAGACCTCTTGATCCGTGCTTCACGCACCTGACGGCGCGCCATGGCGGCGATCGTCGCGAACTCCTCGCGCGCAGGTGCCGCGATGGTCTTGAGGATCACCACGTCGCGGTCGCCCATCACGACGAACCGCGCCCCTGGTTTCAGACCAAGCCGGTTGCGAACCGCCTCCGGAATGACGACCTGCCCCTTCGACGACATCCGCGTCGTTTCCACGTTATCCATTCCAGGACACCTCCAGGCAATCTTACCAGTAAGACTGGAAAGAGTACTGCAATTCCGCAAGGCCGAGTTGTTGTCCCTACCGCTCAGCCCGCCAGCGAGTTAACGGAAGGCCGTTACGCGCCGCGGGCCCGGCTCCGGCGAGCGCGAACGGTGACGCCGGCTTGCGCGCGGAACCGGTGCAGCCGGCGTCAGCCCAGCCACAGGGCCGATTATGCCCGTACCCAACCTCGGGACGCCTGTCCCTACCAAAAATCCAAAACGTGCCGTCGTTGTTGCAGATACGCACACCGGCTGCTGGGTGGACACGGCTGTGTCTCGCGTCGGTGACTCGTGTCGGTGACTCGTCGCCCGTGCGCCGCGCTGTTCATGTGCCCGGTCGTCATGGCTGCGCGGGTGCGTAGGGCGCCGTTGGCGCCAGGATCCAGGATCTGGGGGGAGCACGCGGCGGGTTTCGAGTCGCATAAGGCCCTTCTGTTCACTGCGGGGTGGCCGAGACCCTCGCCGGCGCTCGGCGGAGCCCGCCGGAGCAGCGAAGGGCCACCCCGGCCAAGGCCCTTATATGGTCTATCGTCCTATCGCGCCGCTCGCGATTTTTTCACAGACTCTGAGTTCTGAGACTAGACCAACCGTCTTGCACACGTCCGCCCCATCGAACACCAAGCCGCAGAGCCAAGCGAGACTCCGCCTTGCGCGCCTCCGGAGGCCGAGCCTCGCCGACTGCCCTCCTGCCCTCACTCGCCTCCACCTATCACTGGCACGGCGCCAATGCCTGCATCGGCCGTACTCCGCCGGCGAAGCCGGGCAGCAGAAACACGTCACAGGCCACCCGCTTCCGACCGGAACCGGCGATTACTGATCGTGGGGCACCTTCCCCCGCTTGTCTCGGCTTTTCTGGCTTCTCCCGCTGGCACGTGTTCCGCCTGCGTGCTCGGCCGTGGCCCTGCTTTCCACAGCCTACGAGCCGAAGTCGCCGGAGGGACCGTCCTCCATCGGGTCGTGTTGGAACATCTCGAACCGTTCCTGGCCGAGGCCGAGCGTGCGCGCGGCGGCGAAAGGCTCCCGCGATTCGTCGAGGAGGAATTCCGCCAGTTCCTCACGTGCGGCCTGCTGGCTGGTGGCTTCGCGCGATTCCGTTGCAGCAATTGCGGGATGGATCGCCTGGTCCCGTTTTCCTGCAAGGGGCGCGGCTTCTGTCCGAGCTGCGGGGGGCGCCGCATGGCCGAGCGCGCGGCGCACCTGGTCGATCGCGTCTTCCCGCCGGTCGCAGTCCGGCAGTGGGTACTGAGCCTCCCGCATCGGGTGCGTGACCTGCTGGCCTGGGATCACGCGTTGTGCCGTGCCGTCGTCGCCGTCGACATGCGCGCGGTTCTCGGATTTCTCCGGCGGCGAGCCCGCGAGGCGGGCGTGAGGAATGGACGGAGCGGGGCGGTCGCGTTCGTCCAACGATTCGGGGCGGGCCCTTAACCTCAACGTGCACGTGCACGCCTTGGTGCTTGACGGCGTCTTCGCCGAAGAATCCGACGGCATCGTCACGTTCCATTCGCTCGCGGCGCCGACGGATCACGATGTGGTGGCCGTGCTCATGCGCCGAGCCGTCGCCGCGAACAGCGCTCGACGGTCCTCATCGGATGCCGCGATGACGCGAACGTAATGCGCGTTCATGTGCGTGCCACTCTAGGGCCGCGCGCACGAGTGCCGCGACCGGCGGAGGAACGACGCCGAGGCCCCGCCGGAGGAGAGACGTCCGCGTCGAGCAGATCACGAACGATCGACTGCATCCAAATGGGCAGCGTGCGCAGGCCCTCGTGCAGATCATGGCGTAGCGCGGCGCCGTGAGCCGGGTCGGCCAGGATGGCCCGGAGTGTCCGGAGGATCCTCGTGCGATCAGAGGACAGCACGTCCTTTAGCCAGTACAGGGCCTGCACGATCCGCATCGCCGGGTGCCCGGACCAGTAGAGACGACTCGGGGCGGCCGCCTGGAAGCGAATCCGCTGGTTGCCCAGTTGGATCGGCCGGAGCCTTGCGTCGGTGAGCACAGTGACCCGTGCGGGCACGGCCGTCGTCAGTCCCAGATCGTTGGCGGCGGTCAGGCCGTCAACGACCACGCGGCTTTGGTCCCGTCGGGCTACGCCCTCGATGACGGCCCGGTGGTCCGGCACGGTTGGCCGGCCAGTCAGCGCATTGATGCGCGGCAGGTGATACAGCCCACGGTCGACGCGTGTGAGCACCTTGGCGCCAACCAGGCGTTGGAGCGCTTTGTCGACGGCCGCGCGCGGGGCGAGATCGAGGAAGTCGACGGGCGTCCATACCAGGTCCGCGCGAGCGGCAATGCGGTCCTGGATTCGGCGTCGCAAATCGAGAGCTGGTCCGCGGGGTGCGGTCATTTGTCCGTAGTGTACAACATGCTTCGGACAAATTCAACGTTTGTCCGAAGTGCGCTGCGTATTTAGGACATCACCACGGCGCGTCCGGCCACCGGAACGCGAGGTGCGCAGGGTCGCGTCAAGGCAGCCCAGTGAACGGTTCTGCTGGTAGAACCGAGGAGCGAAATCCGACCGGCTGAGGTGAGCGGCTGGCGCCGGGCGTCTCGCCTCGTGAGATTGCGGCCGACGTGCTGCACCGCATGATGAAGGCAGGGGCGGAGAAGACGAGCACGCCGATCGACATCAACGTCGGCATCGAGACCTGCCGCTTACTCGACGACCTCCTTTCCGCCGATTGAGGGCCGCGAGCAGTTCGTCCGTGGAGATGCCGTAGTTCGTACACGCTTCTGCGAGCGTTTCGAACCGGGTGATGGCGCATCCGACGCAGTGCATCCCGCGATCGATCAGAATGCGGGCGGCGTCGGGTCGTTCTGCGAGGATCTCCGCAATCGTGTCGGTGGCTTTCACGGTATGCGACATCATGGTGCCGACAAGCTTCGGTGATCCGATGATGCGCCGTCGTTGCGCTCGCGCAAAGATGTATCCGCCTACCGTTCGACGAGGTCTTCAGCGATCGCCACGACCGCATGCGGTTTTATCAGCACGATCCGCTGGCGGCCACTCCGGACGATCCCCCGTTCTTCCCACGCAGACAACAGCCGGCTGACGGTGTACAGCGTCGTGCCGGTCATTTCCGCAATGTCCTGGCGAGACACGGGAAACGCGACCTCGACACCTGCATCCACCCGGCGGCCCGCGTCGTGGACGAGCCGGAGTATCGCCCGGGCGACACGGCGCTCCACCCGCTCGGTCATCGCCTGGCGGTACCGGCATTCGACGTCGTGGAGCCGCCCGGCAACGACGTGGAGCGCGTTGACAGCCACCATCGGCTCTGTCTCGAGCAGCCTCCGCAGCACGGTCGACGTCCACACCAACGCGACAGACGGCTGGACGGCCTCGGCGCTCACCGGGTACGTGGGATCACCGAAGGCGCCCACACCACCGAACGGCTCCCCCGGACCAACCAGGCGGAGCACCACCTGATGGCCCTCGGGCGTCAACTGGGTCATTTTCACCCTGCCGCTCGTCAGAACGAAGAACCCTTCGGCCCTGTCGCCCTCATGGAAGAAGAACCCGCCGCCCCGAACGGCTTTCGAGCGTGCCAGTCCGACGGCGCGAGCGAGGGCGGCCTGCTGCAGCCCGTGAAACAAGGGCACGTTCGCCAATCGCTGGGTGGTTTCTGCGGCTTGCTCAACGGCCATGGAACTTCAACCTCCCTCCCCGGGCAACGTTTCTTTCCTTGTTTGCGCTCCATCAAAGACGGGCCCTGGCGCCAGGCGCACGATAGCCCGGTGACCCACAAGGAGGACCTGCAGTGACGGCACCGACGACCGCGCCGACGGGGTTCGACCTGCCGCAGCATATCGCATCGACGAAAGGACGCCACGTCATGATTCGCAGATTGATTGTTTCGACTGTCGCCGTTGTCGCCATCAGCATCGCGTTCGGCACCACGTCCGCGATCGCACACTGCGACACGATGAACGGCCCCGTCGTCACCGCAGCGAAGCTCGCGCTCGAGAAGGGTGACGTCACGCCGGTCCTGAAATGGGTGAAGCCCGAGGCGGAGGCGGAGATTCGGGCGGCGTTCAAGCAGACGCTGACCGTGCGCAAGGCGGGACCGCAGGCACGCGATCTCGCGGATCGGTATTTCTTCGAGACCCTCGTTCGAATCCATCGCGCCGGTGAGGGCGCGCCGTATACCGGGCTGAAGCCCGCAAACACGCCGGTCGATCCGGCCGTGCAGGCCGCCGACAAGGCACTCGAGGGCAGCGCTTCGATCGACGCGGCCGTGAAGCTCGTGACCCGTGACATCGCCAACGGCATCCGGCAGCGCTGGCAACGAGCCGAGGAAGCGAAGAAGCACGCGAACGACAGCGTCGAAGCGGGCCGGACATACGTTGAGGCGTACGTGGAATACGTGCATTACGTCGAGAACCTGCACCTCGCGGCGAGCGCCGCGCGCTCCGAACATGCCGGAGAGTCCACACAGGCTGCGCTTCATGTTCACAAGTAGACGCGACCGACGATCCACGCGGAGTGAAGCCATGAAACCAGCAGTCCTCGCCCTTGCGTCGCTATTCGTCCTGTCGGCCGCACTGATGGCAGCGGCGCAGTCTGGACCGTCGCCCGCGGCAACATCGACACGACTCACTCTTGCTGATGCTCTTGCCGAGGCCGAGGCGAACGCGCCGGCAATCACGGTCGCCGCCGGACAACGGGACGCGGCGACGTGGAGAGCCACGGCCGCGTCGCGTTCGCGCTTCGGACAGGCGGACCTCGTCGTGAGCTACTCGCGATACCAGGACGATCAAATCCTGCGGCCCATGGCGAGCGAACTGTTCGGTCCCCAGGGCCTGCTCGGATTGCCCTTCGATCGCGACCAGTTGCACTACGGCATCGTCTACCAGGTCCCGCTCTACGCAGGCGGCCGCCTCGACGCTGCGAACCGTTCCGCGGTCCTCCAGGCCGATCAGGCGGCTCTCCTCGTTCAAGGCACCCGGTGGGAGGTGCGCGCCGCCGTCGAATCGCTGTATGCCGCCACCGTGTCGCTCGACGCCTGGCATCGCGCGGTCCAGGGCACACGCGAAGCTCTCGGGGCGACGCGGCGCCGGCTCGCGCTGGCGGTCGAACAGGGCAAACGGCCGCGCCTCGATCTCCTGAAGGTCGAGGAGGAACTTGCGGACGCGGCGTCACGCGACGCACAGGTGAGCGCGGAGGCCAGTCGGGCGCGCGCGCTGCTGCTCGCGGCGATCGGTCGCGATCCATCCGCGACTATAGACCTCGAGCCCCTTCCCGACGCCGAACCGCAGGCGGTCGTACCGGAGCAGGACCTGGTCGGGCTCGTCCGAGGAAGCTCCGTCGTGAGTCGCGGTTCTTCGCAGGTTGCTCAAGCCGAGCAAGCGACACGGATCGCGCGGGCCGCCCTTCTTCCATCCGTCTCCGTCCGCGGGAATCTCATGGGGAACACCGCGCTCGGTATCGACCAGCGGATGGCGACTTGGGAGTTCTCCGTGGGGGTGACGATGCCCGTATTCAACGCGGGCGCGAGGCGAGCGGACGTTGCGACCGCGCGCGCCCAGGAACAGGCATCGCGGGCCACGGCGGACCGAACGGCACTCGATCGCCAGGCGCTGCTGGTGGAGGCACAGGCGCGGCTGCGAGCCGCAGTCGGAGCCTGGCATGCGGGCCAGGCGCGCGTTGCGTCCGCCGGAGAAGCCGCGAGGATCGAGCAGATCCGCTACGACTCAGGTGCCAGCACCGTGGAGGACTTACTACGGGCTCGGGCGCGGGAGGAGGCGGCCGCTGCCGCGCTCGCCCAGGCCCGGGGCGATATGACGGCTGCGGCCGGAAGGCTGAACGCCGTGTGTGAAACCGAGGTGGTTAAATGACGTTCAAACGCATTCTCGGCGTGGTCCTCGCGCTGCTCGTCGTCGTCGGCTTGGTTGCGGTCCGGGCGCAGCGTGCGTCCGAGCGGGCACACGCTCCCAGGTTGACGGCCCGACCGGTGACGATTGAGGTCGCGGAAGTCCGGAGCGGCTCGGTCGAGAGCCGCGAGACGTTCCTCGGAGAAGCGATCGCACGCGACGAGGCGCCACTCGCCGCCCGCATCACGTCGCAGGTCGTCGTGGTCGCCGTTCGCGAAGGCGATGCGGTGCGCCGCGGCCAGGTGCTGGTCGAGCTCGATCGGCGGGAGCTCGACGATGCCGCCGCGTCCAGCGAGGCTGCGATCGCCGCCGTCCGCGAAGCGCGACTCTCGGCCCAGGTTTCGTTCGACGCCCAGCGTCAGAGCACCGCGCGGGACGCGGTCCTCTTCCAAGCCGAGGCGATCTCGCGGGACGAATGGGAGCGTTCGCACGCGGCCGAGGCTGCCGCGCACGCGCGACTCGAAGCCGCGCAGGCACAGGTCGCGACGGCCGCCAAAGCCCTGGAGTCTGCGGACACGCGCCGCAGCTACGCCACGATTCGCGCGCCGTTCGACGCGGTTGTGTCCGCCTGCTCTGTGACCGCCGGCGATCTTGCCACGCCGGGCAAACCGCTCGTGACGGTCGTCGGGATGACCGGAGTCCGCATCCGCGTCAAGCTTCCAGCGGAGCGCGCGCTGACCCTTTCGCGCGAAAGTCGGATGGCGATGCAGGGACCGGCGGGTGAGCTCGTCGTGCCCATCGCCCGCGTTTTCCCTGCGATGGATGCCGCGCACCTGGCAACCGTGGAAGTGGATCCGCCTCCCGCACTGCGATTGCTGCCCGGCTCCACCATCCGCGTGGACGCTCTGCGTCAGGGAGCGAACGGGCTCGTCGTCCCGCGAAGCGCGCTTCTCGAGAACCAGGCAGGCGCATACCTGTTCGTCCTTGCCGGCGACCGCGTGCGCCCGGTCCTCGTGCAGGTGGTTGATCGCGGGACCGACGCCGTCACAGTTCGAGGCGAGGTGAGGGCCGGTGACCGGGTCGCTACCGGCACACCATCCCGGCTGCTGATGCTCACGGCCGACACGCGGGTGGAAGTAGCAACGCGCGCCACCGGCTCGGTCGGGCAGAACTGATTGCGGCGAACCGGAGGAGATGGATCATGTCGATGGTTGCACGTTACATGAACAGGCCGCACCTGCTGACGTCGCTCGTGCTGCTCGCGGCGGTGGTGGGACTGGTTGGCTACCGGCGGATGCCGGTGAATCTGTTCCCCGACTCCGAGCGGCCGCAGATCGCCGTGGTCACCGTCGTGCCGGGCGCGTCCGCAGAGGACGTCGAGCGCGACGTCAGCCGCGTGGTCGAGAAAGAACTGTCATCGATCGAGCAGGTGCGCCGCGTCGTGTCGGTGAACAAGGACGAGGCGTCCACGGTGACCGCCGAGTTCGAGTACGTCAAGGGCCTGGATTCAGCCGCTACCGACGTGGCGAACGCCGTGCAGCGGATCAAGGCGAGCCTCCCCGAGATGGCCAGGCCGTCGATGATCTTCAAGATCTCGTCGGCCACGCCTCCCGTTCTCACCTTGGCCCTTCGACCCGCTGCAGGATCCGCGCTCGATTTGGCGACGGTCCGCGAGTTCGCCGACAACGCGATCAAGGAGCGCCTGCTGCAGCTGGGCGAGGTCGCCAACGTGGAGGTCTTCGGCGGCCACCAGCCGATCGTTCGTGTGGATCTCTCGCGCGACCGTCTGGAACGCTACCGCCTGACGGCGGCGGATGTGCGCCAGGCGCTGGCCGCATTCAACGCCAACCAGCCGATCGGCTTGCTGGTCTCCTCGGACACGCAGTTCCTGATGAAGAGAATCGGTCAGTTCACGCGGCCGGACGAGATTGCCCGAATCCCGGTGGCGCAGCGACCGGGCGGCGACGTTCACCTCGCGGAGGTCGGCGACGTGCGAATGGGCGAACAGGAGCCACAGAGCGCGTACCATGCGAACGGCGTGGCCGCCATCGCGATCAATGTCCAGCGTGCGCCGGCCGGTAACGCCCTGCGCACGATCGCCGAGGTCGCGAGCGCCCTGCCAGGACTCCAGCGCGACTACCCGGGAATCGACTTCTCGATTCCCGACAGCCAGAACGAACTGATCGACCGCGCGGTCGGCAACATGCTGGACGCCTTGCGCGACGCGATCATCATGACCGTGCTCGTCATCTTCCTGTTTCTCGCCGATTGGCGCGGCATGACGCTCGCTGCGGTGTCGATTCCGTTCACGTATCTCCTGACGTTCGCGGCGATGTGGCTCGGCGGCTTCGAGTTCAACATGGTCACCCTCACCGCCATCGTCGTCGCCGTCGGCATGCTCCTCGACGATGCGATCGTGGTGCTCGAGAACATCGAACGGCACTACCACGAAGTGGGCCGGGGCGTGCGCGAGGCGGTCGTCGGGGGCACGGAGGAGGTGATGGTCGCCATCTTCTCGGGCACGTACGCCACAATCATGGTGTTGTTGCCGATCATCTTCATCGGCGGGTACGTGCAGACAGTGATGCGCCCGCTCGCGATGACGCTGTCCATTGCGCTGGTGGCGTCCTACGTCGTGTCGGTGACCGTCATTCCGCTGCTCGCGCCGTGGTTGCTCAGACGGCGCGCGGGCGGCCGCAACCGCTTCGAGCGTCTCGTCTTCATGCTCGACCGCTACGGTCTCGGGCCCGTCCGCGATTTCTACGTGCGCCTGACTGGCGTGGCCCTCCGGCACCGGGCTGTGTTCGTCGTGGGCGCGCTCATCCTGCTCGTTGTCTCGATGCGCCAGATGCCGCTCATCGGACGCGACCTGATGCCGCCGATGGATGCCGGCATCGTCAAGGTCGCGTTCGAGACCGATGCCAACTCCTCGCTGGCTGCGACCGAGGCCGCGCTCTCGCGCATGGAAGACATCCTCCGTGCGCGGCCCGAGGTGACGTCAGTGTCGTCGGTGGTGGGCTCCGAACCAGCCGTGTTGTCCTTCGGCGGCGGCCGGCTCCCGCAGCAGGGTGTGATGACCGTGCACTTGGTCGATCGCTTCCACCGTACCGCATCAATCTGGGACATCGAGGCCGCGGTGAGGCCGCAACTCCAGCGGATCCAGGGTGTCCGCGCCGTTGACGTCTACGACTTCGGTGCGACGCCCCTGTCCACCATTCGCGCGCCCATCGACGTCATGATCACCGGACCGGACATCGACACGCTCGACCGGCTCGGCACCGAGGTCGAACGGCGTTTGCGCGAACGGGTGCACGGCCTCACGTCGGTGTCGCGCTCCTGGCACGCGGACAGCGTGGAGCAGCAGTTCGTGGCGGACGCCGACACACTCGCGCTGTACGGCATTTCCCCGGCTGCCCTTGCGGGGCAGCTGCAGGCCAGCGTGCGCGGCGGAGCCGCGTCCGCGTTTCGCGTGCCGAATGAGGACGGGTTGCCGATCTGGGTTCAGATGACGGGACCGGCGCGGATGTCCACCTCAGCGCTCGCCAGCTACCCGGTGATGACGTCGCGCGGACCGGTGCCGCTCGCGACCCTCGGCGGGTTCATCGCCCGGCCAGCGCCCGCCGTCATCACCCGCCAGGGCCTGCAGCGCACGCTGGACGTGCAGGCGTACAGGGGGCGCGTGCCGATCTCACACCTTCAGGAGGACGTGGACGCGGCCCTGGAGGGCCTCGCGCTGCCGCCCGGTTACGCGATCAGCCAGGAAGGCGAGATCAAGCAGATGGACGAGTCGTTCCGCGGACTCCTCACCGTCCTGGCGCTGGGGCTCGTGCTGCTCTACTTCTCACTCGTGCCGGCGTTCCGCTCCTGGTTGCACCCGCTCACGATTATGTCGGCAATCCCGCTGGCGCTCATCGGCGCCCTCTGGAGCATGCTCGCATTCAACAAGCATTCGTGCATGCCCTCGTTCATGGGGCTGATCCTGCTGGCGGGCATCGTCGTGAAGAACTCGATCCTCTTGATCGACTTCATCATCGAAGCGCGAGGCCGGGGCGAATCGCTCCAGGACGCGTTGGTCGGCTCCGTCCGCGTCAGGACGCGGCCCATCCTGATGACCGCCGTCGGCACGGCGGTCGGAATGTTGCCGATTGCAGGCGAGTGGGCGATCGGCCTCGAACGGCTCTCGCCGCTGGCGATCGCTGCGATCGGCGGCCTGCTCGTCTCGACGTTCCTCACGATGATCTACGTGCCCGTGTTCTACTCGCTCTTCGAGGACCTGCAGAGACTGTTGAAGCGGGAACCGAGACCCGTGAGCGGGCCTGCACCGGTTCAAGGCGTCGTATGACGGCGATCATCACCGGGGGGGAGCTCTGCTGTTAACATAGGCGCACTGCACGAGCCCCCACCAAGAAAGGAATGCCCCGAAATGGTTGATTCAACCACGGTCCTCTGGGGCCAGACGCTCGCGTACACCTTTTACGTCCTCGCCATAATCGCGGTCATGGGCTGGTTCGCACGCCGGGTCACACGGGAGGGCCCCAGTGTCGTGCGGCCGGCCTTCTTCTACGCGTTCGTCGGCCTGCTGGTCGCGCTGGGTGTGACGCTGCACCTGGTGACGTACTTCACAATCCCGTGGAAGGAAATGGACATGCACCGCGCGTCGATCACGCCAGACAAGGTGTTCGAGATCGGTGTGGCCGACCACACGTTCCAGCTGCCCGCGGAGAAGTTGCAAATCGCGTGTCACGACAAGGTGCTGTTCAACGTCAGCTCGAAGGATCTCACCTACGGATTCGGGCTGTTCCGCCCGGACCACTCGATGGTGTTTCAGATGCAGGTCGTCCCGGGGCATCGAAACGACATCCTGTGGCAGTTCGACAGGCCGGGCACCTACAGCATTCGATCGACCGAGTATTCCGGTCCGGCCGGCGTCGGAATGATCGTCAAAGACGCCGTTGTCGTGTCGTGCCCGGGCCACTGATCGCCATCACGAACTGACCGCTTTTCCAGCGAGAACGACCTCATGACTTTCACGCAAACGCTCCTCAACGGTGAGCAGGGTGCTTTCAAGCCGGCCTCGCTGACGCCGATGCAGAAGATGATTCTGCGCTTCGTCGTCGTCGGGCTGGTGTACTACGGGTTCGCAGTGATCGAGGGGATGATCATGCGGCTGTACGAGGTGGGGCCGCTTCCGACAGTCACCGACAAACAGTTCTTCGCGATCATGACAGCCCATCCGCTGGTGGGCATCTTCGGCTCCACGTACTCGATCGTTTTCGGCGCCTTTCTTTTCCTCGTACCGTTCCTCATGAAGAAACCGCTCTGGAGCCTCCGGCTCGCCAACGCGACGTGCGCCCTGCTCGGCGTGGGCACGTTCGTGTTCTGGTTCGCGGGCTTCCTCACCCACTACGCGCCGCTCTACACGTTGTACTGGCCGCTCCCCGCCGATTTCACCCAGTTCAGCGTTTGGGGTGGCACCTTCTTCATCCTCGGCATTGCGCTCGTGATGCTCGGAGCCGTCTTCTTCGTCATCAACATCTTCAAGACGATCACCTACACCCCCGCCGGCACGAGTGGCCCCGGAGCAGGCGCGCTTCTGGCATCGGCGCTCGGCCTGTCGGGGCTTCGGGCTCTCTTCTCTCGCGGGAAGAAGGAACACCTCGTCTCGCTGCCGGTTGCCGCAATCGCGCGCGGCACCGTCGATGTGGCGTTCAATGCGGGAATCATCCTGTTCACCGGCGTGCTGATCCTCGTCTACATGGTGGCGGCCCTGCTCGGGCACGATCTCCGGCGCACGGCCATCGACGCGCTGCTCTACAAGAACTGGTTCTGGTGGGGCCTCGACCTCGTCGCGGACGGACTCGTCCTGATCTTCGTCGCCGGCACCTGGTATCTGCTGGCGACGATGATTACCGGCAAGAAGCTGTTCATGGAGAACTGGGCCCGGGCCGCGCTGTTCGTGGAGCTGGTCGTGTCATGGACCGTGTGGTCGCACCACCTGATGTCCGACCAGGCGCAGCCCGCCATTCTCAAGACCGTCTCCGGCGAGATGGTGACGGCCTTCGAGCTGATCACGCAGGGTCTGGCGTTCTTCATCACGCTCGTCACGCTGTGGAGCGCGCGGCCGTTGAAGATGACGCACCCGCTGCGCTTCCTGCTGGGCGGGCTCCTGGGCTTCGCGCTGGCCGTCCCTGCCGGCATCATGCAGGCGGACCTCGGGCTGAACCGAATCCTGCACAACACGCAGTGGATCATCGGCCCGCACGTGCACGTGGCGGTGCTCGTCGGTCTGACGATGACGCTGTACTCGGTCGTGTACCTGCTGTTCCCGATCGTGACCAACGGCGCGAAGCTCTACAGCGACAAGCTGGCGGTCTTCCATTTCTGGGCGCACCTCGTCGGCGGCATCGGCATGGGCGCCTTCATGGGGATGGCGGGATTGCAGGGGATGCTGCGCCGTGCGTTGTACACGAATGGCGAGTTCAGCGGCTTGATGATCCTAGCGGCGCTGTCGGGGTCGTTGCTGCTGTTCGGATTCCTCGCCTTCTTCTACAACATCGTCATGAGCATCGGACTGAAAGGCGTCGTTGGCATCTTCACGCCGTCACGGGTGAAGACGGCCGAGCCGGTTGCGGCCGTGTGAAGTTATTGGCGGTTTGTTGGGGTGCGCCGACCGGTGACCTGCGAAATCGAGAGGAGAGCGGACATGGAGACAACTCAGGAGCTGATGCAAGAACACGCCGCGGTGCTCGTGGCGTTGGAGATTCTGGACAAGGTCGCGACCGCGGTTGCTCAGAAGAACGAGAAGGCGCCGGAACACCTCGGACAGCTTCTCGACTTCTTCAAGGGATTCGTGGACCGCTGCCACCACGGGAAGGAAGAGGACGTTCTCTTCCCGGAGTTGGTCCGCCGGGGATTGCCAAGGGAAGGCGGACCGATAGCTGTCATGCTCTCCGAGCACGAGGTCGGGCGGAGCCACGTCCGCGCGATGGCGGACGGGCTGGGGCGGCTGCGTGGCGGTGAAGCGGCGGCTGCCGCCGTGATTCGCGACCACGCGGATGCGTACCGCGACATGCTGCAGGCGCACATTCACAAAGAGAACAACATCCTATTCCCGATGGCGGATCGGATCCTGCCGGCAGATGTCGATAGGAGCCTGAAGGAGCAATTCGACGTGATCGAGCGCGACCGAATCGGCGCCGGCAAGCACGAGGCGTATCACGCGATGCTGCACAACCTCAAGGCGGTCTACGAGATTGCATGAGAGGCGAGTCCGGCCCTTCAGCACGGTCGAGGGCCGAGCGACCGTGTAGCTCTCGGTTATCGGCGCAGCGCCAGGTGGATCCGAAACGCGAATTCTACCTGATTGCCCGGGGACGACTCGTCCGCGCCGGCGGTCGGTTGCGGTCGATTGGTGGATAGTCCGCATGCCGGGTCCAGGGAGCGGCGCCTCTCGGGGGTGGCTTCTTGCCGGGGGGAGCTAGACTACCTCGCAGCGGATGGGGCCGCTTCGAGAGTTCCGGCGCGAGGTTCGCGATCAACTTGTGGTCAAGTCTGTGGTCAAATGTGGTCAAATCGGCCTAGCTCATCCGTGTAAGTTGTTGAAAGGATTGGCTCCTCAGGTAGGACTCGAACCTACAACCCTCCGGTTAACAGGCGGAAAAAGCCCAAATAACGGCGCTTTGCGCCAGTTTGCCCGCCGTTGCCGACCGTGCCTTCGCCCCGCGAAAAATCGACGTTTTTCGGCTTTCGCTTCGTGCCGGTCGTTGCCGCGCTTAGCCGCACCTTGTTGCTCGAAAAGGGCAAAGTCGGCTCCATGTCTGGTCGCGGTGCGCGCGCCCCGCCCCCCGCTATGCGACCGGCCCGCGCCGCCGATCGCGTCGCCCATTGAGAGGTTGTGCCTGCCCCGCGCTCCGCTCACCACGCCTCTTGGTCCCGGCGAGAACCCACGGACCGATCGATTACGCTCCCTGTACGACGGTCGTCGCATCCCGTTCAAGCATCGACGTCAGCCGACTGAGCACGGCGCCCCATTCACTGACGATCATCTCGAACAGCTCTCGTTCGAGATGCTGGCGTGGCTCGCTCGCAAACCACGCCTGGTTCAGTCGCGCGACACGGTCGCGATATCCGGGCACGCCGGTCCCCCATTCCGCGCTGCATTCGCCCCACAGCGAGGGATCTAGTTTCAGCGCCTCCTTGAACACGGCCTGCCCCATGATCTGGGCCTTCCGCAACAAATCCTCAAGCGCCGAGTCCAGCACCCGGCGGACCTGCTGGATCAGATCTATGGCGTCGGCGAATTCAGGATTCGCTTCGGTGAGATCCGACGCCGTCCGCAGTTTGTCCGCCAGCGGTTCGACGGCCCGCGCAGCGAGACTCCTCGCGCCGTGCGCGAGATGGTGGCCGTAGCTGAGATAGAGCCACTCGCCCTCGCGCCTGATCGTCGCGCGCACGGTCGCGGCATACGCGGAGCGGATCTGAGACAGCAGGCTGTCGTACACGTGACCGGCAAACGGCGCAACTGTTCGGGTCTGGTTGATCCCGATCTGCAGCATTCGGCCGGCCGCACGTAGGACCTCCTGCACCTGCTCCTTCTCGTGGTTCGCGAGGAGATGCCTCGCGCTCTGGATGTCTTCTTCCATCCGCGCGCGGAAGCCTCGGCGAATCCTCACCAGGCACTTCACAAGGAGGTCGCGCAGTCGGGACCGATCGTCCGTGAACGCATTGAAAAAGCCCACCTCGAGGGAAGCCAAGCCGATCGGCTCTAGCGCCATCGTCGCAGACTCTCTCTTTAGGTCGTACCCCTCCTCCGAAGTCTGCGCACGCGCCCCGCTCTCGTCTTTCACCGCGCGTGCTTCGCCTGCCCTCGGCAACACCAGTAGCGCCGAATTCTGTCGAAGCATCCGGACGCCGGCCTGCTTCGCGCGCTCGAGGAGCTGGTAGGCGGCCGGGGACGGCGCGTCGTTGAAGCTCGAGCACAGCACGGCGAGAGTGTGCGGCTCGTCGAGATGCCGCTCGAGGTCCGGACGCGCCGCTGTGACCCCGACGCCTCTTGTGTCTACGAATCGCACAGAAAGGTCAATGTCGCGCAGAAGCGGCTGCGGGACGACGACTTCGATCCTGCTCGGCAGGGAGAAATTGGGATGGCGTCCATTGTTGATTTGCTCGAACGTCTCCTTGAGCCAAACGAGCGGCGGCTTCCCGACATTCGGGTCGTACCAGATGTCGCGTCGGTCCCTGCGGTGGAGTTCCATGCGCGCCAGGACATCAACGGCGTACGCACGGACGGAGGGCGCTCTCGCGGCGAGTTCTCGCGCCTGGTCGCGGCGTTCGGTTGTGCCATCGGCGCGTTTCTCGCGTTCGATTTTGAAACCAGCGAGGTTCCAGATCGCTCGCTCGATCTCTTGTGCGATGCCTTGCGCGGCGTCATCGGGGTCGTCCTCGCCCGACGCCTTGCCTCCTTTCATGTGCTCGGCGAAATCGAGTACATGCGCGCGAATCTCATCCTCGGTGCACGGATCAACGCGGATGCCGTAGTCGTGACCGGTTCTGAGGTGAACGTCGCAGATCGTGACGCCACCGCCACCCGCTTCGAGCACCGGCATCACCGTGGCCTCGTCTGCAGCCGCCACCTCGAGACCGGTTACCTTGCAGATAGCAGTCGACTTCCCGACGCCCTTGCTGCCGATAAACGCGATCGGGTGTTCGCGTTTGAGTATGAGGTCGGCCGTGTGCTTGATCTCGTCGATGTATTCGCTCAAGCGCCGTTCGAACGCGTGGCGGATCTTCGGATCGCCCCGAAGATCAACGAGTGCGCGGCAAACCTGCTCAGCCTCCCAGAGCAGGTCCTGATCCTCATGGTCAAGAGGAGGCCGAGGGAGTTCGCGCCATTCCCTCGTGACAACGTCCGAAAGATGACGAGCTTCGACCGTTCCGATGGCCTCAAGGACGGCGCGGATCTCGTCAGGCGACAGATCCCGGTCTCCTGATTCGATCCGTGACAGAACGGCTTGGCTCCATGTGACGCGTCGTGCGAGTTCCGACTGTTTGAGGCCGGCAGCTTCGCGAATCTGCTTCAACCGGCGACCCAGCTCCTTCGGAGTGACCTGCACCGAAGCCATCAGAACACCTCGCCAGCAACTCTAACAACTATGCTGCAACTTTGCAACAAGTATTATTGATGCCCTGCGCTAAATGCTTGCAAACGCCCGACGTCATTTGCTTGCAATCATGCAACGCGATATGCTTGTATGCGCACGACTCTTAACGCTTGCCGAGGTACACCAATGCCCACGCCCCATGAAAAGCTGGCTGAGTCACTCGCCGCGCTCCAAGCTCTGCAGAAAAGCGGGCACCGCGTCATCCCGTCGAAGCAGCTGAGCCGTATCCATCGCGAACGCCTGCTGGCAAACGGCTTCCTTCAAGAGGTGATGAAGGGATGGCTCATCTCGTCGAGCCCGGGAGCGGGTGTCGGTGACAGCACGCCGTGGTTCGCCTCTTTCTGGGAGTTCTGCGCGCGCTACTCGCGAGAACGCTTCGGTCATGAGTGGCACCTCTCACCCGAGCAGTCACTGCTTCTGCTCGCCGAAGATACTGTCGTTCCTAAGCAGGTCGTCGTCTACAGCCCGAAGGGTACCAACCACAATATCGACCTGCTCTTCGGCACCTCGTTGTACGACCTCAAACAAGCAGACATGCCCGCCGCCTCAGAGCTCATCGATAGAGACGGCCTGCGGCTGTTCTCTCCGCCTGCCGCCCTTGTGCGAGTGCCAGAGTCGTTCATTCATCATCACCCGATCCAGGCCCAGGTCGTGCTAGCCGGACTCCGTGACGCCTCCGACCTGCTACGCACCCTTCTTGCCGGTGGCAACTCAGTGAAGGCCGGCGTATTGGCGGGAGCGTTGCGCCGCGCCGGCCGGCCGGAGCTCGCCGACGAGATCATCAACGCAATGAAAGCCGCGGGATACGACGTGCGAGAGAGCGACCCGTTTGATCCCGCCCGCACGCTCGTCACACTCCCTCTTGCCGTTTCCCCGATCGTTGGACGGTTGCGCGCGATGTGGAGCTCCATGCGGGAGCTGATCGTGGAGAGCTTTCCCCACGCACCGGGGCTGCCCGCGGACAAAGCCGCCTACATGGAATTCGTGGACGAGATCTACAGAAGCGACGCGTACCACTCTCTGTCGATTGAAGGCTACAGCGTGACGCCAGCGCTCGTGGAACGCGTTCAACACGGCAACTGGGATCCGCAGCACGATGCCGAGGACCGCAGGAACAGGGATGCGCTGGCGGCGCGCGGCTATTGGCAGGCATTTCAGAAAGTGAAGGAGGCGGTCGGCGAGATCGTCGCGGGCGCGAACCCCGGCGTGTGCGCGCGCGCGCGCCACATGGACTGGTACCGCGAGATGTTCCAACCGTTTGTGGCCGCTGGTATCCTGCCGGCCGTCGCTCTTGCCGGCTACCGGACAGACGCGGTGTACCTTCGAACCTCTCGTTTCGTGCCGCCGCGGTGGGAAGCTGTGCGAGACGCCATGCCCGCCCTTTTCGATCTGCTCGAGAACGAGGCCCATCCCGGCGTGCGCGCGGTTCTCGGGCACTGGCTCTTTGGCTACATCCATCCGTACCCGGACGGCAACGGGCGCATGGCTCGGTTCGTGATGAACGCGATGCTCGCCTCGGGCGGCTATCCCTGGACGGTCATCAGGGTCGAAGACCGCGACGGCTATCTCTCGGCCCTCGATAGTGCAAGCATCGACCTGGATATCGCCTCGTTCACCGCACTAGTGGCCGAACGCGTGCGATGGTCTGTTGAACATGCTCCCGCACACCATTGACGCTCATACGCGCGCTGCTCGGTTGCGGCTGCCACCGGGGCTCGACCGAGAACAACGTTTTCGTCGACGACGCGATGCTGAGCAAACCACAAACAACGGCGAGCGAGTCCTCCGAGGAGTGTCGCCGGGCAAATTGGGTGGGCATGGCTCCTCACGACTCCTGCCGCTGCGGCGATTGCGGCAGCAACGCTCAGGCTGATTCGCTCGACAGGTTGAGCAGGCAACTGCGCGGACTCCGCGACATTCCTGCACGCGGGTTCGCGGGCGGAATTTGCACCGGCCTGGCTTTCGTCAAGAAGGCGTGAGGCCCGCTTCAAACGCAGATGACGGTGTATTCCACGTAAGCGAACAGCGTCCAGGCGCCCGACCTGGCCCCAGGCGATGGCGATGCTGTCGATCGCAGCGGTCATCGTCCTGGTTGTCACGCGCCCATGACGCTCGATCTCTCAAGGATCGCAACGCAATGGCTGGTCACCGTCGTTCTCGCCCGCTCAACCGTTGGCTGCGTGGTGCCCGGACCGATCGTCGTCCTGGTGTCCACAGGCATGAGGAACCTTCTAGGTCCTCAGCGAGTACGGCGGTCGCTGCGTTGAATGCTGGCTAATACCGGCTTGCAGCCGACGGCGGCCGGTGGAATCATGAGCCGCCGCGGCTGAAGCCGCACGTTAGCCAGCTTGAGAGGAGCTACAGCCCGAGGACAAATCGAAGACCATTCTCCACATCTCGGAGAGGCTGCCCACGAAGACGGCCGCCGAGTTCATGGAGGAAATCTCGATCGACCGTGACCACTTGTGACACGTTTGCCACCGAGTCCTTGGGCAGGCCGGTGGCCTTGGCCGCGAGCAGGACATTTCCGGGCGCGTCGAGCAGCCGCACGTTGGTGGTCAACACGACCGCGATGACGGTCCGGAGGCGACTTCGATTGAACGCATCGTCTTGGACGATCAGGATGGGACGCCGGAAGCCCGGCTCCGAACCGTCAGGCTCGCCGAGATCGGCCCACCAGATCTGGCCGCGCTCGACTACCATGACGTGTCGCCGAGCGAGCGGGCCTGCAGACGCCGCAGGCGCGGGTCGAGCCGACTGTCCTCGGACGCGTACACGGCGTTGAGGCGATCCGTGGTCTTGCGCCCGCGGTGTTTTGCGAGGAATTCGGCGAGCGCAGTGGCGTACAACCGACTCCGCGACACGCCCAGCTTCTTGCTGAGCGTTTCAGCAGAATCGAAGAGCTCGTTGGGTATCGACAGCGCTACTTTCATACCGTAGTAATACCACAGTCGGAAGACCGAGACAAGCTGGCTACCAAGGCGTTGCACCCGACGCCGGCCGGTGTGATCATGAGCCGGCGCGGGTGAACGCCCGACGTCAGGCAACTTTCGAAACTCGACCGACGACGATCTGGACTCTAACACCGGCATGCCCCAGCATGGCCACCAACGTATCGATGCTGAATCGGTGGATCTTGCCCCGGACGAGATCACTCACCCTCGGTTGGGTTACACCGAAGAGGGCGGCAGCCTGCGCTTGGGTCAGCTTCCGGGCCTCGATC
>Ga0315280_10003058_pt1 | contig 26119 bp, 27 predicted proteins | sample YL17G06_40_MG_FD_203697 | JGI IMG/M metagenome (GOLD analysis project Ga0315280, IMG submission 203697) | Sediment microbial communities from Yellowstone Lake, YNP, Wyoming, USA - YL17G06_40 | ecosystem: Environmental > Aquatic > Freshwater > Lake > Sediment | place: USA: Wyoming | collected...
GACGAGCTGGTGGAACCGGTTCTGGAACTGTGGCGGCGTCGTCCGGAACTCAGGGGAATGCTGAGCTTCCACCTCTTCCGCGTGCTGCAGCATCTGATTTCGGTGATCGAGCCCGGGGATCGGTTCCGCACTCTGCCCCGGTTCCACTACTGTGAGGCTGATCGCGGCGACATCTTCACTTTCGGTCCGGACGGTTTGGTCTACGTCTGCCCAGAGTCGGTCGGAGTTCCCAAGAATGCGGTGGGCGTTTACTCTCCCCGGTTTCGGTTCTGGCCGCGTCGGCTGCGGAGCTGGCAGAACCGCACCGTTCTCACCTTGCCGGAATGCCAGAACTGCAGCATCGCCACTTTCTGCGGAGGAGGGTGCGCCTACGCGGCGCTTCGCCAGTTCGGGAGCCCGGGGCATGGCGCCTGTGCGGGCGCGCCTGAAGTCATTCGTGCCTATGCGCGCATGCTCGGAAAGCGGCTCGAGAACTGCGAGGCCATCTGCCATTAGGCAGATGGGCTCGAGGAGGGCGAAGCCGGAGAGAGCAGGTGACAATGTCTCTCCAAGCGGTCAATCGGTACGTGGACGAGGAGACGAAGAGTTCCACGTGGCTGCGTGTGAGGATCTCGAGAAATGCGGCGGTCTCCAAGCGTGCGCTGGAGGACTTGTCAGGCGAGTGGGGCTGGTGGTAGAGCCAAAGCTGCGAACGATTAGCGCTGCTGCCGAGTAGGAGCGCCATCTGCTTCTCACATGCCGTCTTCTCTTGGGCGGAGAGGCGCTGCGCAGGATCGGCGCAGGCCTGTCAAAGTATTTGCTGTCACTGCGGATGCTGTCCGAGCGTTTGCGAGCGGAGGGGGATCTGGAGGTTGTGTTGCTGGTAGGCTGGACTGGTGAAATTGAGAGGGAATCATCTGTGCCACCTGCCCGCAGTGAGCACAGGGAGAACAGGGAGAACAGTCAGGGATGTCCGGCGAGCATTATCGTGTCAGGGATACCATAGTCCTGCGAGATGAGCGCCAGCTGCTGGACTCGGGCTGGTATATTGTCTCTGATCCCTCGCGGTTGGCGTCGTGGCACTCCAACGAGCACGGCTACCGGCTGATCGAATACCTGCTGGAGCCACGGACACGGGCCGACATCGAGAGGTACCGCATTGCTCTGCCGAAGACTAGTCCGCTGAGAGCGGCGCGTCGGATCTCAGCGCTCTTGCAGGGCATGGAGGAAATGCGCATCATCGAGGTGGTCTCGGTAGACGTCGGACCCGCAGGGCCCGCCTGTGTGGCGTCCGCGCCAGCGAATTTCAGATATGTCCCTGCCAGCGCTCCGCTGTCAGCAACTGTCGGATTGCCGATGGATACAGGGCTATTCACCAGACTGATGGCGGATGCTGACGAACTGGGTGTCTTGGGCATGAGTTTCCTCGGTGGCCCTCATGGACTGGAGTTCCTGTGCCGTATGGGCGGCATGTTGCGAGTCGTTCGCGCTGCTGTGAGCTTTCGGCTGCGGGTGCGTGATTTCACCAAGCGAGTTCAAGACGAGTTATCCGCGATAAACGACGCCTGTGGTCGTCCCCCCTTCGTCATTCTCGACGTTGACGACGCACCCACAGTGGTTGGCCTTGTGGCGCAAGCGCTGGCAGCGCGGAGCCTCCCTTTCTGCATCGTGCACCGCGTTGCTGCTCTCGATGAGCTGAGTAAGCTGACGCAACTCGCTACGGGGATTCTGTCCGCAGGGGCGGCCTTCGTCATGTTCCTACTCGACCCTCAAGTCATTGCTGACGACCGCTCCTCTGCGCTCGCGGCCATCGCCGATAAGTTGGAGATGCTGCGGAAGGTTCAGAGTTCGCACAGACCCATGCAGGTGCAGGTGCGTGCTTTGCACACACCCCTACCCCGATCATTCATTCCTCCGGAACCCACTCTCGGGCTGCTTTTCTCCCAGTACCTGGGTGGGTGCAGCGCTGGGCTATTGGCCGGCCCTATCCCAAGTGTGGTGCGACCGACCGGCATCGGAATGCCGTCTGCGGATCAAGCCGCAACTGCCGGCCCCGAGTTACCACCAAACTGCTGTCAGGCGGGCATGACTCACCTCGCGGTGGACAGGGGCGGCACAGTGTATCCGTGCGAGGAGGCATTCGGCATTTCAGACCTGGCAATGGGGGATCTCACGACCGCTTCCCTGGCGGAGATCTGGGCGGGCGGACAATGGGAGTTCTTCCGCGGCGGCTGGGATATCTATGAGTTGTCTGGGTGCCACGGCTGTGACCTGTATATTGGCTGCGCATGCCGCCGTTGCCGGGTTTACGCTCAGAAGTCTCTGGGAAACCGCCTGGCCCCAATGCCGGTGTGCGTGAGGTGCGCTGCAGAGTTGCGGCTTCATCATAGCAAGCTCGCCAGCCTGCTGGGTGAGGAGAGGCACGCTTCGGCAACATCTACTGCAACTGCACAGGGAGAGGGGGGATGACACGATTATGGAGATCGGCCTGCACTGTTCAGCACCAGACGAGTTGCGATGCGCACATGCCCTCGGTTGTCGATGCGTCTACTTCTGTTTCAACTGGCAAACGATCCAGCCTCAGCCCAAGGCATTCGACTTTAGTTGGCATGATCGGCTTGTGAACTGGACGAAGGCGCGCGGACATCTCCCATCTTCTGTCACATGCCAGCACTTCTCGACTAAGCCGGGAACAAGATGTCCAAGAGCTTGGGCAATGCGCCACGGATTGTTGAGAACCTCGGGTCACAAGACATGACACCTGTGGATGCCCGGCAGTGGATCATCGAGAACGCCTACTGCAATGCCAAAGATCCAACACCTCTCCACAGTTTCAAGGCGGGGATGCACCTTTTGTCCTCGACAGTGGGAAAACCGGTACGGATTCACAGATGATCCGCCAGAACGATTTGCCTCATGATAGGTCTTAGCTCCTGTCGACGAGCATGTGGAAGTGTGAAAGACGGTTGGGGAGCTGGTAGGCGGATTAGGATGCCAGATGGCGAGACCGCCGAAATGGAGCCGTCGCCAGCGAGAGGAGCATAAGGGATGCGGCGTAGGCGAATGATAGGCCCGGTGCGACGCGCTATTCGCAGAACGGTGCGCCATCGCGCCTTCTTGCTCTCTCTGGCGATTCTCCCGCAGGTCCTTGCCCTGACAGTGCTCGTCGGCATCTTCTGGATGGTTCGAGTGAGGGAGGTTTTGATCGCTCCGGCCATCGTGACGAGGATTGACGATTATGAGGTCGTGCGATGTCGCGTTTCACCCGGCGACGTCGAGAAGATCCCACGGGGCACCAAGGCAGAGGTCGAGCTCCTGGACGTTGCTGACGCCGTGCAGGCCTTCGGGGAAGGAATCGTGGGCCCTCCGCAACGGGAGCGCGGATGCCTCTCCGTTGACATCGCTGGGCCCGGTCTCAGCGAGGTTCTGCGGAAGGCAAAGCTGTCGGAGTCTTCTCGTATTCGGGTCAGCGTCCGCACCGGCCGGGCGCTGACCGTGATCCTTGGGTCTCGCGCGGCCAGCGGTGCGACTGAGGCACGCAAGGTCCGACGATGAAGGACTCGCATGTGAGTGTAGGCCGGTATTTACCGCTCAGGAAGTACTTCTTTGTACGCCCTCCGCGTCAGTGGATGCCAAATGAGGGCCGTAAAGCTTCTGAGGGCAGCCCGTCTAGTCAAAAAGCCAATGTGGAGCTATGAGGGTCGGGGGTCGGCCAGGAGATGGGAGCTACAGAATATAGGGTTTGGCGCAATCCAGACGTAAAGTGGAGGCGAGCGAAGTCAGGGGTCGTTGTGCGCCATCCGAGCAGCCGATTTCGCGGCCGTGATTTCCGCCTGATCACGACCAGAGCAGAGCAGCAATTGACGCTCGTCCCCATATGTGAAGCCATTTGGAATGCAGCGCGGCCAGGACTGGACTGGGCTACACTAGTCAAGAAGTTGAGGCCCTCATCTAGTGCCTCGTCCGAGGTAACCCCTGATGCGGTAATCGCATTTGCCCGGAGCATGGTGGCAGCAGGCCTTCTTCTGTCGCGGCCTGAGATGGGACCTTTTGCTCCGGCTGGCCGGTGTGAGGCCCACATTTTCAGGTGGGGGACAGAGACACTAGCCATAGACCCCGCTACATGTTCTTTGTGGGGACTTACAGGAGATGGAGCGGCCTGCCTCGGCGAGTCTTGCGCGCCCATTCCTCACTCTTGGGATGAGACCACTCGGCGATCACTCTCACCAGTAGCCGCAGAGCTGGGCGCCTGCAACGCCGCGGGTTTCTTCCGCTCTCGTTGCGTGCCGTCATCGACCGCGCCTGCCGCTTCGGGCACGGGAGACCGAGTACTCGACGAAGTGGGACTGACCCTGGAGCTCTCACAGGTCTGCAATCTTGCTTGCCGCTACTGCCATGTAGGCAGGGAAAGAACACCCGCCGTGATGTCCGACGCCACAATGCGCGATGCTGTGGACTTCGTGTTCAGGACCATCCCGGCCAAGCGATACAAGGTCGCCTTCGTGCCCAATGGTGAGCCCCTTCTAAACTTGAAGCGGACCCGTGAGGTTCAACTCTATGCGGCGGAACGAGCCCGCGAGCTGGGCCTGAAGGTCGAATTCCCGTCGGGAGTGAGCAATGCTGTGAACCTGACGCCCGAAGTATTGCGGCGCTGGAAGGCATGCTTCCCTACCGAGCGCTTCACGCTGAGCTTGGATGGCCCGGAACATGTGCACGACGCTATGCGCGTAGACTCCCGGGGACGCGGGTCTTACGCGGATGTGGTCCGCGCGCTCAATCTTGTCAAGTCTGACGGATGCCTCGGAGTCGTGGGCGCCGTGCTTACGCCGCAATACCCGAAGGTCTTAGATATTTTCCAGCACCTTCGCGGTCTCGGGGCGGAATGGATTTCTATCAAGCCGGTGCGATTGCCGCCCTCTCACCCTCTTGCGTTCAACGAGCGGAACATAGAGGAGCTCTGCGACGAATACACCCGCTTCGCAAACTGGCTCCTTGAACAGGGAGACAAAGAGCTGATGCGTCTCCTCGGGTCGCTAAGCCGTGTTGACTACTTCAGGAGATTCGTTCAGCGGCTCGCCGCGCAGCAGGGGATCCCGCGAAGATGTCCTGCCTCCAGCAGACATGCGCTCATGGTGGATCATCGTGGAGACATATACACATGCGCGAGCATGACGGGCAACAAGTCGGCGCGAATTGGTTCTATCTACACAGGCATCGACCCTGAGCTTATCAAGTTCTTCGAGCACGGTCTGACTGTCACCAGCATCGCTGGCTGCCGCTCTTGCTGGGCCAGGTTCATCTGTGGAGGCGGCTGCTATCACCAGGCGTTCCTGACAAACGGTCGCTTCGACGAGCCCGACCCGGCAGAGTGCCACCTAAACAGGCACATCATCCAGCTCGCAGGCTGGTTCCTCGCTGACCTTGCCCATCGCGGGCCAAACCTTCTCCGCGCGGCTGTTCAGACTGTTCGCCCGCGCCCGCCCAGAAGGCGCTTTGCGCTGAGTTTGCGCAAATGGTTGTCGCCTTGACATAAGGGTTAGAGTCGTTCCTGGCGAGACATCACGCCGCAGAGCTATTTCCAGGATGGCGCACAGGAAAGGGGGAGATGCCATGAAAGTCCTCGACGCGATCCGTACACGACGCACCGTCAGGCTGTACCAGCAGATTCCCATTCCGGTGGAGGTGTTGCGTGAGGTTGCGGACGCCGCGCGGGTGGCCCCTTCATGCGGGAACAAGCAGCCCTTGAAGTTCATCGCGGTCTACGAGCCCGGGGTTGTTGCCCAAGTGTTCTCCGCTCTCACTTGGGCTCGAAGTCTTGCCCCTCATCGCACTCCGCCGGAGGGTAAGCGGCCAATGGCCTACGTCGTGGTGCTCGTAGACCGTCAGATTGAGCCTTGTGCTGCCGACGGACACTACGACGCAGGCGCAGCCATAGAGAATCTGCTACTGGCAGCCTGGGAGAGAGGGATTGGGGGCTGCTGGATCCGACGCATCGAACGCGAGCAACTGCAGCGAATCCTGCGGCTGCCTGAGGACATAGAGATCGATTGCGTCATTTCTCTGGGCTACCCAGCCGAGCATCCAGTGGCGGAAGAGAATGGCGATTCTATGGAGCGCTACATTGACAGCCGGGACACACTCCACGTGCCCAAGCGCCCTCTCACCGATATCTTCCACGAGAACTACTACCACGCACTCATAGGGACTGGTGCGCAGTGTCCTGCAGCAACCCGGCAGGACCTCTCGGGCCGGAAGGTTGAGGTCACTCCGAGATAGGCGAACCACGCGTTGGGCGTGCGGGGGGCCTGCCCAGTTCAAGACCGAGCCGGCGACGAAAACACGATGTCAAACCCGAAGCGAGCGAAAGCGACTTCTATCACCTTGCCCGCGATCAGCTGACCCTGACTGGCTCGCTGCCAGCGAGTGCCTCCCACCGCGCCAGGACGATATCGCAGTAGCGCGGCTCAAGCTCGACCGCGAGGCAGGTCCGGCCCGTCCTCTCCGCCGCGATCACCGTGGGGCCGGATCCGGCGAACGGATCGAGGATCAAGCCGCGAAAAGGCGCGGCCGCGCGAATCAGTTCCTCCAGTAGCGGCACAGGCTTCGGAGTCGGGTGGTCGTCGGCTTGCGGGATGGCTTTCGCATAGCGAAGGACGTTTCGTTTCTCGGTGCCGCCATACCAACCCTTGGGCTGGCCGTTGGATGCTTCGATGATGGCCTCCCAGGACCGACGCCACCGCCAGCCCAGACCCGGATCCACCTTGTCCCAGACCAGCGTGTTCAGGAGGGTGAAGTGCTCGCTGATCGCCAGCAGGGCTTTCGCAAGTACAGGCTCTCCTCCCCCACCCCCTGCGAACCAGTACATGACCGGGTAAGGTTCGGAAACCTTGTGCGTGGACGTGTGGTTCTCAACGGCGTTTTCGCAACCCGGTGTGCAGTATGAGCGGGTGCTCTTCGGCGACAATCCCGAGGCAGTCTGGCGCTGTGGCGACGCTGCGGGATGCCGAGCCAGCCCGCAGCGAACGGCAGTGGTGGCCACGAGAGTCCCTTGACGCCTCCCCCGGAGGGGCGGCGGACATGGCACGAGAGGACTGACGCGGCAACCCAGCGACGTGCAGGCGAGACGATCATAGAGGCCGGCGGTAATAGTCGTTGATCAGGCCGCCCAGAACCGGGCGGCGGAGGACCGGGCCATCTCGTGGATAGTGCGCTGGACCCTGCGGCGGGCGCAGACGCAGCGACCGGTGCCGGCCGGCGCGTGAGGTAGTAGACGACGAACGTCGCGAGGACCCAGCGCAAATGAGCCTCGTTGAGGATAATGATGCGATCCAGGCATTCCTCTCTCAGAGTGCGGATGCAGCGTTCGATGTGCGCGTTCAGATGGGGCGAGCGGGCCGGCAGTCGCAGCACGTCTACGCCCTCTGCCTCCAGGACCCCGTCAGCCTGCCGGGTGAACTTGCCCTCCCGGTCCCGCAGAAGGAAACGCGGTCGCTGCTCGCTGTCCGGGCACAGATTGCGAAACTGCTGCCTCACCCACTCGCCATCCGGGGATTGCGTCACGTTCCAGAACCGAATCCGGCGGCTGCCCACTTCCAGCACCAGCAAAACGTAGTAGGTCCGCAGGGTGGCGGTGGTGACTGTAAAGAAGTCCGTCGCCCAGATAAAATCCCGGTAGTGTGTGAGGAATGCCGTCCAACTCAAGCTGCCGCCGCCGCGCTGTGGAGCGGGCGCCAGCCCGTGCTGTTTCAGGATCCGCCGGACAGTGCTCCGCCCGAAGCCGCCGAAGCCCAGCTTCCTCATCTCCCCAGCGATTTTCGTGTAGCCCATGCGGGCGTTCTCCCGGGCAATGCGCAGCACCAGCCGCTCCGCCTCCTGGGTGACCGGCGGCCGACCGGGGTGGTGCCTGGACTGGAAGGTCCAGTGCCTCCGCACAATCTCCCGGTGCCAGCGCACGACCGTATCTGGCCGAACTATCAAGACAGCCTCCCGGAGCCGCCGCTTCGCCAGGCCGAGGCTGGCCAGCACCAGGGCCAGCCGCTCCGGCCGCGTGAGCGCCGGCCGCTTGCCGGTGCGCCTCTGGGCAATCAGTAGCTGCTGCCGCAGCATCAGAATCTGACGATCCCGGTCGTCCTGCACCAGACGGCCGACCAGTACGTACAAGGGTGTCAGGAAGAGCAGGAAGGCGTGCCAGAACATAGGAGGAGGATGTCCGCTAAAGGCGCCGAAGTCAAGGGCTGGGCGAGGCAGGTCCCCGAGCCAGGCGCGCGCGCCTCGTTCTGGCTTGCCGAACGCGGAGGACAAAATTAAGGAACCCCACCGGCTCATGTCTTCTCCGGACCAACCGATTTGCCGTCTCACCTTCAGCACCGAAGAATTGGTGACAGCCTTCCCACCGCGTTTCTACGATGCCAATAAGCGGCTGGTCTATGCTATCGCGTGCCCCCCTGGCTGTACGCATGGTGGCGAGATCGTCTTCTCTCGTTGGCGGGCAATGGCCCTCCCACCTCACCTGACCCGCGATCAGGCTGAGTGCATTATCGAAGCAAGACAGGACGCATTCGGCTACGAACCGCCTTCAGAGGGAGAGCCTCCCTGCTCTGAATGGTATCTTAACTTCGCAGACCCCGATCTTTTCTGTGCGTACGGCGGCCCGCTTTTCGCGCAGGACGAGATGCAGGTTGCTGAGCATCCGGCCCTGGCCTCCCTGCGTGAGGCACTCCTTGACTCTGGAGTTGAGCCGTTGACCGTGGAAAACGGCCAACCAACTCCGATCGTCATCACCGGCGTACAACGGCGCTGCGCGGTCGCCACAGACCCCAACCCCGCGGAAGGCCGCCCCCACGGGCTGTATGGGAACAACTTCGCGCGCGCCAGCCCTGAAGCCATCAGCCGGGCGACCACGCCCATCACTCCTCCGACCATTACGAACATCATAGCAATGGCCGCGCCCACCGGCGGGAGCGGAGCCTATACTCGAGATGAAATCCGATACATACTTCAGACGGCCTACACCGGCTTCTCTGCCGCGCGCATCGAGTCGCGGAGGGAAAGAGGTGAAGACGTGCGCGTCGTCGTTCACACCGGGTTCTGGGGCTGTGGAGCGTTCGGCGGTAACCGCGTCTTGATGGCCGCTCTTCAACTGCTGACTGCGCATCTGAGCAATGTCAACCGCCTCATATTCCACACTTTTGACGAGTCTGGCTCCGCAGCGTTTGCCCAACCTCGCGAGATGGTCCAGCACGACCTGATCCGAACTGGGAGGCAGCCCAAGACCTCGCAATTGGTCGGTCTGCTTCATTCCAAACGCTTCAGGTGGGGCGTCTCCGACGGCAACTAGAACCCGGCGTTCATCTCCCCCGCGCAGGTGCCCAACAAGCAACCCACGCTCTGGTCGGAGGCTCGCCGGCTGCCACCCCCCGACCACGAAAAAAGGCCGCCCGACCGATGACGGCCGGACGGCCTCTCAGTGCTGCCAGCGTCGGCAGGAGCGGCAGGCTACAGCTCACGAGCCCGCCGCGCCCAAGTGGGGAAACGGCGACGAACGCGTGGACGACCTGGCCCGCGACGTTTCAGAGGCTCTCTATTGCGAGGTCTCCTCTCGCACAAATCCACGCGGCGGCCCGTGGCAACTCGTTCTCTACTCATTCGTCGCCAACCGCGGCCTCGGTGCCGCTGTCGGCGCTTCCGCTGACGGCCGCCGTGCCCGCCAGCCCCTTACGCGCAATCTGAACCCATCGTGGGGCACCGACCGCAGTGGGCCCGCCGCTGTCCTGCTGTCGCTGAGCCGCATTGATTTCACTAAGGTGCCCAACGGGTCGTCGCTCGACCTGCGTTTCGATTCCGCGCCGTTCCGGACCGCAGCCGGGCGCGCAAGATTCGCTGGCTTTCTGAAGGCATTCGTGGAACTGGGAGTCATGGAAGTGCAAATCAGCATGGTTGACACGGAGACCTTGCTGGCAGCCATGCGGAATCCTGAAGACTACCCGCACCTCATGGTCAAGGTCGCCGGCTACAGCGCGCGCTTCATTGACCTGCCCCATCACGAGCAGGACGAGATCATTAACCCGCAGTCTCTGCCACGTATAGTGGGCCGGCGACGGCAGAAAAGGGCGCCAGTCGCCGTCGAGGCCCCATAAGACCGTGCTCAAACGGTGCTATCGCTCCTTCTGTTGGGAGGATGAGCCGGACCCGAGCCGAAAACAGCCTCCGGATGGGTCTTGGCGCCCGATGCTCGTCCAGCCGAGGACATCCCTCGTCCATAGGATTCTTCCTGACCGACTTGATGCTGCGTAGAAAACAGATTAGGCGTACTTGGCAGCTCACGGAATGAAAGGGGATAGGCAACCATGGGTGCTTCAAGAGAAACCGACTATTCGGATATCGCGGTTCGGGAGGCTCCCGACAGGGAGGTGCGTTTCACTTCCGGGAAGACCATTTGCGTGGAGGCGCTGCGCGAAGGTCGCTGGCAGGGGCGTTACTGGTCCGCCGATGGCCGCATCAACACCCCGGACGAGTCCCTGGCCGCGGATGCGTTCTCATTGCGACTCGACAAACAACATCTGTCAAGCGGCTGGTCGTTCGTGTCTGCCGCCGAGGCGCCGAGGACGGAAAGGGGTGCGCGCCACTTCGTGGTGGAGCTCTCAAACGCAACGCATCCCACGCGCGTGAAGATTCACACGCTGTTGGACGGCACCCCAGTGCTGACGCGCTGGCTCGAGATCGCCAACGAGTCTGACAACTCGGCAGCCCTGACTGCTGTATCTCCCTGGTCAGGCCGGCTCTGGCCAGGGCAGAACTTCACCCTCGGATGCTTCACCAAGGACATCTGGGCATCTGAAGGCTGGTTCGAGTGGAGGCCGCTCCCAATCGGAATCACGACCGTCAGTTGCGACAAAGGACAGGGACACAACGATCCCTTTTTCGTCGTGCGAAACGAAGTCACGGGTGAGTACTTCATTGGTCACCTCGCGTGGTCGGCCAACTGGGAGATCAACTTCACGCGGAATGCCGAGGGCGCCTCCTGGAGCATCGGGCCCACAGCAGTGAACGCCCAGCGCGTTATCGCGCCAGGCGAGATGGTCAGGACGCCCGCAGTGCACCTGGGCCATGTCTCTGGCAGCCTGGACTCCGCCGTCCAGGCGATGCACGAGCATCTGCGGCGGTCCGTCCTGCCACCCCGTCCGTCGGGACGAGACTGCCTGACCCAATACCTTGTCCCCGCAGACCAGGGGTACTACAAGCCATTCGACGAAGCCAGCGCCATGGAATGCGCCGACGTTGCCGCAGCCATCGGCGCCGAGGTGTTCATTCTGGATGCGTACTGGTGGGATGTGACGCTCGACTGGATTCCTTCAGCGAAGCGGTTCCCTCGCGGGCTGGAGCCACTGATCGAGCATGTGCGCAAGAAAGGAATGCTCTTCGGCCTATATGTCGAAGCAGAAGGCGGGCGAGGGGATTACCGGAAGAGCAAGATAGGCCAGCAGCATCCTGAATGGTTCGGCCCCCACGACGTCCTCAACCTGACGATACCGGAGGCTGCATCCTGGATGGAGTCGGAGATCATCCGTCTCGTCGAAACCTACAGGTTGGACCTATACAGGCTGGACTACAATCCAGGCTTTACCTACGATGGCCCGGCGACATTGCGCGACGGAATCGTCGAGAACAACTACTGGCGCTATTACGAAGCCTTCTATGACCTTTACGAGCGTCTCCAGAAGAAGTATCCGAACCTGATCTTGCAGCAAGCGGCCGCCGGCGGCGCTCGCAACGATCTGGGCGCCGCGGCCCGGTTCCACGAAACCTATCTCACCGACGGCCTGAGCATACCGCGCGAACTCCAGGTTTACAGTGGGTTAACTCTGGGCCTACCGCCAGAGATCTTTGTCATCCTGCATGGCGCTGATGGCGGCGTGGGGCTGGGGAAGCCCCAGAATCTCGACACGGTCCTGAGGGTGACATTCTCTCTATCAACCCCGCAGATTTTCGTGGGGATGGTGGCACCCGCCGTTGACCAGCTCAGTCCAGAGCGACGAGAGAGATTCGGTCACTATGCCAGTATCTACAAGCAGTTCATTCGGCCGCTGCTGCCGAGTTGCAGGATGTATCACCACCAGCCTGTCAATTCGCGCGGTGGCGTTGAGTCCAGTCCCTGGTTCGCGGTCGAGTATTCCTCGCCAGACCGAAAACGGGGCTGGGCCACAATCGTGCGCATGCGGAACGGGCCGGGCGGCATCTTTGTCCCAAAGTACGGGAACGACGTTATCAATGACAAGGAGGCTTCGTCTTTCCCAGAGTGGCAGGACGACACATACGTTTTGAAGCCCAGGGGCCTCGATCCCGCGAGCACTTACCGCGTCACGTTCGACAGCATCAATACGACTGTAGAGGCGGACGGGTTGTGTCTGCTGCGAGAAGGCCTGCCGGTTCGCCTGGAAAACGCGGGAATGTCCGAACTGCTGCTATTTGAGGCCACTTAGAGCCTATCCTAAAAAGGGCGAAGAGGCAGCGGGCACGCCCGCTTCTCGTGTCATTGCGAGGGCCGAAGGCCCGTGGCAATCGGCCATCGCGCGGCCAGATTGCTTCGCTCCGCTCGCAATGACATGTGCGCCACGGCAATTTTAGGATAGGCTCTTAGTCCTACAACGAGACTTATTGAGGGCCCCGGAGTCGGTTACCTCCTGGAGGGCTTCCGCGCCTCCATGTAGCGTCCGACCTTGTGTCGGACGAAGAACGCCGTCGGGCACAAGGCCCGACGCTACAGTTATTGCGTCGGACGCGACCAGTTCTGCGGTGCCGGTGACCAGCACGACCGTTGGATCGGGCGAAAAGGGCGCCAAACACGGCTTACAAGCAAGCCGGCGTTTGGGAGAAGTGTCGTTTTCCTGACCTGACGCCGCTGCAAAACGCAAAGTCTCGTTGTAGTATTAGACCGACTCCGAAAACGGGTTGGCTTTCAGAAGTCAGCCGCCCGTGCAACCCGCCGAGCTGAGCTTTCAAGGCAAAAACTCAAGAAGAGGGGCCACCCGTGAGAGGGAGGCGGCGAAAGTTTGTAGACGTTCTCTTGAGACGAGGCAAAGCGTTATGTCTGATGTCTGTAAGAACGATTCATTGCATCTATCTCCTTCGTTGAAGAGCGCGCGCTGCCCGGTCAGAGAGGCTGTGCATCTCTGTCTATGTCGGTCCTATACGAGACTGCCGGCTCCTGTGCTGACATTTGCAGTGTTTGAGAACGAACGAGACCATTGTGGCGAAGCCGTGCCAACCCTCGCTCGGCTGCGTACTCCGACCCCTGTCGGCTTGTCCCCGATTGGCTGATCCCAGCAGCGCCGTGGGAAGAGGTTCGATGCGGGGCCGGGTAGAAGAGTGTCTTCGCGGGTGGATCAAGAACGGGGACGGCCCGACCCTGCATGAACTCGGGTGAACGAGATGGGAGGCATCCCGACTGCCGCTGGCCTGCCCGATTTACTCCGCTTCAATGACGGCCGCCGAGTGTCCACGCCCGCACAGTGGCCAGCGAGGCGGGCCGAACTGCTTGAGGCGCTCCAGGCGATCCAGTATGGTCACCTGCCTCCACCCTTGGCCGTGGCCGCATCCCGTCTGCATTCCACCATGGTCTCAAGCCAGGAGGGGCCCACCGCCACACAGTACCGCTTGACAGCAGGACCTCACGGGGTGAGTTGGCTCGTCACCGTACACCTGCCCGCAGGCGCCGGGCCGTTCCCGGTCGTCGTGGACGGCGACGGTTGCTGGGGGTATCCCACGGACGAGGTCCTATTCGCAGTGGCGCGGCGAGGCTACGCGCTCGCAGCATTCAACCGCGTAGAGCTGGCAGCAGACGACTCCTCCAGCGGCCGTGACGTCGGCCTCTATGCCGCCTTCCCCGAAGGCGACTTTGGCGCACTGGCAGCCTGGGCCTGGGGCTACCACCGGGTCGTGGACTTCCTGCACCAGGTGGCCGGTATTGACCCCACGCGCATCGCCGTCACCGGCCATTCACGCGGTGGGAAGGCCGCCCTCCTGGCGGGAGCGACCGATGAGCGAATTGCGCTGACGGCGCCAAACAACTCAGGCTGCTGCGGGGCGGGATGCTCGCGGTTCCCGGACGAGGGAGGGGAACGACTCGCCGATATCACTCGGTCGTTCCCATATTGGTTTTCTCCCCGCCTGACAGAGTACGTCGGCCGGGAGTCCGAGTTGCCCTTCGACCAGCATGCCCTGAAGGCTGCTGTGGCGCCTCGCCCGTTGCTCAGTACGGAGGCGCGCGGCGACATCTGGGCCAGCCCCAGGGGGACCCGACTCACCTATGAGGCCGCCCGGGAGATATACCGCTTCCTCGGGGTGGAGAATCGGACCGGCATTTGGTACCGAGACGGCGGACACGCGCACACCCTCGAAGGCTGGAATACGTTGCTCGACTTCGCCGACCTCCAGTTCTATGGAAAGCCCGCCGCGCGTAGCTTCGATCTCCATCCGTGACGTGCTGCCATCTGACCCGCGGCGAGATGGAGGACCGTCTCGATGTCAGACCGCGACAGGAGACCTCTGGCGGCCCTGTGGGCTTGTCGGTGACCCAAGGTATGCCCGCCAAACCCCATGTGACGCGCCACGCCTACTCTCCGGAAGGCTCGGATTGCGAATTCCGACGCCTTGTGCCCGATTAGCTGACCCTGACTGGTGTACGTCTTCCGCCAAAATGGGAGATTCGGGACGTTGCAACCCCTGAACCCCTCTGGGGCCGGGATGGCGGCCCGAAGGGCCCAGCCGTTTGGGTGAGTTGAGAGGGGCGTCCCTACTCCTCAAGTCGAAGGCTGGGTGCTTCTACTTGAAGGCGCGCAGACCTGTCACCAATGCCGGGAGCCCTCCGCTCATAAAGGCCATCCGCACTGTCTCGGCGATCTCCTGCTCGCTCGCCCCTTCCTGCCGTGCCCGGCCAGCGATGGCGGCGACGCCCTCGGGATGACCAAGAAGGGCATCCCCCAACAGCGACATCAGCGTCTTGGTCTTGGAGTCCAGCGCTCCGTCGGCCTGGGCAAAGCCCATCAAGTCCACCACCCGCTGCGCGAACTCCGGGTCGCTCTGGGCCAGCGGCCTCAGGAAAACCGGCACTTCTTTCATCTCCCTGCCTCCCTTCGATCAGTTTCTCAATTCCCGGATTCTACAGTTCTGTGTCTTCTCCCCTGCTGGCTACAGGTCCATGGGGGCACCGCTGAGCGGTTGTCAGTCCAAAGGATGCTCGGAGTCCCCTGCCAACTGCCGCTGCCTGGCGCGGCACCGGGCCAGGCTGCCACTCACGCGATGCTCGGCTTCTCCCCGAGGGATGGTTCGGGCCGCAGCCGCAGGAGGGGGATAAGTTGCCTTCGTTACGCGGCAATGAAACTGCCCTGACGAGCATTCCCGGCTGCTCGGCGGACCTCCGGGCAGCACTCGTTGCCAGAACAACCGCCCAGAAATCCGGCAGATGCACGACTGCATCGCTGCTGCGGGCATTCCGCCGACGCTCCCCCCTGTGCTTGGCTCGATCCGAGCGCGACAGGGCCGGTCTCGTCGCCACCTGGGCAGGCACGGCGAGCTCGCAAGCAAGCTGGCCAGCCTTGACGGCATGTCTCGTGCTGTCTGACACCAGCGGCCCCAGAGACAGAAACAGCAACTATGCGGTAGTGCTCGGGAGAAGCCCCAGCCCGGCTCAGGACGCAGATCTATCCTCACCATGCCCTCACGACTCGATCCGCCACGAATCGCTCTATGGTCTTCATCGGTGCCGTGCCGCAGCGCATGGCGTCGCGGAGGTAGAGCGGATAGCTGGTGGGGCTCTCGTCGCGGGGAGAGATGTCCACCAGCGTGCTGCCACGGAAAACGCAGGTGTATTCTTGCTCCGCTGGGGAGTGAGCGTTCACCGTGTACCGGGTTTCTGTCTCGCGCACCGGGAAGGTGACGGTGATCGTATCGCCCGGCGCCAGGTTTTCGAAGGTGAGATAGCGGCCAATCCATTCCTGTGCCGCTGCTGCACCATTGATCTCCGCGCGCAGCGCCCGCGGGTCCACCCAGTGTGGCACGCGCAGGGCGACGCGCCGGGCGGCCTTGATACCCAGCACCACTTTACCTGCATAGGGCAGGCAGCTGTCCACGTCGAGTAGGCGGGAAGCGCGGTTAAGCAGCAAGTTCACCACCACTCGCTCGCCGGCCTCCCGCACGGCGCCTTCCCATGCCGCGTAGAGTCCCTGAGTGGCGTTCCCCGTGCAGCAGTGCATCACCCAGGGCTTGGGGATACTCGTCGGCAGCGCGGTGCCGCTGTAAGTGCCCAAACTGCGGGCGATGGTATCTTCGTAGCAGACGAAGCCGGGCTGCGGGTTCGCCTCGCAGGAGTCCGGCTCGCGGCAGTTTGCCGAGACGCGCTCGAGCAGGTCGGGACGGACAAGCTGCTGCTCGGCGAGCTGGTTGCGCACCACGGCGTCCACGTCGTCCCAGTAGTCGCCTAACCCATAGTCCGACAGCCGAATCCCAAGCCCCACCAGGTCACCCAGCGCGCAGCCCTCTACCGTGTTCAACGCGCCGGGGTAACAATTGATCCACCCGATGCGCGCAATCCCCTGCGTAAGGGAGTACTCGTATGAGCGACGAACGAACTCGGCTGTCGCTTCATCCCCAGCCACCCAGGCGTACTCCAGCATGCCGCGCAGCGCAATCGCGCGGGCGTGGAAATGGCTGTACCAGTGGCCCTGCGCGGCCCCGGCGATATACGGAACATCAGGCAACGGCGCGGCGATATGCCCTGGCAACCCTGGGGGCCGGTGGCCAGGATCCGGATCCGGCGTGCCGCCCCAGAATTTCGGCAGCATGCAGTAGCGGGTCAGACGTGCTGCGAGATCCAGCGCTACCGGATCGCCGCTCTGCCCGTACCAGTGCGCGGCAGCGTAAATCTGATGGCCGTGCATGCAGATCACCGAGCCTTCGCCGCCCTCGGTTTCCCCCTGCGCCTCATCGGTGTTCAACCAGCCCGAGCGCGGATAGGCGCACGGCTCGCCCCAGCCACCCTTCTCCGGATAGTAGCAGTAATCGTCGTGACAGACGGCAATACGCCGAAGGCCCGCCGTCAGGGCGCGGATGGCCGCCTCGGTGTCCGGGGTGTCATCCCCTAACTCGCGCCAGACCAGCAGCGCCCGCAGCATTCGCGCCGTGCCAACCAGCGTGGCGAAGTCCTCGTCTCTGCCCTCGCCATAGAAAGCGGGCGCATAACTGTTGCGCCAGGGGCGCGCCGGGTTGCGGCGATCCCAGTATAGACCGTCCTCAATGCGCGAGCGCATGGCCGCGCGGAAATCTGCCTCGATCGCCAGGTGTTGTTCACTGCCCGACATCAGGCGCATCAGCGGGAATGACTCGCCGAATTTGGGGTCGCAAGTAGTCTCCGCCGATGCCCAGTGCGTCTGATGCGGCCGAGGCGTGCAGAAGTGGACGATCCCATACATCGTCATCAGTGCCGGGTCAATGCACCCGCCTATTCCGTTGATCGCCAGCGCCGCGCGCTCCGCCAGCTCGAGCGTATCTGGCACCACCGCTTTGTGCCGTGTTCCCGCGATCGCCTGTTGCACTCTCTCCTGGGACATGCCGACCTCCTGTCTGACCGGGTTACCGCAACTATGGTATGGAAGGCCGCCAGCGTCAAGCAGACAGAACAGCAGCAGCTCACTCTCGGTGGGAGTGGATCTGCCCGAAAGCGGCGAGGAGCTGCCGGCAGCCGGAAGGCAGGGGTCTGTTTTGGGCGGACCAGGGCTCGAAGAGGCCGGGCGGCACCGTCTTCGTCCCCGAATCCTTGCGCGAAGTCGAATCATGCCAGGCCAGGCTGCTTCACCAGGGTCGCCGCGGCTAACCGCTGTTCTCCGTCATGCGGATATCTGTGCCAGTCTCCTGCCGTTTGGCAGCAGCGCCCAGCACCTTCTCAGCCAGGCAGCCAGTTGGTTATGAATCGCGAAGCAGCGCTCCCCCGCTGCCAACTTACGACCTCCGCCAATACAATGCCTGCGTGGTATTATAGCTGGGTCTCGCTTCGCTCCCGCGACCTTGTGCCCTTGTCAACCGCCCATGAAACCGCCCTGAAAGGCGTGTGAGCTTGTCTTGGCTCTCCGGTCATTGTAACATCTGACTCCGTTTCGCGGCAGCTTCGCCGCCATTCTGATTCCCGGAGTCACCTCGATTGGAACCTTTCCAGACCGGCGTCTCCCTGATCGTCAAAGCCCTGGTCGTCGGCGCACGCTGGGCAGCGCGGCAGAGGCAGCTTGAGTTGGACGGCATTCCTCACACACTACCGGGATTTTATCTGGGCGACGGACTTCTTCACGGTCACCACCGCCACCCTGCGGACCTACCACGTTTTGCTGGTGCTGGAAGTGCGCAGCCGCCGGATTCGGTTCTGGAACGTGACGCAATCCCCGGACGGCGAGTGGGTGAGGCAGCAGTTTCGCAATCTGTGCCTGGACAGCGAGCAGCGACCGCGTTTCCTTCTGCGGGACCGGGACGGCAAGTTCACCCGGCAGGCTGACGAGGTCCTGGAGGCAGAGGGCGTAGACGTGCTGCGACTGCCGGCGCGCTCGCCCCATCTGAATGCCCACATGGAACGCTGCATCCGCACTCTGAGAGAGGAATGCCTGGATCGCATCATCATCCTGAACGAGATGCATCTGCGATGGGTCCTCGCGACGTTCGTCGTCTACTACCTCACGCGCCGGCCGCACCGGTCGCTGCGCCTGCGGGTGCCGCATGGCCCTGCCCATTACCCCAGGGACGGTCCGGTCGTGCGCCGCCCGGTTCTGGGCGGCCTGATCAACGACTATTACCGCCGGCCTCTATGATCGTCTCTGCCTGCACGTCGCTGGGTTGCCGCGTGCGCCCTCACGTGCCATGTCCGCCGCCCCTCCGGGGGAGACGTCAAGGGACTCACCTGGCCACCACTGCCGTTCGCTGCGGGCTGACTCGGCCTCCCGCAGCGTCGCCACGGCGCCAGACTGCCTCGGGATTGTCGCCGAAGAGCACCCGCTCATACTGCACACCGGGTTGCGAAAACGCCGTTGAGAACCACACGTCCACGCACAAGGTTTCCGAACCCTACCGGGTGAATTAAGACCTACCTCGGGTGCCCTTGCCCCTCGTGCTCTCCCTTTCATCTCCCTATAGCGCTCCCCCCTGTCCGCCAGGGTGACCACATCCTTTCCCTCTGTCCGGGTGCGCGGGGTTCCTGCGAACTGCGTCGCCGACTATTCAAACACCCACACTCCGAAGTTCTCTGGCTCCTGGAAGCTGCCGACGATCTGCGACCAGGTGCTCAGTTCGGCAGGGGCACTGCGGCGGCGGCAGAGGTTACCGAACACCTGCATACCCGGTTTCGGCGCCTTCATCTTCATCGCCGACCACGGCAGGGCGATCTCAATCGCCCAGTAGCCCGCAGACGGGTCGAGGTGGGTCGCGCTCTCGTACCTGGGGTTCCAGGACGAGTTGACGGCCTTGTCCTTGTCGTGGATCCCGTCCCAGCGCACGTTGTTCGGGTTGACAATCATATGGTAGTAGCGCTCGCGGTTCGGGCCGGGGGCGATGAAGAGGCTCACAGTGTCGCCTTCCCACACGGCGCTGTCGCGCTCGTTGCCTGCGATGTGCAGCGCGGCGATGTTCGGCTCCTCACAGCGCACCGCCACATACAGGTTCTTATCGTCGCGAACGATCCAGGCGACCGTCCTGACGGTAACCGAACCTGGAGGCAGGCCGTAGAGCGGGATGAATGGTTCGAGCGCGGCCGCTTTCCGCCAGGCGCTGTCGGTGAGCAGCCCGTCAATCACGGGCGACTGGTCGCCCGGCTCGAGCCGCGGGATGCGCGCGGTGCGCCTGATCAACTTCGTCTTCAGCTCCTCTGTCTGGCGTCTTCGCGCCCGGGCGATTATGCGCGAGAGGTCGAATCCCAGGGGCTGCCCTCCGGCCACCTTTTCCCTGGCGGATACCGCCGCATCTTCAAGGCCCGGCGGGATGCCCTCGTTGCGCCACCAGCTCATCTTCTCGCTGTATAGCCACACGTAGCAGTCGCTGGTTGAAAGCGCCCAGTAGCAGTTGTGCTCGAACCAGCGCGCTCGCTCGCGCGGGGTCATGAAAGCGCTGATGTTTTTGAGGTCGCGCATGTTGAACAGGTGGTCAACATAGAGGGCCTGGGCGCACTGCACGCGGGCGCGGTATTTCGCGCGGTTCTCGGCGGCGACCAGGGGGCCGTTTGCCGCCCCGTGAATTGCGCGGCAGGAGTTCACATACTGCCGCTCGTTTTCATAATAATACGAGTTCTCGTTGCCGTCGGTGATCACGGTTCCGGGAGCGGCGGCGTCGAGCATTCCGTTGAGGAAGGCGGGCAGGAGCGCATAGTGGTCGTCCGGCGAGGGCTTTGCGTCAAAGAGGCTGAGCAGGAAGAATGTGTGCACGACCGGCTTCGGCATGATTTCCTGGATCTTCGCCATGAACTGCGCCCCACGGCGGCGCACCATTGCCTGATATTCCTCGAAAGCCTTCTCCTTGGCGTGCGCCTGCGTCGTGTAGCGCCAGGGGTTGTTGCCGTAGGGCTCAGCATCGAAGCAGAGACCCTTGCAGCGGCCCAGATTCGCCGCCTTCGCGCACAGGCCGACGTTGTGCACGACACTCTCCCAGTCGGCATCGCTGAACCAGTCCATCGTCGAGGCTGCATACATCACGATGAAGTTGTCCGTGAACTTGTCCCACTTGATCTGCTCAAGGGCCTGGAACTCGGCGGCCACTTCGGCCTCGTCCCATTTCTTGTTCTCGAAGATGGAGCCGATGTTTGGCACGCGCATTATCAGCCCGTCGAACGGGCGCTGCTCCATCTCGCGGATGTGCTGGACCACGAAACTCGGCAGGGGCACATCCCAGCCGTACTCGATGAGCTTCTTCTGGCGCTGCTGTGCAGCGCTTACGGCAGCAGGCAGAACGCACACAACGAGCATGGCAATCGCGCAGGTGCACTTGGTCACTTCGCCCTCCTATGGTCGTTTGGCGATACAGCTCCAACGTCGTTTCTACATCGTTGCGTGTACGTCCTCCGCGTCAGCGGCACAGATCGGGGGTGAATTAAGACCTATCTTGGGTGCCCTGGCCCCTGCATTCTCCACTGTCCCCATCATCTCCCGATAGCGCTCCCGCCTCGCAACCAGGGTCCGGACCTGCAGTTCCTTGCGCCGCGCCAGGATGGCTTCCTTGTGGCCGAAGGTTAGCGGCCTCACACGGCCTTTGACCACCGCAGGCGCGTCCGGATCGCAGCGGCGACCTCCTTGCCAAGCAGCGCACTTCCTTCCTTCGTGAAATGAACCCCGTCGGGCGACAGAAGACGGTCACGCCCGGCCCGCATGACGACCTCGAACAAGTCGTTCACCGGCACCGCCATGCGTTCGGCGACTTCCCTCGCGGCCCGGTTGTAGGCTGCCACGTCCGCTTCATGGCGATCGAATGCCTTCTCTCGCTTGTGCCACTCCTCGTTTACCGGTGTCGTGGAAGCCCAGATCAGTGTCGCATCCGTCTCCCGTTGGATTCTCCCGAAGATCCGGGCAATGTTCTCGGCGTACTGGGCCAGCGGGACTGCGTTTTCCTTGCTCACGCGGTCCGTCCGTAAATCGTGCAGCCCGCAGTTGAGGTGCACGATCTCCAGTTTGCGCTGGATCACCCAATCATCAAGGTGGGCGAGCACGTCGGCGCTGGTGCCGCCGTTCTCCTTCGGTCCCCAAACTTCGGCTTCGGTGTCCAGTTCCTGCGCGACAACGTCCTGATAACCCTGGCGTATGGAGTCGCCTATGAGCGCCACTTTGACCATTTCCCTCACCAACCTTCATTCTGCGCAGGTCCCGTCGGCGCGACCTGCCGGGCTGCGGTTTATTCCGACCCCCATTGTGCCCATGACACCGCGTCCTGTCCAGAAACTCATCTGGCTCTCAAAGCTCCGTCATAGGTGGCATCGTGGTATTCTGTGCACTGCCTGACACCCTGGTCCCTGAGCCCCTGCCGTCGGTTCGAACCCACCACTATCCGCCGCACCGCGGGCGTGGCTCCTGGCCGCCGGGGACTCCTCACAGTCTCAGAATCCGCGGCAGTAAAGGGGCCAGTTCGAGGCGGATTTCGAGAGCAGAGAGCGAGGGACGGGCAAAGACTCCCGGCAGGGGAGTCAGCGCCAAAACCCGGCTCAAACCTGGGTCTCTTTACCGGCCAGGGTTCGAGCTGTCATCCCGCCTGGCACAGCCGCTCCCTGCCGAGGCGGCGCCGGTTGGTGCTCATGAGCGCATCCGCGGGTCTGTGCGATTCGCGCTGCAAGAACCGACCGGTGGCGACTTCAATCGTCCATTCCGGGGCTGGCCCGCAGTCCCCTCACAACCCCTAATCCCATTGCCCGGCGCTCTTTGATACGCCCAGAAAAGCACCGATGAGTTTCTGGACACTACGCGTGGCTCAGCTGTCTGGGGCAGTACGACTATCTCGAACAGGCGGCAAGAGTCACTCCCATTCCAATTCGATGGGGATGGCGTACGGGTCGGGGGGATGAACCGGCAAACCGTGCAGCCAGACCCGGTCTTCCTTCTGCTCGACGCGCACCTGCTGCGCGGTCGAAAGCACGCGCGCTGAGTGAACCTTCTTCTCACACCACCCGAATGTGAGCGTAGAGCCGTGCCAGCGAATAGGAACCAGGTAGTCCTTTCCTCCCGCTCGAATCGTCCAGCCGAGCCCCGGGGCGTGAAATGTTGCCACTCCACCTCCGTGGATAGCTTTGTGGTGGACCCGCATCCAATTGCCAACACTACGCAGGACATCAAGTTGCTCTACGGGTATGCGGCCCTCGGCATCGGGGCTCACGTTCAGGAGAAAGTTGCCCCCCTGCGAGACGGACGACAGGAGTAAGTAGAGGATCTGACACGGCGTCTTGTAGCTCCGGTCCGGGCGGTTGTACCCCCACGTGTTGTTCATCGTGTAGCAGGCTTCCCACGGGCGCTCTTGTGGCGAGACTGTGTTCTCTGGCGTGGCGAAATCCTGTGGAAGGCCCGACCTGTCGTTGATGATGATTCCAGGCTGAAGTGAACGCGCCATGGCGCTAAGCTTAGACGAGCGCCACAGGTCCGGGCCTGCTGGGTACAGCCCGTCATACCAGAGGATATCCAGCTTTCCGTAGTTCGTGCACAGTTCACGGACCTGTGCGTGCGCCTGCTCCACCAGGGGCAGGTACTCGTCGTCGGGCAGCCGCTCTCCTGTGGGCATCGCGCCAGCAAATCGCCAATCCACCAGAGAGTAGTAGAGGCCCATGCGCATCCCCGCTGAACGGCAGGCTTCAGCGTACTCGGCAACCAGGTCACGGCGGGCGGCCGTCTTGGTGGATGTGAAGTCGGAAACCTTGCTATCGAACAGGCAGAAGCCGTCGTGATGGCGTGCAGTGAGTACAATGTACCTCATGCCTGCATCACGGGCTATCGACACCCATTCGTCAGGCCTGTAGTGTTCCGGGTTGAATTCCCGTGCAAGCAGGGCGTACTCTTCGTTTGGGATGTGCTCCTGGCACATCATCCATTCACCTCGCCCAGTAACGGCATATACTCCCCAGTGTATGAACATCCCGAAGCGGGCTTCCTGCCACCAGCGAACGCGGTCGTTACTCTCTGGATTACTCATCGCTCGGGCTCCTTATGCGGATGTGTCCATCGTCTCAGCATTCGTGGCAGCACAGCGTGAACTCTGAACTACTCTTCTAGGTACGCTACTCCATAGGTGGTGCTTTCCTTGTGCAAGCCGGGCAAACCTGCATGGCCACCGGGCCGCCGAGCTGACCAGAAGGAGCCTTCTGGGCCCGACATGTCTCCTTGCCGCCCTCCCCCAGACGACATAACCGCCCCCACATCGGCCTCATTCGTGCCTGAACCGCAGCACCGTGAATTAACCGACGAGAGCGGAGCCAGAACTGGCTTGGGGCCTGGCTACCTATCAAGCGCCAGAGTGATCCATGCGTTGCGCGGCCAGCGGTAGTCGACGGGGTGCCGATAGTTGTCCCAGTGCTCCAGAACCTGCAGCAGCGTCCCGTGCCTCGCGGGCACCAGTTCCGATGCGCGATCTATCGTGATCACCTGGCGCGCCCGCCTCCGCGAGAGGTCGGCCTTGGCGATGAACCCGCCCGGCGCCCCCAGGTCGCCGAATTCCCGTCCCCACGCAGTCGGCCGCAGGTTGCGATCGACCAGCCCAGTGGGGCTGCCTTCCTCCCACGCCTGGAAAAACCAGACCATCCAGCCGGAGCACTCTCCTACGGTCCCACGCGCCATCGCCGAGCAGGCGTCCGCCACCTGCTGCGGATCAGGGCTGTCGAATGAGAACTCCTCAAGTACGATCGGCATCCGCTTGCGGGCCAGGCAGGAGCGCATCCGCACCGTCGCCGCCCGGGCCAGTGCGCCGTAGTCGGTGCCTTTGAACTCCTTCACACTGTGGTTATCGTGGTGGGTCATGTAGTCCACGAGGTCGCTTTCCTCCGGCTCGGAAAGCCCGATGAAGTACTGCGCCGCCCCTTCCCAGAGGTCTCCCGGCGGCCGCATGTGGTTCGCAATTGTAGCCATGTGGTTCGGGTCGGCACGGCGAATGGCCTCGATCTGCGGCTTGAGGTAGCGATATGACGCCCATTCGCGGAAATCCTGGTAAGCCAGGATCTTGGCCTGCGGATCGAGATAGCGATGGGCCTGGAAGTCGTAGGTGTAGTCGACCAGTGCCACGTCATCCACCGACGCGTAGTTCGTGCCCCACGCCTTGTTAAGCGCCTCCAGGGACCCGTAGCGCTGGACCGCCCAATGCCACCAATACCACAGGCTCGGCTCCGTGGTCAAACGCCCCCACTGCTGGTTGGGCGGTGTCCAGGTCAGGTTATCGCTAGGCAGCGACCACTCCACACAGGGCTCGTAAGCGAAGAGCGTGGGGTTGTCACGGAAGCGCGCGCCCACCTGCGACCAGAACGACCGCAAGACGGCCAGCGCATCCACCCCCTCTGCCTTCCAGGGGCTGCGCCCGAAGTACTCACCTCCCTCGTGCCACCACCTGATCTCGTTCCCGCCCCATTCCGCCAGCGAGAGCACGACGCGAATGTGGTGCCGGCGGGCCAGGGACAAGAAATCTGCGACATTGTCCAGGTAGCCCGGCGCGATGCGAATTGCCTCCGGCCCCTGGGGATCGGGGAGCACCTTAGCGATGGGCAGGAAGGCTTTGACGAGGTTGATGTGTAGCGCTTCCATGACGGCCAGAACGCGGTCGTAGAGCGCGTGGTCGTAGATGCCGGGGCCGAACATATTGAGGTACTTGTTGTCGTAGAGCACGAAGTTGGTACCCCAGGGCACGAACCTCTGGTGTGACCGCGTCGTCTCAAAGGTCCAGTGATCCGCCGCCACGCGCACGAACTCGCCGTCTGGTGACGCTTGCGAAGGCAAGGCGGCCAACACCATGGCCGCGAGCACACCCGTCGCAATCAGGCCTCGCACTGCCATCTCATTCGCCTCCACCCGGTCGTCTTCTGTGGCGCTGGTCTCTGTCCTGCCCACTCGAACCCGCAAGGCGCCAACATCAATCCCCATGAGATTCCTCGTACGGGGACTCCTCACGGTCTCAGAATCTGCGGCAGTAAAGGGGCGCTTTCGAGGCAGATTTCGAGAGCGAAGGACGAGGGACGGGCAAAGACTCCCGGCAGGGGAGTCAGCGCCAAAGATCAGGCTCAGACGTGGGTCTCTGTGCCGGCCAGGGCTCAAGTTGTCGTACCGCATGGCACAACCGTTCCCTGCCGGAGGCAGCCCCGGTTCTCGAGGTCGCCGGCACCACATATCGATTGCCGAGCGCGGGTATGGACCAGGGGACTAGGTGTGCTATCTTGACACATTTGGCAGTGGCGAGACCGCCCTCGAAGAGGAGTCAGGCATGGTCTTGACCAGCTTGCTTCAGCGAAAGCAGGAAGGGCATCAGGGCCCTCATGTCGGCCGCCATCGGCTCGCCCGCCTGCTCGGGGCAGAAGATCTGCGCCGGGCTGCGGTAGGCAAGAGCCGAATGGCGCCGATTGAAGTCATACTCGTGCACGTAGGCCCACAGGGCCTGCCGCCCGCCGTCAAGG
>Ga0315280_10003059_pt1 | contig 26119 bp, 22 predicted proteins | sample YL17G06_40_MG_FD_203697 | JGI IMG/M metagenome (GOLD analysis project Ga0315280, IMG submission 203697) | Sediment microbial communities from Yellowstone Lake, YNP, Wyoming, USA - YL17G06_40 | ecosystem: Environmental > Aquatic > Freshwater > Lake > Sediment | place: USA: Wyoming | collected...
TCTGAGGCAGACACGTTGTGGCGCAGGGCTTCGGCCCCGCGACGATCGATCTCTCGAGGAGACGCCGATGACGCTGCCGCCGTGGCCGGGGTGGGATGGGCTGCATCCGCTCGTCATCCACTTCCCGATTGCCTTCGGCGCCTGAGGCGCCCGGCATTGGCCCTCGTGACGAATGCCGTCTTTCTCGTCGCGCTGGCCGGCGCCAGTTTGCTCGTCGTCAGCACCGCGCACCAGGGCGGCCGCCTGGTTCATCAACTCGGCGTCCACGCGATAATGTCTGCGCCGCCGACCGCCGAACGATGACCCCCGATTGACGCCCCGAGCTTCGGCTCGGGGCCTGCTGCGAATTTGGACCAGGTCCAATTTGCAGATCTGTAATCGACAAACTGGACCAGGTCCGATTTGCAAAATTGTAATTACACGGTCGCGCCGGTGAGCCCCAGCAACCGCATCGCGTTGCCGCCGCGGATCGCGTCACGCTGCGCGGGCGTGACGTCGAGCGCCTCCAGGCTTCGCAGCATCGAGGGAATGCTGCCGATCTGGTGCGGGTAGTCGCTGCCTGCCACGACGTTCTCGTGGCCCGCAAACTGCACCGCCAGCTTCAGCGCGTTCGGTTCGAAGTTCACCGTGTCGTAGTAGAAGTCTTTCAGGTACTCGCTTGGCGGGCGGTCGATATGCTCGCGGCACTCCTTGAACGCGTGAAAGCCTCGGTCCAGCCGTTCGGCCAGGTACGGAATCGCGCCACCGAGGTGGCACAACACCCATCGGATGCGCGGGAAGCGCGGCGGCACGCCGGCGAACACCAGGTGGGCGGCGGCCAGCGTCGTATCCATCAGGAAGCCGACCAGCGGCATCAGCCAGAAGTCGGTCATCGCTTCGACGCTGATCGGATGGTTGGGATGGATGTACATGACGGCGCCGAGCTCGTTCGCCACTTCGTAGAGCGGCCAGAACCGGCGGTCGGCCAGCGCCACGCCGTTGACGTTGCTGAACAGCATCGCACCCGGCATGTGGAGCGTCGTCATCGCACGCCGGAGTTCGCGCGCCGACGCCTGTGGATCGTTCAGCGGCAGCGTGGCCAGCGCAGCGAAGCGGCGGCGGGTTGCGACCACCTCGGCGAAGGCATCGTTCACGAGCCGGGCCAGTTCCTCCGCCCGCGCCGGCGTCTCCACGTGCGTTCCGGGCGTCGTCAGCGTCACCACCTGCCTGTCCACGCCGAGATCCGCCAGCACCTGCTCGCGATAGTCGATGTCGCGGTGCCCGCGAACGACGATGTTGTAGTCGCCCGGATAATGCAGCAGCGGGTTGCCCTGCGCGTCGACGCCGAGTTGCACGTTCGTGTGTTTCTCGCGAAGCGCGTTGAGGTAGGCCGGCGGATAGTAATGGTTGTGAAAGTCGATGATTGACATCTGAACCTCCTAGTAACTGTTCAGCGGTCGGACATCGCCGCTGAACAGTTACTAAGCGGCCTGCGGCCGCGTCCAAGATAATACGCTGGCAGGCCGACACCGACGATCAGCAGGCCGAGGAGCGCCTCGGAAACGTTCGACACGAGCTGGTTCACGGCGATGGTGGCCGAGACGGCGGCGAACAGCGCCGGCACGATCGGATAACCGGGCACGCGATACGCCGGCTCATAGTGCGGCCGCCGGCGAGCCGCGAACAGGCCGATCGCCATCAGCGCGAAGAAGATCCATTCGGTGTAGACCACGCGCGTGAACAACGCGCGGTACGTGCCGGTCGCAACGAGCGCCGACGCCCAGATCGCCTGCACGACGATTGCGCGAGACGGCGTCCGGAACCGCGGATGGACGGCGCCCAGCCATGCGAGCGCCCGGTGGTCGCCCGCCATCGAGAAGTACACGCGCGGGCCGAGCAGCACGATGCCGCTCAGCGCGCCGAAGGTCGAAAACACCACCAGCGCCGACATCACCGCGCCGCCCCCCGCGCCGAGCACCGCGTCGGCGGCGTCGGCGGCCACGCGCGTCGAAGCCATCACGCGTTCGAGCGGCAGCACGTACAGGTAGACGACATTCAGCGCCACGTAGCAGACGGTGACGATGGCGGTTCCGATGACGAGCGCCGTGGGGATGGTCCGCCGGGCTTCCACGGTTTCGCCGGCAACGTAGGTCACCATGTGCCAACCGCCGAACGCGAACAACCCCGCCGCGACCGCGCGCGGGAACTGTCCGGCCAGGTCGGGTGCCATTCGGCCGCCGGCGAAGTGCGGCAAATGAGCGCCGAACGTGAAGCCGACGAGGATGATGATGCCGATCGCCGCGAGTTTCCCGAGCGTGAACGCCGCCTGAAGCCGGCTCCCCTGCTTCACGCCGACGTAGTTGATCGCGGACAGCAGCACGATCGCGCCGATCGCCGTCAGGCGCATCTCCACGGGCGACAGGGGCGTGAAGTAACCGACGTAGCGCGCGAAGATGACGGCAATGGCCGCGATGATGCCCGAGTGCATGCTCCAGAACATCGCCCACGCCCAGAGGAAGCCGACCGCGGGCGACAGCGTCTCGTTCAGGAAGACGTACACCCCACCGGTGCGCGGGAAGGCGGAGGAGAGCTCCGCGCAGATCAGCGCGCCGGCAATCGTCAGGAGGCCGGCGACCGTCCACGCCGCCAGCAGCCCTGGAATCGAGGGGACGGCGCCGGTCATTTCGGAGGGCTGCACGAAGATCGACGCGCCGATGATGGTGCCGACCACCATCGCGGTGGCGTGCGGCAGCCGCAAGGATCGGAGGAGGCCGGGAGGCGGTGCCGCGCGGACCGGTCCAACCTCGGTCTGGTTGATGGGCATCCCGCCAAATCCTAGCACGGCTTGTCACTGACTCCGCGGCTGGTTATGCTTGCGGAATTCAGCAGGAGGGCCGATGAGAAAGACCGCGCTCGTTACGGTGTTGCTCGTCCTGGCAGTCGGTCTGCTGACCGCGCAGCAGACCCAGCAGCCGCCGCAGGCGCCCGTTCAGCAGACGCCGCAGGCGCAACAGCCGGCTCAGGCGCCCAGGATGCCGGCGAGCCCGCCGGGGCAGGCGGCCACCCAGGTGGGCGGAAAATGGGTGGAGCCCAAGGCGGGGGCCGCGCCCCGGTATACCGACGGCAAGTGGATCACCGTCGAATACGGCCGGCCGATTCTGCGCGGCCGCAAGAACATCTTCGGGACGCCGGCGAGAGGGACGGCCGCCAGCAAGAAGGCTGCACCGAAAGCGGCAGGAAAGATCGCGGCTACGACAGCAGCGACGCCTGCGGCCGCGTACGGAGAGAAAGTCAACGATGGTGCACCGGTGTGGCGCGCGGGCGCGAACGTCACCACCCGGCTGAAGACGCAGGTGCCCCTCGTGCTGGGCGGCAAGACGCTCGAAGCGGGCGATTACAGCATGTTCGTCGACCTGGACAACGGCAAGTGGACACTCATCCTTTCGAACCAGCCACACCAGCTGAAGTACGACCCGAACAACAAGACCGAGACGTGGGGATCGTTCAATTACGACCAGAAATTCGACCTGCTGCGGGTCCCGATGACCATGAAGACCGGCGCCGACACGATCGACCAGTTTACGATCCAGTTCGTGAACATGACCGAGACCGGCGGCACGCTGCAGATGCTGTGGGAGAAGACGATCGCGCAGGTGCCGTTCAAGGTGGGACAGTAGGTCGAACGGTGCGAGGGTCCGGCAGTCCGAGGGTCCGAAGGTCCGAGGTCCATGTGGCGGCGACTTCCGGACCCCGGACTTCGGACTTCGGACTCAGGGTTACTTCTTCACGCGATACCGGGCCACCTCGCCGAACACGTCGACCACGCGGGTGCGCGAGAGGAACCGCGCCGCGTGTTCCACGCCCGCCGGCACGTGATACGAATCGCCCGCCTTGTAGCGCGTCGTCACGCCCCCGATGGTCAACTCCATCTCGCCCTCCACGACGACGCCCCACTGTTCGCCGTGGCGATGTGCCGAGACCAGCCCGATCGGCTCGATGTCGAGAAACACGACCTGGTGATCGGCCGCCTGTGAAATCCAGGCGCGCACGCCCTTGAACGGCACGTCCGCTTCGGGCAGCTTCGTGATCATCTCTGGAAAACCCGCGCTGGCCATCGCGATCAACTCCTTTGTCTTTGCGAGTGCGCGCCTAGCATACCCCACCCGCCTTCGCAGCGCTTCGGCGGGCAAGCCCGACGCCGAACGCGCGGCGCTTCGGCGGGCAAGCCCGCCCCACCTGCTGTAGACTAGCCGCGCCATTCCTGTCGCGGCCCAAGGCTCAAAGCCCAAAGCCCAAGGCCCAAGGCCCAAGGTCCAAAGCCAATCGCTAAGGAGTCCCATGTTCTGCGAAGTCGAACTTCCGCCTGTTTCCCCTGGCGCCAATCGGGCCGCTGCCCTCGTCGTCCTCAATCCTTCTGAATCCCGGCGCCTGATTGCGAAGGCCACCGTGGCGTTGCCCGAAGTGCAACACGCCTTCCGGCACGGCACGATCATCATCGCGCGCGGCATCACCAACGCATTCGTGACCGAGGAACTGCTCGGCGTTCGCGTGGAACCGAAGGCGGGTCTGACGGTCGGCATGGTGTGCGGCGGCATCACCACGGGGCATTCCGGCCCGCCCGCCGTTACGCATCACGTGATCCGCCACGGCAAGGTCGTCGAGGGCGCGGACTCGACGAAGGAAATCCTGACCTTCGGTCCCGACGACGTCTTCATCAAGGGCGGCAACGCGATAGATCCGCAGGGCAATGCCGGCATCCTGACGTCCGGGCTGACCGGCGGCACCATCGGCATGGCCTGGCCAGTCGTCACCGCCCGCGGATCGCATCTCATCATGCCGATCGGTCTCGAAAAGCTGATTCCGTCGGTCATCGACGCGGCGAAACATACCGGCATCTACCACTTCAACTGGAGCATGGGGCTGCCGGCCCGCCTGACGCCGGTTGTGCTGGGCAAGGTGCTCACGGAGATCCAGGCGCTTGCGTTGCTGGCGGGCGTCGAGGCGACACACGTCGGATCGGGTGGGGTCGGCGGCTCGGAAGGCGCCGTCGTGCTGTCGATCGAGGGCGAAGAGTCGCGCGTCGAGAAGGCGTTCGAACTGGTCAAGTCGATCAAGGGCGAGCCGCCGGTCGGCATCCCGGACAGTGTGTTCATCAAGTCGGCCGCCGACTTCAACTACGACCCGATGGCACAGCTGGCGACGCTGAAGGCTCGATAGCGGCTTCCAAGGGAGCGACCTATGATGCAGGGGTACGCGGTCGGCTGGTTCACGCTCGCCTTGATCAACGCCGGCCTCGCCCAGGCGAAGAACCGCAGCGGCCTGAACTGGTTCCTGCTGTCGCTGCTCTTCGGACCGGTTGCCACATTGGCGATTGTGATACTGGACAAGCGATCGGCGTGAAGGCCGAGTTCTGCGATTCCACCGCCAGGTACCCACGCCTGGCTCGCACCTTCAGGCCAGGCGTCTTCACGCGCACTTCGAGGTTGTGAACCCGTCCGTCGGGTAGCGGGGGAACGAAGCTCAGCGCGTACGTGTTGTGCAGATCCTCAACGAGGTGGGCGAGCACGCCGCCCACCCATCGCTTGATGGCACCATCCTCGAACAGGGGCGGCCGTCCTTTCTCCGGACCGAACACGTCAGCGTATCCGCCGCCCGTCATCTCGGCCATCGACTGGAGAAACACGGCCGGGCGCACGATTGCCCAACGCTTCCCGTCCTGCGGGATGATCTCCGCCTGTGCCTCGCCCACGATGGAGACAGACACGTCTGCAGCCGCCGCGTGCAGGATCGCATCGTCCAGGCTGTGGACGTTTCCGCTCGATCGCCCGTCGGTGACGAGGACGATCGCGCGGCGGCCGGGCTGCGCCTCGAGCAGCGTGGCGCCGGCATCCACCGCGTCCCATGCCGGCGATGCTCCCAGTCCGAACGCGCCGTTGCTCGCCTCCACCTGGATGACCGGATCCGGCCTGGGTATCGCGACGGTTGGCTGGCTCGCCGCGCCTGCCGTATCGGGTGCCGCAGATGGCGCAGGCGCCGAACGCCGTCCTCTCGCCGCGAGAAGTTCGCGTGCAGCGGTCAGAAGTGCGCGCCGCTCTTCAGCGAAGCGGCCGTCGAGGCGCAGGCCCGTCCCGCCGAAGCGACCGAACGACACGCGGTCGCCGGGTCTGAGCGCGGGAATCAGGTACTTCTCCACTGGCTCCCGCAACGAGTCGATCTTGATTTCGGGGCTGGCGCTGAGGTCAAGGAGCACGACGATCGCAATCGGGGTGTCGTCGGTCGAAAACGACTCGATCGCCTGCGTCTCCCCATCGCTGACGATCTCAAAGTCCTGGCGCGCCAGGCCCGTCACGAGTTTCCATGGCACGACCTGGTTCGGACCGACCACCGGCTCGCCACGCTCAACGACCGCGTGGACAGTGACAGATGCACCGCGTGGCTGCGAGAACGGCTCCAGCACGGCGGCCCAGGCACATACGAGCGCGGCGGCCACCGCGGCCTGCTGCCGCCGCATCATCCTTCCCCCTGCGCGACGTAGCTCTTCCGCGCCCGCACCTTGCAACCCGGCTGCATCACCTGCACCTCCAGCCGGTGCGCCTTGCCATCAAGCGAGACGGGCGAGAACCCGAGCAGATACTGGTGGCGCAATTCCTCCGCGACGCGCGCGAACGTGTCGCCCAGGTCGGCGTCGGATTTGAGCTCGAAATGGCCGCCGCCGGTTTCCTCGACCACATCGACGATCTCCCGGCTCAGGCCGCCTGGTGCGATACGAACGGTCGATATCGCGCGGCCGCCGGTGATTACCGTGCCGCCGCTGGCGCCGCCACCGGCGGTCCGCTCCATGCCAATCGCGTACACCATGAACTCGTCACGAACTGCCCGCCGTGTGACGTCTCCCGGGGCGGGGTGCGAAGGGAACACGTCCTCGTCGTTGCCGTCGGTCAGCACGAGGACGACGCGGCGGCCGCTTTCGCCCTCGAGCGATGTCATGCCGACGAGCAGGGCTCGCCAGAGCGGCGTGCCTCCGCCCGGCCATAGTTCCTCGTGCAAGACACGTCTCAACACGCGCTGGTCATCGGTCAGCAAAGCGACCCTCACCGTTCGAAGCACCCGTGTCTGGCCTTCCACGGCGTGTCCGCGCAGACACGCCGCCGCCGCCTGCGCCGCACATAAGTCCTTACCCTGCAACAAGTCGCGGGTGGACCGCCGGTTGCTCATGTTTGTCGCAGCCAGGGAGGATGCGATGCGAGACACGAGAACCGGTTACGCGATGGCGGCGGTGGTGGTGGTGCTGAGGATGCTGGCGGCTGACGAGACCCTGGCGGCCGATGGCGGCCGCACGCACGGTGATTCGGCGCTTGCGCGGCCGGCTCGGCGCGTCGTCGTCAGCATCCCGGATCGCAGGCTGGCGGTGCTCGAAAACGACACGGTGCTGCGCCGCTTCGAGGTCGCGGTTGGCAGCCCGAAGAGCCCGAGCCCCACCGGCACTTTCACCATCGTCAACCGCATCGAGGGTCCTACCTACTACGCGCCCGGCAAGGTGATTCCTGCCGGCATTCGCAATCCGCTCGGCACGCGCTGGCTCGGCCTGAACGCGAAGGGCTACGGTATTCACGGCACCGACGTTCCGAGCTCGATCGGCCACGCGAAATCGCACGGCTGCATCCGGCTGCGCAACCGCGACATCGAGCAGTTGTTCGAGATGCTGCGCGCGGGAGACGTGGTGGAACTGCACGCGGAGCGGACGCCTGAAATCGCGCGCATCTTCCCGCCTTCGCTCGCACGCTGAAGCGCGAGCTTCGGCGTGGCAGGCAGCAGCACGCAGTCAGCACTCAGCACATGGCACCATCGCGGGCGGCTACAGGGGGCCGCCCCTTCGGTCGGAAAGGAGAACCGTCCATGTTGCTTCTGAAGTACCTCCTTCCGACAGACGGTGCCCAATTACATGGTGCGCGAGGTGTTCTCCACGATCGCCGGCGCGGACGCCGAGCGCATGCGCGGCGAGGCGAACGTGCTCAAGGACAACCCGCTGCTCATCCAGAAGATCATCGCCGAGCGGCTGTCCGACAAGGTGCAGATCATGATGGTGCCGATGGACGGCCGGTTCTTCTTCGCGAACGATGTCCTGAAGGGGACGCAGCTGGGCATGAGCATCCGGAAGTAAGGCCGCGCGCACCGGGCCGCGGCCTTACTCGTCGGGCCGAGGTCCCCCGGACCCGGCCCGACAAGTGCTATCATCCGCGCCGTGAAAACCCGCCGCCTGGCCGCGTCATGCGTGGTGGCCGCCTGCGCGCTGGTCGTTTCCCTCACCGCGCAGGCGCCATCTTCTTCGTCACCGCAGGACCTCGCACGGGCGCTGGCACAGAGGGTGGCGTCGGTCGTCGCGCCGCTCAACCAGGTCCTGCTCGTCCCGACCAACCCCCAATCGCGACACGCGGCAGACGAAGCGGCCGTGTTGCGCGAAATCGCGGACCAGTTGCGGGCGCGCGGCCTGTCACTGGTGAGCGCGGCCAGCGGCGCAGCGAAGGTGCGCGTCGCCTGCTCGGAGAACCTGCGCGATCACGTGTGTGCCGCGGAAATCGTCAAGGGCGACAGCCGCGACGTCGTGGCCGCATCGAGGCCGCGCGCGCTCGCCGCCGCGCAACCGTCGTCGCGCCTCGTCACACTCGACGTTCGGCCGGTGCTGGCGCAGCGCGAGCGTATCCTCGATCTCGTCGAAATCGGCGATCGACTGCTTGTCCTCGACGTTGCCGGCTTCGACCTGTATCTGCGCAGCGACACGGGCTGGAAGCCGGCGGGAACCGTGGCGGTCGCCTCGCCGCCCGCCCGGCCGCGCGACCCTCGCGGCCGGCTCAGCGTGAATGGTGAGAGGGTGGACGCCTTCCTGCCCGGTATGACGTGCCGCTGCACGCTGGAACCATTCAAGGCCGACTGCGTCTCGGCACAGAACAGCTCGTGGCCGGTTGGCGTCCCGAACAGCATCCTCGCGCCGGGCGCGAACTACTTCACTTCGCCGAACACGCCGCCCTTCTTCACCGCGGCGCAGCTCGGCACGGAGGCAGGCCTGACGACCTGGCTGCTCGCCGGTGTCGATGGCAGGTTGCACCTGCTTGGCGCCGCGTTCGAGGCGCGTCAGACGCTGCCGGGACTGGGAGACGACGTGGCGAGTGTGCAGACGGCGTGCGGTTCGGGCCGGCAGCTCATCGCAACGGGCTCGAACGGCGACGATGAGGCGGCGGAGGCGCTGCGCGCGTACGAGATGACCGGAAGCACGCTGATTCCATTGACACCAGCCGTTCACCTGCCGGGCAGGATCACCGCTGTGTGGGAAAGGCCCGCCGGAGGATCGGTGCTGGTCGTCGCGCACAACAGCGACCTGAATCGATATGAAGCGTTCTACGTCGGTCTCGGGTGCGTTCGCTAGCCGCCTGGCGACGGCGGCCGCGGTGCTCGCGTGCCTGGTGACGGCCGCGCACGGCGGGTCTGCTGCGCCGATGGATCGGCCGCGCTACGGCGGCACGCTGCGAATGGAAACGCCGGCCGCGATTCCGACGCTCGATCCTGCCGCCGCTGTCCCGGATGTCGCGTCCTCGGCGGCGCGCGACGCCGTGCTGCCGCTCGTCTTCGATACCCTGACTCGCGTGGATCTCACCGGCCTTCAGCCGCTGCTCGCCGATTCGTGGACAGGCGAGGCGCAGGACACGCGATGGAGGTTCCACCTGCGGCCGGGCGTCAGGCTGCACGACGGGACGTCGTTGACGGCGGCGCGCGTTGCCACAGCGCTGCAGACCTTCGACAACGGGTGGACGGTGAAGGAAGCCGGCGACGACGTCGTCATCGAATCCGAGCACCCGATGCCCGACTTGCCCTGGGAGCTCGCCAACCTGCGCCGCGCAATCGTCGTTTCCGGTCCGGGCGCCTTGCCGCTCGGCACGGGGCCGTTTCGAGTCGATCGCTGGGAACCGGGGCGCCGTCTGGTTCTCGCCGCCAACGAGGCCTGCCGCGACGGCCGCCCCTTCGTCGACGCTGTGCAGATCGAGATGGGCCGCCCGATTCGCGACGAAGTGGTCGACCTGGAGGTTGGCCGGGTCGATCTGGTTCCGCTGCTGCCCCAGGACGTGCGGCGCGTGTCGCAGCGGGGTCTGCGCGTGGCCGCTTCCGCGATGCGCGAGCTCGTGGTACTCGTCTTCGATCCCCGGCGGCCGGGCGCGTCGCAGGAGGCGCTGCGCACGTCCGTGGCGGTGGCCATCGATCGCTCCGCCATCTGCGCGGTCCTGCTGCAGCACCAGGCGGAGGTGGCCGGCAGCCTGTTGCCCGACTGGCTGAGCGGCTATGCCGCCGTCTTTGCGGCGCGCTACGACCCCGCCGCCGCGCGCTCGATCGTCGCGTCGCTGCCGTTCGGCCGCCGCGCACTGTCGCTCGAGTACGCCGCTTCGGATCCGATTGCCCAGGCCGTGGCCGACCGCGTGGCGGTTGACCTCCGCGAGGCCGGCCTCGCCTTGACGATCGTGCCGGCATCCGGCAACGCGCCGCCGCCACCCGATGCCCGCCTCCTGCGCATCCCCCTCGAGGCGAGCATACCCGAACGGGCCCTCGCCTCCCTGGTCGGGCCACTCGGACTCGCGTCGGCGGGTTCGCCGGTTCCTGGTTCGCCCGTCGAGGAGGTCGCCCGGTTCGAGCAGGCGCTGCTCGAACGCAACCTGGTCGTGCCTCTCGTCCATCTGCGGCAGATCTACGGCTTCGGCGCCCGCGTGCGGCGCTCGGATGGCCCGCTCGTGACGCCGTCCGGCAGGTTGAGTCTCGCCGACGTCTGGCTGCGCGAGGACAAGCCGTGAGGCTGCGGACGCGGCTGCTGCTGCTCGTCAGCGCGACGATTGCGTTCGCGGTCGTCCTGACGACATGGACGGTGTCGCGCCATGCGCGAAGCGCGTTCGAGACGCTCGACCTGCAGAGGACACGCGCGCTGGTGGCCGAGTTCCGGCGCGAGTTCGCGCGCGAGGGCGACGAAGTGGTGGCGCGCGTCGGCCGGCTCGCCGCGTCCGAGACCATGCAGAACATCGCCGTCGAACTCGGCGGTCCAAGCCCCGACCGTGCCCGCTACGTGGACGACGCGTCCGCCCTGGCCTCCTCGCACGGCCTCGACTTCCTCGACATCGTCGCCGACGACGGCACGATCATCTCCTCGGCGGAGTGGCGGGCGCGTTTCGGCTACAAGCACCCCTGGGCGACCACCGTCGGCGAAGCGGATCGCGACCGTGCATTCCTGCAGATCGAGGAAACGCCGTCGGAGCCGATGCTGGCGCTCGTCGCGCTCCACACCCTCGTTACCGGCGATCGCCGGTTGTCTATCGCCGGCGGCCGCCGCCTCGATCAGCAGTTCCTCGGCTCGCTGAGCCTGCCGGCCGGCATGCGTGCGCTCCTGTACCGGAACATCGAACCCGGCTTCGCGCCGCAGCAACTCGTGGATGGCAAGGGCAGGGTCGCGGAGGCCGAGCGGTTCGAATCGCTCGTTGCCCGTGCGCGTCTTCTCGGCCGCGAAACGGCGGACACGATCGACTGGCCGGACGGTCCCGAAACGTTCCAGGCGATTCCGCTCGCAGGCCGCGAAGGTTCGGTGCTTGGCGTCCTGCTCGTCGGCAGTTCGGGGCGCGAACTGGCCGGCCTCATCGCCGGCATCCGCCGCGCCGGGGTCATCTTCGGCGGTATTGGCATCCTGCTCGGGATCACCCTGTCCTACGTCGTCGCCGCACGCGTCACACGACCGGTCGAGGATCTCGCACGCGGCGCGAACGCGGTAGCGGGCGGCAACTGGGACGTGCGCGTGGACGTGCCGCCGCAGGGCGAGGTGGGCGAGTTGGCGGAGGCGTTCAACGCCATGACGGCGCAACTGCTCGATCAGCGCGATCGCCTGGTGCAGGCCGAGCGCGTCGCCGCGTGGCGGGAGATCGCGCGGCGCCTTGCGCACGAATTGAAGAACCCGCTGTTCCCGATGAAGATCACCGTCGAGAACCTGCAGCGCGCGAAGGCGCAGGCGCCCGAGCTGTTCGACGAGGTGTTCGAGGAGAGCGCGCGCACGCTCTTCGCCGAGCTCAACAACCTGGGCGCGATCATCGGCCGGTTCGGTGACTTTGCGAAAATGCCCGCGCCGCGGATGGAAGACGTCGCGCTGAACGCGCTGGTCGCCGACAGCGTCAAGCTGTTCGAGGCTCAGTTCGCCGCGCCCGGACGGCCCGCCATCGTCGCGCAGCAGGAGTTGGACGAGGACATGGGAACCGTGCGCGCGGACCCCGAGCAACTGGGCCGCGCGCTTCGCAACCTCCTCGCCAACGCCATCGATGCGATGCCAGGCGGCGGCCGCGTGACGGTGCGCACGCGACGCGCTGATGGAGGCGTCCGGCTGGAAATCTCCGACACCGGCGAGGGGCTGACGCCCGAGGAAGCCAGCCGGCTGTTCACGCTTTACTACACGACCAGGCAACACGGTACCGGCCTGGGCCTCGCCATCGTGCAGTCAGTCGTCAGCGATCACCGCGGCAAGATCTCGGTCCGCAGCGAGAAGGGCCGGGGCACGACGTTCCTGATCGAGTTGCCCGGGTGATCGCGCGTCCGAACCGTGCTTTTCAAAGTGCCGCCGGATTCCGGTAACATACAGCCACCATGCCGCGTGTCCTCATCGTCGATGACGACCTGAGCACGCTCGCGTCGCTGGCGCGCGCGTTCCGCCTGTCCGGCTACGAAGCCGTGGTCTGCGACAACGCGGCGCGCGCCGAATCCCTCGTGCGCAGCGAGCGCTTCGACGTGATCCTCTCCGACGTCGTCATGCCGGCCAAGGACGGCCTGTCGATGCTCGCCGACCTGCGCGAGCTGGGCGTCACGACGCCGGTCATCATGGTCTCCGGGCAGGCCACGGTGGACATGGCGGTGCGCGCGACGAGGCTCGGCGCCGTCGACTTCCTCGAAAAGCCGATTTCTTCGGACAAGCTGCTGCTGACGGTCCAGAACGCGCTGAAGCTCGCTCGCCTCGAGGAAGAGAACCGGCAGTTGCGGCGGCGCGTCGGCAAGTTCGAGATCGTGTGGCGAAGCGAGGCGATGCGCCGCGTGATGGCGCAGGTGGATCGCGTGGCCGCCAGCGAGTCGCGTGTCTGCGTGCTCGGCGAGACGGGCACCGGCAAGGAACTGGTCGCCCGCGCGATCCACGACCGCAGCCCGCGCCGCGATCGGCCGTTCGTCACCGTGAACTGTGCCGCCGTACCCGCCGACCTGATCGAGTCGGAGTTGTTCGGCCACGAGAAGGGCGCATTCACGGGAGCGGCCAACCGCCACGCCGGCAAGTTCGAGCAGGCCGACGGCGGCACGCTCTTCCTCGACGAGATCGGCGACATGCCTCTGGCCATGCAGGCGAAGCTGCTGCGCGTGCTGCAGGACGGCGAAGTCGAGCGCGTCGGCGGCGATCGATCGGTGGTGGTCAACACCCGCGTGGTCGTGGCGACGCACTGCGACCTGGAAGCGCTCGTCGAAAAAGGAACGTTCAGGCAGGACCTCTATCACCGGGTCTTCGTCTTTCCGGTCACCGTTCCCCCGCTCCGCGAGCGTCTCGAGGACATACCCGTGCTGGTCGAGCACTTCGCGACGCAGGTCGCCGAGGCGAACGGATGGAAACCGAAGGCGTTTCGCGACGATGCACTCGCGGCACTCGCGGCGTATCCCTGGCCGGGCAACGTGCGCGAACTGCGAAACGTCGTGGAGCGGCTGCTCCTGCTGGCTGACGCGGACGTGGGATCCGCCGACGTGCAGGCCGTGCTCCCGCGCGGTCATGCGCATGGCGCCGGCAGCCCGGAGGGCGGGCACGCGGGTACGGGCACGCTGGCGGAGCGCGTGATTGCCTTCGAACGCGAGGTGATGCTCGCCGAGTTGCGTCGCCACGGGTACCGCATCGCGGAGACCGCGCGGGCGCTCGGTCTCGAGCGCAGCCACCTGTATAAGAAATGTGAGCAGCTGGGCATCGACCTGAAGCAGGAACGACGCAGCGCCGAGGATGCGGCAGCCCGCGACTAGGGCCAATGCCTGTCGGAAATTCGGGTCCGCGTACGGCGCGGCCGGCGGCCAGCCCCGACGCGGGCCGTGCGGAGCGCTCCGATGGTCGTTCAGGGAGAACGGAGCGGAGGGAGCGCTTCTCATGCGGGGTCCCCAACGCGGCAGCCGCGTTGGGGTGCCTTTACCGGGCGCAGCCCGTAGCGGTCGATCAAGCGCGTACACGGGCCAGCCCGATTCTGCAGCCGAAAACGGAGCGGACGGAGCGACGTTCTCCGGAGCGCGGAACCCGGCACGCGGCCGGGCAGGGCGCTGGCCGCCTGCCAGCTCGCGGCGGCGAATTTCCGAACGGCATTGCGACTAGGGCTGCGGCGCCAGCAGCCGCACAGCGGACGGTCTGAAGCCGGGCAGCACCCGGGAACAGAGCCGTTGCGGTCCGCGGTAAGTTCGTCCTCCTGGTTCGCCGCCCTTGTCCAGCCGGATGACGGTGATCTCGCCGGCGTGGTCATCGACCAGCCAGAACTCCTTCACCCCGTACTCCCGGTACCATTCGAGTTTTCGCGTCCGATCCCGCTTCGCGGTCCTTGGTGACAGCACTTCCACGACCAGATCGGGTGCGCCCCACACCTGGTTGCTGATGATGTGCGCACGCTCCGCCGAAACGAAGATGATGTCCGGCTGGAGCACAAGAGCGCGCTCTCGGTCCAACACCACATCGACAGGCGACACACAGACGGCGCCGAGTTTCGTGCGCCGCACGAAATCGTTCAGCAACGCGGTTATCTGCGTCACGGTTGCCTGGTGACCGTAGAGCGGGGCAGGTGGCTCGCGCAGGATGCCGTACACGAGTTCCTGCGGCTTGTTGGTCTCCGGCGTCCCGAGGTAGTCGGCGACGGTCATCCGCTTTTCCATGACGACACCCCGCCGGCCCCGAGCTGCCCGCCCTGGGCGAGTTGCCGCGTAGTCGGGTCGAACGGAAGCTCGGCGCCTACGAGAGTGCTCCGACGACGACGACGATGCCATCGTCCGAAGGTAAAAAGCAAGTGTGTTATCGTGGAGTCATGAAGGACCTCGAGGCGCCGGATCTGGCCGAAAAAGGCGGGCTGAAGGGCGGCGCGCCTCAACGGTCCGACGAGCGGCTCTTCATGCAGCTGCTGGCGTTCGGCGGCTGCCCCGACGCGAGACCGCTCGCGGCTGCGCTGGCCGACGCAGCGGTGACCGGGGTGGTCTACGAGGATCTGAACGACCCGCGCGGCGTTGCGATTCTCGCGCTCAATCGCGACGCGAACTTCTTCATCGACACCCTCCGGCCGATCCTCGGCTGCGATCCGTTCGTGCGCTTCACCCCGAAGCCCGACCTGACGATGTTCGGCCGCACGTATGCGCTCGGCTACGAACCGGATCTCGACGACGCGCTGTTCCATCGGCCAACGCGCACGGTGCTCAATCCCGCCTGGCGCTGGGCCGTCTGGTATCCGCTGCGTCGCAACGGCCGGTTCGCGCAGCTGCCGCCCGAAGAGCAGCGCGTGATCCTGGCCGAGCACGGGGCCATCGGCGTGGCGTTCGGCGCCGCCGATTACGCGCACGACATCCGGCTGGCCTGCCACGGCCTCGACAGGAACGACAACGATTTCGTCGTCGGCCTCATCGGCAAGGAGTTGCATCCGTTGTCGGCGATCGTGCAGACGATGAGAAAGACGCAGCAGACCGCGCTGTATCTCGATCGGCTCGGGCCGTTCTTCGTTGGCCGCGCGATGTGGCAGGCGCCTTTTGGTCCTTAGTCCTTGGTCCTTGGCGCGTGGTGCGCACCAGGAACCAGGGACCAGGACCTTCGCACCAGGGACCAGGAACCAGGAACCAGGAACTAAGAACCAGCCAGTAGAATTCGCACGCCAATTCCGATCAACAACGCGCCGCCGATCACTTCCATGGGCCGGCCGACGCGCGTGCCGAGGCGGGCGCCCAGGAGCACGCCCACCAGCGACAGCGTGCCCGTGACGAGCCCGATGACGACGGCGGGATACCAGATCGACACCCGCAGCATCGCCAGGCTGAAGCCGACGGCGAACGCATCGAGGCTGGTGGCGACCGAGAGCATGACCAGCGTCATGCCACGGCTTGGATCGACGCGGTAGCTCTCCCTGCTCGGGTGAAACGCGGTGTAGATCATATGCGCGCCGACAAACGTCAACAACGCCCACGCGACCCAGGCGGCGGACCAGGCGACCAACCGGGCGACCTGCGCGCCGAGCAGCCAGCCGGCAATCGGCATCAGGCACTGGAACAACCCGAAGTGGAACGAGAGCCGGAACGGGGCGCGCGGAGCCATGCGCCGGTTCGAGGCGGAGGCGCCGATCGACACCGCGAAGGCGTCCATCGAAAGGCCGATCGCGATCAGAAGGATTTCGGCGAGAAGCACCGGCGAAGCCTATCACGCTTCATGCAGGCCGCGGCGATCGCCTGCGCTCCTCGACCGCGACGATCACCCCTTCGTCCGGGCGCAGGAGTACTTCCCCGCTGACCGCATCACTCCGATCGAGGTGCGTGGAGAGCAGCACACGGCCGCCGACGCCGCCTTCGAGCACCACGCGTTGCACGTCGCTGCTGAAGTTCAGCGCCACCACCCGCCGCTGCTCTTCGAACTCGCGCCCGAACGCCACCACGCAATCGCCGCGATGCGCCGGGGTGTAGATGCCGCGCGCCAGCGCGACGTCGGTCCTTCGCAGCTGGAGCAGCCGTCGATGGAGCGACAACATGGAGCGTGGATCGTCCCGTTCGACCGCGACGTTCACGCGCGCGAAGTCGGGCTGCACGGGCAGCCACGGACCACCGGTGGTGAAACCGGCGTTCGCGCTCGCGTCCCACTGCATCGGCGTCCGCCCGGCGTCACGCGAGAAGCCGGGAAGGGTACGCCCCTTCGGGTCCAGCGATTCCGGCGCTGGCCGTACTACGCCGACCAGGCCGAGTTCGTCGCCGTTGTAGATGGTCGGCGTGCCGCGCAGGGTGAGCAGCAGCATCGCCGCGACCCGCGCCTGCCCCGCTCCCAGGCGGCGCGCCACGCGGGGCTTGTCGTGGTTGCCGAGTACCCAGGCGGCTGCCGCGCCGCCTGGCAGCGCGCGCTCGTACGCTTCCACGGCGACGCCGATCGTCGTGGCGGTCCACGGCAACTGGATCAACTGGAAGTTGAACGGCACGTGCGCGGCCGGTCCCTCGGGCCCGTAGTAGGTTACGAGGCGCTCGATCGGCAGGTAAATCTCGCCGAGCAGCAGGCGGTCGCCGAACTCGCCCAGGACGCGCCGCATGCGCATGACGAGAGCGTGGATCTCGGGCCGATCGGCGCTGAAGCTGGCCAGCAGCGACTGGTAGGGCGACATGCCCGGTCGATACGCGGGGTTCGGCGGGTTGTCGCGAAACTGCTCGTCCTTGATCAGGTGCCACAGCACATCCACGCGAAAGCCGTCGACGCCGCGCGCCAGCCAGAAGCGCAGGACGTCGAACATGGCGGCCTCGACCCGAGGGTTCCGCCAGTTCAGATCGGGCTGTTCCTCGAGGAAGGCGTGGTAGTAGTACTGGCCCGTCGCTTCGTCCCATTGCCACGCGCTGCCGCCGAAGTTGCTCAGCCAGTTGTTCGGCGGCCGAGAACGCGACGAAGCGGAGCGGGACGTAGGGGCCCCCGCGAGCGAGGAGCCTGGCGGGGTGCAGGGGACCCCGCCATCCAAAAATGCTGCATCCCGCCAGATATACCAGTGGCGTTTGGGGTTGTCGCGCGACGACCGCGACTCGACGAACCAGGGATGCCGGTCGGAGGTGTGGTTGGGGACGAAATCGAGCAGCACCCTGATCTGCCGCGCGTCGAACTCGGCGAGGGTGCCGTACTGCGGATCGACGTCGGTGTAATCGGCAACGTCGTATCCGAAATCCGCCATCGGCGACGGGTAGATCGGCGACAGCCAGATCGCGTCGACGCCAAGCCACGCAAGGTAGTCGAGGCGGGCGCGGATGCCGGCCAGATCGCCGATACCGTCGCCGTTCGCGTCCATGAACGAGCGCGGGTAGATCTGGTAGATGACGGCGTGCGTCCACCATGAGTCCATCTGGTATCATCGTGCCTCGTTGAAAGTGCGAAGTGCAAGGTCCCAGTAAAAGACCTCGGGCGATCTGGCGGACCGTCTTCTGGCCGCGCTCGAGGCCGGGCAGTCCGCGGGCGGCGACATTCGGGGCAAACAGTCGGCCGCGATTCTCATCGTGAAGGGCACGGGAAGCGGCCGGCCATGGCAGGGTGCCGACCGCCTGTTCGATCTGCGCGTGGAGGACAGTGCCGATCCCATCGGCGAGCTGCGCCGCCTGGTCCGGCTGCAACGCGCCTACGCGCATGCGAACCGCGGTGACGAACTGGTCAGCGAGAAGAAGATCGACGAAGCGTTGAAAGAGTACGCGGCCGCGGAGCATCTGGCCCCCCGGATCCAGGAACTCCCCTTCTGGGTGGCCGTGACACTGGCATCGATCGGGCGCGAAAAGCAGGCCGCTCCAATCTTCCGTTCCGTCTTCGCGAAGGAGCCGCAATGGGTGGAGCTCGTACGGCGCCTGCCCGCGGCTGGCCTGCTGCCCAACGATCCGGCGTTGATCGAGCGAATCGTCAGCCTGGCGCCCAAACGCTGACGGCGAGAACTGTCCGAGGGTCCGGAGGTCACACCGCCGACGTTCGGACGTTCGGACTTTCGGACTTTCGGACCTGCGCCCTGTTCCCGTAGTACCATGCGGGATATGAAGCGCCTGTCGCTCGCGTTCCGCTGCTTCTTCTCGTTGCTGTTCACGGGCACCATTTCCGAGACGTTGCTGGACGAGCTTCGAACGCGTGTCGGCTCCGCACCGTCGACGACCGGGGCCGTGCGGCAGGTCGGACCGCGCCAGGCCGAGCCCGCTGCGGCGCCCGGCGCCCGGCCGATCGCCGAACCGCGGCTGCGGGCCGGCACCGAGCGCGCCGTGCAGATGCTCGCCCTGCTGCAGCGGGACGGCCGCCTCGTCGACTTCTTCACGGAGGAGATCGGCGAATACGACGATGCCCAGATCGGCGCAGCGGTGCGCGACATGCACGAGAGTTGTCGCAACACGCTGAATCGCTACCTGACGCTGAAGCCGGTCGTGCCCGGCGAAGAGGGAAACCCGTTCACCGTCGAGCCCGGCTTCGATCCCGGAGCGATCAAATTGATCGGCAACGTCACCGGCAGGCTGCCGGTGAGCGGCGTACTGCGACACCACGGCTGGCAGGCCGCGGAGGTCCGCTTGCCTGACGTACCCGTCGGCGCCAGCCGATCGGTCATCGCGCCGGCCGAAGTCGAGATCAGCTAGACAGCTCCCAAGGCCGGAGGCGTGCACTTCCGGGGGAGTTTTCACGCAGCGGCCTTGGAAGCTGTCTCAGGGCCCGCTCGGCGGCCAGACAACCGCCGGGGCCTTTAACTCAAGAGAATCGCCGTGGCAAAAACGCGGCCCGCTCCGCCCACTCACATCGTCGGCATCGATCTCGGCACCACGAATTCCGCGCTTGCCCACAGCGAGACGGCCGATGAGAGCGGCCGCAGCGAAGTGATGCCGGTGCCGCAGCTCGTGAACCCGGGTGAAGTCGCCGAGCTGACACTGCTGCCGTCGTTCCTCTACGTGCCGGCTGACGTCGATTTCCCCGCTGGCAGCCTCGCCCTCCCGTGGAATGCGTCCCCGCAGTTCGTCGTCGGCGAGCTCGCGCGAAAGCGGGGCGCCGAGAATCCCGTGCGCCTGGTCGCCTCGGCCAAGTCGTGGCTGTCCTATGCGGGCGTGGACCGCACCGCGCCGATTCTTCCGTGGCAGTCGCCGGCCGAGGTGGCGAAGCTGTCGCCGCTGGACGTGTCGGCCAGGTACCTCGAGTATCTGCGCGATGCCTGGAGCCGCGTGATGGCGGCAGCAGGGCGATCGAAGGGCCCGCTGCCCGACCAGGAGATCATCCTCACGATACCCGCGTCGTTCGACGAAGAAGCACGCCGGTTGACTCTGCGCGCCGCCGAACAGGCCGGGCTGTCGCACGTCACGCTGCTCGAGGAGCCCCAGGCGGCGTTCTACGCGTGGATCGAGAGCCGCGGCGACGCATGGCGCGACATCGTGCGCGTCGGCGACCTGGTGCTCGTGTGCGACATCGGCGGCGGCACGACGGATTTCAGTCTGATCGCGGTGTCCGAAGAGCAGGGCGAGCTCGCGCTGTGCCGCGCCGCCGTGGGCGACCACCTGCTGCTCGGCGGCGACAACATGGATCTCGCGCTGGCGCGCGTGCTCCAGCAGCGCCTCGAGGCGAAGGGTCAGCACATCGATCCGCTGCAGCTGCAGGAACTCTGGTACAAGTGCCGCCACGCGAAAGAGACCCTCCTCAACGATCCGAAGCCGGCCGGCCAGCCCGTGACCATCCGAGGCAAGGGCACGAAGCTCGTGGGCGGCACGCTGAAGACGGAACTCACCCGGGACGATGTCACGACGGTACTGGTCGACGGGTTCTTCCCGGCAGTCGAACGAAACGCGATGCCCGCCCGCCAACGTCGCGTGGGCTTCCAGGAACTCGGGCTGCCCTATGCGGCAGACGCGGCCGTCACGCGTCACCTGGCGCGGTTTCTCGCCGAACAGAGCCGCAGCGCCGCCGACGGCGATCACGTCCGGCGAGGACCGGGAGGGTTCGCCTGCCCGACCCACGTCCTGTTCAACGGCGGCGTGATGAAGGCCGAACCGCTGCGCACACGCATCGTGGAAGTCCTCAATCGGTGGGTGCAGGCAGACGGGTTCGCGGCGCTGGATTCGCGTCATGTCCTCGACGCGCGCGACCTCGACCTGGCCGTCGCCCGCGGCGCCGCCTACTACGGCAAGGCGCGCCACGGCCGCGGCGTGCGCATCCGCGCGGGCGCGCCTCGCACGTACTACATCGGCATCGAGAGCGCGATGCCGTCGGTGCCCGGCATCGAAGCGCCGATGAAGGCGCTGTGCGTCGTGCCGTTCGGCATGGAAGAAGGCACGCGGGGCGACATTCCCGGCCGCGAGTTCGGCCTGGTCGTCGGCGAACCGGCCGAGTTCCGCTTTCTCAGCTCCACGACCAGGAAGCAGGATCGCGTCGGCGACCTGGTCGAGGACTGGGGCGACGACATCCAGGAAATCACGCCGCTCGAAGTGACGCTGCCGGGCGACGACCGCCACGACGAGGTGCGGCCGGTGCGGCTCGAGACGAACGTCACCGAGGTGGGCACGCTGGAGTTGTGGTGTGTGAGCCGCGACGGAAGCGAGCGCTGGAAGCTGGAGTTCAACATCCGCGGACAGTCGAAAACAACGTAGGGGCCGAGCTGTTCTCGGCCCGCCAACTGCCCAGGGGCCGAGCTTGCCTCGGCCCGCCAACACCGTGTCTTCCCGTTACCTCGTCGGCGTCGATCTCGGCACCACCAACAGTGCGTGCGCCTGGGTGGACACTCGCCAGCCGCTGCGCGGCGGACGGCCGGTCGTTCACCGCTTCGCGATTCCGCAGATCGTCCACCCGGGCGAGGTGGCCCCACGCGACACGCTGCCGTCGTTTCTGTATTTCCCGACCGAGCAGGAGGCGGACGCCGGAATCAGTCCGAAGGTCCGATGGTCCGACGGTCCGAAGGCCATAGACGCCGGCCTTCCGACTTTCGGACGTTCGGACCCTCCGACCGCTGTCGACCGGGCCATCGTCGGCGTCTACGCGCGCGATCACGGCGCGCTGGTGCCCGGCCGCCAGGTGTCGTCGGCGAAGTCCTGGCTGTGCAACCCGGCGGTCGATCGAACCGCGCCCATCCTGCCGTGGGGCCATTCCGACGAAGATGCGGCCTGCTCGCCCGTCGCCGCGTCCGCCCGCTATCTCGCCCACATTCGCGACGCGTGGAACGGAATCCACGCGCGCGCGGACCGGGCGGCGCGATTCGAGGCGCAGTCGATCGTGCTCACCGTCCCGGCCTCGTTCGACGAGGAGGCGCGCGAGCTCACGGTGCAGGCGGCGCGCGAGGCCGGCCTGGAACAGGTGACGCTTCTCGAGGAACCGCTCGCCGCCTTCTATGCGTGGCTGGCGAGCCACGCGGGGTCGTTCCGCCGCCAGCTTCGCAACGGCGACACGATTCTCATCTGCGACGTCGGCGGCGGCACGACCGACTTCACGCTCATCCGCACGACCTTCGAGGACGACGAGGTCCGCTTCGAACGCACCGCCATTGGCGAGCACCTGCTCCTCGGCGGCGACAACCTCGATCTGGCCCTCGCGAAGCGCCTCGAGGCCGGGCTCGGACACGTGCGCCTGACGCTGCGCCAGCAGCAGGCGCTCGCGCGCCTCACCTCGGCGGCCAAGGAAGATCTGCTCGGCGCCGCGACAAGCGGAGTGGGGCGTCGGGACCGCGCGACGATCGCGATTCCGGCGGCAGGTCGTGCGCTGGTCGGAGGCCGGCTGGCGGCCGAACTGACGCGCGACGAAGTGGTCGCGACGCTGCGCGAGGGCTTCCTGCCGCGCGTGAGCCGGTCGGATGTGCCCGCCCGCGCGATGCGCGCGGGCCTGCGCGAGTTCGGGCTGCCGTATGCCACCGAACCGGCAATCACGCGGCATCTCGCGGCATTTCTTGCGCGCGCCGCGGTCTCGGGCCCCGGCGGCGTCCGAGGCTCGCAAGCTTCCGCGCGCCCGGATGCCGTCCTGTTCAATGGCGGCTTCTTCACACCCGACGTGGCGCGCGAGACGATCGTCGAAACGCTGCAATCGTGGTTCGAGGTCGAAGATTCCGGCTGGCAGCTGAAGGTCCTCAGCAACCGGAACCCGACAACCGCGGTAGCCGTGGGGGCGGCTCACTACGCGTTCGTTCGCCTGCACGGCGGCGTGCGGGTGTCGGGCGGCAGCGCCCGCGCGTATTACATCGGGCTCGCAGAGACACATGCGTCGTCCGACGTCCGACGTCCGACGTCCGATGTCCGACGTCCGAGGTCCGAGGTCCGGAGTCCGGAGCCCGAAGCCGAGGGGGCACAAACGACGCCGGACACCGGACGCGTGCGTGCCGTTTGCGTCATGCCGCGAGGAACCGACGAGGGGACGACGCTCGACCTGCCCGGCCGCGCGTTTGTCGTCGCCACCAATCGGCCCATTGCATTGCCGCTCTACAGTGCCACGACCCGCCACGATCGGCTCGGCGACCTCGTCGAGCTCGATACGGCCGACGCGCACGAGCACGCGCCGCTGGTGACCATCCTTCGCTACGGGAAGAAGTCGCGCCAGACGGAACTCCCCGTGCACCTGTCCGCGCGGTTCACGGAGGTCGGCACCCTCGAACTCTGGTGCCATTCCGACATCAGCGAACACCGCTGGCGGCTGCAGTTCGAGCTGCGCGCGACCGAGCATGCGATCGACGAGGACGAGGAAGAGGCGACCACCGAACGGGCGTCTGAGGGAGACGGGGCCGGCATCGTGATCGCGGACGACGCGATCGAGCAGGCATCAGGGCTGATCCGCGGCCTGTTCCAGGGTTCCGCCGTGGAGTCCGGAAGACATCCCCTTGGGCCGCGTCCCGGCGATGTTACCGCCGAGACGCTCGTCGCCCGCATCGAAGCTCTCGCCGGCTACGCCCGCCAGGCGTGGCCGCTTGCGGTCATCCGCCGGCTCGGGGACGGGTTGCTCGACGTCGCCGACGGGCGCAGGAAGGGGCCGCAGTTCGAGGCGCGCTGGCTGAATCTGACGGGTTTCTGCCTCCGGCCCGGGTTCGGTGCGACGCTCGACGACTGGCGGATGGAACGACTGCGTCGCATCTACCTTGCCGGCCTGGCCTTCCCCAACGAACTGCAGGGGCAGGCGGAATGGTTCGTGTTGTGGCAGCGCGTGGCAGGCGGATTGAGCGCCGGCCAACAGCAGGAACTGGTGCAGCGGTATCGGGCGCAGTTCGGTGTCGGCGGGAAGAAAGAGACAAAGCGGATCAACCCGCAGGTCGAACGCGAGGGCTGGCGACTGCTCGCAAGCCTCGAGTGGCTGCCCGCGCCGGTCCGCACGTCGCTGGGCAACGAGCTGCTCGGCCGCGCGGCGCGCCATCCCGACAACCCGGCCTTCCTCTGGTCGCTCGGCCGCCTGGGCGCGCGCATTCCGTCCTACGGCCCGCTGAACACCATCGTGCCGGCCGGCGCCGTGACGGCGTGGCTGGAAATTCTCCTCTCGCGGCCGCGCCTCTCGGCCGACGCGCAGGCGGCCGTGGTCCAGATGGCGGCGCGCACCGACGATCCGCATCGCGACATCGACGAGGCGCTGCGCGCCCGCGTCGTCGACCGCCTGACCGCCGCCGGCGCGCCCTCCGACGATCTCGAGCGCGTCCTATCTTATGTGCCGCCGGCGACGGCCGACGCCATCCGCATGTTCGGTGAAACGCTGCCCGCCGGCCTGCGGGTGACGGACGCCGAGTAGGGACCGAATTCCGAAATCCAGGATCGTCGTACGGATCCCGCCGTGTTGCGAACGGCGAAGCCGTCATGTCCCGAGCGGATGCGCACTGGCGCCCGGGCTCGATATGTCGGCAGGCACCCCGCGATGCTGAGTCGACGTCCCAAGCGGGGTTCGCAATCCGGCGCAGGTCACGCTCGAGCCCTGTCTTCGGCAAACTCGCTCCTGCGGCTCATCGTCTCCTGAACGGGCCGGGGCTCAGGCCGGGTGCGGGGCCCCCATACCCCAGCCCATGGTCGCGGTTGGCCTCCGTCGCGAGTTTCGAAGCCTAACCGCGTGTCTGACTCTATGGCTCGTGCTGTGACCTGCGTCGCATTGCGCACCCCGGCAACTACGGCCGCGGTCAGGACGGGGCTGGTCCGGGGCGGACTGTGTCGGCCGCGCGCGATCGACAGTAAGCAAAACGGGGTCGACGCAGCGGAGCGGGCGCACCACTGGCCGAGCCTGCGGAGCAGCCGGCGGTCGATGCCGCCCTTCGACTGCGCTCAGGGCGCCCCGAGCTGAGTCGAGGGGCGGAAAGCGACGAGCGTTGCGGAGTTTTTCCGGCTGCCGATTTGAGGCGGGGGCAAAGCGTGGCCGAATGGAGGCTGCCGGACGGTCGATCCAAGAACGGAGCAACGCCGAGGAAGCTTTCCCCGGCTGCGGAGCGGCTCGGCCGGTGGTGCACCCGCTCCGCTGCGCGCAGGAAATCCGCGCGTCGAGGCGGGCGATAGGGGGCCGCGGGCGATCGGCCAGGCCCCGCAAGTCGATCGGCGATTCCGAATCGCGCCGTCTCGGGGCGCGAGTGCGCGTCCGCTCGCGACGTGGTAGCTTCGCTGCACCGGGATTTTCTGTATTTGCCGCACGTGGCGGTCCGGTATCACCCGCCCATTGGCGCGCAAACGGTGTCAAACATGATGTCAGCCGGCTGCGACCAGACGCGTGAGATACGGGAGAACGTCAAGGAATCTGCAGAAATCGGTGAACGAGCAGCCGGCTGCCTTCGTCCAATTCAGTAGCACAGCGCGACGGCGCAACGGCGCCGGGGCGCGCAGCGGGCGGGGTCCCCAACGCGGCAGCTGCGTTGGGGCGCCAGCGGGAGGTGACATGGCGGCGCCGTCGTGGGACGATTCGCAGGGGATCAACGTGAGGGATCTGGATGGCCAGCACCGGATGCTGGCCACCCTCATCCGGGATCTGCACGACGTGATGAGGTACGCGCGCAGCCCCGAGACGATCAGCGGCGTCTTCGACGAAGTTGTCGAGTACACGAAGTATCACTTCGCGGCCGAAGAGCGCTTGATGCGCGACACGGATTTCCCAGGCTACCTGCTCCACAAGGCGATCCACGACAACATGAAGAGCCGGCTGGTCGAGCTGCGCGATCGGTTCGAGAGGGGCGGCCGCCCCGCAATCAGCGTCGCGGTCTTCCAGTTCCTGCGCGACTGGCTCGTCAGCCACATCGAGGTGGACGATCAGGAAATCGCCGAACACCTTTTGAATGGCGGGGCCCCCTGCACCCCGCCGGGCTCCTCGCTCGCGGGGGCCCCTGCGCCCCGCTCCGCTTCGTCGCGCTCCGTTCACTGATTCCATCGCCGTTGACAACGCCAAGGCAGCGCGTCTCCACCGATTTCGCTCTCCTCCGCCCGATCGGCTATG
>Ga0315280_10003060_pt1 | contig 26106 bp, 28 predicted proteins | sample YL17G06_40_MG_FD_203697 | JGI IMG/M metagenome (GOLD analysis project Ga0315280, IMG submission 203697) | Sediment microbial communities from Yellowstone Lake, YNP, Wyoming, USA - YL17G06_40 | ecosystem: Environmental > Aquatic > Freshwater > Lake > Sediment | place: USA: Wyoming | collected...
TCGGTTTGTTAACTACTACAACACTGTTAAACCACATAAAGGCATTGACAACCTTACCCCTATGGAGAAATTAATCAGTTATTTTTATCCCAAAGAACTGTAAACAACGCTGTGATTTCCTACATTTAATTATAGTAACATCAAAAAGCTTATCAATGGCTTCAAAACACTTGATATTAATTCTTATATTTGGTTTAATATAAATGGTAAAGCTCTTTGATAAAAAAAATCGAGGTAATAGGAAATGTTAAGATATAAATATGCCTTAACTAAGAATGGCGAGAGAAGATGTAAAAATAACGAATTCTACCTACAAGCGACTCCAGAATACCGAGGTTATACTGAAAAAATCTTCAAGGCATTATTTGGTTCGGAGCCTAAAACATTGGCTGAAATTAGTTACCAAACCGGAATTAACCGACGTTCAGTCAACGGTATTTTAACATTCAACATCATGGCTGGCTATATTCAACGAATAATTCTATAAATTATAAGTGCAAAGGCCTTAGCCTTTTCGAACTAAGGCCCCTTTTTATTTTAGGGTTTGTCAATTTTTAATTAAGTGTTAAACTTATTCCAATGGATGAAATAAAACAAATGGATATTGAAGATAAAAATTATCCAAAAGTTTTAAGGGAAATTGCTAACCCGCCGAAAATCCTTTATTATTTAGGAGAAATTAAAGATAAGGAATCTTGTTTTGCGATTGTCGGGACAAGAAGATTTTCTCCTTACGGAAAACAAGTGGCCACGGAAATTGCTGGGGATTTGGCTGAAGCCGGTTTAACAATTGTTTCTGGTTTTGCCCCGGGCATCGATACTTTTGCCCATACTGCTTGTATCGAGAGAAAAAAAAGAACTATCGCCGTTTTAGGAACCGGTCTTGATGAAAAATCAATTTTTCCCCGATCAAATTTAAAATTAGTTAATAAAATTTTAGAAACCGGCGGCTGTTTAATCTCCGAATATCCGCCAGGAACTCACGGAACAAAGTTAACTTTTCCTCAAAGAAATCGAATTATTTCGGGGCTATCACTCGGGGTTTTGGTAGTCGAAGCAAAAGAAAAATCCGGAGCCCTAATTACGGCCAATTTTGCCTTTTCTCAAAAAAGAAAAGTTTTTGCGGTGCCGGGCCCAATTTACTCGTCAAATTCAAAGGGTTGCCATTACCTTATAAAAAAAGGGGCAAAATTGGTGGAAAACGCCAACGATATTTTAAAAGAACTAAAACTCCCTAATTTAAAACCTGATCTTAAATCTTTAGTTGGTGAAACTGAAGGAGAGAATCTAATTTTAGAAATAATAAAAGAAAGGGCGTTATATATTGATGAAATTATTAAAAGAACAAAACTTCCCCCAGCCACCGTTGCCTCAACCCTTGCCATTTTGGAAATAAAAGGTAAAGTAAAAAACTTAGGAGGGAACGTATACGCGCTTTCGCGCTAAATTCAAAATGCAAAGGTCAAAATGCAAAATGAAAAATAAAAATGAAAAATTAACTAAACCTAAAAAATTTTTAAATTTTACATTATCATTTTGATTTTTGATATTTGATTTTTGATATTTATGAACTTAGTCATAGTTGAATCACCAACTAAATCAAAAACAATTAGTAGGTTTTTAGGCCCGGAGTATATAGTTCTTTCTTCTTATGGTCATGTCCGGGATTTGCCAAAAAGTGAATTTGGTGTCGATATTGAGAACGATTTTGAACCAAAATATATCATTCCCCTCAAATCAAAAAAAATAATTAAATTATTGAAAGAAGAGGTAAAAAAATCGCAACTTACTATTTTGGCTACCGATGAAGATAGGGAAGGAGAAGCAATCGCCTGGCATCTCGTTCAAGCATTAGGCTTGAACGAATTCAAAAATCAAAAATTAAAAATCAAAAATTATCAACGAATTGTATTCCATGAGATTACTAAACAAGCTATCATTGAAGCACTTAAGAACCCACGTGATATTGATATGAACTTAGTCAATGCCCAGCAAACAAGGAGGATTTTGGACAGAATAGTTGGTTATAAATTATCGCCATTTTTATGGAAAAAAGTTGCCAGGGGATTATCAGCCGGAAGAGTTCAGTCGGTGGCAGTGAGATTGATGGTAGAAAGGGAAAGAGAAATTCAAAACTTTGTCCCTCAAGAATACTGGACAATCGTCGCTTTGCTCCTCAAAATCCCCGAAGGAAAGCCTCCGGCTTCCTACGGGGCAGGCAAAAATCAAAAACCTGCCCCGTACCGAAACGAAGTTTCTGGTGCGGGGTCAAAAATCAAAAATAACGAATTTGAGGCTTTATTGGTTAAAAAAGATGGGGAAACTATCCCCAAATTGGGAATAAAATCAAAAAAGGAAGCGGATAAAATTTTAAAAGATTTAAAAGGAGCGAAATACAAGGTAATAAATGTTGAAAAAAAAGAAGTAAAAAGGAATCCTCTGCCTCCATTTACCACTTCCACCTTACAGCAAGAGGCCTGGTATAGATTTCACTTTCCTGCCAAATTGACAATGCGAATTGCCCAGCAACTTTATGAAACCGGAAAAATCACCTACCACCGAACCGATTCCTTGAACATTTCGGAGATGGCTTTGTTTGGGGCGCGAAAATTCATCATCGAAAATTATGGCAAAGATTATTGGGCTGGATTTTTGAGAAGATATAAGGCCAAAGGCAGAGTTCAAGAAGCTCACGAAGCCATCAGACCAACCCGCCCAAATTTTGCTCCGCAAAACTTAGGCGGGCAAGCCTATTTTAAAGATAAAAACGCCGAAAAATTATATGAACTTATTTGGAGAAGATTTATGGCCAGCCAAATGGCACAAGGTCGCTTCGATTCTACTACGGTAGAAATCGAAGCTCGAAATCCTAAATCCCAAATCCTAAATCCTAAACAAATTCCAAATTCAAAATTCAAAATTCCGAAATATACTTTTAGAGCCGCGGGTCAAGTACTAAAATTTGATGGATTTTTGAAAGTTTATCCAATAAAATTTGAGGAAAAAGAATTACCACTGCTTGAAATAAATGAAATTTTAAAGCTTATAAAATTAATTCCTTCCCAACACTTTACTCAACCACCGCCAAGATATACAGAAGCAACTTTGATTAAGGAATTGGAAAAAAATGGAATTGGTAGGCCTTCAACCTATGCTCCAATTTTGGCAACAATCCAAGAAAGAAACTATGTCCAAAAAGATGAGCAAAAAAGATTTTTCCCAACTGAAATTGGAATAGTTGTTAATGATCTATTAGTTAATCACTTCCCGCAAATTGTTGACATCGGTTTTACTGCCAAAATGGAGGAGGATTTAGATGAAATTGCCAACGGTGAAAAAAATTACATTTTAGTTTTGAAAGAATTTTATCAACCATTCAAAGAAAATCTTGAAAAAAAATATAAAGAGGTCTCAAAAGAAGATTTGATTGAAAAAACGGAAAAAAAATGCCCTAAATGCGGTTCAAAAATGGTAATTCGTTTGGGGAAATTTGGCAAATTTTACGCCTGCTCAAATTTTCCCAAATGCAAATACACTGAAAATTTAGAAAAAAATAATTTGGGAATAAAATGCCCACGATGTAGCATGCGAAAAGCGCAACCCTCGCCTGACGGCTCGGGATATGCGAATGCGCCCATGCGAATTGGAGAAATTGTTGAAAAAAGAACAAAAAAGGGAAAAATTTTTTATGCTTGCTCAAACTGGCCAAAGTGCGATTTCGCTTTATGGGATAAACCAACAGGCGAAATTTGCCCAAAGTGCGGCTCACTATTAGTGGAAACAAAAAGAAAATTAATCAAATGTTCAAATAAAAGTTGTGATTTTAAATTTGAAAAATAAGTAAAAATTTGCAAAAATAAATTGAGAGGTAGGCCGGGGTGGCGGAACCCCGGTAGTAGAGCGAAGCTCACTACGGGGCAAGCTGCTAGACGCCTGGGTGGCGGAATTGGTTTACGCGCAGAACTCAAAATTCTGTGGGAGAAATCCCGTGTGGGTTCGAGTCCCACCCCAGGCACAAAATAAAATAGAGGGTTGCCTGCCCCGTAGTGAAAACGAAGTTTTCTACTACTGGGGGACTCCCTCCTCCGGCACAGTAATCCCCCGACCCCAATCTTTTTTTCGCGATAAAGGATTAAAAGTATTTTAAATTATGGGAAATAAAGAATCAGAGCCATTAAATAAAATCAAAGATGGAATAAAAGAAATAAAAAGGGAATTTAAAGAAAAAACAGTCACCTTGATTTTGGGCGGGTTTGGGTTGGTGGCGGCTTTGGCTTGGAACGAAGCAATAAAGACCTTATTTGAAACTTTTTTCCCAAAAAAGAATGAACTAATTGGAAAATTTATTTATGCCATAATTGTAACAATCGTTGTCGTAATTATTTCTCTACACTTGAGAAAAATTTCCGAAAAAAGAGAATGATCAGCCAGCCGGAAAAAATTCCAATTGCGGCGCCAGCCAAAATATCCGAAGGCCAATGAATGCCAACAAAAACTCGAGCGATAGAAATTAGAAAACTGGCCAGAAAAAAGAAAAGACCAGCACCCCACCAAAATTTTGGTCGGGGGTAAAATTTTTTATTATAGAGGAGTAAAACGGTAGATAAGGCGAAGAAAAAGGCAGCGTGTCCGGAAGGAAAAGAAGATGAAACTGAATGGCTCAAAAGTAAATTAATATGATTTTCCACAAAGGGTCGCGGTTTAGGCCAAAGAAAACGAATTAATTCAGTAAATCCAAGGCGAGCTAAAATAGCCGCCGAAAATCCCTGAATTACCATTGGCCAATATCTTTTAAAATTTTTGAATAAAAACGAAAGGAGAAAGAAAATTAAAACATAGCCAAGATATCTGGCAAAGAAAATTCCTAAGGCATCGAGGATAACCCATCGACCGGCGAATTTGTTAATTTGTTGAAAAATAAAAAAATCAACCATTTAATCGAGATTTTCAATCGCTAATTTTACTGCCCCGAATACCGGATCAATTTTTGGTTGGGGTATCAAAAATTGGGCTTTTGGAGCGATTTTTTTTATTTCCTCCTTTACTATTTTCAAAACAATTTCTGACTCAAAAACTCGACCAATTAAGACAATAGGAAATTCTTCATTTTTGAAATTCAATTTTTCAATCACCCTCTTGGCTGTCAAAAATAATTCCCTTCCGGCTTCTAACATTATATTTTTGGCGATTTTGTCCCCCTTTTTTGCCGCCTGATCAACGATTCGGGAAATCAAAGAAACTTGACGAATCGAATTTTTTGCATAAACTTTTTTTAAAAAATCCTCTCTATTTTTCAACCTCCAATTTTTAAAAATTAATTTTGTTATCAAGGTTTTTTCTCCTCTTACATCCAATTCTTTAAAAACTGCCTGAAATCCTCTTTGGCCTATCCAAAATCCAGAGCCTTCGTCATTCAACCAACCCCAGCCACTGGTTTTTGTCTCTTTTCCATTTTTCCAGCCGTGACAAACGCAACCAGTGCCAGAAATTAAAACAATTCCATTTTTTTCATCTGTTCCTGACTTAAAGGCGACAATTTGATCTGAACCAATTTCTAATTTTCCCTTAAATTTTAATTTCTTTAAAATTTCTTTCTTAATTTTTTCTTTTTGAAATTTATATTCTTCTTCAACTGCTGCCAAAGCTATAAAAGTTGATAAAATTTTTCCTTTTTTTGGCAAAACTTTTTTTATTGCCAAGGCAATATTCTCAGCTGCTTTTTGTATTCCAACATTTCTTAAATTTGAAGGACCAACTTTCACCAATTTTAAAATTTTCCCTTCCAAATTTGCCAAAGCCGCTTCGGTCTTTGTCCCTCCCCCATCCACTCCAATTACATAATTTATATCTTTTTGTCTCATTTTTTCATTTTAACATTTTTAAAAAATTATCACGAACTGAGAACTAAGCGCTAAAGTATTCGCATGGGCGCGTTCGCATTTCGCGAGGCAAAAAGCCGAGCGAGCGCTATTCGCATGCAAAAAAATAGGCGTTAAACCAATTTGGCTAACGCCATAAATATGAATTTTGTAAAGGTGCTCTCTGTGAGAAAAAAGGGGTAAGGGTAGCGCTACCGTTTGCCCTGACTTGTTTACATTTTAGCGAGTGCTAGTTCTATTTCTATTTGGGTTCCTTGCGTGAAAAATTTTTTTAAATCCAATGCTTCTTTTTTCGTCAACGGCGGCACTTTATTATTCGTTCCTTTATTCTTGTTCTCAGTCATTCCCCTTTTTCTCCTTCATCAATTCGGCGCATATGCGCTATAGTCTTTCATGTACGGGAAAGACAGTTTTATTATAGCAAAAAAGTTATCCACAAGCAAGCCCTTTATTAGACATTTTTGGAAACTACAGAACCGGGCAAAATTTTAGAATTGGAGCTAACTAAAACTCCGGGCATCAAAGAAGTATTAATTCCAGTTTTGACATTATCTCCTAAAATCGCACCTAATTTTTTTCTTTTACTATCAAAGATTTTTCCTTGAGTTTTCAACTTTATTGATTTTTCATCGAATCTTAAATTAGCAAAAATTGTTCCTGCTCCTAAATTACAATTTTCACCGATTATTGAATCGCCGACATAACTCAAATGTCCGATTTTTGAATTTTCGCCAATGATTGAATTTTTAATTTCCACTGCCTGACCAATTCGACAGTTGTCACCGATGGAAGTAAATTTTCTCAAATAGCAGTTCGGTCCAATTTGGCAGTTTTTGCCAATGAAAACCGGTCCCTCAATATAGGTCCCGCTTTTTAAAATTGTTCCTTTGTCAATAAAAATTTTTCCTTTCAAGGTAACTCCTTTTTCGACTTTTCCTCCGATGTTTTTTTTCATTCTTTTTAACAAAAATTCATTTAAATTGAATAAATCCCAGGGGTAGGAAATTGAAATCCAATCTTCGGCAATTTCAAAATCCAATTTGTTTTTCTTTATCAATTCTTTTAAAAAATCAACTAATTCATATTCACCTCTTTTAGATTTCTCAATTTTGAAATTAAAAATCGATTTGTCTAAAAGATAAAGGCCGGTGTTAACCAAACTAGAAACTTTCTTTTTTGGTTTCTCAACCAATTTTTTAACTTTATTTTTTTGAACCAAAACTTGACCAAAATTTTGAGGATTGGGAATTTTCTTCAATAAAATACAAAATTCCTTCTTGAGATATTTTTTGATATCGTTATCGCTATAATAATCATCGCCATTTAAAACTAAGAATTTATCTTTAAGAAAATTCTTGGTTTTTTTCAAGGCATCTCCGGTTCCCAATGGTTTTTCTTGCATTACATATTTAATTTGCGAAGCTATAAGCTTGTAAATCTGTAAAGTTCTTTCAATTTCTCTTTTTGGGCCCTGAACAATTATGATTTTTCTTATCCCGGCTTTCTTTAAATTCTCAATTGTATAAAAAATCAAGGGCCTACCCATTATTTTAAAAAGACCCTTGTGTTTCAAATTCAATGGCCAAAATCTTTTTGATTGACCAGCCGCTAAAATTACTGCCTGCCTAAGCCGCATGGTTTTATTTTTTGGTTATTTCTCCTTCGAAAGTTGGTTTATCAATTTGGTAAAAAATTCCGATTGGAATTTTCCCATCATTTTTATAATCCCATTCAGAAACTTTTTCTTTCGCCTCCTCTCTTGAGAGGGGTCCTTTTATTTCATAGATTCTCTCTTGGTAAAATTTCCGATTGTCAAAAAAGGTAATGCAAGGTTGTAAAATTTCAACAAAAGAAAAGCCCTTGTGCAAAATTGCTTTTTTGATTAGTTCTTTTAAGTGATCAATTTTTAAGGCATAACCCCGAGCAATGAATGTTGCTCCAGAAGCTGTCATCAATTCCAATGGATTTAATGGTTCTTCAATAGAACCCTTTGGAGTTGAACTTCCTTTAAATCCCTTTGGAGAAGTGGTAGTAAATTGAGAAACAGTTAAGGCAAAATTTCGATTGTCATGAACCAAAACGGTAATATCTGAATTTCTCTTTGCCGCGTGGATTAAATGAGAAATTCCCTCATCATAGGCATCACCATCTCCGACAAAGGCAATGACTTTCAAATTGGGGTTTGCCAATTTCATTCCCTGGGCAGTGGCAATGCATCTGCCATGTAAGCCATAAAAACTATTCAAATTTAAATAGTCGACAGTTTTTCCATGACAACCAATCCCACAAGTTAAAACAAAATTTTCTCTAGAAATGCCTTCTTCAATCAATTCTGAAACCGCTCTTTTTACTGCTGCTAAAATTGAAAAATTTGAACAACCAGGACACCAAGTAATTTTTGCCAGAGTATTTAAATTATTTTTTGGCATATGTTACGAAAATCGTTAATGGAAAATCGAAATTCGTAACGAGAATCGAAAGTCGAAAGTCGAAACTTGTCACTTCTCGTTATGGAAATCGCGCCAATTTTCGCGCAATTTATATAATTGCCTACTACTGTGATCATACAATTCAAGGGCTTTTTTACACTTCTCAATATTAACATTCTGGCTATAAACATCTATACAAACTGTTAAATGATTAACCATTTCATTACACTCTCCTATACAATCATTCAAGTACTTCTCCCAATTTTTCTTCTGATAGCGCTTAGCAAATCCTTTTTTTCTATTGATTTCGTTACGATTTTCTAATTTCGATTAACGATTTCCATTCCTCCTCAATTTCTTTTGCCAAAAATGGCCGACCAGTGTATTTTAGAATTTTTCCATCAACTTTTATTCCATTTTGATTCAAAACTTTTGCCATTTGACCTGTTGTATTTAATTCAACTGAAAATATTTTTTTAACTCCTTCCAATGCTTTTCTCATTTGTTTTTCCGGAAATGGTTCAACAATGATTGGCTGAATCAATTTTATTCCCAAATTCTCAGCCACTTCTTTTGCCGCTCCTTTTGAAATTCCCCAAGAGATAATGACTACCTTTGATTTTTCATTTCCATAAACTTTAATTGCTGGCAAATTCTCAACTTCTTCTGCCATCTTTCGATATTTTCTCAATCTCTTTTCTTGCATTTTCTCAACTTCTTCCGATTCAATTGTAATTCCAAATTCATCGTGCTCATAACTATTGGCTTTAATAATAACATCTTTTTGGCCGGGAAAAGCCAAAGGCGAAATTCCATCTTCAGTAATTTTGTATCTTTTATATTCCTCTTTCTTATCCCAAATTCGTGTAAATTCCTGTTTAAATTCGTGCCTATTCGCGAATTTCTCATTAACTGAAAAAGTATTTTCGGAAACATCTTTATCTAAAAGCAAAATCACTGGAGTTTGATATTTCCAGGCTAAATTTAATCCCAAAGCAGAATAATATAGGCATTGTTCGGCATCACCGGGGGCAATGACAAATCTTGGAAAATCTCCATGACCGGCTGATAAAACAAATAATAAATCTCCTTGCAAACCATAGGTTGGCATTCCAGTTGAAGGTCCTCCCCTTTGGCTTTCAATAATTAAAATTGGTGTCTCAGATTGGCCAGCCAAACTCAGGGCTTCAACCATTAGAGCAAAACCCCCACCAGAAGATCCCACTGCTGATCTTTTTCCAGCGAAAGCTGCTCCCAAAGCCATATTGATCACTGAAATTTCATTTTCCGGCTGAATAATTTTGACATTCAAATTTTCCCTTCCTGCCAAAAAATTCATGATTGAGGTGGCTGGTGTCATTGGATAGGCAAAATAAAATTTCAAACCGGCTTTTGCCATTCCCAAGGCGGTAGCTTCATTTCCCGTTAAAAGTAGAAAACTTGACAGGGGTTGAACCCCTGCAATTTTAAACAAATTTTTTGAAGTCTCATAAGCCTTCCTGGCAATTTTCAAATTCAAATCAATTCCTTTTTTAAATTCTTTTTTTAGAATCTCTTCTAAAATTTCAAAATCAATTCCAACAATTTTTGAAAAAGCCGAAATCAAAGCGGTATTGGCCATCACTGGAATTCCGCCCATTTCTTTTGTAATTTTTTCAGCCGGAACACCAACTCCCTCTTTTGATTCAATTCTGTCGCTATTAAAGATAATCAAGCCATTTTTGGCTAAATTCCCTTTGTGTAAATCAATCGTCTTTTTATCTAAAGCCAACAAAAAATCAATTTTTTCCTTTCTTGATTGAAATTCTTTCTCTGATGCCCGAATCTGAGAAAAATTGTGGCCACCCCGAATCAATGACTGATAATCTTCATAAATATAAATTCGATAGCCGAGCCGATTAAAAATTTTGGCAATAATTAATCCTGCAAACCTCGATCCCTGTCCGGCTTCTCCCCCAATTAAAATTGAAAAATCTTTTAACATATCCTACGAATTACGAATTTAATCGAATTACGAATAATTTTACTTCGATGTTCAAGGTTCTACCTTAAACAACCTCGTTAATTAAATCTTTAATATCACAACGTACATAAATTTTCCTTCAATTAGTTTTTCAATTTTTAATTTTGCGATTTTAGCCAATTCTTCTATTTCTTCTTTTGAAAATCGATGGGAAATAAAAATTTTTCTTTTTTTGCAAAAAACTGCGACGTCATTTGTTTTTCTATCGTATATAAATTGAGGAATCTGATAAAATTTTTTATAAATTCCTGACCATAAAACTTCATTATAGTAATATTCCAGAGCCAAGGCTATTTGTCCTCTTAAAGCAGTCTTTATTTTTAGAGCAGGCAAAATTTTAAGGGTAATTTTTATTCTTTCTGGTCTTTTATAAAGGCATAAAATCAATCTGTCTTTTGCTTTCATTAAATTTCTTACATTCCTTAAAACTTTTTCTCTATCTTTTTCTTTAAAATTTCCTAATGTGTTAATCAAACAGATATAGATTAAAGGCAATTTTTCGTTTTTGATAATCCTTTTGAATTTTTTTAGCCGAAGTAAATTATCTCTTACTAAAGTAATTTTTATTTTACATTTTTTAGCAACATCTTTACAAATTTTTAACATTGCTGGCGAATAATCTACTCCTATAATTTCCTTTACATTTTTTAATTTATCCAACCAACTCAGTTCTCTCCCCGTTCCAATTCCCAAAGAAACTACTTTAACTTCTTTTTGATTTTTTATATATTTTTCTACAAATTTCTCATCAACCACACCAGAAGCTCTTTTTGGAACTACTAAATGATAAAATTCAGCTGCTTTTGGTTGAAACCAAATAATACTTCCCGCCATATTATTTTACTTTTTTAACCTTTTCGATACTCTTTCTTTAAAAATTTTTACTGGTGGGACAGCGATCGGATCAAAAATCCAGTTATTTCCGAATTCTACCGGTATGAAACTCCAAACTTTTTCTATCCAACCCTCTTTTGTTAAGGCGTCCATGAATTCAGCAAAATCAGTTTGGGAAAGAGCACTAACTACTAACAAAATATCCCATTCTGTCCCTTGTAAACAATAGGCTTGCCTTATTATCCTTATCCCCATCTCTTTTTCTCTTTTTTGAAATCTTTCAAGGTAGTTCTCAATTCTCCAGCCAGTAGGAAATTCAATTGCCTCAGATATAATTGGCGGCACTAAATGGGATTTTACTAAAACTATATAATATCCATCCCAGATTTTCATCGGGTCAATCATCGAGACCTTATCTTCTAATAAAATTTTCTTTTTTCTTAAAACTTCGATTCTCTTTTTAACTTCTGGGGCAGGAATTTTGAGTTTTTGGGAGAAATCTTTTATTTCATCCTCAGTGAATTTTCTTTCTTTAGCTAAAATATTTAACAATTCAACATCTTTTTCATCCAATTCATTTTCAATTGCCTTTCTCCAAATTTTCGGCATAGATTTTTTAAAAAATTTAAATTATCTAACCGACCTTTAAATTACTCGACCGTTACACTTTTGGCTAAATTTTTTGGCTTATCGACGTCGCAACCGCGGAGTACTCCCATATAATAGGCGAAAAGTTGCAAGGGAATGACTGATAAAATCGGAGTTAGCATTTCTAAGGTTTTTGGAATATAGATTAGATCATCGACTAAATTTTTAATTTCTTCGTTACCTTCGGTGGCAATGGCAATGACCCTCCCTTTTCTGGCTTTGATTTCTTCGATATTAGAAATCATTTTATCATAAACTGAATCAGAAGGACAAACGGCAATGGTCGGGAAATTTTCATCAATCAAAGCCAGAGGTCCGTGCTTCATTTCCCCGGCCCCATAACCTTGGGCATTAACATAAGCAATTTCTTTCAATTTCAGAGCCCCTTCCAAAGCAATTGGGAAATTGTATTTTCTACCAATGAATAAAAAGTTATCAAATTCTTTATATTTTTTTGCCAATTTTTCAATTTGAGGAGAGTTTTTTAAAACCTCTTTGACTAAGTCTGGAATTCTGGAAATTTCTTTAGCAATTCTTTGACCTATTACCAATGACATTTCTCTTTGCCTACCCAAAAACAAAGTCCAGAGAGCCAAAATTTCAAGCTGAGAAGTAAATGCCTTGGTTGAAGCCACACCAATTTCCGGTCCGCAGTGATTATAAACTCCGGCCTCAGTTTCCCTAGCAATTGAAGAACCAACAACATTAACGATACCCAAAGTCATTACTCCTTTTTCTTTTGCCTCTTTGACGGCGGCTAAAGTATCGGCTGTTTCCCCCGACTGGGAAATGGCCAAAACAGCTGTCTTTTTATCCAAAATTGGTTTTTTATATCTGAATTCCGAGGCAATTTCCACCTCAACTGGAATTTTGGCGTATTCTTCCAGCATATATTCCCCAACCAAACCAGCATGATAAGCCGTTCCACAAGCAACAATAATCAACCTCTCAATTTTCCTTAATTTTTCTTTTACGTTTTCCAATCCCCCCAACTTTGCCATCCCCTCCTCCAAAATTATTCTCCCCCTTTGGGAATTTCTCAAACTCTCTGGCTGTTCCATAATCTCTTTTAACATAAAATGGGAATAACCTCCCTTTTCTGCTTCTTCTGGCGTCCATTCAATCATTTCGATTGGTTTTTCTTTTAAAATGAAAAAGTTATCGGGCTTTAAAACCGCAATCTCATTATCGTCCAAATTAATAATTTGCCTTGTTCTGGTGATTAAGGCAGCTGGGTCGGAAGCCACCAAAAATTCCTCATTATTTATTCCTAAAATTAAGGGCGAAGCCAATTTAGCAGCCACAATTTTTTGAGGGTCCTTTTTCGAAATTACGGCAATTCCATATGTTCCCCTCACTTCCTTCAATGCCTTCCTCACCGCCTCTTCCAAATTCCCATCAAAATATTTTTCAATCAAATGAACTATCGTCTCAGTATCGGTTTCGGAAGTAAATTTATGGCCCTCTTTTATCAATCGGTTTTTGATTTCTTGATAATTTTCAATAATCCCGTTATGAATGAGGAAAAAATTTTTCTGACAATCAAAATGGGGATGAGCATTAGCTTTTGTCACTGCTCCGGTCGTAGCCCATCTAGTATGTGCCTGACCGATATTTCCTTCAACTTTTAAATTTGATAATTCATTTTCGGCTTCGGAAATTTTTCCCACTCTTTTATATAAAAATTCTGATTTGTCACTTAAAACGCAAAATCCGTAGCTGTCGTAGCCACGATATTCTAATCTTTTCAATCCCGACAATAATATTGGAAAGGCCGGTTTTTGACCAATGTAGCCAACAATTCCGCACATGATTTTTTATTTTAACACTTTTATTTAAAAAGTAAAATTGCCTAGCTTTTCGCATTCGCAGTATGCGAAAAGCCTGCCTTCGTCCTTCGGACTTCGGCAATGCGAATAGGCACATGCGAATGCGCTTTTCGCATACAAAAAAAGGGCGTTAAATTTTTAACGCCTTTTTGAAACTAATTTATGTTGTGTCGGTATAGTCTGGACTCTCATCCCCCATTCCAAATAATCTAATTCTTTTTTCTTAGGTCGATATTTTGGGCAATTTTTGCAAATGCCGTACCCATTAGTTTTTCTGTGGCAATCGAGATTATTCTTTTTGTGTTCGTTGCCGCAAATGATAATACATCTTTCAGCCGCTTCTTCCAAAGAGAGTTTTTCTTTTCGCATTATCTCCACCACCGTTGGAATCATCATCTTTTTAACTTCTAATTCCCACCTCCATTCAATTTCTCTCCTTTTTTTCATTATTTATCACCTTTTTAAGGATTCTATTTCTATTTTAACTCTTTGAAACACTTTTTGCAAAAGTGAACCTCCAATTTAAATCCTCCTTTATTTAACCAAACGTGCTAGGCTTTCCGTATCGGTCTTTGGCACTTTGTACATCTAAAACCCCTATATTCTGGCTTCCATTTTATTTTCCACTTTTTAACAATTTTTAATATTTCTTCTTGGTTCATACAACTACATTAATCAATTTTCCGGGAACGAAAATTAGCTTTTTTATTTCTTTCCCCTCTATCCATTTTTTGATTTTTTCGCGAGAAATTGCTAATTCTTTGGCTTTTTCTTCTGTAATATCGGCTTCGACTTCGATTTTATCACGAACTTTTCCATTGACTTGAATTACCAAAGTTATCATTTCCTCTTTGGTCAATTTTGGATTCCATTTTGGCCAAGGATATTGAAGTATGGAAGTTTGAAGGCTGAAGGTTGAAGTTTTAACAAAATATTGCTGCCAGAGTTCTTCGCAAAAATGGGGAGCAAAAGGGGCTAAAAGTGAAATTAAGGTTTTCAAATGCCAGATTCCATAGTTTTTTGCTTGAATTTCATTTACCAAAATCATCAGGGCCGAAATTGCCGTGTTAAATCTGAAATTTTCCATGTCTTCGGTCACTTTTTTAATGGTTTTGTGGACCAACTTTTCAATCTCTCTATCTTCTTCAGCAGGAATTAGTGTTTTTTCCTTTCCAAAAAGATTCCAAACTTTATCTAAAAATCTTTTCATTCCAACTAATCCTTCTGTGTTCCAATTGATCGGTTCTTCGAAAGGACCCATAAACATTTCATATAATCTAAAAGCATCGGCCCCATATTTTTCAATTAAGGAATCGGGATTGATTACATTTCCTCTTGATTTTGACATTTTTTGGCCATCGGGAGCCAAAATTAAACCCTGATTTCTCAATTTCAAAAATGGTTCTTCAAATTTTATCCAGCCGGCATTGTATAAAACTTTTGTCCAAAATCTGGCATAGAGTAAATGCAAAACGGCATGCTCAGCTCCCCCAACATAAAGATCAACCGGCAGCCAATATTTAATTTTTTCTTTGTCCCAGAAATATTTTTTATCTTTTTTCAGCAAATAGGCAATGAAGTACCAGCAAGAACCAGCCCATTGGGGCATAGTATTGGTTTCTCTTTTTGCCGGACCTCCGCATTTTGGGCATTTGGTATTGACCCATTCAGAAATTGCTGCCAAAGGGGACTCTCCTGTCCCGGTCGGCTTATATCTTTCAATTTTCGGCAATTTAAGAGGCAGTTTTTCCTCTGGAATAGCAATCCAACCCGGGTTTAATAATTCTCCTTGATTAAATTCATTTTTGATTTTTGATTTTTGATTTTTGATTTTTGTCGCGCAGTTTTCGCAGAAAACAAGCGGGATGGGTTCTCCCCAATATCTTTGTCTGGAAAAAATCCAATCCCTTAGCTTATAATAGATTGCTTTTTTAGCCAGATTTTTCTTTGCCAAAAATTGACCAATTACTTCCCTGGCCTCTTCTGATTTCATTCCAGTAAATCTTCCGGAATTAATCAAAAATCCCTCCCCTTCATATGCCCTTTGATATCTTCCATTTGAGATTATCAAAGGGACCTCTTTTGGCAATTCCTTTTTCTCTTGGTAGGGTTTTATTACTTCAACCATTGGCAAATTAAATTTTCTGGCAAAATCAAAATCTCTTTGGTCATGGCAGGGAACAGCCATTACTGCCCCGGTTCCATAATGGGGCAAAACATAATCGGCAACAAAAATCGGAATTTCTCGGCCATTTACTGGATTGATTGCTTTAATTCTTTTCAATTCAATTCCAGTTTTCTCTTTTACTTCGCTAACTCTTTCCCTTTCCAATTTTTTCTTCGATTCTTCAATATATTCTTGAACCTGCTCGAAATTTGAAATTTTGTCTTTGAGTTTTTCTAAAATTTCATGCTCTGGCGCCACCACTAAATAAGTACAACCGAAAAGAGTATCCACCCGTGTTGTAAACACCGGAATTCTGAATTCTGAATTCTGAATTCTGAATTCGATTTCCCAGCCTTCTGATCTTCCGATCCAATTTCTCTGCATTTCTTTTATTTTTTCTGGCCAATCAATCAAATCCAAATCTTTCAACAATTTATCAGCATAGACAGTAATTTTCAAAACCCATTGGCGCAAATCCTTTTTCGTAACTTCCGTACCGCATCTCTCGCATTTCCCATCAATCACTTCCTCATTGGCCAATCCAGTTTTACAAGAGGGGCACCAATTTATTGGCAAAACTGCTTCATAAGCCAAGCCTATTTTATAAAGCAAAAGAAAAATTTTTTGAGTAATCTTATAATATTCAGGGTCGGTAGTGTTTATTTCCCTTGACCAATCATAACCTAAACCTATCATTTTCAGTTGTTCTTTTATTCTTTTGATATTTTTTTTAGTAATAATTTCAGGATGAATTCCAGTTTTGATGGCATAATTTTCAGTTGGCAGACCAAAGGCATCCCAGCCCATGGGATGCAAAACATTAAATCCCCTTCTCCTCATTAAATGGGCGAAAATGTCAGTAGCAACATATCCTCTTGGGTGACCAACATGAATTCCTTCAGCCGATGGATAAGGAAACATATCCAAAATGTAAAACTTTGGCTTTTTTGAAAAATCAATAGCTTTAAAAATCCCTTTTTCTTCCCATATTTCCTGCCACTTCTTCTCTATTTGTTTAGGATTATATACCATATTCTTTATTCTAACACGCAAAGTTAAATTTTTTCAATTCTTATTTTAAAAATAAAAAATGCCCCAAATGGGGCTTTCTGAGAATTTTAAAGAGCGATTTCTTCTGGTTTTTTAATCTTCGAACGTCTTTTATAAACCAAATCTGGCGAAGATCTGATCGAGGTTTTTAAGGTAGCGTTGAGGATTCAAACAAGCTTCAATTTCTCTTGATGATAGTAAACCGGTAATCCGTGAATCGGCAAGTAATACTTCTTTGAATTCTAATTTTTGCTTCCGTGATTTCAGAGTTAGTTCCTGTAAAAGAGCGTGAACGTCCTCTCGGCCTATTCCCTTTTCAGCTAAGGCAAGCATTACATCTTCAGAGAAAATAATTCCTCTAGTCAGATTTAGGTTCTTTAGCATCTGATCGGGAAAAACTTCTAGATTTTTCAGAATATTGATGAAACGCCAGAGCGAATAGTAAACGTAGGTTGAAGTATCGGCGAAAGTAAATCTTTCATTAGCTGAGTTATCTAAGCTTCTCTCATGCCAACAAGTAGCCTGATTCTCAAGCGCGGTAATCAAATTTCCTTTAGGCGTTCTCATTAAGGAGCAGGTATTTTCAGATGCAACCGGATTTGGCAGGGCTTTTTTGTGAGGCATTGCCGATGAACCTGTTTGTTTTTCTAGGGATGGCTCTTGAACTTCTCCAATTTCTGTCCGACTTAGATTCCTAATTTCAGTGGCAAACTTCTCAAGAGAAGCACTGATTAAAGTCAAAATAGCGAGGTAGAAGGAGTGGTGTGCACGATTCACTATTTGTGTGGAAACTTTTGCCGCGTAGATGCCGAGCTTTTCGCAAACTATCCTTTCTATTCTGGGATCTGTATTTGCATATGTTCCCACTGCTCCAGAAATTTTGCCTACTAAAAAGTGAGGTCTGTTTTCTTCCAGTATTTTAATGTATTCTTGAATTTCTGAAAGCCAGTTAAGTAATTTGAACCCGAAGGTGATTGGCGCAGCATGAACCCCGTGCGTACGGCCGATCTGTAAAGTATATTTGTATTTCAAAACCATTTCTTTCAGAATTTGTTCAAGTTCGACAAGTTTTTGTGATATCAAATCAGTTGAATCCCTTATCATGGTCGCCAAAGCTGTATCTTCACAGTCATAAGAAGTAAGACCGGCGTGGAAATATGGCCTAACCTCTGGCGGCAGGCTTTCGGAAACTACTTGAATAAAGGCTACAAAGTCGTGTCCAGTTTCTTTTTCTCTTTTTTTTATTTCAGCAACTGTGAATTTCGCGTTTTTTCTGACTTTTAAAGCTATACCTTTGGGAATTAAGCCAAGTTCTTCTTTTGCTTCCAGAACTAATATCTCGACGTTAAGCCATCTTTGAAATTTGCTTCTTTTTGACCAGATCTTTTTTATTTCTAATTTAGTATATCTATCTATTGGCATTTCTTTAAACCCTCCTTTTATTTTTGAAATGTGCAATTTCTCTGCTTTTAAACTACCAGATTTTTGAAATTCTATCAAGAAAAAACAATGTTTAAAATAGCAAATGACAAAATAGCGCGATCGCAGTATTTTGTCACAATTGAATTCAAAATTGATAAGAAGGGATAAAAGAAAATAAAAATTGTTACACATTAAGTTATCGTATAATAAAAGAATGATTGAAAAAACGGCTTTAGTTTATAATCCAGAAATTAAAAATTATAGTTTTGGGAAGGGACATCCTTTTACTGGTGAAAGGTTTGAGATTTTTATGAAATTTTTGAAGGAAAAATTGCCTGCTTTTAATGATTATTTTGTCGGGGTCAAACCCCGTTCGGCTAATGAGGGAGATTTAAGATTATTTCATAGCAAAGAATATATTGAAGCAATGAAAAAAGCCTCTGAGGGAGAAATTTTGCCAAATATTTTTCAATATACAACTATCGACAATTTAGATCCCTCAACAGGATACCTACCAAGGGGAATTGAAGAGGCAACGAGAGTTTTGGTTGGAACAACATTAACGGCAGCCAAGTTGGTTTTTGAGGGATCTTTTAAAAAAGCAATTTCAATTGGCGGAGGGCTTCATCACGCCAAAAAATCTTTTGGTGAAGGATTTTGTGTTTATAATGATGTTGTTATTTGCGCTAAAAAACTTTTAAACTGGGGCTTAAAAAGAATTTTGATTTTAGATACTGATGCCCATGCCGGAAACGGAACGAAAGAGGCATTCTATGAAGATGGTGGGACGCTAAGCGTCCCTAATTACCACGCTGAGCGTGGAAGAGTTTTGTTTATTGATTTGCATCAAGATCCAAAAACCTTGTATCCTGGAACTGGTTTTTTGAATGAAATAGGTTCTGGAAAAGGAGAAGGTTTCACCATAAATATCCCTTTACCTCCTGGCGCCTCAGATTTTGCCTATCAATATTGTTTTGAAAAAATAATTTTTCCTCTGGCAAAAGAATTTAAGCCAGAAATCATAATCAGAAACGGTGGTTCCGATCCCCATTTCAAGGATTCTTTAACCCAACTTGGTTTAACTTTAGAAGGATTTAAAATGATTGGGAAAAATATTAGAAAATTGGCAGAATTTTGTGATGGAAAAGAAATCGATTTGATTGCCTCAGGTTACAATTTAAAAATTTTGCCCTTTGCCTGGACAAATTTAATCTCCGGCCTTTTGAATTTACCAATCGATGAAAAAATATTTAAAGAAAAAATAAGTCCTCAAAAAAATTCAGGCCTCAAAGAAACAAAGGAAATAATAAAAGAATTAACGCGAATCCTCCAAAAATATTGGAAATGCTTTAAATAAAAAAGGGCCTTAGCTTTAAAAACCAAGGCCTTGTTTGCCTCAAAAAAAGGGGTTAGAGTTTTTGTCCTTCATCTTTCTGTTCTTTCAGTTTCCAATGGGTGAGAGTAGGACTAATGGATAGTCTTTCAACAATACCTTTCTTTTGGAGCTTCCACAGGTATTCGCTTATAGTTTTCCTTTCTGCATCGAGTTTTTTTGCAATCTCAGCCGTGGACATCGGCTCTTTTAGGATTTTTAAGAAATCCAGGAGTCTCTCTTTAAGTGTTAATCCCCTGACTTCGTATTTATCTGCTATCTCGCGGTTCAATTTCCATTCGTAGGTTTGAGGAACTCGACTAACGATACCTTTCTTTGAAAGATCATCTAGAATCCATTCAACACTTCTAAGTGGAAGCTCACTTGACTCACTTATTTGCCTCCTTGTTAAAGATGTGCTTTCCTTCAATGCATCAATGACTTTCTTCATAAGCGGTGAGATGTAGCCAAGCTTTTCAATAGATTTTTCTACTCGGATTTCGGGTATTGGTTTTACTTCCTCTGGGCGAGAATGACCTTCAGAAGTTATTCCTTCGAGTGTCTCAAAGAAAGTTTTTCGACAGAACTGGGAGATTTCAGAGAAACCAAAGAAAAAGTTTAAGAAATCATCAGTTGATAAGTGCTTCACGAAGTTGAAAGTTGGTTCTTTTGCCAACTTCTCTTTTGCCTTCTCTATCATTTGTAATACTGCAGTTGAAACTTCTAATGTAACCTTCGTTTCTTTTTCCATTGTCTTACCTCCAATCCGAGTTCCCGTAACTCAAGTTTGTTCTTTAGCTGCTTACATTCTCCCTCCAAACGCTCGTTCTCCTTTTTAAGCCTGCTGACTTCATTAAGTAGAAGCTCAAAACAACTTCGGCAATAAATGGGTTCGCCTTCCTCAATCTCGTATCCACATTTCTTGCACTCTGACATCATTTCAGCCTCCAGAACTCATTGTTCTGAGACGCCTTAACCAGTTCAAGGATCTCTGTTTTAATTGATTTTGGTAGAGTCCCGTCGGTTAAATACTTATCAAGATCTTTTGGGAAGTTCTTTCTATCTAAGACTTCGATTGAGCCAAAGGCTTTACTTAAGTCTGTTATAAGGTCGTCCCTGAATTTGGCAATGTTTAGCACGTGCAAGGTTGCAAATGTTTTGGTAAGACTCTCTATTCTCTGTTTTCTTCCCATAACTCCACTGATTAGCAAGGTTTTAATCTGCTTTGCTATTCTTAGTATTCTTCTATCAATATCTCTTCGATAAGATTCAACTATTTCTTTCGATTGATCTTCGCTCATTTCTAGTATGCGAATTTTTCTTGCCGGTAGTAAAAATTTAACGGACTCAAGAAGTTCCCTAGGATCTGCTCCGGCAGCGTTTGCAATTTCTTTAAATCTTGCTAAGAAAAATGGATCTCCGAGTTTTGCTAGGAATTTTGCTCTAACTTCTTCAATCTTCTCTATATATTTCTTTATTTCGAATCTATAGAGTTCGTCGCTTGTCCACCAACCTAATGAACCCATTTGAATCGCAAAATCTTTAGGAGATGGCATCTCCGTACTTCGTGTTTCTCTTGAAAATAAATGTCTCAGTCTTTTGTCTTCGGTGTGTTCATCAACCCAGGTTGAAAGTAAAGTTCGTACTCGTTTAAGCCCGGCTATCCTTGGACTGAAAAAGTAGCCTTTGCTCAAGTCTTCGATAAGTTTTTCTTCCAGGTTCAACCCTCGACCCTCCGAGTGGTAGATGAGATCTTTTCTTCTTCTTTTTTGCGGAGCACTTCCAATAACTCCTTTGGCGGTTCAATCTTAACTGCGGGCTTTGTTTCTTCAGTGACTTTAAGTTTTTCAGGCATTAGTTTTTCGAGATGTGGGACTGCCTTTGTGACTAGATAGTATGCCATGTCTGTAGTGGATTTGGCAAACTTGAGTTTCTCGGTGAGTCTTTTCATTGCTTCTTCCTTTGTCGTACTTAACTTAAGAATTCTTGCAACTCCAACAACTCTTTCTTTGTTTAAAAAACAATGTTTATTAGGTCGTCTTATATCCCCCTTCGGCGTCAAGAGATATGTCTTTGTCAAAGATATCCAATCTTTTGGAATTTCTTTTACTGGAACTTTTGGTTTCCTAAGTTTCTTCTCCCTGATTAGAGGGCTTGGAAGTTCAGGTGGTTTCACTTTAACTCTTTCGATTATTTCAGCTACTTTCTTTAAAGGTTCTTCCGGCACTCTCTCAAGGTTTATTGTCCCATCGCTATAGAGGATAATGAATATTCGCTTGGCGTCTCCCATCTTTAAAAGTTTTGTTATATCAGGTGGAATTCTAAACTCACCAGTCGCCTCTATTTTTTCAGAGAGCATCTTCAAAACTACCCCCTTTTCTTTTGAAATCGATTTCTTTTCTTCACTTTCCAAATTTTATTCCTCCTTTTCTTGTTTTTTTATTTCTTGTAGAGCGGCTTTCCCAAGAAGTTTTTGGGAAAACTTCCTTTCCTTTAACCGTCTACTTTCATTGCTTCTTATCCAATCTAAGAGATTGTCAAAGAGCCAATATAATAATAGCATAAACAAATGATATGTCAAGCTTTCTGGCGGGCGCACTGCTTAATATTCTAAATTTAAATAAAAAAATTAAAGAAAATCCTCCAAAAATATTGGAAATGCCTAAAATAAAAAATGCCAGCGAAGCTGGCTTTAATTTTGGTATTTAAAGAGCAATTTTTTGATTTTTATCTATGTTTTTTTCTTTTGGTTTCTTGCGCTTCCTTTTTTTCTATTTCTTCTAACACTTGATACAAATCTTCTAGCCCAAGCCCTTTTAAAGATAGAGGTGGCACATCCCCTGGTCTAAAAAGACACATTTCATCTATAGTTTTCTTTAACGAACGTCTCAGAATTCTAACAAGTTCTGGATACGTTATAAATCTATGTTCTACCGAACTCTTTAACCGCTCTATTATTTCTTTTGCTGTAATATCGGCTTGTTTCTTTACCTCTTCTACGGTCATTACTTTCTTTTCCATTTTATCCCTCCAAATATTTTATCTAATTTCAATTTATCTTTTACTGAAATTTTGTCAAATTTTTGGCTCTTTTTATTGCTTCTTTTTCGATTTTTTCTTCAAAATATATTTTGTAAAAAGTTATTTCAGTTGTGAAAATTCTTCAGAAGTAATTCCAAAATCTTTTAAGATTGATTTTAATGTTTTTCTTTTTAAAGGTTTGGAACCATGATTAGGAATAGTTGTTTGGCGACCGTCAGCATCCCTTCTCCAAATTTCGTGACTTCCTTTTGCCTGACGACAAAAATAAAAGCCAAGTTTCTTGGCTACTTTTATAACTTGGCGGTAATTAGCGACTGGGAATTTTCTGCTCATATCTTACTCTCTAACTAAAATTGGTAAATTCACATTAATGTTTTTTCTATCTTTTACAACTATACTCGGAATAAATTCTTTATGTTTTTTTCTAACTTCGATATGAGCCTTAATTACATCCTCAATATTTTCGATCACCTCGGCATAAGTTTCGCCTTCGGCATGACAGCCTTGTAAAACTGGACAATCAGCAAAATAACCTCCTTCTTCGCAGGCCTCGATAGTTACTGGATATAAAAGAATTTTCAGAACCTTTTTATTTGCCATATATTTTATTTTATTCCTTCTTCACGACCTTGTCAAATTTTTTGCTCTTTTTGTTACCTCTCTTTTGATTTTTTCTTCTCCTTCGATTTTTCTATCTCGCATTAAGATTTTTCCGTTGCAAATTAAATCGGAAACGCAATTTCCCGAGGCAGAATAAACAATATCTGAAATTAACCCCGCACCGGAAACTTCGTTTCGGTACGGGGCAAGATTGTGACCGGGGGTTAAAGAAACTTCGTTCAAGTCAATTAAAACCAAATCTGCTAATTTTCCAACTTTTATCTCTCCAGCATTAATTTTCAAAGCCTTAGCCCCATTTTTTGTTGCCATTTCGAAAATTTCTTTTGCTGGAGCTATTGTTGGATCCATTTCTCTCACTTTTTGCAAAAGTGAGGCAAATTTCATTTCCGAAAACATATCTAAACTATTATTTGAAGCTGGTCCATCAGTACCTAAAGTAATATTTACCCCGACTTCCTTTAATTTTTTATAAGGAAAAAATCCTGAGGCCAATTTCATATTTGAGCAGGGATTATAAACTACATTTGATTTGTGTTTTGCCAAAATTTCAATTTCTTTTTCATTTAACCAAATAGAATGGGCTAAAATACAATTCCTGCCCCGTAGTGAACTTGTTCTACTACGGGGTTCATTCAAAAATCCAATTTTCTCTAAATATTCAACTGGTCTCAAATTAGTCAACTTTAAACATCCTTTAACCTCCTCTTCGGTTTCAGAAACGTGGATATGCAAAAGTAAGCCATTCTTTTTTGCAAAATCTTTTGCCCAAATCAAATTTTCTTTTGAAACTCCATAGATTGAGTGAGGAGCAACCGCTAATCTAATTAAATCTGATTTTTCTGGTTTAAAATTTTGATATATTTTTTCAAAATTTCCTAAACTCCCTCTTTTATCAAAGTCAATTATCAAAGGTCCTACTATTGCTCGCAAACCCATTTCCTTTGCTGCTTCAATAACTGCTTCTCCATACCAATACATTTCATTAAAAGCAGTCGTTCCACTTTTTATCATTTCAAGGCAGGCCAATTTTGTTCCCCAATAAACATCGTCTTCAGTGATTTTTTGTTCTAGGGGCCAAATTTTTTTTGTTAGCCACTCTTTCAAAGGAAAATCATCGGCATATCCCCTAAACAATGTCATTGCCGAATGAGTATGACAATTGACAAATCCTGGCAACACCGCCTTTTCTCCCCTTCCATCAATTTTTTCATCCGCTTTCAAATTCAAATTTTCCTCAATCTTTTCAATTTTATTCCCCTCAATAAAAATATCTCTCTTTTTCCCCTCCAAAATAACATTTTTAATCAAAATGCTCATTTTAGTTTTTTTCTATTTCTTTTAATATTCTTTCGAGCCTATCTTTCACTGACATTGCTGGAATTTTAATTACTTCATATCCTAATTTTTTATAACTTTCTTTCAAAAGTTTGTTCAATCTCTCGATAGTTTTTTTATCTTCAGTTCTGGCATAATCTTGTTCAAGGGGAAGTTGTTCTAAAAAGAATATTTTTCTGTATCTTTTCCTCTTGCAAAGTTTAAGAACTTCTTTTGGATCTAAGCCACAAATCTGATAATAAGCAATGCTATCTGGAATTGCTCGGTCAAAAAAGACAATTTCATCTTTTGGAGCCGATTTCTCAATTTCTACTTTGATTTTGAAAACTTTTTCTTGGAACTCTGCTTCATTGCCTCTTATTTCCTCTAATGATTTACCCTTAGCCATCTCTCGATCAATGAAAACTCGAGCTGCTTCAGGATAGATAAGGTATCCCAGTTTTGCTAATTCTTTAAGAATTGTTGTTTTTCCTGAAGAGGGTCCGCCAGTAATTACATACCAATTGGGAATTTTAGATCTTAAATAACTCTTTGGCATTTTTTGTTGTGGTTCCAGCAACTTTCTCAAAACTTAGATTTTTTATTTTGGCAATTTTCTCGGCTATATATTTTACATTAAGGGGTTCATTTCTTATAGCCACGGATTTATGCGGATCCAAATGCGGATTAATGCGGATCGGCGGTGTAAGGTAAGGACAATCGGTCTCAATTAAGATTTTTTCAATTGGAGTTTCTTTAATAACTTCTTCGAAATTTATTCCTTCGATTTTCTTGAAAATTATTCCATTAAATCCAATATAAAATCCCATTTTTAAATATTCTTTGAGTTGGTCAAGAGTTCCAACAAAACCATGAATTACTGCCTGCAGGTAATTTCTACGATCGTACCAAAAACCTGCCCGAAGGAATCTGATGAGGTCATTGTGGGCCATTCGGCAGTGGAAAATCACTGGCAAACCCCCACTACCAAATTTTTGGTGTGGGGGTAAATTTAATTCTTTCGCTAATTCCAGTTGTTTTAAAAGTAAATCTTTCTGTTTTTCTTTAAAAAGTTCTAATTTTCTTTTTGTTTTTGGCTTCCAATAATAATCAAGACCAATTTCGCCAATTGCCACCACCTTTTGGCTTTTTGCCAGTTCTCTGTATTTCTCAAAATCAAACTCTTTTTCAAAATAACTTCCTTCTTGTTCGTCGGTTTTAATTTTTACTAAGCCGGTATCCAAATTTATTGGATGAAGACCAATTGAAGCATAAACGCCCTCGGGATAATTCTGTGCAATCTCGACCGCCTTTTTTGAAGTTTCAAAATTTGTCCCAATATTTATCATCCAAACATCATTCTTTAAAGTTCGGCGAATTACTTCATCAGCATCTGATTTATACGCATTGAAATTTAGATGGGCATGAGTATCTATTAACATAAAAGCATTAAAACTTGCCCCGTAGGGAAAACGA
>Ga0315280_10003061_pt1 | contig 26097 bp, 24 predicted proteins | sample YL17G06_40_MG_FD_203697 | JGI IMG/M metagenome (GOLD analysis project Ga0315280, IMG submission 203697) | Sediment microbial communities from Yellowstone Lake, YNP, Wyoming, USA - YL17G06_40 | ecosystem: Environmental > Aquatic > Freshwater > Lake > Sediment | place: USA: Wyoming | collected...
CTCAGGGCAATCCTGAGTGAAATCGAAGGATTGAAGGCTGGCTTTCGGGTCAGCCAGAGTCGCCAATGAAACACCACTCTTTCAAAATCTTTGTTCTAACTCTGCTCCTCACTCTCGTTCGGAGCCTCCCTACGAAATTACGAAAAAAGATACGAAATTACGAAAACATTTAACATATCTTTCGTATTTTCGTAAAAATTTCGTACTTTCGTAGAAGAAAGCGACGAGCGGAAGCGAGGAGCGGGGAACAGTGTCTGGTTGACAGTTTAAGTGGGGCACTTGCCTCAAAATTATGGGGCCTCTAAGGAGCAATCCTTAGAGTATACGAATTATTCGTAACCGAAAGCCCAAATTCGTAAATTCGTGCATGGCTTTCGGAAAACTCGACTAATATGCTGGAACATCTGGAGTACTTAAGGAGTAATCCAACAAGTGAACCAGACAATCAGCAGGGAAATCACTTTTTAAGTGATACCCTCAACGACTGTACGTCGAGTCCGAGCACATAAAGCGTTATGTGCTCGGTAGTGATACAGTCTGAACTTTAGGGCGACCTAAAGATTCGGTAAGGTTAGTTTTTAGTGCCCACTAACTAACCCGAAACTTAAAGCTCAAAAAAGTTATGAGGAGTAAAGAAATTGAGGAATACAAAAGTAAACTTTTTCTTAGCAAGAGGCAAAAGGAAATCTTGATTGGATTGATTTTAGGAGATGGGCATCTGGAAAGATTGTACACGCCAACTCTGGGAAGATTAAAAGTAGAGCAAAGCTATAAACATAAAGATTATGTTGACTGGATTTACGAGGAATTTCGGAATTGGGTAAGGAGTAAGCCAAAAATAAAAAAGAAAGAAGTTTGGGATAGAACATATCTGAATTATGGATTCCTTACTTATGGACATAGATTGTTAAGAGAATTCCAAGAAAAGCTTTACAGGAAAGGAAAGAAAATTGTGCCAAATGACTTAGAGAAAAATATTACACCTTTAGGATTAGCAATATGGTTTATGGACGATGGATCAATTAAATCTAGAAAGCATAAAGGATTATTCTTGAACACCCAAGATTTTAAGAAGAACGATGTTAGAAGATTACAGAAAATCCTGAAAAATAAATTTGGTATACCTAGTTCAACTAGGAAAAATGGAAAAGGTGAGCAAATATATTTAGGAGGCAAATCGGGAGAAAAATTTATTGGGATTATAAAACCTTATATAATTCCTTCGATGGAATATAAAATCCCTAGAGTTTTAAGATTAACAAAATTGCCTAAAAGGTAATGGAGGCGTTTAAAGGTCGGCTAGGCAGGGATGGAAATCCTGTCCGGTCCTGCAAAGGGATAAGCCGGCTTTACAGCGAGACGGCTATGTCGAGCTGTTGGGAAACCAGAACTTAGTGAACCGATGCGTTTTAATAGAAAACGCAAAGATCATCAGCTAAAAGCTACCCCGGGGATAACAGGCTTGTAGAGCCCGCGAGTCCACATCAACGGCTCTGTTCGGCACCTCGATGTCGGCCCATCACATCCTGGGGGTGAAGTCGCTCCCAAGGGTTGGACTGTTCGTCCATTAAAGTGATACGCGAGCTGGGTTCAGAACGTCGTGAGACAGTTCGGACCTTATCTACCGCAGGCGCAAGAGCCTTGAGGGGGGTCGTCCTTAGTACGAGAGGATCGGGACGAACTGACCTCTGGTGTACCAGCTGTTCCGCCAGGAGCATTGCTGGGTAGCTATGTCGGGTACTGATAAGCGCTGAAAGCATCTAAGCACGAAGCAGTCCCCAAGATTAGGGCTCCTTGAGGCCGGTCAGAGATTATGACCTCGATAGGGTGCAGGTGTAAAGGCGGTAACGCCTGAGCCAAGCACTACTAATGGCCAAAATACCTTGGCTAGCAATTAATGATCATAATTAGTAGATGAGTTAATGAGTAATGAGTTGATGAGAATTATTTTCCTTACTCATTTACTCAAGCTCGCGGAGCGAGCGTACTCATAAACTCATTACTAATAAGGGGCGTTTTGGTGGCGGCTATACTGGGTTTGTCCCACCCGATTCCATTTCGAACTCGGAAGTGAAATAACCCAAGGCCGATGATAGTAGGATTTTTCCTGCGAAAGTAGGTAGCTGCCACCCAAGCGCCTTTTTATTTTCCTCAATTTTTAGTACAATGATTCAAGTGATATGAAATCCCTCTATCGGAATTTAATTTTTATATTTTCTCTTATTTTGATTATTTTTCTCTTAAATTTTTATCAAAAAGAGGTTAAAAATTTCTTTTATAAAATTTCCGAGCCAATTCAAAAAATTTTTTGGCGGGCCGGGATTAAATTATCAAATTTTTTTGAGACAATTTCTGAAATTAAGAGATTGAAAATCGAAAACGAAAATTTAAAACTCAGGAATCAAGAATTATTGGCCCAAATCGCAAACCTGACTGAATTAAAAAAAGAAAATGAAATTTTGAGAGAGGCGTTGAATCTTGGTTTGGAAAAAGAATTTAAGATTTCCTTAGCCCAAATTACTAGCAAAGATATTTCTCAAGATTTTATCTTGGTTAACAAAGGATCAGAAGATGGAATTCTAGAAAATATGCCGGTTATCACTTCCCAAAAAATCTTGGTGGGGAAAATTTGCAAAGTTTATAAAAATTATTCCCGGGTAATGCTCATTTCAGACAAAGAGAATTCTTTTGGAGGGAAAATTGTTGGAAAAGAAATTTTAGGTGAAGTTTCGGGAAGAGGAAAATTAAAGATTATTTTCGATCTTATTCCCTCAGAAAAAGAAATTTCCGAGGGGGATTTAGTTGAAACCACGGTCTTGGGCGGGGCTTTTCCCAAAGGACTCTTAGTTGGTAAAATCGGAAAAATTCAAAAAAGTGATGTTCAGTCATTTTATCAAGCGGAGATTTCTCCCTTTTTTGACCCGGATAAATTGGAAACCATCTTTATTATTTTAAATTTCTAAATGATCAAAAAAATCTTAATTTTAACCTTATTCCTTTATTTTCTAATCTTATTTCAAATAAGCTTTTTAGTTCATTTTTATATTCTTAATATAATTCCTAGTTTAATTTTAATTTTTACAATTTTTTTTAGTCTTTTTGAGAAAAAAGAAAACGTTTCAGGGATTTTTGTAGCTATCTTTGGTGGTTTTTTGGAAGACATTTTTTCAAATAGTGTTATTGGCTTCCACATTTTAATTTTTTTAGTTTTGTCAATTTTTATAAAATTTGTTTTTAAAAAATATATTAAACCGGTTGTTAAATTAAATGGATAAATATCTAAAAAATAAAAAAATAAAAACCTATTTTAAAGAAGCTATCGAACCCCAAGAAACCCTCTTGGATAATTTAGCTAAAAAAAGAGAAGAGGAGTTTGGGATTTCCGAGAAAAAATTTGAGACCCCCTTATCGAAGTGGATTTTCCAGGGCTTTTTAATCCTTTCTTTCCTCTCATTTTTCATTCTTTTTCTTCGAACCTTCCAATTACAAATTTTAGAAAGGGAGAAATATTTAGCTTTGGCTAATGAAAACAAATTCGTTATTTATCAAATTAAAGCCGAAAGGGGAGTAATTTATGATCGAAATGGAATTCAGTTAGTTTTTAATCGGCCCAGTTTCGATTTATATTTTTCTGGAACCCAAAAGGTCAAAAATTGTTTAAATCAGACGAGTTCAGCCGATTGCCCGGAACTGAAAACCCTGAGAGAAGTTTCCCAAGACCTCAAATTAGATTTTGAAGAATTAAAGAAAAAAATTGTTGATAGCAATGAAACTCCGGTTTTAATTTCCGAAAATCTTCCTCAGGAAGTTTTGATTTTGCTCCAAACTAAAATTTCGGCTAATCAACTTCCCGATTTTCAAATCGAAAGAAACTCAATTAGATATTATCCCGAAGGAAAAACCATTTCTCACCCGATTGGCTATACCGGTAAAATTAGGGCTGAAGAATTTAAGGCCGAGCCGGAAAATTACACCATTTTTGACTGGGTGGGTCGGGACGGTTTAGAAAAATCTTACGAAAAGGTCTTAAGAAAAAATCCGGGTAAACTTCAAATTGAAAGGGATGCTTTAGGTAATGTAATTTCCAAAAAAGTTCTTCAGTTCCCGGATTCGGGAAAAAGTTTGGTTTTGTGGCTAGATTTCAATTTACAGAAGAAAATTGAAGAAAGTTTAGAAAAAAATTTAAAAAGGGTTGGGTCAGAAAGAGGAGTAGCCGTGGCTCTGGATCCAAAAACAGGAGGAGTAATGGCTATGGTTTCTTTGCCCAATTTTGATAATAATTTGTTCCAAAAAGGAAGTGACTCCGAGGCATTGAAATCAATCTTAGAAGACCCTCAAAAACCTCTTTTTAATCGGGCAATTTCTGGTGGTTATTTAACCGGTTCCACCATAAAACCCCTCATTGCTTCAGCCGCTTTGGAAGAAAAGATAATTTCGCCCGAGAAAAAAATTCTCGATGACAAAGGGCAGATTTCCATACCAAACCCTTATTATCCTGATCAACTCTGGATATTCCATGATTGGAAGGTCCATGGCTGGGTGGATATGAGAAAAGCCATTGCCGAATCTTGCAACGTTTATTTTTATACCATTGGCGGAGGATACGGAGATCAGGAAGGTTTAGGACCAACTAGAATTAAAAGGTATTTGGAACTTTTTGGCTGGGGAAATAAAACTGGAATTGATTTGCCAGCCGAGGAAGGAGGATTAATTCCCGATCCGGAATGGAAAAAACAAAACTTCGAAAAAAAGATTGATCAAATTTGGTACGATGGCGACACCTACAATTTTTCCATCGGCCAAGGTTTTTTAAAAGTTACCCCTCTTCAAGTGGCTACTGCTTTTTCAGCCATTGCCAATGGGGGAAAACTTTATCAGCCAGAAATCGTTCAAAAAATCGTCGATAGCGATAAAAATTTTGTTGAGGAAATAGAACCCAAAGTTATTCGCCAAAACTTTATTGATCCTGAAAATCTTCAAGTGGTTAGGGAGGGAATGAGAGAGGCAGTCACTTATGGCTCAGCCGTTTTGTTAAATGATTTGCCAGTAAAAGTGGCAGCCAAAACCGGAACGGCTGAAATTTGGAAAAAGGGGGAAAAATTGTATACTACTTGGATTACCGTTTTCGCACCCTACGATGATCCTCAAATTGTCTTGACTATAATGATGGAGGATGTTAAAGATTTAAGTACATTGACAGTTCTGCCGGCCGCCAAGGAAGTTTTAGATTGGTACTTTGCTAAATAACCTACGAAATTACGAAATTTTTACGAAAGTACGAAAAATGCAAAAATCGCCAAAACTTAAAAGAAAAGATTTAATTTATCCAGAATTATGTTATCAGATCATTGGAATTCTTTTTGAAATTTATAGAGAATTAGGTAGTGGGTATCAGGAAAAATACTATCAAAAACTTACGGCGTTAGAACTTAAAAGATATGGTTTGGATTATAAAGAACAAGTTGCTATCCCCTTAATTTATAAGGTTAATAGAATAGGTGATTATTTTCTAGATTTTGTTATAGAAAATAAAATAGTATTGGAACTTAAAAGGGATGAGAAATTTTCTCGAAAAAATATTGAACAAATTTATTCTTATTTAAAGGCCACTGGATTAAAATTAGGAATAATTGCAAATTTTACAAAAAGCGGCGTAAGATTTAAAAGAATAGTAAACCTTTCGTAACTTTCGTACATTTTTCGTAATTTCGTAGGAAGCTATGGAAAAATATTTGACCAAAGAAGATTTAGAAAAAATCAAAAAGGAACTGGATTATTTAAAGAAAGTAAAGAGAAAAGAAATTGCCCAGAGATTAAAAGAGACCTCTTCGATGGGCGATTTAACCGAAAATTCGGCCTATCAAGAAGTCAAAGAAGCCCAGGGATTTTTAGAAGGTCGGATTTTGGAATTGGAAAATCTAATCAGAGAAGCAAAAATCGTTGAAAGAATTGAAGGGGCTCAATGGGTTCAAATTGGTTCAATTGTTACTTTAATTTTGGAAAAATCAAAAGGGGAGATTGAAAAATATAAAATTGTTGGCACAGGCCAGGCCAATCTTTCTGAAGGCGAAATTTCAATCGATTCTCCCTTGGGCAAAATCCTTTTGGATAAACCAGAAGGAGCAATTGTCACCCTGAAAACGCCATTGGGAAAAACGAAATACAAAATCATAAAAATTGAATAAATTTCTAATTTCGAGCCCAGCCGACCGAAAGTATATGGCGAGCTGGGAAAATTGACATAGGTCCGACCTCTGTCAACATTAACTTATTGAACTTCGGGAGTTCAGTTTTTTTATCCCTTAAATTACCAGAAAAGTGCAAAATGTGTATGCACATTACCGTGGGGGCTTGACAAATTCATAAATAATATGGTATAATAAAGGTGTCGAAGTAATGACAGCTCTTTGAAAAAATAAAAAGGGGGAGCCACGGGATAGCCAATTTGTTTATCAAAAATAAATTGGTAGATAGATTGGCTATCCTGTGGAAATAAGCAGGATAGACTAACTAGTAGGAGTGAGGCATAATGTGGATAAAAATCTGGAATCTGAAAATCAAGCAACATATAAGTAAACCCGGACTAGAAATAATAAAACTTTCAGAGCGGAAGAGCTATCTTTTGTCCCCTCGCGGGAAAATGATGACTCCGCGTTACCTTGGTGTGAATCTAAAGGTGGAAAGTCCTGACTGCTCAGAAACAAGCGAAGAATTCGATGTTGAGCAGTTTCCAGTATATGAAGTAATTTTCCGAGGAGGATTCGGAGAAGACCTACAAATGAGCCCATCTTTCGAAGTCTTCATTCACGATAGCGAAGGACGCAAAAAGATACTTTCGCCCTCAGAGTATCCGGAGACAGTGGTAAAATTCTTAAAAAAGTTTTATCTCTGTGAATGGCTTCGTGAGTTTCCGGAAGATTTGAAGAGAGAAGATTTAACACTAACTCCTCTCTTCAAATAAAAAACTAATCTCCCCCTTTTCTTTGTTCGAGCCCAAGCTTGCGCTGAGCTTGTCGAAGCGTGGGTTGGAACAAGGAATAGTTCTTTAAAATAAAATATGGGGAAGGGAGAATTTCACCTCCAGATAGGAAATCAAATTTGGTTTCTTGCCCGGAGGTGAAAGCGAATGATAGAATTAGAAATAATAGTCTTAATCCTAGCTTCGGTGACTCTTGTACTAGAATTGGCAGCAACCAAACGGAGATCGCGGAAGATCAATCTCATAATAGAAGGATCTGCTACAACCACAGCAATAGTTTGTGTTTCAGGTGTTATTTTAAGTGTTCTTCCAGCAACTTTTTTGATCATCGCGATTCTTCAGCTCGCTATTGCAGTGATGAATTGTTACTCACAGAAGCGGTAAAAAATTCTCTCCCTTTCCTTTTTTTCAAGCCCATAATGATTTATGAGCTGGAAAAAAGGCAAGAACTGTCTGTCATCAGGCAGTTTTTGCTTTTTGACTTTGAGTTAGATTTTACTTAAAATAAGATAATGGCCGCAATTGATGAATTGAGGAAAATTCGACTAAAAAAATTGGAGGCGATTGAAAAAGCCGGTCTTTTAGCATATCCAATTAAGACAAAACGCACCCATAAAATTTCTGAAGCGTTAAAAGATTTTGCCAAACTTTCTAAATCAAAAAAAGAAATAATTTTGGCGGGTAGAATTAAATCTTTAAGGATTCATGGCGGAGCAACTTTTTTCCATATTGAAGATGGTTCTGAAAGAATTCAAGGTTTTTTAAGAAAAGATCGGGTAGGGGAGAAGGCCTACGAACTTTTCATTGATAATTTCGATATTGGCGATTTCCTCGAATTAAGGGGGACCTTATTTAAGACAAAAAAAGGAGAAAGAACAATCGAAGTTTCTGATTATAAAATTTTGGCAAAATCATTATTACCCCTGCCTGAAAAATGGCATGGTTTAAAAGATATCGAAGAGAGATTTAGAAAAAGATATTTGGATTTGATTTTTAATCCCGAAGTCAAGAAAAAGTTTGAAATTCGTTCCAAAATTATTCAGACAATTAGAGAATTTTTGGAAAGGGAAGGATTTTTAGAAGTGGAAACCCCGATTTTACAGCCAATCTATGGTGGAGCCAAAGCCAAACCTTTCAAAACCCATTTGAATGCCTTTGATATGGATATGTACTTGAGAATTGCCCCGGAACTTTATTTGAAACGCCTTTTAGTAGGTGGTTTTGAAAAAGTTTATGAGATCGGAAAATGTTTTCGGAATGAAGGAGTAGATAGAATGCACAATCCTGATTTTACAATGTTGGAATTTTATTGGGCTTATGCTGATTATAAAGATTTAATAAAATTAACAGAAGATTTATTTGAAAGCATTTTGAAAAAAGTTTTTGGCAAATTGGAAATCTCTTATGAAGGTAAAAAAATTGATTTTAAAACACCTTGGCCAAGAGTTGAGTTTTCGCAATTGATCAGAAGATATACCAAAATTAATGTCCAAGACATTCACCCCGATGCTTTATCAAAAAAAGCCGAAGAATTAGGTATAACAATTGAACAAGGAGCCGGCAAAGCCGAAATTTTAGACGAGATTTATAAAAAATTTTGCCGGCCAAAAATCTGGCAGCCTGCTTTTATTATTCATTTTCCTTTGGGATTTCAGCCCTTGGCAAAGAGTTTGGAAAAAGACCCTCAAACATTAGCTAATTTTCAATTAGTAGCGGCTGGTTTTGAATTGACTAATGCTTTTTCTGAACTGAACGACCCCTTAGAACAAAAGAAAAGATTTGAAGAACAAGAAAAATATTATGAAGCCGGTTTTAAAGAAGCCCAAAGAATGGACGAAGATTTTTTAGAAGCCCTGGAATATGGAATGCCACCGGCTGCTGGTTTTGGTATGGGAATTGATAGATTGGTTTGTCTTTTAACTGACTCCCATTCCTTGAGAGAAGTAATTTTATTTCCAACCATGCGACCCAAATAACTTTTAAACTTCCAGAGACCCGATCTCTGTCGCTAAAATGAATCGAGAAGAAGCACTAAAATTAGTTAAAGAAAAAATTAAAAATCAGAATTTGATTAAACACTCTTTGGCCGTCGAGGCCTGTATGATTGGCTTGGCTAAATATTTTCATGAAGATGAAGAAAAATGGGCTTTAGCCGGGTTATTACATGACATCGATTATGAAGAAACCAAAAATGATCCTAATTTACATTCCTTAAAAGGAGCCGAATTTTTGGAAAAATTAGGATTGGAAAAAGAAATTGTCGAGGCAGTCAAAACTCACAATGAAGCCCACGGAATTTTACCTGAAAACAAAATGGCAAAGGCCTTGTATTGTGTAGATCCCTTAACCGGTTTGATTGTTGCTGCCACTTTGGTTTTGCCGAGCAAAAAGTTGAAAGATTTAACAGTTCAAAATGTTCTCAATCGCTTCAAAGAAAAATCATTTGCCAGAGGAGCAAAAAGAGAAATTATTTTAAAATGCTCAGAAATTAATTTAGATTTAGAAAAATTTGTCGAAATTTGCCTAAAATCAATGCAAGAAATTTCAGGCGAATTAGATTTATAATATGCTAGACATAAAATTCATAAGAAACAATCCTGATTTAGTCAAAAAGGGCTGTCAAAAGAAAGGAGTCGAAGTTGATATTGATGGTCTTTTGGAAGTTGATAAAAAAAGGCGAGAAACATTACAAGCCTTAGAAGAGATAAGAGCCCAAAAAAATAAGGCTAATGAAGAAATTCAAAAAGCAAAAAATGAGAAAGAAAAAAACAAAATTATTTTGAAAATGCAAGAGTTAGATAAAAATAATGATAGATTAGAAAAAACTTTAAAGACTCTTGATGTAGAATTTAATAATTTAATGTTGCAAGTTCCAATTCCTCCTGCCCCCGATGTACCGGAAGGAAAAACAGACAGAGATAATGTTCCAGTGAAATATTGGGGAGAAATTCCAGAATTCGATTTTGAACCAAAAGATTATATTACTTTGATGAAGAATTTAGATTTAATAGATTTGGAAAGGGGAGCAAAAATTGGAGGTTTTAGGGGTTATGTGATAAAGAATGAGGCAGTTTTTTTAGAGCAGGCCCTTTTGAGATGGTCACTTGATTTTTTAAAAGAAAAAGGATTTTCCATTTTTAGACCCTCGATTTTAGTAAAAAAATTGGCAATGGTTGGTACAGGAATGTTTCCCTTTGGAGAAAAAGATGCCTATAAAATTGATGAAGATCTTTATTTAGCCGGGACAACCGAAGTTCCTTTGATGACCTATTATGCTAATGAAGTTTTGGATGAAAAAGATTTGCCAAAAAAGATGGTTGGAATTTCTTGTGCTTTTAGAACAGAGGTGGGAAGTTATGGAAAAGATGTCAAAGGAATTTTCAGGGTTCATGAATTCTGGCAGACAGAGCAAGTAATTATTTGCAAAAATGATGAAAAAGAATCAATTTTCTGGCATGAAAAATTATTAAAAAATTCTGAAGAGATGATGCAAATTTTGAGAATTCCTTATCGGGTTGTCAATTGTTGCACTGGAGATTTGGCTCCAGGCCAAGTAAAAAGATATGATATTGAGGCCTGGGTTCCTTCTCAGGGAAAATATATTGAAACCCATTCCGATTCTTATTTATTTGATTTTCAAACGAGAAGGTTGAATATAAGATATCGAGAAAGGGGAGGAGAATTGAAATTTGCCCATTCTCTAAATCAAACTGCCATTGCCATACCAAGAATCTTAATTCCCTTAATCGAAAATTATCAGCAAAAGGATGGGAGCGTCATTGTGCCGGAAGTTTTGCAAAAATACCTTTCTTTCAAAGTAATTCACCCTGTTAAATAATTTCGTCTTTGACGAAATTGCCTGCCGGGCATTTAACAGGGTAAAACGATGATTAACGAGAAAGAAATCTTGATTAATAATCTTCGAATCAACTATAAAATAGCCGGAGAGGGGGAACCCCTCTTAATTTTGCATGGCTGGGATGGTTCTTCTAATTCCTGGAGAGAGGTTCAGAAAATTTTAGCCAAAGAAAAAATAAAAGTTATCGTTCCTGATTTACCCGGTTTTGGTAAAAGCATTTCTCCTCCCTCAGCCTGGACTGTTAGTGATTATTCTCGTTTTGTCTTAAATTTCATTAATAAAATAGGAGAAGAAAAAGTGAATTTGCTGGGTCATTCTTTTGGCGGTAGAGTAGCAATCAAATTTGCGGTTTCTTATCCTGAAAAATTAAAAAAACTGATCTTATGTGCTTCGGCCGGAGTTAAACATCCTTTAACTCTGTCACAGTTAATAATTTTAAAAGTTTCCATTGTTGGCAATTTCTTCTTTTCTAAAAGGCCCTTCAAAAGATTAAAAGATATAGCCCAAAATTTTTTTTATACTCTTTTGCGCCACAAAGATTATGCCAAAGCCAAAGGAGTAATGAAAGAAACCCTAAAGAAAGTTTTAGAAGAAGATTTGAAACCCGAACTTTGCCAGATAAAAGCCAATACCTTGCTAATTTGGGGCGAAAAAGATAAGGCCGTTCCCTTAGAAGATGCTCATTTGATGAAAGAAACCATTCCTCAATCGGTGTTAGAAATTATCCCTGGTGCTTCTCATACCCCAAATTTAGAATTCCCGGAAAAATTGGCCGAAATTGTCCGAAATTTCCTCGCCAATTATGAGCGAATATCAAACGAATAATAAGCGAATAAACGAAAATTCACTTTCATTAGTTTTAAATTAGCTTTTTATTAGCGAATATGGTCTATCTTTTATGTCTTTTTTGGTTTATCAGAGAGATAAAATTAATTTTGTTCTGGCTTTATCTTTGGCAATTGAAAGAATATCATCTTGGTCGCTTTATCGACCATTTTCGAACCGAGAAAGGAAAAAAACTCTTACTCAACAAATTATTATTTTTTAAAATAATTTTAATCTTATTATTACTTTTTGCGTTTCCTTGGAAATACTTGCTAATTCAGCCATGGCTGAATTACCAAGTATGGATATTTTGTTTACTAATTTTATACTTTTTAGAGGCGGCAAAAGGATGTTTTGATTTTTTCAAGAGAAAATTAAAAGCTCCTGCTTTTACAAAAAAAATAATTTTTTTGATTTTTGTCATTTTTCTCTTTCAAATTTTCTATTTTTTCTCAATTTTTCAGAAAGAATCCTTTTCTTTTCATCTTTTGATTTTTGATATTTTTACTCCAGCCATTGTTTCGGGAATTGTTTTGTTTTTTCAACCCTTCACTGCTTTGTATAGATATCAAATTATTAAAAAAGCAAAGAAAAAAAGAGAAAGTTTTAAAAATCTTTTAGTCATTAGCATTACCGGCTCTTATGGCAAGACCTCGACCAAAGAATTTTTAGCCACAATTTTGGAAGAAAAGTTTGGGAAAGAAAAAGTTTTAAAGACAAAAGCCCACCAAAATTCAGAAGTTGGAATTTCCCAATGCATCTTAAACGATTTAAAACCAGAGCATGAAATTTTTGTGGTCGAAATGGGGGCCTATAATAGGGGAGGGATAAAATTGCTTTGCAATATAACAAAGCCAAAAATCGGTATTATCACCGGCGTGAATGAACAACATTTAGCCACCTTTGGCACAATGGAAAATTTACTTTCAGCTGAAGGAGGAATGGAACTTATTGAATCTCTACCCGAAGATGGTTTGGTAATTTTTAACGGCAACAACAAACATTGTTTAGATATTTATCAAAAAACGGAAATTAAAAAAACAAAAATCAAAAAGAAAATTAGTTATAATAACTTTTTGATGGCCGCCGAAAATATATTATCGGCGGATATTTGGTCTCAAGATGTAAAAGTTGAAAAAGAATTTATAAATTTTAAAGTTTTTTCAAAGGACGGAGATTCTGCTGAATTTAGATTAAATTTATCAGGCGGTCAAAATATCGAGAATATTTTATTAGCCGCTTGCTGTGCAAAAGAATTGGGAATGGATCTGGGTGAAATTTCAAAGGCCTGTCAGAAAATTAAACCAGAACAAGGGGGGATGAAATTGATTAAAACAAAAGAGGGGCTAAATCTCATTGACTCAACTTATTCAACCAATCCCGATGGAGTAATGGCCCATTTGGATTATTTAAAAATTTGGCCCCAAAAGAAAGTAATTATTATGCCTTGCCTGATTGAATTAGGACTCGCCTCGAAGGAAGTTCATAAAAGAATTGGAGAAAAAATTGGCGAGGTTTGTGATTTAGCGATAATGACCACAAAAGACAGATTTAAAGAAATAAAGGAAGGGGTAATTAAGAGCGGAATGAAAAAAGAAAACATTTTGTTTTTAGAAAACCCAAAAGAAATTTTTGAAAAAATAAAGGATTTTTCTGGAAAGGACGATGTAATTTTATTAGAGGGGAGAATACCAAAAGAGATACATCAATTTTTAATCGAAAAATTATAATTCCACATTTTTCGCGATCGCGAAAAATGTAGTATAATAGAAAAATGAGGTTTCCAATTACTGAAAAATTTCTTTGGGATGTTTATAATGCAATCGAAACATTAGATAGATTACACGATCCTTTTAAAATTAAAACTATGAAAGAAGTTTATTTTCCAGAATTTTACAAGTTAAAAAGAGAATGGGAAAGAAAGTTGGACCGAAAGAGATTTGCCAAACTTCTCTCTTACTTAAAAAAGAAGGGTTTAATAAGGATCAAAGAGATAGAAAATAAAGAGGGAATTGTTTTGACACCGAAAGGTATTCAAAAAGTTTTAAAAATTAAATATAAAACAATCGAAAAGAGAAAAAGAAAAGATGGAAAATGGCAGATGGTTATTTTTGATATTCCTGAGAAGATGAGAAAAATTAGAGAAAATTTTCGAAACGATCTAAAGATTTTGGGTTATCAAAAATTCCAAAAGAGTATTTGGATTTCTCCTTATGATGTATTGAAAGAAACTCAAGAAATAATTGTGAGATATGGAATTGAAAAGTTTGTTAGGTTGCTTTTAATTGAAGAAATTGAAGAAATTGAAATATAAAAGTACTAAACTTTTCGCGATCGCAAAAAATAGAGGATTGTTAATAGTTAGAAAAAATAAAAGGATTTTAAAATAAAAAGAGGTGCCGCATTTTGTGAATTTGGCACCTTTATGGAAAAGATCTATTGACCTCTTTTTCTTCTAAGTCGAGGTATTATGAAGTGTCCTGCTACTATTGTTATTATAGTAACCATAGCGGTAACTGCAGCAGCATATACGGGAGGGAATAGGGGGGCTAATAAGGCCGCAGATATCACTGTTTCTAGCGAAAGAAAGATTACTACAAATACATTCAAATCTGAGCTCAATTATTTCCATCTCCTATAATAAAATATATATCTGACATGAATTTTTGTCAACAATTCAAGCCAATTTCAATATCTCTATCCCCAAATACTGAAAAAGATGATATTGATTTAGCTTTGAAATTGATTTTTAATCCAGGATTGTGGAAAATCCGCGTTAATCCGCGTAGCTATCCGCGTAAATCCGCTTCTACAATTCTAGAAGAAGAATTCAAAAAATACCTTGGAGTAAAATATGCCTTTTCTTTCAATAGCGGAAGGTCGGGATTAATGGCAATTTTGAAGGCAATTGAAATAAAAGAAGGTGACGAGATATTGCTTCAGGCATTTACTTGTAATTCAGCAGTCAATCCAATTTTACATTCTGGAGCAAAGCCGGTTTTTGTTGATATCGATGAGACAATAAATTTGGATCCAGAAGATTTAAAGAAAAAAATTACCCATTCGACAAGGGCTTCGACTGAGCTCAGCCGAATGTCCTCAGGGCGAGCCTCAAAAATCAAAGCAGTTATGATTCAACACACTTTTGGTTGGCCAGCCAAAATCGATGAAATTTTAAGAATTGCCAGAGAAAATAATTCGTATTTAATCGAAGATTGTGCTCATTCTTTAGGAGCAAAATTTCAAGGAAAATTCTGCGGGACATTTGGGGATGCCGCCTTTTTCAGTTTTGGTCGAGATAAAATAATTTCTTCGGTTTTTGGCGGAATGGTTGTGACAAATAATGAAAAAATAGGGGAGAGGATAAAAGAATTTCAGGAAAAATTGGATTTTCCTTCAAATTTTTGGATTTTCCAGCAATTATTACATCCTATCTTAACAAATTATTTAGTCTTGCCTGCTTATGGTTTAAATAGCGCTTTAGGAAGAATAATTTTGGGATTATTTCATATTTTGAAAATCCTATCTAAAGGAGTTTATAAAAAAGAGAAAAGAGGAAAAATTCCAAAATATTTTCCCAGAAAACTCCCCAATGCTTTAGCCATTTTGGCCCTAAATCAATTAAAAAAATTAGAAAGGTTTAATGAACATCGAAGAGAAATTGCCAAATTTTATGAAAATGAATTAAAAAATACAAAATTTGTTTCGCCCTTAGCAAAATCTTGGGAAAATATCACTCCAACTTTTATGCGCTATCCAATTCTCGTTGATTTCGACACCGAACAAATTTTACAAGAAGCCCGAAAAAGAAAAATTTATTTAGACGATGGCTGGCGCAAAACCCCGATTTTTCCTCCTGATACAAAAATTGATAAAATGAAATATATTCTTGGCTCCTGCCCAAAAGTTGAAGAAATCGCCAAAAAAATTCTCAACTTACCCACCCATATCAATATTTCAAAAGAAGATGCCAAAAAAATCATTGAACTTCTAAAAAATCTTCCATAATAACTTTTGTCCGATCGGACAAAATATATTATAATAAGAAAATTGGGTTTTATATGAAACTACCTTTGACCGATAAATTTCTTTGGAACCTGTATAATCTTTTGGAAGAAGCTGACGACGTTTTCGCTATGGTATTTCCTTCTCGTGAATTTTTTAAAGAAGCTCGATATCATGATCTTTATAAATTAAAAAGAATGTTCGAAAAAGGAAAATCGAGAAAATATTTTGGTCAATTCATCTATTATCTTAAAAAGCGAGGATATATTAAAATTAAAAATTTGGAGCGAAAGAAAGGAGTAATGCTTACAAAAAAGGGAATACAAAAAGCTTTAAGGGCGAGATTTAAAACAAAAGAAAAACGCATGAGAAAAGATGGAAAATATCAAATGGTAATTTTTGATATACCGGAAAGAAAATGTAAATTAAGGAAACTGTTTAGAGAATGTCTTCAAATCCTAGGGTATAAAATGCTTCAAAAAAGTGTTTGGGTTTGTCCATATGATGTTTATAAAGAAACAGAAGAAATTGTGAGAAAATATTCTCTTGACCCTTATGTAAGGTTTTTTCTTATTGAGGAAGTAGAAATATAATAACTTTTGTCCGATCGTCCAAAAGTTATTAAAATATGCGGGAAGAAAATATTAAAAAAATTATAAAATTTATCCAAGAATTAGTGCTGATTTCTTCTCAAAATGAGATAGATGGGGAAAAGGAAATTTCCAAATTTATTTTTGGAAAACTGAAAAATTTTGGATTTTCGCCAAAAATCATTGGACCAAAGGAACATCCTTCGGTAATTTGTTTTTTGAAAAAGCCGGGGGCGAAAAAAATAATTTGGTTAGAAAGTCATCTTGATACTGTCCCAGCTGGGGATTTATTGAAATGGAAATTCCCTCCCTTTAAAGGAGTAATTAAAGGAAATAAAATGTACGGTAGGGGAGTGGCTGATTCGAAAATCGGGATGGCAATTTTTTCTTATTTAGCTAAAGATCTTTTTCAAAATCCAGAATTTAAAGGCAATATTTTTTTGAGTTTTAGTGCTGATGAAGAAAGCGGAAATTTTACTGGTATTAAAGAAATTCTAAAAATTGCTCCAAAAGCAGATATTTGTATTCTGGGTTATCAAGGAAGAGAAATTTCAATTGGTGCCAGAGGTTGGTTGCGGCTAAAATTGATTACCTTAGGAAAACAAGCCCATACCGGTGCTCGTTACTCAAAAGGCATCAATGCTATTCACAAAATGCAAAAAGCAATAGAAGTAATTTTAAAATTAAATTTTTTGAAGAAAAAAGAAAAATTCTTTGAATACGGGCCCTCCCTAAATATTTCTTTAATAAAGGGAGGTTTATTCATGAACATTGTTCCTGATAAATGTGAAGCCATAATTGACACTAGATTTTTACCTTCTCAGAAACCCAAATTGATAATGAAAGAAATTGTTGAGAGTTTAAGAAAAATTAAAAAAGGAGATAAAAATTTTAAATTCAAGATTGAAATTCTCCAAAGTGAAAATGCTTTTTTAACCGATCACCATCATCTTTTTATTAAAATTCTACAAAAAAAAGCAGAAGAAATTCTAAAAAGAAGAATCTCTTTAGTAACCGAAGGAAAAGGCAGTGTGGGTAATATAATCGTTAAAAAGAATACCCCAATTGTTAATAGTTTAGGCGTTAGATGCGGGAGTGTTCATGCACCGAATGAGTGGATTAATCTTTCAGACATCCCAAAAGTTTTTAAAATTTATAGAGAAGCATTAATTGATTTCACAAAATAAAAATAGTGCCAAACTGGGATAGGTTGGCACCTTATAGATTTTAGGAACTTTGATATTTCCTTACCATTAATAACGTAAGAAATATAAGTCCTCCAATGAGTAGATAAAGAAATGCTTTGATCCACCAGAGACCTCCGGTAGCAACAATGACTTCAATGGATACGATGATAAAAAGAATTAAACTTACTGCGAGGTTAATAACTCTTGCGCTTGGTATTTTCAATTTTTATCCCTCCTCATTTAATTTTATATCTTCTTAAAATTTTGTCAAGAGTAATTAAAAGAGTTTATGGAGATTAAAGAAATAGAAAATAAAGATGTTTGGGAAAATTTTCTCAAAGAATGCGAAGAAAAAACATTTTTGCAATCTTTTAATTGGGGAGAGTTTCAGAAAATGATGGGAAATAAGATTTGGAGATTTGGAATTTTTGAAAATGATAATTTAATTTCAGTTGCATTTTTTTACAAAATTCAGGCAAAAAGAGGAACCTTTTTATTCATTCCTCACGGTCCAATGACTATCAGAGAACGGGTCTCTGTCAATCTATCAGAGAACGGGTCTCTGTCAATCTTATTAGAGAAATTAAAGGAAATTGTCAAAGAAGAAAAATGCGATTTCATTAGGATAGCTCCCATTTTAGAGAGAAATGATGAAAATATTAAGATTTTCAAGAATTTAGGTTTTAGAGAAGCGCCAATTCATATTCATCCGGAATTGACTTGGGAATTGGATATTACTCCCCTGGAAGAAGAACTTTTGATGAAAATGCGAAAAACCACTCGTTATTTAATTAAACAAGCCCAAAAAAATAAAGAGATTGAAATAGTTCAAAACAACAAATTGGAGGGCGTTGAAGCTTTCAACAAACTTTATCAAGAGACCGTTGATCGCCATCATTTTGTTCCCTTTTCCTTAGAGTATTTAAAAAATGAACTTTTAGTTTTTTCTCCAAATGATCAAATTTCAATTTTTTTAGGAAAATATAAAAATGAAATTGTCTCGGCCGGCATTTTTATTTTTTGGCAAAAAATTGGCTTTTACCATCATGGCGCTTCCTCTTTAAAATATCCAAAGATTCCGGTTTCCTATTTGCTTTTATGGGAAGCAATAAAAGAGGCAAAAAATAGGGGCTGTCAAAAATTCAATTTTTGGGGCATTGCTCCCATTACTTCAGACTTCAAAATTCAGACTTCAAATCATCCTTGGGCAGGTCTAACTTTATTTAAAATGGGGTTTGGTGGCTATAAAAAAGAATATGTTAAAACCAAAGATTTCCCGCTTTCCAAAAAATATTGGCTGACTTATTTGATTGAGAAAATAAGGAAAACAAAAAGAGGTTTATAATTTTAAATTGAAAATTGCAAATTGTAAATTGAAAATATGGTAAAATATAAATCTTATAGAAAACCCCACCGAGTAAAAAGGAAAAAGTCGATTTTGAAAAGTCGATTTTTTTGGCTGACGATTTTAATTCTTGTTTTCTTGGGATTGTTTTTTTATTTTTTGTTTTTTTCTCCCTTTTTTCAAGTTAAAAACATTTTTATCTCCGGCGCTGAAAAAATCTCGAGTGGCGAAATCAAAAATTTTGTCCAAAATAAATTAGAAAAGAAAATTTTATTTTTAAGAACAAAAAGTATTTTTCTTATTAATATAAACGAGATAGAAAAAGAAGTTTTTAACAATTTTCCCCCCGCAGCCGAAATTAAAATTGAACGAAAATTTCCAAATACCTTAAATATCATTTTGAGGGAAAAAGCACCTCTGGCAAATTTTTGTCAGCAGGAAAGATGTTTTTTGTTGGACAAAGAAGGAATAATTTTTGAAGAAAGTGAAGCGGAGGAAAATTTAATTAAAATTTTTGATGGACAAAAGGAAAAAATGCCAAAATTGGGGGAACAAATGATTGGAAGGGATTACCTCGAGAAAATTTTCAAAATTCAAAAATTTTTTCAAGAAGAACTCAAAATTGAAATTGAAGAATTTGTTTTTTTTGAACAAAGATTGAATTTAAAAACAAAAGAGGGTTGGGAAATTTATTTTGATCCCAGGGAAGACATCAATTGGCAGTTAACCAAATTAAACTTGGTTTTAAAAGAAAAAATTCCCCCCGAAAAAAGGAAGGATTTGGAATATATCGAATTAAGATTTGGCGATTTGGCAACTTTTAAATATCGCTAATTAATGAATGTGATAAATAAAAATTGAATAGCCAATCTTGGCAATTGGTGGTTCATATTGATAAAGCCAGAAATAATATCCCCAAGGCTGATTAAAACCAGGAACTGGAGATCCTCTGCCGCCTTGTAAAAAAGTTGCTGAAATCGCTAAATAAGAACCCTTGGGCAAATCTTTTGGATCCCTGGTTTCCCACCAGGGCTCAAATTTTTCTCCCAAATAATATTTCGAATCAGAACCGCCAAAATAATTGACATAAATTTTCTCGATTCCTTTTCCATCAACCCATTTTTTCAATCTTTTTAGATCCTGCCCCCAATCTAAATTAGAATCGACGGTATATAAATAGAGGTTATCCGGTCCGCCAACAATTTCATTTCCGTAAGATAGAAAATGGGGATAGATTTTAATTACTGAAATTAATTGCCAGAAAATTAAAATTGTTAAAATTAGATATTTTATTCCGTAAGGAGGGTTTTTTAACCAGTAATTAATGACTCCGCTAACCAATAAAAAAGTGAAAGGAAAAACTGGTAGCAAATGGCGGACACCGATATTTAAATTAGAGGCAATGGAAAAAATCCAATAAAGTAAAACAAAAGTAAGCATCGCGAATTCAGTAAAATGATTTCTGAGCCAACTAAAAATTCTCTGAAAAGTATTTTTCCAGAAAGACTCTTTGATTAAAAAACTAAGATAAATTAAAGAAATGGCGGTTAGAATATGGAAAGCCAGAGGTTCTTTTATTATGTAAACGATGGGAAAATATTGAGGCCAGCCGGCGGCTGAAACTTCACCCAAGAAATAAGTGGTATTCCCGCCAATGGCTCTCTGAAAAACCATTGACAAGCCCAAAAAATATTGGGCCCAGGCTCTTAAAATCGGAATTTTTGCCATCGCCGGAATCAATTTCCTCAAAAATTGGAGGGGATGGGTTGAAAGCAAAAATTCAGCGTCTCGGGCTTGCCTTTCTGGCGGATAATTTAAGACATGATATTGATAAATGGGGAAAACTAAAAAGAGGAAAATGATTGTAATGAGAATAAATTTTAAAAGATAATTTCCAAAAAGTTTCAGAAAAGATTTAAAATTATATGATTTGGTGGTGGCGAAGAACAAAATTAAAATTAAATAAATGGGGAAAAGTAAAAAGAGAGAAAATTTTATTAATTGAGCAATGCCCAAAACAATTCCACAAATAATCAAATTTTTCTTTGAGGGTTCTTTTAAAAATTTGATAAAATAATAAGTTGAAATGAAAGCTCCGGCTGCTGCTCCGACATCAGTGGTTACTAATCTCCCGTGGGCTAAAAAAGTTGGGGAGAAAGAAAATAAAAAGAGTGCTAAAAGAGACGCACCATTTCCACAAAGTTCTTTTGCCCATTTGAAAATATAAAATCCGAGTAAAATCAAAATCAAAATCATCGGGATCCTCGACCAGAAAATCATTTGATCAGCCGGATTTCCCATTCCAAACATGAAATGAAAGCCAAAAGTCCATTGGCCATTGACATCTTTTTGCCAGGCATCGATTTCCGAAGGAAATTTTATATTTTTGATAAACAGCAAGGGAATGGCTGCCAAATCTTTCAGCAAAGGCGGATGCTCAGGATTCAATCTATAATCCTTTTGAGTTAAATAAGAATAACCGGCCGGCAAATGGGCAACCTCATCCATTGTCATTGAATCATCTTTCATTGAGAAAACGCAAACCAAAAAAACAAAAATTAAAAGCAGAGCGGCGATTATATTTGTTGTTTTGTTTGACATATTAAAAATTAACTTTAAATATTCCAAATCCTTCTCTTTCTTCAATTTTTCCTTCCGGAAATTTTTTCAAAATTTCATTGGCTAAATTTTGATCAAAAACCATTAGCAAAATTACTCCTTTTTTATCTATTTTAATTCTATCTAAATCTTTTGGCAATAAATAAGTGGATTGAACTCGGCCATATTTCATATTTTCAACAAACATTATCGTCTGGGCTGGCATAGGAATTCCATCTGGCCAGGGAACTGGAACTCCGGGTTCATTGACGATGACATATTTTTGAATATCTTTTGGCAAGGAGGTTAAAAATTCCCCCTCTTTTAAAAATCTTTCGGTAAAAGCTCCCTTGACTTCTTTGTTTCTTCCCCAATCGAAAAAGTATTTATTAAACTCGAAAATTCCCATAGCAATCAAAAATAAAAGGCAAGCCGAAATTAAAAGTTTTTTTCTTTTTGTGTTTCTTTCAAAAAATTTGTAGATTTTTAACGCCCCGATGGCAACAAAAATATAGACAACCGGTATTACTCCAATTACCCTTAAAGAATGGGGGATGCCTTCGTAAGTTAAAATGCCGGGGAAAAGCATGATGAAAAACCAACTTAATAATGAAAAATTAATAATACATAATGAATAATTTTTCGTTTTTGACGAATTTATTAAATCTTTAATTGAAAAAACAATTCCGATTAAAAATAAGATTCCTAAGGGCCAGGGGAGCATTGGGGAGCCAGCGAAATTGTGACGCCAATTGGTATCGCCGTAAAAATTAAACATTCCAAGATGCAAAATCAAAGATTTGAAAAATTCTTTAATTGGATTTTTAGTAGCGAAAATTGAGACCGGAGCGGCTCGGCCGATGAAATCTTGAGGATTTTGAAGAAAGTAAAGGCCAATGGGCGAAGCTGTTAAAAAAGTAAAAAGTAAAAAGTAAAAAGTAAAAAGGATGAATTTTTTTTGGAAACCTTCTTTTTTATAAATCAACCAAAAGGGAATTAAAATGACTGGCAAAATTAAAATAGCAAAGCGATATGAAATGTAAGTGTAAAAACCGAGACCGAAAAATAGGCCGGAAATTATGAAATTATGATTTTTTTTAGTCCTAAGACCTCTGAACAAAAAATAAAAAGAAAAAACTAAAACAAAAGGGAGTAAAATTGCTCTGAAGCCAATCCGAGAAAAATTAGTGTGCCAGAAAGAAGTGGCCAAAAAGAAACTGGAAAGCAAAGCAATAATTGTTGGATTGCCTGATTGTTGGATTGTTGGACTGTTAAAAGAAAATAATTCGTTTGTTAACAAATATAAACCCAAAACAGTGAGAATGCCAATGGTGGCGGCGACGATTTTGATCGACCAGATTGAGACGCCAAAAACAGAAAAAGAAAGAGCGATTAACCACATCATTAGACCCTCTCGGCCATTATTTTCAGGATAAAATAATTTAAAATTCCCTGTCTTTAAACTTTCCAACGCTTCATTTCCATTAATTGCCACATCAGGATAAAGCCCAGGAGGAATTTCATTTAACTTCCATAATCTGAAAAAAGTGGCAATAACAAGAATAAAAATCAATAAAATAAGGGTTTTCTTGCTCATTATCTTATTTTAACAAAATTATTGACATTGTTGAATATAAATGCTAGTCTTAAATTAGAAAGTACTTAATAGGAGGTGAAACTATATTGAAGAAAGATAGTTTCATAATCGGTGTTGTTTTTGGAATAATATTCGGCGCACCGGCAGGAATAACATTTTCTCTAATCTCAACCATTCTCAACAGAACTCTTGGTTTAGCGATAAGCCTTTCTTTATTGACGAGCTTCTTAGCTTTCCTCTTCGCCGTATTTATAGCGTCGCCAGCGACTGATTACATAATTGCACGGATTCCTTCCCCTCTGGGAATTAAAAAGCACTTCATTTTTCTGATATTTTTGATATTTTGTGAAACCGCTTCGGTTCTAGTCCCTGTCTTTATTGCCTCCCTCGTTCCTTAAAAAAGCTCTTTTAATCAAAGGAGGCAAAAACTCCATTTAGCCTCCTTTTTATTTTGACACTTCACAGGATTACTCGATTATTTAAAATCCGATTATCACTCTTGACAAGGGATTGCTAATGACTATAATAGGATAATGATAACCGAAAGGCAAAAATCAATATTGGATAAGATTATTAAAGAATATATCGATTCGGCCAGGCCGGTTTCTTCAAGATTGCTTGAAAAAAAGTATCGTTTTGGGATTCGACCGGCAATGATTAGAATCGAGATGCAGAAATTAACTGACCAGGATTTTCTTTTTCAGCCCCATACTTCAGCCGGCAGGATACCGACCGACAAAGGTTATCGGTTTTTTGTCAATAAATTACTGGAGAGTAAAACCTCGGAATTCAAGGAAATTTTTAAAATAGAGGAAATTTTTCGAGAAACCAAAAAAGATATTTTAAGATTGGCTTCGCAGTTAACGAGATTTTTGGCTGAAGAATCATCTTCTTTTACAATTTTACATTTTTTAGAAAGAGAGCTTTTTTGGAAAGAGGGTTGGGAAGAGATATTGAGAGAACCGGAATTTGAGGAAAAGAATTTACTTTTCGACTTTGCTGATTTTTTGGAAAATTTTGAAAAAAATATCAAAAATTTAAAAATCAATTCAGAAATAAAAATTTATATTGGCAGAGAAAATCCGTTTCCAAAAGCCAAAGATTTTAGTATAATATCTTCTAAATGTTGTTTTCCAGATGTCGGAGAGGGAGTTGTTTCACTTTTAGGACCAAAAAGAATGGCTTACGATAGAAACATTGGGCTGATTGAGTCCCTATTGAAAATATTGGAAAGATGTTGATAATACATTTTGGACGATCGGCCAAAAGTTGTTATGACAATTTTTCTTAATTTTAATTAATAATTAATTTAATAATTAATATGGAAGAGGAAAAGAGAAAAACAGTGATTAAAGAAATTAAAGAAAAGGAATTAAGCATCGAAGATCTGAAAAAAAAGCTCGACGAATGTGAGAAATTAAAAAATGAATATTTGGCTGGCTGGCAAAGGGAGAGAGCGGATTTTTTGAATTATAAAAGAGAGGAAATGGAAAGAATTGGGGAAATTTTAAAATATGCCGATGTGGGATTGATCTTGAAAATTTTGCCAATTTTGGATAATTTTGAGATAGTTGAGAAAAATTTGCCAGAAAATTTGAAAAATGATGAGAGAATAAAAGGATTAATATTGATTAAAAATCAAATTAAAGACTTTTTGAAAAACCAAGGAGTGGAAGAAATAGAGTGTTTGGGTAAAAAATTTGATCCAAATCTGATGGAGGTAGTGGAGATAGTTGAAAAACTTGGTACAGATTCTGGAATTGTCATTGAAGAAATCCAAAAAGGTTATAAAATAAATGGCAGGCTATTGAGACCGGCTAAAGTGAAAATAGCTAAATAAAAATTTCAAAGGTCGTTAAAATAACTATAAACTTTAAACCTTAAACTTTAAACGTTTATAGTTTACGGTTTAAGGTTGCGCGAAGCGCATATGCCCATCATTCCGTGGAGACCATTTCGAGACATCGAGAGCTGGTTTGAGGAAGAATGGCCAGAGGAATGGTTTGGAAGACCGAGATGGGGACGGCTTTTGCCAATGATTAGGACGCCGAGAATGGATATTTATGAAACCGATGATAAAGTCGTGGCTGAGGTTGAGTTGCCTGGAGTTGATCCGAAAAACGTTGATGTTGAGGTTAAAGATAATGTTTTGAAAATAGAGGCGAAGAAAGAAGAGAAAAAAGAAGAAAAAGGAAAAGGATATTACCGAAAAGAAATTTCGGCAGGTTTCTACAAAAGAGCGGTTCCTTTGCCAGTAGAAGTAATTGGAGAGAAAGCCGACGCCGAATATGAGGGGGGCATTCTCAAAGTGGTCATCCCAAAAGTAAAACTAGCTAAAAGGGAAGAGAAAAAGAGAATTAAAATAAAAATCAAAGGTACAAAATAAGTTTAAGAGTTGGACTGTTGGATCGGTCGCTTCGCTCCCTTTGTTGGAGTGTGGGATTGTTACATTCCGACAAGGCCGAAGGCCGATCCAACATTCTAACATTCCAACAAATTATGAAAGCACTAGGCATTGATTTAGGTACATCAATTTCAAAAATGGCCAGCGTCATCCAGGGTGAGCCAAAATGCATTGAATCAAGAGAGGGTTCGGTTTTAATACCCTCGGTTGTGGCTTTGACAAAATCAGGGGAAAGATTGGTTGGGATTTTGGCTGCTAGACAAAGAATCACCAACCCCAAAAACACCATCTTCGCCGTCAAAAGGTTTATTGGCAGGAGATACGATGACCCGGAGGTTCAAAAGGAATTGAAAAGGTTGCCATACGAGACAAGGAGAAGGTCAGATGGCGGAGTTGAGATTAAAATGGGCGACCCTTCGACAGGCTCAGGGCAAGTTAAATGGTACACTCCAATCGAGATTTCTTCGATGATCTTGCAAAAGATCAAAATGGATGCCGAGGAAAAATTGGGTGAGAAATTTGATGCGGCAGTCATTACTTGTCCGGCAAATTTTGACGATTCTCAAAGAAAGGCAACAAAAGCGGCTGGTGAAATTGCCGGATTTAAAGTTTACCGAATTATCAATGAGCCAACAGCCGCTGCCCTGTCTTATGGATTTGGGAAGAAAAAGCCAGAAAAGGTTTTGGTTTATGATTTCGGCGGCGGAA
>Ga0315280_10003062_pt1 | contig 26084 bp, 27 predicted proteins | sample YL17G06_40_MG_FD_203697 | JGI IMG/M metagenome (GOLD analysis project Ga0315280, IMG submission 203697) | Sediment microbial communities from Yellowstone Lake, YNP, Wyoming, USA - YL17G06_40 | ecosystem: Environmental > Aquatic > Freshwater > Lake > Sediment | place: USA: Wyoming | collected...
CTCCTTCAATATCCCCAATACCTGCTCCTCGCTAAACCTGCTCTTCTTCATCCTTACCCCCTTTCTGGCCTCATCCAGACTACCATACTAACATTTTGACTGGTATCTTTTTCGGGGGAAAGGTCAGGCGTGTAAAGTAAGCATCAAATTAAAAGATTTTGATTTAGCTCTAGAAAGAGCTGATAAGCTTTTTGAATATAACCCTGATGATAAGGATTTATTTATACAATTATCCAGCGAACTACTCAGCCAGCATCGATCTGACTTGGGAGAGAAGTTGATACAAATTGGGCAAAAAAGGGGAGTGAAATTTAATAGACTAATAATTTTCCAATCAAAGCTATACATGGCCAAAAAGGAGTTTGAAAGAGCTAATGAATTGCTTTCGCGCGCTATTAACGATCCGGATACTGATCCCTGGGCTTTCTTTTACATTGGCAAGCTATACACCAGGATGGGCAGAATTGAAGATGCAATAGATAAATTATATGATGGGATTCGCTATTGTGAGAGTAAAAGGATCAGAAGTACCAATATTATTAACGCTATGCAAGAAAAATTGGCTAAGGCGCTAATATTCAATGGGGAGTATGATGCGGCATTAAGAATATTAGATGCTGCAAAAGCGAGCGATCCCAATAATCTAGAAATAAACGCTACATATCTACTTGCGCGGGCTAGAAAAGAGGGCATTGATAAGCTGGAAGATGGTTTCAATGAGTTCAGGCGGAGAAAGCCTGAAAAGCGAAGGGAGTTGGCAGATTATTATATTTATTGCGCACAATTTTTAGAAATTCTCGAAAGGTATGAAGAGGCAAATGAAAACTATCGTAATGCGCTTAAATACGATAATACAAATATTTACATTATGACTCAATATGCTAAATCTTTGTTGAAGTTGGCATTGGCAGCGAGGGATGAAGGCAAAACAGACATTGCAACAGCTAGGGCTAGAGAGTCGGCCAGAGTGTTGAGAAGAGTCTTTCAATTTGACCCAGATAATATTTTTGCCCAAAATTTGCAAGAAGATCTTTATCGCGAATTTTTGATTCAGCTAACTGACATCATTTAATGAAAAAGGGGTCAGTGAAAAAGGGGTCAGAGCTTCACAATTCACTTTTCTTTGATCTTGAAATAAATGGGTCACTTCTATAGTGCGGCTCGGCGGTTCGGCAAACTCACCGCAGGCAGGTTCGGCGGACTCACCGCAGGCAAGCTCGCGACAAGCCGCGGGATGCGGGATCAAGCCCGAAGCGGCAAATAAATTTTTTCAAAAGGATAGGGTCAGCCACAGTTCGGCTGAGCTCACCGAAGCCCGGCTGCCCCGTACACCGTTCAAGAAATTCTCTGCGAACTCCCTGTCCCGCGATTTTGCGGGACGGAGCAGGATGTGTCTCTGCGGTGGCGTAATTATTGAGTTGATTTTCCGCGGGTTCGGAATCCTTGGGGGAATGCGTGCTTCCAGAAGCTTTTGATGAAGAGCAGGCCGAACAAAAATCTTCCCGCCAAAAACCCGGTTGAATATAAAAACGAGTAAGCAGCTATCTCTTCCCTGCCCGCCACCTTCCCGATCTGGCTGAAGAAGAGAATGGAAATTCCCTGGGGCCCTCCGTATCCTGCGACATTTACGGGAAGAAAATAGGAGTAGAAGATAAAGGGGATGGCCATAAGCATAAGCTCGAAAGGAACCTTGATGCCGAGGCTGGCCAGGGCCGCGTAATTGGCCGCGAGGCTGAATCCGAACAGGCTCAGTCTTATTAAATAGATGTAAAGGTAGTGATGCCATTTGGCTTGACTGAAGGTCGATAAAAGCTGGATTCCGGCTGCAAGCGAGCGCAATACAAGCCGTGTCGCTCCTTTTCCTTGAACCGCGGTTTGCCGCGGCCGCTCAATCCAGGCAACAGCTCTCGGTTTAAGCGGGCTGTGCCAGAAAACCAGGCTAGCGAAGTAAATCATCCAGAAAGCTATCATCGCCAAAAGCCAGGACAGGCCCACGCCGGGAATGAGCCTGGCCTTGAGATTGTAAATAATTATGATGGTGAGCGGAGTGAAAACCGCCGCGAGATCGTTGGCCACGGTCCAGAGCGCGGAGCTTAAACCGTGCGCGGGCGGGACTTTTTTCCGGCGCCAGAGCCAGATAAGAATAACGACTTCCGCAAGCGGAGCGAACAGCGGCTGCACCACATAAGGAGCTATCCTCACTTCCATCTTTTCAAGCGTTTTCAGCCTGGCGTTAAACCAGGAGTATGCCTGGCCGAAGGTGAAGCTGTCATTAAGTCCGAAAAAAATGACATAAGCCGCGATTGCGGGAATGAACAGCGCGAGGTTCGCTCCGGCCAAAATGAGGAACATCTTCTTGAAGTCAATCGTGAAATAGAGATAGATAAAAATTGCGATGGTGATGAGATAGGGAATCAACTGGTTTATAAGCCCCGGCCGCTTGAGCTCTTCTTTTTCAGGCAAAGGCCCGGAATTGGTCTCTGGCCGCTCTTTTGTCATCCGGCTATTATTTGCCGCTTCTCGAAATTTATCAAGCCGGGAGCAGGCTGCCTCTGGTTGGCATTCGTGGTATTGAATGGCAATCCCGACCTGGGTATAATAAAGCAAATGGGGTCAACAAGTAAGGAGGCAAAGATGACATTTACCGCTTATGTGGAATGGGACCCGGAGACCAAACTTTATGTCGGCATCGTCCCCGGCATTCCCGGCGCGCATACCCAGGCCGCAACCCTGGATGAGCTGCAAAAGAACCTCAAAGAAGTCTTGGAGCTTTGTCTCGAAGAATATAAGGAAAACAAGAAAGATTTGCCTCAATTTGTGGGATTGCAGCAAATTGAGGTTTCCTTATGACCAAACTGTCCATTGTTGATTTCAAAACAATGGACAGGCTGCTCAAACGAATGGGCTTTGAGCCTGTAAGACAAAAAGGCAGCCATATTTTCTACCGCCATCCCGACGGAAGAACAACGACAGTGCCCAGCCATCCGGGCAGAGACCTGGCACGACCCCTTATCCGCGAAATTCTGCGGGAAATTGAGTTAAGTCCTGAGCAGTATCAAGAGGAATTGGGAAAAATATAAAAGGCTATTTCTTGCGAAGATTATCAAGCGGAACCAGTTCCCCGGTCTTGGGATCTTTATATTTCCAGAATACCCAGCCATCGACCGCACCCTTTATATTTGCTATTTCAAAGGCGGCTCTGGATGGAGTATAAAATGCTTTCTTTCCGGCTTTGATCAGCCCTTTTTTTGTTACCAATGCGGTGAATTTTTTCCCTTTATAAGCGCTATATATTTTGAGATATCCCCTTTCAAGATTAAGGAAGGGTTTAAGCGCAGGCTCTTTGGGTTTCCTGAATTGGTTGCTTGTTGCTTTTGGCCTTCGCACTGGTTGTTGCGCAAATGTTCCGAGAATTTCATCAAGCTCGATCCTCTGAAATGATCTTATGTCTCTCCTGAAACGAGAGCGGAGGTTTTCCGCTTTTTTGAATTTGGTCATAGTAAGATTCTCTTTGGGGGTTGCGATCCTTATGACCAGCGCTTCAAGCTCCCGCAGATGCTTGTCATCAACCGTTAGAAAGACGCTGAATTTATCCCACGATTGAGCATGCCGGTCGGTGAGATGCATTTTCAGCCGGTTGCGAAGGTCGGTGGCCAGGCCCACATATTTAAGCCGGTCTCCGCGGTAAAGCGCATAAACCCCGGTTTTCCTCTTGACATATTCCCGAATCAATTGCTGATAGTCTTCCAAAGCCCGCCGGGAGACATTCTCCAGAAATTCAGCAACCAATTGTCGTGAGCGGACGAACATTTTTATTTCCTTCCTTTTTCCTTGGCCATTGAGCCGGACGGACAGACCTCCTTCGCTCCGTACTCCTTTAAAATCGCAACAGCTTTTTTGATTTCTTTTTGTATTTTTTGGGCCATTGTTTTTAATTCTACCTGACTTTTTTGACCCAGGCAAGGCGGTTTGAGCCTGAGGCAAAATTTTAGTATGATTGGCTAATCCGGCGTTTCCAAACGCGGCCGCGAAAAATAACAAGAAATAAAAAAAGCGAGGAATCAAATGGCTGGCGAACTTAAACATTTATTCAGCCCGATTAGGATCAATAAGCTGAATTTGAAAAACCGGGCGGTGATGCCTCCCATGGCCACCAGTTACTGTAATGCGGACAGCACGGTGAGCGACCGGCTGGTCGCATATCAGGAGCGGAGAGCGAAAGGCGGGGTCGGCCTGATCATCACCGAGGTCTGCGCAATTGACCTGAAAGGAAAGGGATTCCACCGCGAACTTGGCGTTTACAACGACGATTTTATTCCCGGTCTCAAGAAAATACCGCAAGCCGTCCACAAATATGGAGCCAAGTCCGCGCTCCAGCTTCACCACGCGGGCCGGGAGACAATGAAGGCCGTCATCGGCGCGGACCCGGAAGCGCCTTCCGCCATTCCCAATCCCATTTTCAACCAGCCGTGCGCGGCCATGAGCCTGGAGCGCGTCCAGCAGCTTGTGCAGGCTTATGCGGATGCGGCCGGACGGGCAAAAGAGGCCGGGTTCGATGCGGTGGAAGTGCATGCTGCTCATGGTTATCTGCCGGGACAGTTTTTGTCGCCGTTTTCCAACCAGCGGGAGGACGCTTACGGCGGCTCGGATGAAAACCGGGCGCGGTTCTTTATCGAGATATTGCACGCGATACGCAAAAAGGTGGGGCCGGATTTTTGCCTCCTGGTGCGGGTGTCCGCGTCTGAAGAAGTCAAGGGCGGATATGGCCTGCCATTTATGGAATGGCTTGCGCCCCGGCTGGTTTCCGCGGGAGCGGATGCGATCCATGTTTCGGTCGGGGTTATCTCCAGCCCCGGGCTTGTGACCGTGTCATCTGCGGATATGGACCAGGGATTCAACCTTCATCGCGCCCGAGCGATTAAGCGGATTGTGCGTGTGCCTGTGATCGGAGTGGGCCGGATAAACGATCCCAGGTTCGCGGACCAGGCCATCGCCCGGGGAGATGCGGACCTGATCAGCTTCGGACGCCAGCACCTGACCGATCCTGACTTTCTCAAAAAGGCTGAGCGGGGCGATTTTGAAGACATCAAGTTCTGCCTCGCATGCAACAACGGCTGCATCGAGCGGCTGGCTATCGAGATGAAATCAGTAACCTGCACGATCAACCCGGAGTGCGGCTTGGAATACAAAGGCCCGGCCAAGAAAACTGAAAAACCAAAGCGGATTTTTATAGCAGGAGCCGGCCCTGCGGGTCTGGAATCCGCGCTGGTCGCGTCGGAGCGCGGGCACAAGGTGACGGTTTTTGAGCGGGAAAAAGAAGCAGGAGGGCAGCTTCGGAGCGCGAGCAGGCCTCCGCACAAGGAGCTATACTGGACTTGGGTCAACTGGATGATGCGCAGCCTGCAAAAACTCGAAGTAGAGATAAATCTGGGTAAAGAGTTAACCGAAAAAATGATCGCCTCGGCAAAGCCGGACCTGGTGGTTTTGGCTTCAGGCGCGCAGCCGACAACGCCGGAAACACCGGGAATAGATGGCCCGAATGTCAAGGACGCGAGGGATGTCCTGCTCGGAAAAGTGGAAATAAAAAGCCCAGCTGTGGTTCTGGGCGCGGGATATGTCGGAATGGAAACCGCTGATTTTTTGATCGAGCGCGGAATCAAAGTCACAGTGGTGGAAATGAAGACCTATATGCCGGTGCCGAGGCTGACCGCGCACGGATACTGGCTCAACTATCGCGTGGAGAAATCAGCCGCGGTTTTGCTGGGAGCGGTTGTGAAGCGGATCGTGCCGAACGCGGTGATTTACGAAAAGGACGGCAAAGAGGGAAGGATTGAGCCGGTGGAACTTGTGGTTACCGCGCTTGGCGCGGCGTCGGAAAAGGGCATGGCTTCAGCCCTGCAAAAGCTCCAGATACCGTTTTATGTTGTGGGCGACGCTAAACAGCCCCGCCGCCTGCTTGAGGCAGTGCACGAGGCTTTTGAGCTGGCGGATAAATTCTGACCGGAAAGAACCCCTCTGCCGGCTCGGCCCATAACCGGAGAGCAAAGCTATTTCAGCTTTAGCTTCTGGATGATCATCTCTGCGAGTTGGTCCGGGGTTTGGGATTCGGTGTCAATCTCGATCCGGGCGATTGAGCGGTAAAGCGGCTCTCTCCGCGCCAAAACTTCGGGCACCTCGTCGATGAAGGTCTTGCCGGTGAGGCTCGGCCTATGCATTGCATCCTTTATCCGTTTGACAATTATATCCGGGCTTGCCTTCAGCCAGACCACCAGGCAATTATCCTTGACCAGCTTTCGGTTTTCCTCCCGCTCAACCACGCCGCCGCCCAGGTCAAAAACCGTATTGTCCTTTTTGATGGCCTCGGCCAGAAGCTCAGTCTCCATCGCCCGGAATTTGTCCCAGCCGAATTTGGCCACGATTTCGGGTATCTTTTCGCCGGCACGCTGGTCAATCAACTGGTCAAGCTCCAAAAGCTCCATATTGAGCTTTTTTGCCAGTATTTTGGCGATGGTGCTTTTTCCGGTTCCGCGGTAGCCAATCAAGGCAATGCGAGCCATCTTCAAATCTCTCCTTTAACCGTTTAAAAAACTAACACAAAAACTCAGCGCTCTCAAGCGTGGGTGCGCGGGAGGGAGATTATGCTCCGGGCTCTGGCTATTGACGATTATAAGCCGGCCTCTATAATATTTATTGATGGAATATATAATCAGCCAGGAAAGCAACCGGATTATGGTGGTTGATGACGAGCAGGTGATCCGGGATGTGCTGAACGATTTCTTCACCAGCGAGAATTTTGTGGTGGAGACGGTCCCGAGCGGCGAGGATGCGCTTAGAGAGCTTGAGTCCAAGCATTATGATCTGGTTCTGACCGACATGAAGATGCCCGGGATCACGGGCATTGAACTTTTGCGGCAAATCAAGGAGCGCAAGCTGGACACGCTGGTGATTATAATGACCGGGTTCGGCACGGTTGACACCGCGGTCACGGCAATGAAGCTGGGCGCGTTTGATTACATCAACAAGCCGTTCAAGCTGGACGAGCTGATCCAGGTGGTCAGGAGGGCGGTTGCGCACCAGAGGCTGGAGCGGGAGAACATCAGGTTGAAAGAGGTGATGAACCTCTACGAGTTGAGCGAGGCCGTCAACCAGAGCCTGAACCTGGAGAATGTCTTGAGAGTTATCGCGGAAACAGGGATCAAGGAACTGGGCGCGGACCATGTTTCCATTCTTCTGGAACAGCCGGAGGAATTTGAAACCAGGCTGACCGAACAGTTTGTGTTTCCCGAACCCGGGGAATCCCAGCCGGACGGATTCGGCAGCCTGGACCAGGAGCAGTTGATGAGGCGGCTGGAGAACCGGTCTTATTTTATCGTGCCCGCGGCCCAGGCTCGAAAGTTTTTCAGAACCCAGCCGGAGCGCAAAGGCCTTTCCTGCCTGCTCTCGGTGCCGCTCCGGATCAAGGAGCATATGGTAGGTTCGGTCAATGTTTACAGCTACCGGCAGAACTACCGGTTCAGCGAAGGCCAGGCAAAGCTTTTGGTCATCCTGGCTGACCGGGCCGCGCAGGCGATTGAGAACGCCCGGCTCTACCAGAACCTTCGCCGAACCTTCCGGGAGACGATTGAAGGCCTGGTGAGCGCGCTTGAAGCCAAGGACAAGTACACTTCCGGTCATTCCCGCCGCGTCACCGAGTATGCACTTATTCTTGCCCGGGGATTGAAGCTCAGTCCGGAGGAGATGGAAAAGATTGAATGGGCCGGTCTGCTCCACGACATCGGAAAGATCGGGATCAGGCTCGAGTCTCTGAACAAGCCGGGAAAAATCAGCAAGCAGGAGCACGAGATGTTCAAAGACCATACCACCATGGCCAAGCAGATCATCGAGCAGATTCATTTCCTGCGCGAGATCGTGCCTCTGGTTTATCATCACCATGAGAATTATGACGGCACCGGCTATCCCTCCGGGATAAGGGCGGAGCAGATTCCGCTCGGAGCGCGCATCCTGGCAGTCGCGGACGCCTACGATGCCATGACCTCGGACCGGCCTTACCGAAAAGCCCTTGAGACCAGAGATGCGCTCAGGGAACTCAAGCGCTGCGGAGGCACCCAGTTTGACACTCAACTGGTTGAGGTGTTCGCCAAGGAAATGGAACGGGGCGAAAAGCCGGCGGAGGACAAGGGGAAAGAGTTGGCCAAAGTTTCACCGATACCTACTGAAGGCTGAGGCGATAAACGCGGCCCGCGGTTTTTAGTTTTAGCGGAGGAAAAATGGCGGAAACAAAAAAATGCGTTGAGTGCGGAACGGAAATCCCAGAATCCGAAAACAAGTGCCCCGAATGCGGAGCCGAGCAGCCGGTCAAGTGGATGCTCTGGCTGGTTTACGCGCTCCTGGGATTGTTCATAATCGGCGCAATATACAGGCTGATCGTGCCGTAAACAGAAAGCCCTAGCCGGGAAAAAACCGGCCCCGATTTTATAATTTCCGCCTCCACAAAATAGCGTCAGATTATGCCCGGTTGCAGGATTGCGACAAAAAACTATGAAATAAGCCCACCCAGCAGCAGCCAGATTTATAACATTTGAATTTTATTAAACAATATCGATTTTCTCCTGTTTTCAACTGAAAACCAGGGAATTTTGTCAAATATTTACTATACATTTCAATAGGTTGCAAAAAAAATCAAAAAAGGCTTAAAAAGTTCTTGACAATTTGGCAGAATTGATGCATAATGTAGGCGGCTAAAAAGACAAAAAAGACAGAATTTGGAACTTTTAAATCGGAGGAGCATTCTAAAAGTTATAATAGAAGATAACCACCGGGACCCAGGTGCAGGGAGTTGGACAGAGCGGAAAGAAGTTTTTGGCCGTAACCAAGCATAAAAAGGGCAAAAAGGTGGTTATTTTTTATGACCCGTGAATAAGAGGTAGTGAGATGGCGAGAATAATCAAAAGACGGAGGCGTAAGCGCAGAGTTCGCCGCGAATGCCTGCGTTGTGGTCGCATCTTTATGAGTGAGGGTAATTTCAACCGAATTTGCCCGAGCTGCAGAGAGGTGAATGCTAACATTGCGATGAATGCGGTGGAAGTGAGCTTCAATCACGATTATTATGGCTTTACCAAGTAAAGCAGGAGGCCGGAACAGCTTTCTAAACCTTTAAGGATTCTTAAAGGTCACGATATTCTTTTGTCTTAAAAGCAGGAACCCAAAAGGCTCCTGCTTTTTTGTTTCTCGGCAATACCCGCCGCAGACACCCGTGCTCATCCGCGGACCTGTCCTTCGCAGTTCCGCAGGAGCGGGGGAGGAAGCCCCTTCCTTCTTCGGCCCAGGAGAGTTCAAGCGGGAAGAGGCTAGGAGGACAGGAGCGCGCATCAATGCTTGGCATTGAATCTTTCGCCTTCGTTGAAACTTCGGCGGACAGGCAAATTGCAGATTGCAAAGTGAGAAGAAGAAAAAATCGGGGCTTCCGCCTCCGCGCAAGGCTTCCTACTCCGCTCCTGAAGGAGCTACGAAGGACAAGTCGGCGGACAGGAAAGCCCCTCGCATCCCGCTTTCCGCGGGACTTCGTCACGCGGAGCGTGACTCAGCATTCGGACAGACACGCAGGTCTGCCCCTACAAAATTCTTTGCGCTCTCTGCGTCTCTGGGGTGAGAATAGAGAGCTGTTCTGACTAAGGGAGTAATTGGAAGGCAGCGATGCGGTCGATGGCTGAGTAGTCTTTGATTAGTTTCTGGAGTTTGAGAGGGGAGGGGAGTTTTCGGAGGAGAGGGGCCTGGCGGATACTGATTTCGAAGAGGAGCCAGCCGTTGGGCAAAAGATGGGACGGCGCGAGGGCAAGAATCTTTTCGATAATTTGCAGTCCCTGGCTGCCTCCGTTGAGCGCGATGCGAGGCTCGTATCTGGAGACTTCGGGCATAAGTTTTTTCAGGTCTTTGGTTGGAATGTAAGGCGGATTACAAATGATGAGGTTGAATTTTTCATCTTTGAAAGGAGTTAGTAAGTCTCCTCCGCGGAAGATGATTTGGTTCTTGAATCCGAGCAGCCTGGCGTTTTTTCTGGCCAGGGCGAGCGCGGAGGGGGAGATGTCGGAGCCGTAGAATTGAAGTTTGCGGGGCAGGTCTTTAAGTTCATAAGCCAGGCTTAAGATGATGGCTCCGCTTCCGGTTCCGAGGTCCAGAATTTTTTTGATTGCAGGCTCGCCTGCGATAATCTTAATCGCCTCTTCAACTAATAACTCAGTTTCCTGCCTGGGCACGAGCGCGGCGGGGGTGATCTTCAGCTCAATTTCTCGAAACCAGGTCTTTTCGATTATATGCGCAAGCGGCCTGCGCCGCGCACGCTCCTTTGCCCAGCGGTTAATTTTAATAAGCTGTCTCTGGTTTAATTTCCTGCCCGGCTCCAGGTAGATTTGCGCGCGGGGGATTGAAAGAGCCTCGGAGATGATCATTTCCGCCTCGGAAACGGGATTATCAATGCCTGCGGCCTTTAATCGGTCCCGGATTTTCGCCAGCAAGCCGCGTAGCCGGGGCTTTGGGCCGGGAATCGGGACTTCCACCTTCGCCCCGCGGCGCGGGGCTACGGCGGACAAGAAAGTCCCTCGCATCCCGCCTCGTCCCGCCCTGCGGGGCTCCGCGGGACTCCCGTTAAGATCGAGGGGAATTTTGCTGCGCGTTGGTCTGGGCATCGAGGCTTTCGGTTTCGAACTCGACCAGTTTTTTGGCTTTTTCCTCGGCTCGAAGCGCCTGGACCAGCTCATCCAGCTCTCCCTCCATCAGGCGGTCGAGCTTGTAGAGAGTCAGGTTTATGCGATGGTCGGTGAGCCGGTTTTGGGGGAAGTTGTAGGTTCGAATTTTTTCCGCGCGTTCCCCGGAGCCGACCTGGCTTCTACGGAGTCCTTCCCTTTGCGCGCGTCTCTTTTCCTTCTCGGCCTCGTAGAGCCGGGCTTTGAGAATTTTCATCGCCCGGGACTTGTTTTTGTGCTGGCTTCTCTCGTCCTGGCAGGTCACGACCATTCCCGTCGGGAGATGGGTTATGCGCACCGCGGAGTCGGTGGTGTTGACTCCCTGGCCGCCTTTGCCCTGCGAGCGGTAAACATCGATCCTGAGGTCTTTGGCCTCATCGATCTGGAGGTCAACCTCTTCAGCCTCGGGCAGGACCGCAACGGTCACGGTAGAGGTGTGGACGCGGCCCTGGGCTTCGGTTGCGGGCACTCGCTGGACCCGGTGCACACCGCTTTCAAACTTGAGCCAGCCGAAGGCGCTGGCGCCCTCAACCTGGCAAATTATTTCTTTAAATCCGCCCAGGTCGGTTGCGTGGTGGTTAAGCGCGGTCAGACGGAGCCCTTTTCGCTCCAGCCACTTTTTGTACATTTCGATGAGGTCGCGGACAAAAAGAGCGGCTTCCTCGCCGCCGGTCCCCGCGCGGATTTCCAGGATGGCGTTTCTCTGGTCATCGGGATCCGGAGGTATGAGGAGTTCTTTGAGCGCGGTTTCCAAAGACTGCTCTTTTTTCTCAAGGCCTTCAAGCTCGGACTTGGCAAGAGCTGCAATCTCCCGGTCGCGGGAATCGAGCAGGGTTTGGTTGTCCTCAATTTCCTTCAACACCTTTTTGTAGTCGCGGTATTTTTCGATCACGGGTCTCAGCTCGGCCTGGGTCTTGCTCAGTTGTTTGAGTTTGGCCGGGTCGGAATAGACCTCGGGCTTTGACAGGTCCTGGTCCAGGGCCTGATATTTTTGCTCCAGCTCTTGCAGCCGACCGATGAAATTCATCTCTTATCCCTGCCTGGCAATAAAAGAGCCGCGGACCCCTTTTGGGCCCGCGGCTCGCTTATGGCAACCTACTTCGCTTCTTTGGCTTCTTTTTTGGAAGTCCTTTTCGGTTTGGCTTTGCTCCCCTTGGCCTTTTCTCCGAACTTGCGCATAAACTTTTCCACTCTTCCCGCGCTGTCCACCAGTCTCTGCTGGCCGGTAAAAATGGGATGGCAGTTGGAGCAGATTTCAATCTTAATCGTTCCCTGTCTGGTTGACTGGGTTTCAATCATATTGCCGCATGCGCATTCAAACCGCGCCGGCCCGTACTTGGGATGAACCCCTTCTTTCATATCCATGCTCTCCTTCGGCTTTTTATTATAACCAATGAGGATAAAATATCAACCGCTTTGTTTTTCCGCCAGCTTTTTTGCCTCTTTCTTGAACCCCTGGATTTTGGCGTCGGCCTTGAAACTGGCGTCCTGTTTCTCCGCCTCTTCAAAAAGCTCGAGCGCCTTGCGCGGCCTTCCGATCCGAAGAAGATATTGCGCATACTCTGACTTGACCAGCGCGTCCTTGGGATTCTGCTCAACTGCCAGCTCGTATTCAGCCTCGGCTTTGCCTTCCCGGCCTGGAACGGTCTGATAGTAGGCCGCCATCACCAGATGCCCTTTGGCGCTGTTGCGCATTTTTCCCTCGTCCAAAAGCCGGAAAGCATCCTCGGACTTGCCGTTTCTTAAATAAATGCGCGCCAGATAGTATCGGCTGGCGCCTTTTTTGGGGTTCATCTCAACCGATTTTTCAAAAGCTTTCTGCGCCTGGTCAAGTTTTTCCTGCCTCAAATAACAGGTGCCGAGCAGGTCATAGTATTCGGCGCTGGGGCCGATCAGGGCCATAACCGTATTGATCCAGGCGATGGCTTGGTCATACCGGCCCATTCCAAAATATGCGAGTTCCTTCATTTTCAAAGCCGTCAGATTTTCCGGGTCTCGGGCAAGCACTTTTTCCGACCTGGTCAAAAGAGCCTTGTAGCGTCCCGCGATCTGATCATTGTGCATTCCATTTAGAGAGCTGATCAGGTCTGCGAAATCCGCGGGGTTCTTCTTTTTCGCCCGCTCAGGGTCGACGTTTGCCAGCCCGGCCACATACCCCAGGGCTTCCAGCTGCTTGCGGGTTTGATCATCCAGCTGCACTTCCCGCTCGGCTTCCTGAGCCAGAGTAGAGCGGGATGACTTTTTTATCTGGTCGAGCTTAAAGTCCATCTCTTTGATCAGCTTGGGATTTTGTTTCGCGATGTTTGTGGTCTCCCCTTGGTCTATGTAAAGATCATATAGCTCCGGCTTGGGCGCCTGGATATATTTGTACTGGCTGGTTTCCAAACCGTAAAGCTCGCTCCAGCCGTAATGCAGGAGCGGGAAGTGGGATTCGAGGAAAGCCTCACCCTCTTCTCTGACCTTTTCCTGTCCCAGGATAAGTTTTTTCAGGCTTTTTCCCTGAACCTCTTTTGGAACCGGCAGGGAAAGAAAGTCGAGGATGGTGGGCATCACATCAGCCTGGCTTACGATTCTGGAAAGGATGCGGCCCTTATTTTTGAGTCCGGGCACGCGCATGAGAAACGGGATATGTTCCGTGGCCTCGTAGATGAAAAGCGCGTGCGTCTTTTCCTCATGCTCTCCCAGCCCCTCGCCGTGGTCAGCGATGGCGACAATGATGGTTTTTTCTTTCAAATTTTTGCGGTCAAGATACTGGAGAAGTCTTTTGATCTGGGAGTCCATAAAAGCGATCTCGCCCGCATAGGCGTCAAACCAATAGAGGTGCTTGTATGGCTCGGGCGGATCATATTCCGCGTGCGGGTCATAGTAATGAACCCACAAGAACCAGGGTTTGCTGTGATTCTGGTCCAGCCATTTCAGGACCGCGTCGGTTGTGACATTGGCTTTCCGGTCCGCGACCAGCGCGGTCATCTCTTTCTGGGGCTGGATGTCCGCCTCGTCCCAGTGGTCAAATCCCTGGTCCAAATTGAAGGTCTTTTTCAGAACCGCGGCGCTGATGAAAGCCGCGGTTGTGTATCCGCGCTTTTTGAGAACCTCGGAAAGAAGCTCAAGCTGGTTCGGAACTTTGTATCCGCCGTTGTCAATCACGCCGTGATAAAGCGGATAAGTGCCGGAAAGAATCGAGGTATGAGCCGGGAGAGTCATCGGCAGATGCGCGTATGCCCGCTTGAAGAGCACGCCTTCGCTGGCGATGCTGTTGAGCGCGGGAGTTTCGACATTCATATAGCCGTAGCAGCGCAGGTGATCGGCGCGGGTGGTGTCCATAGTGATGAGCAGCACATTGTATTTCGGGGTTCGATGGCAGGCCGAGGCGAGTAACGCGATGACCGCAATCAGAATTGCGGCTGCGGACCTGAACGCCGAATTTGCGACGCTCGCCTTTTTACTGCTCATTCTGTTCCATCAACTCCTTTAAGAGCGGGCAGCGGTCGTAAACACTCATTTGCCGGCATTCCTCTTCCCGCCCGCAAAACGCCATATACAAATAGCTGTAAACCGAGCAGCATCCTCTCCAGTTGAAGTGATAAAACTTCGTGTGCTTGACCCTCAACTCCCGCACCGGGCAGTCAAAGAAAACCACGGCTGATTTCGGCTCCGGCTGAGCCGGAGCTTCGTTTCCTGAATTCTTATCCAAAGTCTTCACCGCGCTCCCGCCAAATTACCCGTCCTGCGCCCCTGTCTCTCGCTTGAGAGCCTCCGGAGAACGGCAACAGTTAACCTCTATCGCCTTAGCATAATCCAGAAAAAGGTATTTTCCAGCGCCCGGGGAGCGAAAACACTTCCAATATTCTTTGAGTTCAAAACCGGGAAAAGGTTTCCGGTCTTTGATCCTCTTATTTTAGCTGCGCCTTCAAGAGCTGCAGCCGTTTCAAATTCGCCTGCACGGCTGACAATTTTTCCAGAAGCTCCGCCTTGATCGCGGACTGCTTTTCAACCACTTCCCTGGGCGCTTTGTCCGCAAACCCGGGTTTGAGAAGCGTGCGGTCAATCCGCTCAAGCTCCTTTCCGATTTTCTGCTCCTCTTTCTTGAGCCGCGCCTCTTCCTTGCCGAAGTCGATCAAGCCGGCCAGGTCCACGCACACCTCGGCCTCGCGCACCCGGCTTGAGACAAAACTCGCGGGCTTTTCCTTTCCCGCCCTGATCTCCAGCTCCTTTATGTTCACCTGGGGAGGGCTTTCAAGGTAAAGTTTCCGGCTGCGGAAAAATTCAGCGGTGTCTTCGTCATCCGCGAGGATCAGGACTTTGACTTTGGCTGCGATCGGCACCAAGTTCTCCGAGCGCAAAATCCTGACCGCGGAGACGGCCTCCTGCAAATCTTTCACCTCGGCTCCCGCTGGGGGGTCAACCAGTCCGTGGTTCGGCTCCGGGAACTTTGCAACCATTATGCTCTGGCCGTGGCCGGGGGTCGCCTGCCAGAGCTCCTCGGTGAGGAAAGGCATAAACGGATGCATAAGTTTAAGCGCCAAATCCAGGACCGCGGCGATGGTTTTTTGCGCGGCCTTTCTTTGTCCGGGTTTTTCCGGGCGGTAGAAGAACGGCTTGGACCATTCGATGTACCAATCGCAGAACTCGTCCCAGAAGAAATGATAAAGCGCGTTTGCGGCCTCTCCGAATTCATAGCGCTCGATCCGCTCTCTCACCTCTTTAACCGCGGCCTGGGCCCGGCTCAGGATCCATCTGTCAGCCAGGCTCGGCTCCGCGGGTTTGTTGTCCGCGGGATCAAAATCTTCCAGCTGGCTTAACGCGAACTTTGCCGCATTCCAGATTTTGTTGATGAAATGCTTGCCGTCTTCTATGCGCTTGGTGGATAGTTTGAGGTCGCGGTCCATTGAGGTGAGGAGCAGGAGCGCGAACCTGAGCGCGTCCGCTCCGAAGCGGTCGATGATTTCCAGCGGGTCTATGACATTGCCTCTGGTTTTGGATATTTTTTCGCCTTTCTCGTCTCTTACCAGGCCGTGGAGATAGATGTCGGAGAAGGGAACTTCATTCCTGAAATGGATTCCCATCATCATCATTCTTGCGACCCAGAAGAAAAGGATGTCGTAGCTGGTGACCAGGCAGGAGTTGGGATAAAACCGTTTTAGCTCAGGTGTTTTTTCGGGCCAGCCCAGGGTGCTGAAGGGCCAGAGCGCGGAGCTGAACCAGGTGTCAAGCACATCCGGGTCCTGCTCGATTTTTTTCGAGCCGCAAGAGCCGCATTTGTCCGGGTCAATTCTGTTCACGGTTATCTTTTTGCAATCCTGGCAATACCAGGCCGGGATGCGGTGCCCCCACCAGAGCTGGCGCGAGATGCACCAGTCGCGGATGTTTTCCATCCAGTTGAAATATTTTTTGGTGCCACTTTCCGGAATGATCCGGCTCTTGCCCTGCTTCACAGCTTCTATCGCCGGCTCGGCCAGAGGCTTGATCTTCACAAACCATTGCTCGCTCAAGGTGGGTTCGACAATGGTCTCGCATCTGTAACATCTTGCCGGCCGGACCGGGTAAGGGGCGATCTTTTCCAGAAGACCCTGGGCTTTCAAGTCTTCTACGATCTGCCTGCGGCACTCGAACCGGTCCATACCCTTGTATTTCCCGACCGGGCCGGTCATTTTGCCCTCGGTGTCAATCACCTGGACCGTCTCCAGGTTATGGCGGAGGCCGATCTCGTAGTCGTTGAAATCGTGCGCGGGGGTTATCTTGAGCGCGCCGGTTCCGAACTCCTTGTCCACATAGGCATCAGCGATGATTGGTATTTTGCGGTCCGCGCAGGGCAGATGAACCATCTTTCCGATCAGGTCCTTATAGCGGTCGTCTTCCGGGTTCACCGCGACCGCTGTGTCTCCGAGCATGGTCTCGGGCCTGGTGGTGGCGACCGTTACCCATCCTTTTCCTTCCACCAACGGATAGCGGATATACCAGAGCTGGCCCTGCTCGTCGCTCTCGCCCAGCTCGGCTTCAAGCTGGCTCAATGCGGTGCCGCAGCCCGGGCACCAGTTGACCAGGTAGCGGCCGCGGTAGATAAATCCCTGTTCATAAAGCTTGACGAAAACTTCGCGCACCGCCCGCGATAGCCCCTCGTCCATAGTGAATCTTGTCCTGGTCCAGTCGCAGCTTGCGCCCAGGCGCTTTAGCTGCTCGATGATCATCCCGCCTTTTTCTTCTTTCCACTTCCAGACCCGCTCGACGAATTTTTCCCGGCCAAGCTCCTTGCGGGACAAGCCTTGCTTCTGAAGCTCCTTCTCAACCACATACTGGGTCGCTATCCCCGCATGGTCAGTTCCCGGCTGCCACAAGGTGTTCTTGCCAAGCATGCGGTGATAGCGGATCAAAACATCCTGGATGGTGTTGTTGAGTGCATGGCCGATATGGAGCACACCGGTGACATTGGGCGGGGGAATGGCGATGCAATAATTTTTGGCTTCCGGATTTTTTCCGGGCTGGAAATAACCGCTTTCCTCCCAGAACCTATACCAGCGTTTTTCCGCTTCCGCAAACTCGAAATTTTTGGGCAAGGACTTGACCGCCATCCGCTTATCATCCTCCTCCATTAAAAAACAAGGGATTAAACCAATCCCTTGAATTTAGCACAACGGATTTTTCTATCTAACCGGGCTACTGGGTCTGGACTTCCCAGCGGGTGATTCTTTCCTTGATCAAGGCCTCGGCCATTTCCGGAACCACTTCCCACGCGACCCGCTCAACCGTCGCGCGGATCAGCTCAACCAGCTCTTCCCGCTTCAAGCCGCTTGCAGCCGCGGTTGCGATTTCCTCCGCAGCCTCCGCGACCTTTGCCTGGACAGCTGCGCTTGGAGCCTCTCTCCCAAGCCCGGGATATGACTCCTCCAAAGCCGCGGCTTCACCACCCTCGGCTGACATCACCGGCTCCTCCACAAAAACCGACTCGGCCACCGGTTGCACGAAAGACCCAGGCCCCGCGGCCTTCTGCTCCGCTCCCGGACGACTATCTTCCACGGCCACTGCCTCCATTACCGGCTCGCCTTCCGGGCCCGCTCCCTCTGCAATCGGCTCCGCCCAGAGTTCCTCCTCGCTCACCGCCTCCCCTTCCATAACCGCTTCTCCCGCCCCGACCTGGCTTTGCTCAATCGGCTCCGCCTCCCATAACCGCTGGTCCGACTCCTGTACTTCCGGCATTGGCTCTTCCAGAGCCGCCTCGGCTTCGGCCCAGACCTGTTGAGCTTCGCGGCCAGGCCCGGCTTGAGCGCCTGAGCCGGCCGCGGGTTTCCTCGGAATTTCCGTTTCCTTCGCCGGCTGATCCATTTCCGCGGACAAGGTATCCATAAAATCTTTCACTTCCGAATCGATATCGATATGGGGGGAGGCCGCTGGTTTTGCGGGCTGAGACGCGGCAGCAGATGGTTTCGCGGCCGGTCTCGCCTCTCCGGCCTGAGCTTTTTGCCTGGGCCGGCTCAGCATTTCCTCAACCTTGCCGATCAGGGTCTGGGACTCGAAGGGCTTGATGATGTATCCATCCGCGCCCACCTCCGCGCCTTTGATCTCGTCAAATCCTTCAAAGCTTCCGGCCAGGAGGATCACCGGGATATGGCCGAGGGCCGGGCTCTTTTTTATCTCGTCGCAAACCTGGTACCCGTCTTTTCCGGGCATAACCACATCCGCAAGAACGAGGTCCGGCATCTCGGAGCGAGCTTTGTCCATTGCTTCCACGCCGTTATCAACGGTGATCAGGTTGTAGTCTCCGTCTGCGAGAGTGATCCTGACCACCTTCTGGATGGTGATGGAATCATCCGCCAAAAGGATTTTCTTTGTCATCTGTTCCTCCTGTGCCCTCCGGATACGCTCGTTTTTTTCTCAAGGTCTCAAACAGGCGTTCAACCTCAAGGCCGGCCAGGCCGCTTTCTTTGGAAAGCTCAACCCAGAACCCGGCCCCGGAGGTCTTTTTCGGAGCTCGATGCTCTTCAACCATGCTCACCTCGTCAACCTCCACTCCCAGCAAATCTTGGTTTTGCTCAAGGATCAAGATGCTTTTGCCGGAAATTTTCCGCCCGTTCAAGAATTCCCAGCTCAATACCGGCACGGCTATATCATTATAGTAGATAATACCTTTAAATTCCTTTCCGGAAAGCGGTACCGTGAACAATTCAGCCCGCTCCAGAACTTTTACCATATATTCCAGGCCGATGGCCGCCTTTTTGCCACCGGCTCTAAATACCAGCCAGCGGCTCTGGCCTAAAGCCTCGGTTTTGTTGTCAGCCCGGGTCTGGCCGCTCATTCCAGCCGCTCGAGGTTAATCAAAGAAATCATTCGGGAGCCGTCAAAAAAGAAGCCTTCAATGATCTGGTTGTGTTTGCGCCGCATGAGGCCGGGAAAATCCAGCCAGATTGCGAGCCGAAGATTTTTGATGGGCTCCACTTTGTCCACCGCGGCCGATTTTATTTTGTCTTTGACCAGAAGCTCGAGGCGGAATTCCGATTTTTTGGTCTTGGCGCCAAGCATCTCCGCCAGGTTCAAGTTCTCTGTTCCGGGCTGAGCGGCTTGTTTATCCAACACTTTCACCACCTGGCTGATGCGCAAAGCCAGTGGAAATCCCCCCGCCTCGAAAACCAGATAGTTCTCTTCGGCCTTTCTTTCCGCTTCCGTCAATCTCTCAATTCCAATTTAGCCCTTTTAAAAAAGGATGTCAAGAAAGCTGAGTGACGCACCGCGTCGCACCATACCCTGAGCAAAGGAATCGGGGCTAAAGCCCCTCGCACATTGAACCAATGAAATTTTTTGCGATCTTTGCGGCTTGGCGGTGAAAAGCATTTTTGTGCGGACAAGAGTGTCCGCACCACGAAGAGGCAAGAGTGCCTGCGCCCCGAATCGCGACCAGGGTCGCTCGCGCATCGGAGGGCATAAGGCCGTCGGATTTTACAGGCGGGGCTAAGGCTGTTAAATTCATAATGATGAATCAGGCCTTAAGGCCGGCGGCGCTGGTTTGATTGGGGCGGAGTTCAAATCAATCGAGGTTAGATGGGGATAAGCCGGAGAAAATTTTTAGCGTGGCTGGCCGCGGGCGCGGGCGCAAGCGCGCTCTCTTTTGACAGCCTCTACCTTGAGAACAACTGGCCGGAGGCGACTTTTTATAAATGGCCCACGAAAAAGTGGCCGGCCGGGCTGAAGCCGCTCAGGATGATGCTGCTCTCGGACTTGCATCTGAAAAAGTTCGGCGCATACGAGAGAAAAATCTTGAAAATGGCGGCTGAGCTGCGCCCGGAGCTGCTGGTCATCACCGGGGATTTCATCGAATCCAACGACAAATTCCCCGAGCTTAAATCCTGGCTTGCCGGGCTTCCGACCAACTGCCCCAAATTCGCGGTGCTCGGCAACTGGGACCACTGGTCCGGAGTTTCGGTTATGGAGTTTGACAAAACTTTTGCCGGATACGGGATCAAGCTTCTGGACAATTCCAGGGTGCGGCTGAATTCGGAATACGGCAATATTTGCATAATCGGCGTGGACGATCCCACCAACGGCTGGGAAAAACCGGAAAAGGCCGCAAGCCAGATTTCGGGAAAAGAATTCAACCTGTTCCTGGCCCACTCCCCCAACATCATCTCCCGGCTTAAAGGTCTGCCCATAGACCTTTTGCTTTGCGGGCACACCCACGGAGGCCAGGTCAGGATTCCGGGAATAAAACCTTTCTGGCTGCCCAGAAGATGCGAGGGCTATGTCGCGGGTTTTTATGAAAGGGACGGGATAAAAATGTATGTGAGCAAAGGGCTGGGAAATTCCGTGGTGCCCATCCGGTTTTTGTGCCGGCCGGAAATAACCGTGTTTGAAATTAGGGCGAAAGAGCAGGCTTGATGCAGGCTTCACTCTCGCACAGGATGCGGCCAGCAAAAAGCGCTAGATTTGCCATCCCGTGATCTCCCGCAGTTCTCTTGAGCAAGTGTCAAAATCGCGCTGGCTGAAGAGGACCATCCGAACTTCTTCAATCTCCGGATGCTGCTTTAAATAATCCGAAATGGTTTTAAGCGCGATTTTAGCGGCCTGGTCAACCGGGTATCCGTAGGCGCCGGTGGAGATGCTCGGGAAAGAGACGGTTTTGCATTTGTTCTGAGCCGCGACTTCAAGTGAGCGGCGGTACGCGCTTTTCAGAGTCTCGGGTTCACTGCGGGTGCCGCCGTACCAGATCGGCCCGACCGTGTGAATCACATATTTGGCTTTGAGCCTTCCGCCGGTGGTTATTTTTGCGTCTCCCGGATCGCAGCCGCCGAGTTTCCTGCATTGCGCCAAAATTTCCGGCCCGCCCGCGGAGTGAATTGCGCCGTCAACCCCTCCGCCGCCGAGCAGCGTGGAATTCGCGGCATTCACAATCGCATCCACCTCTTCTCTGGTGATGTCCCCCAGCTTGAGCACCAGCCTGGACTTGCCAATCTTTGCCTCCATCCCGCACCCCCTTGTTATTCCCTGCGGAGCGCCTCGATCGGGTCCAGGCCGGAAGCCCGCCAGGCCGGATAAATTCCGAAGATGAGACCCACCGCAGCCGCGAATCCTGCCGCGACCAGAACCGACCATCCGCTGATTAAAGTCTGCCACGGGCTTAACTTGTCGAGCAGAGCGGAAACGCCGAACCCGAGCAGGATTCCCATGCCGGCTCCCGTCATTGTGAGCGTGAGCGCTTCAAAAAGAAACTGCTCTAATATGTCCACCCTGGTTGCGCCCACGGCTTTTCGGATTCCGATTTCTCCGGTGCGCTCGCTCAAGTTGGCGAGCATGATGTTCATAATTCCGATTCCGCCCACAAGCAGGGAAATGACGGCGATGCTGACCAGAAGCGAGGTGAAAGTCCGGTTTACCTTGTTAAAGGCTTTGATCAGTTCGCTCTGGCTGATGATATTGAAATCGAGCCAGTCTTTGGAAAGCCTGGGGCTGAGCCGATGCTGCGCGCGCAAAATCCTCACTATATCCTCGCTTAATTCCTGCATTTGCTCGCGGGACAAAACCTTGACCACGATTGAGTTCAAATAATCGATCCCCAGGATCTGTCTTTGCGCGACTCGAAGCGGCACAAGAACCAGCTGGTCCGGATGGAACCATCCGAAATCTCCTTTAGGCTCGAGCACGCCGATCACCTGGAACTCCATGCCGTGGATTCTGACTTTTTTGTCAACCGGCTGCTGGCGGGGGAAGAGTTCGCTTGCCAGCCCAAAGCCCAGCAGGCAGACCTTGCGCATTGACTTGTCTTCGCTCTGGTTGAAAGTTCTGCCCTGGCCGGGATAGAAATTCCGGGCGCGGAAAAAATCGGCGGCCACGCCCATAAGCGGAGCGTTTCGGGCCAGGTTTCCTTTTGCAACCAGCACCTGGCCGTAAACCTCGGGCGAGACAATGACTTTTCTTCCCAGCTTCTGCTCAAGCGCCTCCGCGTCCGCAAGCTTAAGGGTGGTTGCGGAAGCCGTAATTCCCGGGCTGATTTTTGAAGGCCCGGGATTGACCACCAGAAGGTTGGAGCCCAAAGATTGAATCTGGTCCAGGATTTTTTTGCGGCTGCCCTCTCCCACCGCGATAACCAGGATCACCGCGGCCACGCCGATGGTTATGCCCAGTCCTGCCAAAAGCGACCTGAATCGCACCGTGTAAAGAGAGAGCCATGCGCTCTCAAGCTGCATATAGAGATAACTCAGGCGGCTCATCTCTGTTTTTCTTGGACGATCTCCACGGCTCGGATGACAATCGGTTTTACCGGCCGGAAAGGATAAGGCGCGCCCTCAGGCCCGCTGCTCTCCTGGCTGCTGATTGCTTCAGCTATATCCATTCCGTCTTCCACCTGCGCAAACACCGTGTATTTGCCGTCCCGGTCCGGAAGGCTCTTGAGACAAATGTAGAACTGGCTGCCCGCGCTGTCCGGATTTTCTCCCCGCACCATGCCCACCGCTCCCGGAATATTTTTGAGGTCGTTGAACTCAGCCTTGATCGTGTAGCCTGGACCTGCGACCGGGTCTCCTTTGGGAGCGCCCCCTTGGATGAAAACGCCGGGAACAATGACGATGAACTGGCTTGTGTCATAGAAATGAATCTTGGCCAGCTTGATGAAATTTCTGCAGGTCTCAGGCGCCTTTTGCGGAAAAAACCTGAGCTTGATGTCCCCCAGGTCGGTTTTGATCAGGCCTTGCATTTGCGCCATCTGGTCGATAGTGAGAGCGGCTATTTCAGCCTTGGTTAATGACGCGAGTCTTTCGATAATTTCGCCGCGGGTGATTGCGGTTGGAAACCGTTGAAGATAGTCCTCATACCCGGCTATGGTGTTTTCGGTTGTTACCTTTACAAAGTAAAGCTGTGCCAGGTGTCCCATCGCGGTTCTGCTGTGCTCTCCCTCAGGGTATTTCTTGAGAAACCGCTCAAACCCTTCGATGGTGTTCTTCTCTTCCGCTTTTTCATACGCGCTTTTTTCGCACGCGGACAGGCTGATCAGAATGCTGAAAAGCGCGGCCGCAAATCCAATTTTCGCCGGAAACCGGCTTCTCGTTTTTATCATCTCTTCTCCCGGGTTATATCTTACCCAAAATCGCCAGTCCGTGAAAGGGATGATGATATTTTGCGTTTCTCGCTCAGCCGGAGCGGATGAGGAACAAAGCAATGCCCGCGTTTTTCGGCATGGAAAAGTCAAACAAAAAAGGATTATTGCTCCGGCTGGGTTTCCGGCTCGGATTCGCCTCCGCCGCTGGGAGGGATCACCACGAAAACCGTCCTGCCCTCCCGCCAGATCCAGAGCAGAACCTGCTCGCGGTTTACTCCTTGCGCCGCGGCCAGGAAATCCTGGGAATTTTTAACCAGGGTCTGATTCACCCGCAAAACAACATCGCCCTGACGGATGCCGGCCGCGTCCGCGCGGCTGCCCGGATCAACCTGGGTGATCACCGCGCCCTGCAGGTTTGCGGCCGCGCCCATCCGCTGCCTTAAGCTCGGCGTTAAATCCTGGACCGCCAGTCCCAAACGCGCGGGCCTTTCCTGACTCGGAGCCGAGGCCGGCTCCTGTTCTTTAAGCTCGGTTATGTCTGCGCTCAGTTTTAATGTCTTGCCGTCCCGGAAAACCGTGATTTCCGCGGACTCGCCCGGAGCGGTTGCTCCCACCATAGTTTTAAGCTCAGCCGCGCTGGTTAGCTTCCGGCCCCGGTACTCGGTGATGATGTCTCCGGGCTTAAGCCCTGCCTTTTCAGCGGGACTTCCGTTTACCACCTGCGCCACCAGCACTCCCTGGCCGCTGAATTTGAAACTTTTCTTAAGCTCGGGGGTTAAGTCTTGGATGGAAATTCCGAGAAATCCCCGGGTCACTTTTCCGAACTTGATCAGGCTTTCCATCACGGCCCTGGCCATATTGGAGGGGATCGCGAACCCGATTCCCAGGCTGCCGCCGGACTGGGAAAGAATCGCGCTGTTTATTCCCACCAGCTCGCCGTCCAGGTCAACCAGCGCGCCGCCGGAGTTGCCCGGGTTGATAGCCGCATCGGTCTGGATGTAGTCCTCATACTCGGCAATGTTCAAATTGGCCCGGCCTCTGGCGCTGATTATCCCGCTGGTAACCGTGCTCGTCAGGCCAAAGGGGTTTCCGATTGCAAGCACAAACTGGCCGATCTCGACTTTATCCGAGTTGGCAAGCGGCAGCGAGGGCAAATCCCCGGCGTTGATCTTGACCAGGGCCAGGTCGGTCTTGGGGTCTTTGCCGATCACCTTGCCGGTGAAAGCGCGCTTGTCGGAGAGGGAAATTTTGATCAGGTCGGCGTCGCCCACAACATGGTTATTGGTGAGGATGTAGCCTTCCGCGGAGATGATCACCCCCGAGCCAAGCCCGCGCTGAATCTGTTCCTGGGGCCGGTCATTGAACTGGGGCATCCCGAAGAACCTCCGGAAAAACGGGTCGTTGAAAAAGGGAGTAAAGGGATTGGGCTGAACCGCAACCTTCTTTTCCGTGTAAATGTTGACCACCGCGGGCATGGCCTGGTTCGCAGCCAGAATAACCCGCTTTTCAAAATCGCTTGACCCGGAGGGAATTTTTATTTCCGCGGGATTCACCGCAGGGGACGATGGCCCGGCAGGCAAAGCCGGCTGACCTTTGCGCCCGAACAGCTTTAAATCCTGAGACCCCTTCCCAAGCCAGTAGCCGGCCACAATCGCTACGAAGATAGCCGCCGCCACCCAAATACCAACCGCTCTCTTGCTTGCCATGTTCACCTCCAGCTACAAAAAGATAATGCCTGCCTGTTTTGATTGCAAGAAAACGAGAAAGTTCAAAAAGGCCCAACCCCGCGGGGAAAGCGGGGCTTTAGAGTTCAGGTTTTTTCATACGCGTTAATAAAATCTTCCCGCAAAATACCCGCCTGGGTGCAAATGGTTCTAAGAGTTGAAGATTTTATTTGGGGATGATTGGGCATGGTCAGAAAAATTTTGGCTCCCCCTGGATCAACCCGCAACATTGAAATGTGCTCTTTTTCCCTGATGACCCTGAAGCCCAGAAGCTCAAGAGCTTTAACAACCTTGTGTTTGGGCGCGTCAACCGGGAACTTGGGCATCCGCGCTAAATTCTGGTTTCCGCAATAAAAGCTTCCAGAATCGGAGGCTCAACATCAAGAGCCGCGTCCCCAAAAGACTCAATATGAAATTTGATCGCAGATTTGACATCATTAAGGGCTTCCTCATAGCTGTCCCCCTCGCCAACCACAACTCCCTTGATTCCCAGCGGATACGCGACATATCCGTCAGGATGCTTTTCCACTATGATCTTGTATTGTTTCATTGTTCTTACCTCTCCCAAATAATATCACATTGGCGAATGAAAGTCATCTTACTGAGAAGCACGGGCACAACTCAAATGTTGGGCCGCGAAATTTTGGGGAACTTTTTGGGGGGATGCCGCATCTAAAATAATGAGCAGAAAAGAAGACCCTAAATACCCATCCTTTCTTTGAAATGAAGCGCCCCACTTGCCGGGGCGCTTTGCTTTTTAAACCCCATATCCAGGCACGCTCCCGCTAGACCGGCACCAGCGCCGGAATGAATTTTTTATCCCCGCGGGACCAAGGCGGAAGCGAGCTTGCTCACGACCGTTTTTTCTCGCTGTGAAATCTGAAATTTGAAGTCTGCCATTCAGCGCGAAGCGCTGACCGCGCCTGTTCGTAGCTCCGAGTATGCCCGAGGAGCGAAGTTTGGAAGCTATGAGCATGCCGATGAGCGAGGAAGGAATCGGGCTTGCCCGCGAATCATCATAACCAATTTGCAGATTAGCAATTTTTTAGTTGACAACAAATTGGGGGTGGCGCATAATCGGCAAAAATCATAACAATCAGAGGA
>Ga0315280_10003063_pt1 | contig 26081 bp, 18 predicted proteins | sample YL17G06_40_MG_FD_203697 | JGI IMG/M metagenome (GOLD analysis project Ga0315280, IMG submission 203697) | Sediment microbial communities from Yellowstone Lake, YNP, Wyoming, USA - YL17G06_40 | ecosystem: Environmental > Aquatic > Freshwater > Lake > Sediment | place: USA: Wyoming | collected...
GCAGGCTTAACCCAACACAATCTGAAAGGACTGGTCAAGATAGCGTTCCATGCTCAACTCTGCCTCCTCATCATGCTACTTACAGCTCAAGCCGCCATAAACACTCACAAACCAAACAGAATCAGAAGCATCAGATACTTCGCAAACTAATTTAGGAACAAGCATGCGCGCAATCAACTTCTTCCATATGGGAACAGTGGTGATTCTGGACAAGCGCGCGTCTTCTTAAGCGTCTTTCGCTGCGTTATTTTCTCTTCTGAAAACACTCCATGAAGATGGCAACTATTTTGGCATTTTGAATCGCGCGTGCTCAGATTGCACAGGCCGAAAACCTTAACTTGAAAATCTGTAATGATGCAACCTGTGAGAACTAGTCACGTGAGGAAAACGAGACTCTAGGTAGCGCGGGTTATGAAAATGGGAAGTTTGACAAAATCGATTCTTTCCATAGGTATGATTGCTCTTGGGCTTGCGTTGGCATGTCTAGGGCTTTGGCTCTACACCCAAACTGGGCTTCACATACTGCCGCCAGCTTCCTACTACATCTGGGCATTTATCGCACTGGCTTCACTTACTCTAACGTTGGTTGGATTGTATTATTTCTATGAAACGACAGAGCATTTTTGGAGAACGGTCTCCTTTTATTCAAAACAAATAGCTCTTGTGTTTGCAGGTATTCTGATATTCTTTGCTTATGGACTTTTTTTGGGCTATGTTTTGGAAGCGGGCATCGTTGGAACAGTCCTAGCACTCGTTGGAGCCGTTTGGGCAATTCGTTGCACACGCGGAAAAGCTTGACTATCCTTCTAGATACTTGTGAAGAATTTCTTTGTACAGGACACCCCACATGTCCAATTTGGTTCCATCCTTTAGTTTGTAAGATCCCTCAGGGTTTTTCGAAAAATGTATGTTTGCATAGTCCATGAGACCCAGAAGGCTTGCATCTGCATAATCATATCCGACTTTAGGTTTAGCTACTGTCGGTTGGGACTGAAGAGAAGATAGAATACTTATAGTGGGATGTTTCTTTTCATGTGTGTGGTACAATATAAGAATATTATCGACAGAAAATAAATCATCCATTTTGAATATTGGTTTTTGAGACTTTCCACAAATATGCCCATGGCAAAAGTCAAGTGTTGATATTTCTTCGGCCCATCCGCTCTTCAGAATAAAATCGATGTCCGACAATATTTTTCCTGCCACTTTGTTTTCTACAGCATTGAAAAACTCTTCTGGACGCTGATGTATGTATAATGCTTGAGCGGTAAAAGGCTTCAGATTAGGGTCCGTTGCGTCTAGACCTGGTTTCAAATGAAGACTGCGAGATCGGCTAAAAAAGGTTTTGAATTCAAACCTCATACTCCAACTTTTCCTCTACTCACTACATCGACTTTTGCATATCTTCTGCCCGCTTCTTATGGCTTGCGTATGCGTGCGCGAGGGTAAAGGCCTACTTCCAGCCAGCAAGAGGAAAAGACTCCACCATAACGACTGATGGGAGAGTACGGATCATTGAGCGCGCGCGCTCTATTGTTTCTGTTACTGAATAAGATGACACAGATCTGAGCCTATGTTCAATCCATAAGTGCGAAAAAAGAACCTCAGCAATTGCTGACTTTTCTTTCTATGTTGCATTTGATACGCGCCTGCTCTGACAATTCGCCATTTGACGTTATAGAAGACGGTTCCACAAAGCATTTAAACAGCTGATAGGGATAAACTGATTTCACAGACTTTCAAAGGAGAGAAAGAAGGAGAAAGAAAAAGATGAAGAGAATATTAGCAATGATTATGATTGCGCTTATATGTTTCTCAACGTTCCCAATACTTTCGCCAAGAGTCAAGGCTGAATCTGAAGTTATAACGTTGCCTGCAGGCGCTTGGCAGATTGCTGGACACACTGAGGATTCGGAGACGATACTTCATGCTGTAGATGTGGATTCTACAACTCCGGGCGATCAGCAAATCATTTACGCTTCTCCTGGACAGACGATTACGATAAGCTACACCTTTCAAATGTGGAGTTCTGGAGGACCAGGCATAATCAAGCAGGCACTGTTTGCTTATTCATGGGCATCATCATGGCCGCCGTGGGATGCTTATACTCCTCTGTATGATGGTGGATCTGGAGGTTATTATCCGGGTTTCTACAGAACCGATAGTTTCAGCATCACAGTTCCATCAACGCCAGGGGAGTACAAAGTCTGGTTCTGCAGCGAAGCACACTATTCGATGAACCAGGCTATGCAAGGCCTAACAGCACAGCCAACTATGTTGCCTCATGCATTAGTAGTTGTGGAAAGCGGGGAAGAAGCGTCTAGCACAGCGGACCCAACGAATGATCTTTACTATTATGGTAGTGGTTCACCTGCTCCAACTTGGAGTGTTATAGACATAGTTTATGCCGAGATCTCTCAAGCGGACTCTGCACACATCAGACTCTTGACAAGAGCTAGTCAACCTATACCTCTAACAAACCAATGGCAAAGCTTCTACTGGCTGCTGGACACAGGAACTCCTGCACCAGCTTGGTCGAACCCAATTGACGTCAACGACCTGACCGTTTCCTACTATATCGGCGTTAGTTGGGGCGCGGACGGTCCTCTGTGGGTGAGTGTGAACAAATATGACAACACGGGTACATACGAACTAGTCAAGGAAGATGCTCGAAGCCATCCAGAGACATATTTCAGCGGGGATACGTGCTCCATCACTATTCCGCTCAGCCTGATTGGCAATCCAGCATCAGTCAAGTTTGTTGCCGGAAGTGCAGATGGGCAAGTTCCTGGCAGCATTGGAAGACATGATAAAGCGCCGAACATTGGACATTGTAAGTTGGCGAGTGCGCCTAGCATAGAATCCGTCACCTTTAACCGTATTCCTGCTGTCACTACTCAAGTGGGTTTTCAATTGTCACATCCTCCAATTGAGTATACCGCATCGATGCCAGGATTAGGAGTATGGGCTGATGTTACGATTTTGAACCCAACACCTGATGATTTCAATGGTAGACTTCGAGTGTTCTTCAGGGACCCTGATGGCAATGAAGTGGAACACTTCGCGCTGTCCAGCGACGCGATATATGTGACCGTCCCTGCTCAATCGTCGATAACGATCACTGTTCCAATTTACGGTACAGGGCTTTTCGGCGCAGATGCTGGAATGTATACGATTCGTTTTGTACTGGGCAAGGGAACATGGTGGTACGATTGGGTGACAATGGATGAGAAGACAACGCAACTTCTGGTCACGCCCAACAACCCAATAGATGGACCAAAACATCATGGAATTACAATCCCAATATCCGAGCTTCTCACAGCGAAGAAACCAAGCATAAAAGATGCTGCCCTCGAATTCTTAAATCTGGCACTTCTATTGGCTCAAGCATTAGGTTCGGCATATGTGTCTCCGAGCGGCGTGTATCCAGGCGATCCTCAGTCGATCAAAGACATTCTCCCTGGAATGTCCGCAATAACAGACCTATCAGGCATCTCGCATGCTTTAGACACGTCCACTTTCTTCAAGGCAAAATCTAAAAAGAATGCTGCGAATATTTACTCATTGAGTTTCCAGGCTTTCCTCAATCCCACAACCATCAAAACTGCTGACGGCGAATATACGTTTGACCCATCCTATGATAGGATAAGAGTCATTGCTAAGCTGCCTGCTGGTGTTGTTGTGACAGACAAAGGCGACGCATTAGAGGTACTCACTGACGATAGTGGAAGCACTACTATAACTTGGATTGACAACTACTGTGACAAGTTGTTCAACGGACTATCTTCGAAAACACATACGATCACGGTTCAGGTCAGAGGCGGTGCAACATATTCTGTGCAAGCTTATGCTTACTTCGAAATCGGCCCTCTGGGCCAAAAACCAGAAAGCAGTGTGTTTCCTGCAATCGACTATAACAAGTGGAACAGCGACCCAGCGAACGTCTATTGGATAGAGATGACCACTAAAGAAGATACGTTGAAACTGAAAGGCAGTAGCTAACTCTCAAAATAGCGCGTTGTTTGCCGCGTTAGCTCGGGAAAATCTGGTCTTGCCTGATTGTACCCGGCAACAAGCAGACAAACCTTTTTATTTTTACATATTAACGTATGAATAGTATATAGTGGTGGCCTAGTCCTAGGTAAAAGTTTTAAGCATTCTATACGTAGCGACCTATCCTGTGGGTAAACGTTAGGTAGCTTAGGCACAAGCGCTGTCTACTTCTTTTGTTTTTCCGTCATTGGTAGCCTGCGAAATTCTCTTTCTTGACGTTCTCAGCGAGAGCATTGAGAGCTTTGAGCAGGTTTTCCATGGATTGCACCATGGTGGGAGGACCGCAGACGTAGAAGACCGTTTGAGAATATTCTGGAATTTCTTTCTTGATCATTTCAGCGTCGATGTTACCCGTGTATCCTCCCCAGCTTGCGTTCGGCTCAGATAGAGTGAAAACTATCTTGAGGTTATTGTTCTGTCTCTGCATTTGCTCAAGCTCCTGTCTGAAAATGATGTCTCCTTCGGTTCGATTTCCGTAGAGCAGGGTGACCTTCGTGTTCAGTTTCATGTCTGTGCAGAATTTGCACATACTCCTCAGGAGGGTGATGCCGACTCCTCCGGAGAGAAAGCCGATTCTTTCAAAGCTTTCGTCAAAGGTGAAGTTGCCGAAAGGCGCTTCGATTGTCACTGGATCGCCCATCTTCAACGCGTCTAGCCTCAAGGAAAAAGGGTGCCCAGTGAGCTTCTTCGTAAACTCGATATAGCTCTTCTCAGTAGGGCTGCTTGAGATGCTGAAAGGCTTGCGCGCCTCTTGCTCGTCCATCTTGAGCGTGACGAGCATGTACTGCCCAGCCTTGTATGTCAATGAACTTGGCCTCGGAAATCGAAAGCTCTTCACGTTGTAGGTGCGGGAAATAACATCTGCAACCTTCGTCTCAAACTTCAAGGTGACCACCGTGTTTCCAGCAGAAACTGGTAGGCGCCAGATTGGTCTGCCGATGATTCTTTAAATAGATTTCCACCCATTCATCGAAGGGTTAAGGCTTCCGTGCTCTCGTGTAGCAACAATGAAGAGTTGACAGGAACGTCTGTTCGCAAAAGCGGTTGGGAAGCGCGCGTCTTGATGCTCATGGCAGAGAGAAAAAAGCCTCTGTGACTGTTAAGAATCGATTTGCTCTAGCATTATGTCTGGATTAGTGGTCGGTGGTTTGCAGACATGGTTGCAGCAGACGTACGCTGTGGCTATTCCTTCTTTGCTTGTCAAACCTTCAGTGAACGCGTTCAAGTATAGCGCTGTGTGACGCTGGTCTAGCGATGAGTGGAGAAGCACCACTTTTCTTGGTGTAAACCTGCTTCTGAGAGCTTCCAGCATTTGTTTGGTTTCGGTCTTGTCGGAGTCGCCCACGACGACTATTTCGCATGAAGGCCCTAGGGCGAAGTCAAGTGCGATTAGCAGCTGAGTGCAGGCGGAAGGCGCTCTTGAAACAGCGCTGAAAAATGAGTGCATCACTTGTGCGGCTTCCTCTTCGTATCGAGTCTCTCCTGTCATGTGAGCAAGTCGAATGAGGTTCAGACATGCAACGGAGTTTCCCGAAGGCAGAGCGCTGTCGTATATTTCCTTGTTTCTAACAAGAGTGACATCGGCATCATCGGCTGTTTGATAAAAGCCGCCTTGTCGCTCGTCCCAAAAATGTTTCACCATTCTCTCGGTTAACTCGACCGCGTGCTTCAAGTACTCCTCATCGAAAACGGTTTCGTAGAGTTCAACGAGTCCCCAGACAAAGAAGGCATAATCGCTCAGGAACCCAGTCACCTTGGCCTCTCCGTCACGGTAACGATGGTAAAGGCCATTTTGGGCGTCGCGCATATTCTTGAGTATGAAATCTGCGGCTCTTTTCGCCGCGTTGGCGTATTCGGGCTCGTTGAAAACCTGAGCTGCTTTCGACAATGCTGCTATCATCAGTCCATTCCAGTCCACCAATATCTTGTCGTCCTTGCCCGGGCGAACGCGCTTCTCTCGGACATCAAAAAGTCTCCGGTGGACTCGGTCTAGACGTGTCTGAGCATCCTGCAGCGAGACGTGCGCGTCGGAGGCAATCTGCGTCAGCGAGTTCTCCAAGTGGAGTATGTTCGTTCCAGTTTTCCCCCCGGTCATTGCCTCTTCAAAGTTGCCCTCTCTCTTAACATTAAAAACCGCTATCGCGAAATCAGCTTCGTCCTCGGGTAACAGCTTCCTGATTTCTTCTTCGGTCCACAGGTAGAATTTTCCTTCCTCTCCTTCGCTGTCTGCGTCTTCTGCCGAGTAGAATCCACCCGCCGCGTCGGTCATGTCTCGCAATACGTAGGCAATTATTTCACGCGCCGTCTGCTTGTACTCTGCATCTCCAGTGGCTTGATATGCTTCCGTGTAGGCTATTGTTAGCAGGGCTTGGTCGTAGAGCATTTTCTCAAAGTGCGGCACTAGCCATCTCGGATCCGTGGAGTACCTGTGAAAACCGAACCCTAACTGGTCGTATACTCCGCCCTGCCTCATCGCTTTCAGGGTTTTCTCAACCATCTCTAGAGCCTTTGTGTCGGAGGTTCGCTTCCAGTAACGAAGCAGAAAAGTGAGATTGTGAGGGGTAGGAAATTTGGGGGCGTTTCCAAAACCGCCGTTGTGGTCGTCGAAGCTTTCCGAAAGCTGAAAGTATGCTTCGTCCATCGTTGAGGCTCCAAGCTTTTCTGAGGCGGTGGATGCATGTTGTGACCCTGTTTCGGTTTCCTCAAGAAGTTCGGTGACCTTCGAAGCTGATTCAAGTAGCTCGTTTCTGCGTGTTGTCCAGAGTTCCATGATCTTAGGGATGAGCTCTTTCATGCCGACTTGTCCAAACCTGTTTTCCTTCGGTATGTAGGTCGCGGCGAAGAACGGCTTCTTGTCAGGCGTCATGATTACATGAAGCGGCCATCCGCCGCTGCCCGTCAACGTCTGACAGACTTTCATGTACACGCTATCCAAGTCTGGCCTCTCTTCGCGATCAACCTTTATGCACACAAAAGCATCGTTCAGCAGCTTGGCCACTTCAGCATCCTCAAAAGACTCTTTCTCCATCACGTGGCACCAGTGACAGGTTGAGTAGCCTATGGAAAGAAAAACAGGCTTGTCCTCATCCTCTGCCTTCTTGAAGGCTTCTGAACCCCACGGATACCAGTCCACAGGGTTGTGAGCGTGTTGCAGCAAGTAGGGACTCTTCTCGAACATCAACCGGTTAGACTTCGTGTTCGACATGCACGGCCTCCTTCAACAGCCATGTCTACTCTTTCTTGGGGCAGAACTTAAACCTAGTTTTCGTGGAAAAGCAAATCAGGATTGAACAAAGCTTGCGTTTGGCTAAACTAATCCTTGCCGATTTCCTTTATGATTCGCAGGGCTTCTTCAATGTGCTTGGTCGGGTTTAACTGTGAAGAGAATACGTGTCTGACGATTCCTTTCTTGTCGATTACGTACGTCACTCTCCCTGGCATGAGTCCGAACGCTGAAGACGCACCGTAAAGCTTCCTGACCTTGCCATCTTCGTCGCTCAATAGTATAAACGGTAGCGTATTGGTTGAGGCGAATCGCTTGTGTGAATCCACAGACTGCGAGCTAACCCCTACCACTTCCGCCCCAGCTTCCTTGAAAACCTCGTAGCTGTCCCTGAAAGCACAGGCTTCGGCTGTGCATCCTAGCGAAAAATCTCGGGGATAAAAGTACAACACGATGATTTTCTTACTGATCATATCCTTGAGGCTGATCATCTCGCCGGACTGGTTCGGAAGCACAAAGTCTGGAGCACTGTCTCCAACCTTAACTCGGCCTTCAACGACTCCCTCGACACCCATATCCTTCATCAAACCTCCTGTCGAAGAGACATCCTCAACTCAGGCTCGGATAAGGCAGCTTCACAAACATAAGCGTTGCCACTCTTCCCCACCTGCAACAGGCCAGGCCGGTTCCTGTCGCATTCTTTTAACGCTGCACTCACATCTGCTTGAGGACTCGTCCGCAAAGACCCGTCTTGGACCAAAGGACATACCGCGCCGTTTCGTGCATTCTTGAACTAACAACCGATTGAACCATCAGACCACTTTTCTGAAAACCAGTCGATGATTCTTGCATTCCTCACCATGGCTAAATCGGTGGTCAACACTCCTAGACATTGTGGTCAAGAAAGCAAGAATTAACTGCAACCTCAGTTCAAATGTGTTGTAGGAAGCGAAAGGGTCTCTCGCTCAACGATTTGCAGGGCAGGAATGCGTATGAACAGAATGACGCAAGCGTTCAAGATTGCCAGTAGCCTCGTGAGGTACAAAATAGGATGCCCCAAGCCTTTTTTTGTCAGTTATCAAATAACTCTTCGATGCAACCGGAGATGCGTGTTCTGCAACGCATGGAAGCTGAAGACCTTCCAGGAATTGGACACGAGCCAAGCCAAGAAGGTTGTCGGTGAACTCGGAGACTTTGGCGTACAAGTGCTGGGCATCACGGGCGGCGAACCTCTGATTAGAAGAGACTTGGAAGAAATTGCCACCCACGCTAAACGCAAAGGGCTTATTGTCGGAGTCAACACAAACGGCACGCTGCTGACTCAAAAAAGGGCCAAATCAATATCAAGCGTGTTTGACGCGGTCTTCGTTTCCCTAGACGGGTTCGAGAAAACGCACGATGACATTCGAGGAGAAAATGGAACGTTCAGAGAAGCTCTCGCCGGACTGAAGAACTTGGTTGCCGTGAAGCACGATTGCACTGTCGGCGTGAACTTTGTCTTGAACAACATGAACTACAAGGAATTCATTCCATTCTGCAATTGGATCAAGAGCCTGGGTGTGCTCGTCACATTTTTCCCCGTGGCAGGAGAAGACAACTTCATCACAGACTATTCAATCCCCCGCAGCGAGGTCGACGGCTTTGTCAATGATGTTCTGAAAGAAAAGGCAACCAACCCCTTTCTTGAGCCTTCAGAAGAAATCATCGAACTTCTGCCAAAATTCGTGAAAGGCGAGATGCCACACATCTGCGATGCAGGGCGCCTGTACATGGGCATGTCTCCTATGGGCGAACTTCGCATCTGCCCAATTGGACCGAACGTTCCAGACTGGCAAATCGGTTCACTCGTTACCTCCTCCATGACAGAACTGGTGAATTCAAGTCGTTTCCGTCAAGTTCTGGACGCCAGAAAACAGTGCACCCCCTGCCTTGCAGGATGCACGACGCCATATTCGCTATTGTTCAGAGGCTCCGCCAAAGACTTGACAAAAGAAGCACTCAACTATTACAAAGCCTTTCGCAACACCTCCAAGTGCGCAATAGGTGACGACTAAACAAAGGCAGTGCTGCTGCCTTCAGATAACAACAAAATTGATTGCTTAGCCGCCTATGGACATCAATGTTCTTGCGTAGATTTTCTCTGCGCATCTCGCTTGTATGACTGAGCGCAGTGCACACAGCAGAAGGTCATTTCTTTTCCTCTGATTTTCTCTCTGTGTCCGCCTTCGTACACTTTGCATCCGCAGCTCGCGCACACTTCCAAGCTTGGTTCGATGGCAACGGATACAAGAGCTGAGAAGCGCTTGAACAATTGCTTGCAGAGTTCTCTGCCCTTCTCCGTTAGTTCAAAGACTTTCTTTTTCTTCTCTCCGACTGGCCTTAACGAGTGGTTCACCAAACCCTTTTTCTCGAGCTGGCTGAGAAAGGGGTACACAAGGCTTGGACTGATTTCTTTGCCTATTCTTTTTCTGAATTTGCTGATTATGCTGTAGCCGTGCTGTGGCCCTTCGTACAGGATGGTGAGAATGTAGAAGCGTGAGAAGTCAAAGACGATTTCGTCCATTTCTTTTGTAGACATATATTCACCAGATTTATCTTTAAAATATATATCTCAAAAAGATATATTTAAATACTTCGCAAACCACAGGCAATTACAAATCTCTCAACAGAGGAAGAATGCATGCCAAGAGATCCCGTGTGTGGTATGGACGTCGACAAGGATAAAGCGATTAAGAGAAAAATTGGAGACCGCACTTACTACTTCTGCAGCCAATCATGCGCCGACGTCTACGAACAGCCCGAACGAGAACTTAAGGCAATGAAGCGAAGAGTTGCCATGACTCTAGTCGGTGTCGTGGCCGTAGCTGGACTTCGAGTCTTTGCGCTGTTCGGCTTGGTGGCAGTGATAATGACTACGACGCTTATTGGCGGGCTTTCCGTTTACGGCTTAGCATTGTTTATTGTGTCAACGCCGGTTGTCTGGGTAGCTGGCTGGAGGATAATCTCCGGAGCATATAGATCCCTCAGAAACCGCGCAATCAACATGGATGTACTCATCACCGCGGGGGTAGTTGCAGGCTGGACCTATGGTGCAGTCAACGCTTTCTTTCCAACCATAGCTGGTGGTGGAGAAGGATACCTGGAGATATCCATCGGCATACTCGCCTTTGTCCTGTTGGGGAAGTACATTGAAGAAAGCATACGCAGAAGGTCAGCAGCTTCCATACGGAAACTGCTTGAACTTCAACCGACAATCGCCAGGGTTCTCAAAGATGGAAAAGAAGTTGAGGTTCCAATCGATGAAGTGCAGGTGGACGATGTTTTGATAGTGAAGCCTGGTGAGAAGATTCCGACAGATGGGGCTGTGATATCAGGATACTCTTCGGTTGATGAGAAGATAATCACCGGCGAAAGTATACCTGTTGAGAAGAATGTCGGAAGCGAAGTCATAGGCGCTACCATGAACAAGACTGGGCTCCTTAGAATCAAGGCAACAAAAGTTGGAGAAGAGACAGCTCTCGCACAGATCGTTCATCTAGTTGAGGAGGCACAGGCCTCAAGCGCGCCTGTTCAGAAGTTTGCAGACCGAGTCGTTGGAAAATTTGTGCCCATAGTTTTCTCTGTTGCCACAGTTTCATTTGTGTATTGGTATATTGCAAGTGGGTTCTCAGCTGCCTTCTTCGCTCTGCTCGCAGTTCTGCTGATCGCTTGCCCGTGCGCTTTGGGCATTGCCACCCCGACAGCAATTTTGGCAGGTGTTGGCAAAGGCGCTGAATATGGCGTGCTGCTCCGCAGTGGCGAGTATGTGGAGAGAGCTAGAAAATTGAAAACAGTTGTGTTTGACAAGACTGGAACACTTACGAAAGGAGAGCCCTCAGTTACCGACATCCTAGTTTATAACGGTAACACGGAAGAAGACGTGTTGAGATTCGCGGCCATAGCCGAGAAGGGCTCAGAACACCCCTTGGCAGAAGCAATCCTCAACAAAGCGCGGCAAATTGTGCCAAGTATCCCTGATGCAGAGAAATTCGAAGCGGTTCCAGGGCTCGGAGTAAAATGCACGTTTGAAGACAAGGCGATATTGCTTGGAAATCGGAAACTCATGCAAAGTGAAAATGTTTCAACTGAACAACTAGAACAAGACCTCCAAAGACTCGAAGGGCAGGGCAAAACTGTGATGATCCTAGCTGTGAATCGTAAACCTGCAGGTGTAGTCGCCGTCATGGATACTCTGAAAGAACATGCGATTGAAGCAGTTAGCAAGTTGAAAGGCATGGGACTAGAAGTTGTGATTTTGACTGGCGACAACGAAAGGACGGCGAGAGCGATTGCAGGACAAGCAGGCATAGATCAGGTGATAGCCAACGTGTTGCCGTGGGAGAAGGTTAACGCGATTAAGAAGCTGCAAGGCGAGGGGAAGACAGTGGCTATGGTTGGCGATGGCATAAACGATGCTCCAGCCTTGGCTCAGGCTGATATAGGAATAGCCATAGGAAGTGGTACAGACATCGCGAAGGAGACAGGCGGCATAGTCCTGATCAAAGATGATTTGAGAGACGTGGCGCTTGGGGTAGAGTTGAGCAAGAAGACTATGAGGAAAATTAACACGAACTTGTTCTGGGCGTTCATTTATAACACGGTAATGATCCCGGTAGCGGCATTAGGCTTGCTGAACCCGATGTTCGCGGCAGGGGCAATGGCAATCAGCTCTCTCACAGTCGTAAGCAACTCTGCATTGTTGAAGTTGTCAAAATTCGAATTCGAGAAGTTTGATCAAAAAACCGTGAAGCAATGAAATGAAAGGAGGTGCGGACAAACATGGTTCAGGATCCAGTTTGCGGAATGAATGTAGATGAGAAAACAGCTACATTGAAATCTGAATACGAGGGCAAAACCTACTACTTCTGCAATCAGTCGTGCAAGGAAGTGTTTGAAAAGAACCCAAGGAGATTTGCTAATAAAGGCTCTGAAGACGCGGAAGATGACTGCTGCTGTTGCTGATGATACGCAGTTTCTGACGTTTCTCAACTCAGTAATGTTGTGAAGGGCACACGAGCCACTACGCCACCCGCGGGCTAAAAAGGCTATTCGCTACGTACCTAAACCCCGGTTGTGCAGTCGCTCGTGTTCCCAATCCCCGAAGTCTATTGGAGGGATGACGATTTCTCCTTTCGGTTTCTTCTCGAGCTTTGCTGCCCCATTCGGACATCCTGTAACGCATAGACCACATCCAATGCACTTCCTTCGATCGACAACTGAGACCCCGTTGCTTTCAGAGATAGCGTGCACTTGACATCTCTTTCTACACGTTCCACAATCCAAGCATTCGTTGGGATCGATTGCTGCGTAGTAGTTGGAGTATGCAACAGAGTTTTCGATGCCCCAATCAGTTATTCCCCTAAGTATTCCACAGCAGCATCCACAGCAGTTACAGACATATCCAAAATCTTTCATTACGTTACTGACTGTGTGAACAAGACCCATTTCTTCTGCCTTGTCCAGAAAGGCCAGTGCTTCATCCTTTGAGACATCATCAGGGCTTGGTTGGCCTTCGATTGATGAGAAGCTCAGGCAAGTTCTCAAAGGGAAGTCGCACTTGCGACCTATGTGATCCTGCTGTACTCTGCATATGCAATCGCGCAGGTGAAAGGTTTTTGACCTTAGTAATATTGCCTTGACATCGTCATAAGGCAGAATCCACTCAGATTTGACCGCCTTTTGGGCAGGGATGACTCGATGCAGAGCTGGCTGCGGTTTCATGATTCCAACAGCACCGCCGTTTGCCATGTAGTCTTCAAATAGATGAGCAAACTCATGATCCATGCTTTTTTTCTGTGATTCATAGATTCCTACCATAAAAGGTGCCAACCTAAAGCGCGCGCGCTTTCCTTTTTGATACCATAAGAGACCACGCTCTGCCATCTCCCTCAACTTTGTTTCAACCTCCTCAACCGAACGTTCGGCACGCTTGGCAATGGCGTCAACTGATTCCATAGAACGGCCCAGTTGACTTGCTAGTAAAGCCTCTTCAGGCGAAAATATCTTCTTCAGGAGCTTAATCTCAACATTCGACGATGTTCTGGGAAAGCCGTTTGGAAGTCTGTCCAAGGCTTCAGCAAGTCTCTCAAAGACCTGATCGCTCAACATCTCATCCTATGAAGGTTATGTGCGTGGAGTTATTTAACAGTGACAGATGGTTGGAGAAATGCTCGGAATGTGACCTTTTTCACGAGATGAGAAAAAATTGAGTGTGGTGGGGTCGCTGGGATTTCGACTAGAGACAGATGGAGAAGTCTCCACTCCCTGCAAATCCCTCTTTCTTTACTTTGACCAGCGGTAGAGGACGTAGACGCCCAACAGCATTACTAGTCCTGCGGTCAGTTGGATGGGACTGAATGGCTCTCTCAAGGCTGCAAATGCGAGAACGGCTCCGAAAATTGAAGATGTGGAATAGATGACTCCTGTTCGCATGGAGCCTATTTTTCTGAGGGCAAAAAGAAAAAGCAAGATTGAGAATGCGATGCTGAGGGCTCCAACGGACAACAGGTACGGTATCGATGTCAATGGTATGCTAAAGTCAGTGCCAAGCAGAAAAGAGATGATGAGCAAGGCCAATCCTCCGAAAAAGCATTTCAATGCAGTCACCAATACGATGTCCTTCTTCTTGCTGAGAAATCTACTTAGGTTGTTGTCTATTCCCCAGAACAGACATGCGCCGATTATTAGGAGATTACCAGGAATGTTTTCTGTCAGAGTGAGTCTCTCGAATTCTCCATTTGTGGCCACGAAGACCACGCCGACAAGCAGCATGAGAATTCCAAGATATTCACCTCTCTTTCCTCGTTCGCTCAAGAATACAAAAGCCAAGAAGGCAGTGAATAGGGACTCCGCATTTAGAAGTAACGATGCGTTTATAGCTGTGGTCTGGTTCAGGCCGTTCAGGAGCAGCAACGGCGCCATCACCGAGCCGCAAACAATCACAAGTATCAGAACTCTCAAGTCCTTTTTCAGTATTTTCTCCTCTGTTCCCGGCGTCTTAAGCATGGAAAGAATCTTTTTAGAGAGTGGGGTAAAATGGATTCCGAGTAGGAGAACCCCGCCGATGAAATAGATCATTCCCGCTATGAGGGTGGGATTGACGTTCTGCAATGCGATTTTGTTGAGGGTCGAGCTTATTCCAAACAAAATTGCAGAAATGATAGCGCTCACGTAACCCCAATGATGCGACATTAGACTTCAACACGGTTGATTTTTCTATTAGCAACTCCTGACAGCACAAAGATTAGGCAAGCAGAGAGCAGGACTACAGTGGGCGAGAAAAAGAGGCCAAAGTATCCGAAGCTCGTTCCGAGGATGAATCCTCCAACTATAGGACCGATGGTCTGCCCGATGTCCATCACGGTGTCCAAGAAGCCTGTCGAGGTGCCGATGAACTCGCACGGTGCCAGCTCCGTTATCAGAGCAGGCGTGGACGCTGTCGCTGTAGCGAAGCCGAATCCATAGATCAGGGCCAACAGCAAGAGAACTCGAAGGTCCGAAGAAAACGGCATGACAACCAACGGTATGGAGCATATCAGCAGGCCCACTATTATGGGCTTTCGTCTGCCTGTTCTGTCCGAGACTCTTCCCATGTAAGCTCTGACGAAGATCGCAAGCACGATGATGCTGCCCGAAACAGCGGCCGTCGAGAAGAAGTCGAAGTGCAGACTGTCTTTCAAGTATCCGGAGAGAAAATAATCCACTGTGCCGAACGAGTAGTACAAGCTGGCCTGCACAAAACTGACAGCCAGCACGGCATGATTCTTGGCCAAGGCGCCCCATCCGGCGTACATCCGCCTCAGAGTGTCTTTGTTTCTAGACGCGACGGCCATGGGTGCCTTTCTCTCAGCTAGAAATACCAGTGCCATGACGAGGGCAGCCAGCCCAGCCGCTGCGACTACTAGGTACATGATGTGATAGTTGTACAAGGGGTCGGAAGTGCTTGCGGTGCTGAACAGAATGTATCCGCCGAGGAAAGGTGCGATGCTTCTACCGACGTACGTGGCAGAAGTGAAAAGTGATATGCGTTCCCCCCGCTGTGACGGATACAACTCGGCCATCGAAGCTTCGGCCACGGGAACGAAGATGGCAGTTGCAAACCCGTGGTAGAACCTGACTAGTATGAGCTGCCACCATGCTGATATGAAAAGATAGAAGAAAGGTGCGGTTGCAAACACGAAGCCTGATGCCAGCAGGAACTTTTTTCTGCCATAAATGTCGGAAAGCGAAGACGCAGGGAGACTGATCAGAATGCCAGGTATGGTTGAAGCCGCACCCACAAAGCCTGACCAATCAGTAGGCGTGCCCAGCGCAACAGCAAAGGGATTAAGCAGAGTCTTAGACATTGTCGAGCTCAGGATTGCCAAGACTCCCATCACGCACAGCGTCCAAAAAACGCCCGTTCCCACTTTGCCAGACGGAAGATTCATGCTCCAAACCAGCTTGAACTCATCTTAACGCCGTTCACCGACATTTAGCTTTCTTTTATGTCTCTTTCGCAGACTTGCCGGTGTAGGGCATCCATTCGAGTTCCATGTGAATTTCGTATTTGTGGTTTTCTCTGGCACAGAGCAGTTTCATAAGTATCGGTTTGTTCCGAAAATGGTTAAAATAGGTTTTGTTAGCCTCTTGCCTTCTTATGCCTTTTTCGGGCTGATTTCATAGGCACGTTCTGCCCACAGCGCGCGCGCTTAAGGGCGGAAAAAGTGTGGGGTTTCCAATAGCAGAGGAACTATGTTTCCTCCAGAGTTCTGAGCTGTCTTGGAAAGCCAACGCGTCATCTTGGGAGTCAAGGACCAAAAAAGGAGCCTGAAAGGGCGACTGGACATACAATTCTCGATTCGGGTTACGGTGATTGTCCAATCCAGATGTGCTTCAATAGAGACAAAAAAGATAGGGAATCTACTATTATCGCATTTCCTGCGCTTTAGACCGATACGTCCAAATTTCGATTCGTCTTATTCGTTCTTCCATTTCCTTCGTGTTTTTCATGTTCTTCACCTCAATTGTTTCCTAGCAGATATGCCAAAAGCAAAACGGAATAATCCGGTTTCACGATTTCATGGGCAAAATCTTGCTGTTCCAACAAAGTCGCGAACGGAGCATATTAACCTACTGGATTTAAAATCAAGTATTTGTGTTCGTTTATCCGCAAGGATTTCCTGCTCTTATGCGAGGGTTATTTCTACTGTCTGAAACCATCCGTACTCTGTTCCTGTTTCAAGCAGTTTTTACTCACATTTAGGTGATAGGTTATAACCTTGTATACTGACACTATATAGCCCAAGGAAGGCGACGGAGCTTGAAACGATCTACGAAAAAGCAGAATAGGAAAAAGCGATTCTTGAAAAGAATGAAAAGTCAAGGAAAATGGAAACATGGAAGGAGTAACGTTGAAAAACTGAGGAGAAAAAACGTTGCCAAATCTTTAGAACCTGAATCGGAAATTCATGGAACAGTTGACATTCATCATAGCTGAAAGATGGCGCGCGCGATACCTTGTCAAGAGAGGTCTTGATGCTTTCCTGCCTTAGCTATTGTGCCCAGTTTCTTTGAACCTTCCCTTGTAAGGTTACTAAACCCTAGCTGTAAACGTTCCTCTCACAGAGGCTTTTCACTTCTCTTTTTGCGAGGTTTATGGAGTATGAAAGTGTGACCTCGAACATCGACCAGTGCGGATTCTGTTTGTTGAGCTGTTTTTGACGCGATGTCTTTGGCGCTCCCACTCTTAAGCGCACTGTTCAATATTTGGACCTTCACTATTCTTCTTCTATCTAACTGCCTAGAAATCTCCTTTATCGTCTGCGGAGACGCCCCCTCCTTACCAACCCATATTGTCGGCTTCTCTAAGCTCAGCTCACGTTTCATTCGATTCTTCGCCTTGGATGATATCATGATTCCTCTCCTTCCCTCAGTCCTACGTCAACCATTTGCCCCAAATAGTACAAAGGCCTCCAATGAAATAAAGACATGCCATGTCCCACAGTTTAGCACGCGCGTTTATTTTGTGGCGACGTACAACGCGATTATTCCAAGTAAAGAGGCTTAAACGTGGCCTTTCTAAAACCTGCCTTTTTCAACATCGCCACAATTTCTTGCGGAAACGGAAAATTTGCCGCAGACTTTCGCGCGCGCTAGGAAAATAGAAGTGCTTGGGCCAATGTCAGAAGTCCATTGTGGTGGGGTCGCTTAGGTTAGTGCCCACGTTTGAACCCACGCACCCGTGTGTATCAGGGGAAGGCATCAGCTGAGCCGTGTTCTCAAAGATGCACTGCTCAAACCTAGCCTCATGCTTCTCTGCAAAGAAATTGACAAAGGTTTCAGCAGTACCTACTTCTAGCGCGTGCTAACTCTCAGCCAAGCTTTCTTTTCTCAAAAGCAGTTCCTTCTCCAGATACTTTTGATTGCTTAGCTTCTTGATCTTCAAGTATTTTCCAGAGCCTTTTCCGGTTTCTTTTTCGTGGATGTTGATTTCCCCCTCGAAAAGATCCAGAATTGCACGAACTTCTTGAGGGGCATGCATCTCAGGGTCAAAAGTAGCGAGAATAGTGAACCCTACAGATCTTAATTCTGTGATGAGCCCTGCAAGCCATCTTCTTGTCTGAGCTGCATGATGCTGCAGAAGAACATCTGAGACTAGTCCTATGCAGATTCTTCTCCGGCCCTTCTGCGCAGAGTCTAATTTGCGAGTCGCTGAGGTTAAAGCAATATTAATGTCGGTAAGGTTCTCGACTCCCTTCAATTTGAAAACGTTAGGTGAGCTTTTGACGATTGCATCAGCCTGAGGGTTGCAGACAAAAAGGTAGAAGCTTGACGGGAACTCCTCGGCGAGAGTCTTCTCCATGCCAGGGTCGATGGTGACGTAAAATGTGACTTCGCCTTTCTTTGCTCCAGTCTCAAGAAAACTATTGACTAGCAAGTCCCTTTCATCGAATGAAGATGAAGTTAACACTACTGCGTAATTTGGAGGTATTCCGCCGCACAGCAATTTATCAAGATCTGCGTATCCGGTAGCAACATAGTCATTGTGATAGTGCGCAGGCCAGCCGCTGATTTCGGGTTCCATGACCGTTATCGTGACAGGTTCGGGTTCATGGGACTTGTATTTTCCAGTTTCATCCAGATAGAGTATTCTGGGCTTGATGACAAATACTCCTTTCGTCACCGGTCTTAGAGTCAGTTTCACTTCTTCGGTTTTAAGTGGGCCAAGCAGCTTTCCACTCATGTCAAGGCAGGTGTCTTCGAAAGTGTAGGGCTCAGGTGCTTCCGTAATATGAAAATCCTCTGGAGCGATTTCCTCAATTTTGACCAGTAAAGCATATCCTTTTCCTGCGTTGACGAGGTCTATTCCCAAGACTAGGTCTTCACCTGCTTTGACATCTTTCATGTTCACATTGAGACTTGCCTGTACATCCGCATGCTCGAATCTCTCTAATCCTACTGCTTCTTCATGGGAAGGGGTGGGAACTGCTATGCTTGCCGTGCTGGAGGTAACTGCTGGCGCTACCAGTACTTTATCTAGGGAAAGTGCGAATTCACGTTTCTCCTTGACTCTTTCAAGGGTTTTGGCTACATCCTCGGCCTTTTTCGGATACCCTGCTTTGTTGAACAGTTTGGCTGAACGGTCCAAGTATCCTTCGACGAGCCCGTAAAGCTTTGTCTTACTTAGGTGGTCAGCTTCAGTTTCAGCCTTGTCCATGTAGAAGTAGGCGTCAAACAGAGCTTCGGTTGCACTAACCGAGGTTGATGCATTTCCAAATCCAGCATCCATATAATAGTCAGAGGCACTCTCCATGTAGTGCTTAGCCTCATAGTAGAAGATCACGTTTCTTGTCGACTTGTACTTTGCACCCAACTCAAGTGCTTTACATATACTGGAGTCACCAGCGGCCAACATAGCAGTTCTTTTTCGGGTGCTGCTCTCTTTGGCCTTAGCAAAAAGCGCGGCCGCCTCAGAATATAAAGTTGCGTCCGCAGTCTCTTCAGCCATACTCATCTTTTGCCAAGCTTGGCACATGTGAATCATTGGAAGGAGCTCTTTGAGTTCAGCTTCCGTTTCCATTGCGCGGGCAATTCTATTCAATTTTTCAGTAGCAAATCCATATTTTTCTGCACTCGATGAACAGTCCCCCAACGTGTAGAGGTTCTTGGCTTCTTCTATGATGATTCTCGATAGGCAATACTCCTCTCTTATGTTGGAAGCTTTAACAAGTCTGAGGGAATTGTCCTTTTCCTCTGAGCTTGTGATTTCTCCGGATTTCGCTCCGATGGATTTTTGGGCTTGGCCGAATAGCTTGGCTGCTTCTTTGAAGGCCAGAATTGCCTGCAGGCTCCAATTATCACGGCTTAGGTCTTCAGCTTGTTCTAGGCGGCTCCATGCTGAATAGTTTGGAACGAGGTAAATCCATGATTTTGATGAATTGAGAGCGGTAGCTGCTTTCTTGTAATACTCTTTTGAACTGCCATATTCTTCTTTTTCATGACTATGCTTGGCTTTTTCAACGTAACTCCAAGCCTCCATGTATATGACGTAGTCAATGTAAAAGCTACTAAGTTGAGGAGTAAGTTCAGCGCTTAGTTTATATTGTTTGGAGGCAGATTCAAAATCGCTCGCAGACTCCTCAAATTCACCAAGACGATCATATACCATAGCAGTCCGCCAATAGGCTTCCGCTGCCCGACCTGCAAGATTTGCGCTCTCGTTCAGGCGAGCAGCATTTTGGTACACGCCTATCAGTTTTCTCAGGACTTCTTTTTCGGCAGTAGTCTGATAGAGTTGGTTCAGGATGGTTCCTAATTCTGATTCATAGCCTCCCAGCAATGCCAAGAGCTCTCGGCGTGAAGGAAACGAGGTTACGTGCCTTTGGCAGAGCTCTATACAGGTTTCCATTCGAGAAACTGCTTTTTCGAGAAGTTCTTTTCTGTCCTCGTCTTTTTCTTCTAGTTTGCTGAGTTCGAGCATTATGAGGGCCAGTGCTTCGTAAGGAATAGATTTGGGCAGCGGGTAATGAGGGCGAAGTTGCTCCGTGTATTGGACTGCTCTCTCTCCCAGTGACATAGCTTCTACAAGTAACTGTCTGTTCTCTGCTCCCGTTTCCATTGTTGCAAGATCATACAAAGCGTGAGCCAGCTCGGATGAGACGTGAAAAATTGTGTGTGTTGAACCTACACGTTGTGCATGTTCCAAGCCTTGCCTTCCAAGAGCTACAGCCTTCTTCAGTAATCCATGCCGTGCTTCGATTTTTGTCTCTCTACTCGCTAACCCTCTAAGATTCGCGACGTATCCATAACCATAGGAATGATAGATTCCTCGACTGTAGTTGATGATTGTACTATGGCTGATGGCTTTGCCTGAATACTCCTCACATATCTTTGACTTTTCTTTAAGTTCCTCTAGGTCCTCTTCCCAAGTCATACTCCATTCTGTTGCGAATGCCAATCCGTCGAATGCCTCCGACATTGCACGATGATCAGCTGTTTCGGTGCAGCATTGAAGAGCTTTCTTGATGACGTTTGATCCCGTCTCTACTCCCGCTCCAATATCATTCTCCATAGATCCTAAGCAAACAGTTGATCTGGTTAGAAAGTAGTCGTCACCAATTTGCTCAGAGATTCTGATTGCCTCTTTCACATATTCGAATGCTTTCTGCACACATTCCTTTTCTTCTGCTTCCAATCGTAAGGACAAGGCGCCATCAAAGCAATTGACGCTCGTTATGTAGAACGCTTTGGCGAGTTCATGCTTATCTTCAGCTTCAGAGAATATTCGAATTGCTTTCTCCCCGACGCTAAGTGCTTCGTGAAGTAGTGATTCCCTGGTCTGCATGTCTAGCTCCAGGTCTAATCGGTCTGACAAGAAGCCAGCTAGTTCTATACAGGTTTTCCCCAAGCCAATTATCTCTTCGTTTTCTTCATAGGCTTTAAGTGCTTTTCTCTCAATTATCAAACACTCATCAAGCAGCCTCTTTCTCTCACCCACTTCCAGAGCAAGCCAAAAATCCATGTATACAGTCATAGCGTCGTAGCACAACATTTTCGCCTTTTCTCCAGGCATGCTTGACTTTGAGCAGAAATCCCTAGCTTTACCGTAACTGGCAGCAGCTTGACGTACCTTGTCTCTGAACTGGTCAGAATTCTTTGCCTGCATTGCCGCGCGGTAGTAAGCATGCCCCAACTGGCCCTCAATCTCAGCTAAACGGCTGAAATCCTTCTGGGGCATCAGGCTTAGCATTTTCTCGTAGCACTCGGCGACCGTCGTCCATTCTTGTTTCTTCTCTTTTTTCTCAGCCTCCGCTAGAAGTAGCTTCACGTTTGATGGCTTCGGCATACAGTTGAACCAATGATAACTTGGCAGCAACTCTTTGAAAAGGTTTCTGTGGCACACATTATCACTAGCAACGGCCGCTTTTTGCAAGGGTGATGTTGACGTTCGAGACGCTTCCTCCTTGGATCGGTGTTTCTGAAGACGAAACATCTCTTACAGCGATGTCACGAACGAAATTAAGTGCGGCCGAGGGTTAGATCTAGAAAACGTTCAAAATATACTTCTTTTCGCAAAATAAGGCAGTATTGTGGTTGGTGGGGTCGCTGGGATTTGAACCCAGGTTGCCAACGCCCCAGGCTGGTATCCTAGACCAAGCTAGACTACGACCCCACAGAATTAGTTACCTCTATTTGAGCGTTCTAAATAGCCTTTTGCCTACGGACGTGTTTTCTTGTTTGTGGTAGAATCCTCTGCAGCATTACGAAGTTTGAAAAGGAACATGCTTCATGGGTAATGTTGTCCGATGTGTTGGGCGAGTATACTAGGTCTGTCGTGCAACAAAGTAATATCTGAAACCCAGCGAGGGCAAAATCCTTTCAGAATAACGTATTCCTGAATAGGTGGCACAACACTCATCGAAGGCTCGGAAAGAGAAAAAAGCAAGTGCTGGCCAATTTCTCTGTATGACGTTTGAGAACATTCTCAAGACTAAACTTCAAGGTTCGAAAACTAGAACATCGTGGGAATATAAGAGAACTAAACGAATTCAAGAGGCGTTGAGCTGGGAAAGAGGAACTGAAGAAAGACCGAAGAAATATCTTGTTGCAGTTCTCTCGAACGATTTGGAGGTGTTTTTTCTAAAGCCTGGGAAAGAGGTCAAAAGGGTAAGACCAAATCCTCATGACATGCTTCCAGTCGTAGGCACGCCTGACTTAAGACTCAAATTCGACGATGTGTGGAGTTATCTGTCCATGATATCTGTCGCAGATTTTGAGAGCTTCAAGATCGTTCTCACGTTAATATACAGAAATGCTTACTTTGTCGACCACGTCGAAAAGCAGGGCGGACAAATCAGGTATGAGCCCCGCGAAGAGATAACAAATTGTATAGAACAAATAGACAAAGAAATCGGCATTGTCTCGCCCGTTGGATTAATTGGGCTTCTGAATTTCTTGGACATCTTGGGCTGGAATGAAGACATGAAGTACCATGTGGAAAATAACAGGCCAACATTTTCTGGAAAATATGATTTAAAAGTTGGCAGAATTAACACGCTACTTACTTGCATACGAGTGCCTTACCAGGCCGCTCTATTCGTGGCTCACTGTATAGATAGGGCTAATGATAAGAAAAGCATAGATTTTTCACTGCTTTACACCATAATGCAGCAATTCGCAAAATCCAGAGGTACTTGTACTCCAACGAAAAGGCAACTTGCAGAGTGGTTGTCACCGTATGTGGACGAAAAGAGCTCATTATAGTTCTATCATGCAGAAAGTTACGAAAGCAATAGATAAGAATTGAGACAGGGAATTTTGCGAGTTTAGCAGACGCTTCATACCGATTTGATTCAGCAGACTCCCTCAGACAGATGGTTTTTCCAGAATCAGAATTGATTCATATCGTATCATGCCTGCCTGGCTTTTCTCAAGCTCTCTAATGATAGTTCTATCTTCCTTGAAACCAAGCATCAAAGCCATTTTCTTCAAGACTTCATCATTCTTGACAACTGCATAGTTTCCGTCAAGTTTGTAATGATTGTTACCTATTACTATGACACATTTTGAACCGCGTTTTAGCACTCGGTGCATTTCCTTCAAGGCAAGACACATATCTTTGAAGAATTTGTAAGTCCTCATAGCTTCCTTCGTTCTTCCATACCTGACAAGAGTAGATACGATGTCCTTTGCATCTTGGGGTAGATTTGCGAAGTCAGGACTATTGCTTCTTATTTCGTCAAGGAGAGACTGCGAATAAACTTTGAACTGAGGGTTGCCAATCATTTGTGACTCTAGTCGAGGAATGTCCGTTAATTCCAACAAAGTGAGCTGCGGATAATCATTCTTGATATAATCTAAAGCCGTGCTGTAGGGAGGGGAATTTACTATCGCATCGATGCTTTCGCTTTCCACCATTGCCATGTCCCTCGTGTCAGCTGCGTAAGTCCTCGATTTTCCCAGCGTTATCTTCGTTACTTGGTTCAGTTTGTCGAAAATGTAGATTCTTAAGTAAAGATTTCTGAGTCTGTCTTGCAGTACGTCAAGAAATTCGCCTTTACGCCTTCTTGCGAGATCTGAGGTTGCCCCGCTTAGCGCAAGCAGAAGAAAATCGCGTATCTTCTCATTCTCCACTTTCTTTACCAGTTCATGCGCTACGATGACATGATTTACAGTTTTGGAGTTGCTGAAAACAGAAATGGCCTTGGCTGGAATGCTGTTCCTCCTTTTTTCAACGGTCTCTTTTTCATAATTTGGAGAAACAAGCAGTGCAGAACCTGAAGACTGACTTTCATAGCTGAGAAGATTGCTGCTGAGGTCATGCAAATAGCTGTCAATACTCTTCTTCAACTCATCTACCGAGATGCTGAGTGAATCGCACTTAACATTGCACATTAATGCTGAAAGAGGATTAATCTCAATTCCAGTGCTGTCAAGCCCCATCCAAGTGGCTTCAACTAGGAGAGTCCCACAACCCGCAAAATTGTCCATGACCTTCCCAGCAGATTGAGGGAACGCGTAGTTCAGAAAGGCTCTGACCATTTTGGGATGAAACTTGCCTTTATATGGGTGCATATAATGAGTCAAATATAAAGACGGTTCCTCCCTGATTGCAAAGTAATCCTCCAATCTCTTTCCTATTTGCATAGTCTCTGTCGCAGGGATCCTGTCGAGTTTTTCAGTCAAGAATGAAAAAAGAGACTCAACATTGGCGAACGCTTCTTTCTCATTTCTGCTAAGCTTGGAGATATATTGGGATTTTTCAAGAAAGTATTGGTTAGTGATAAATCTCAGCAAAACATACCCGTTTCTAACAAAGTATTCGACGTTCTTTCTTACTACTCCTCGAGGAAACATTCGCTGCAAAATGCCCCTTGGGTCATCAGATTCTGTAACAACGAAGATTTCCCTGATGTAAGCCAAGCGCATAACAAGATGCGACACGTCGCGTATCTCCTGTGTTTTTGCGAGGAATCCCTGGCATTCGCCAAATGGGAGCTCATGTGCAAAGAAATCTTGCACTCTAATATCTCCAGTTCTAAAAATGTTGAAAAGTGTGCTGTCCAAAATGTCGGAGAAATTCCTCACTGGATTAACATTCCCGAATAAGCTGGTTAGTTCCATCTGGGCGAAAGTGATTTCATGCTTCTCTTTAATGCTGTTAAACAGCTTGAAGTACCAGCATACTTCCAGCACTGTAACCCCCGAGATTCTTTCGAACATGTGACATGTTCTGAATTTTCCTTAGCGTAGATATTCTGCCTGCCCAATATAAGAGTCATCATTTTCAAGATACCATTGTCAAGACTATACGGTTGGTTACACGAGCACGCGTGTTCGAATGGATAGACAATTCTCATTCGAATCGAATAGTAATTTCACAATATTCTAGATGTTTCAACCAATGTTCCAGGACTATGACAGGCAAAAGGCTGCAGAAGTTGGAAAATTAAAGATTAATTAGGAGATGAAACCTTCTAGAAAACAATTGCTGCGTGGAGACATGACAACGAAAGTTGTGATTTTGATGGCGTCAGAGCGGGACCTGGAGTATTGCCGCGAAATAGCGAAGCATATTAAAACTTTCGGTTTAGAATATGAATTTCGTGTTGCCTCTGCTCACAAGACTCCTGAGAAAGTCTTGGAGATTCTCAAGGAGTTTGAACAGGAGAAGATTGTCTACGTTACCGTGGCAGGCAGATCAAACGCTCTGAGCGCTTTTGTCGACGCGAACACTGTAAAACCAGTTATCGCCTGCCCGCCCTACTCAGAAAAATTCGGCGGAGCAGACATATACTCTTCTCTTCGGGTTCCAAGCGGTGTGGGCTCACTTATCACGATTGAGCCTGAAGGAGCTGCCGTTGCAGCTGCGAAAATCTTTGCTGTCGAAGACCGCGCCTTGGAAAAGAGAGTGCGAGAGTATCAAAACACAAAGAAGAAGGAGATAGAGAAAGCCGACGAGTCTGTAAGGAAGCTGTAGTGTGCGACTATGGGCAGCGTGAAAGATCTTGAAGTGATCAAGAAGCCGACTGGAAACGCTTTAGGGGTCGGCAGGTTCCACTTTTCAGATAGATATTCAGTTTTCGACTGGGGAGAAATGCCTGACCAAATCGAGAACAAGGGAGCCGCCCTGTGCATCATGGGGGCCTACTGCTTCGAAGAGCTACAAGAAAGAGGCATAAAAACCCATTACAGAGGCCTGATAGACAAAGCAGGGAAAACTGTCACTGTTGAAGAGTTGGAGCAACCAACAAGCACCATGGAAATAAACCTGATTAACGTGTTC
>Ga0315280_10003064_pt1 | contig 26078 bp, 25 predicted proteins | sample YL17G06_40_MG_FD_203697 | JGI IMG/M metagenome (GOLD analysis project Ga0315280, IMG submission 203697) | Sediment microbial communities from Yellowstone Lake, YNP, Wyoming, USA - YL17G06_40 | ecosystem: Environmental > Aquatic > Freshwater > Lake > Sediment | place: USA: Wyoming | collected...
ATATGGCTATTTCCTTTGTTTTCGCCTTTAACCTTATTTTTAGTTCTAGGTCGTTTTTTGTAAAGTTTCCGATGGTGATGTCTTGGATTTTTATTTCTTGATATTTTGGTAGGATTATGGCTCCTGTTGCTGGTTTTATGGTTTCGATTTGCTTGTTGATGTTGATAAGCCACGTTGGAAGGGTTACTTTTCCGTTTTTTGGGTTGTAATCTATGAGGTTGTGCTTGCTTAGGTCTGTCAGGATTTCTTTTAACTGGTTTAATGGTGTTTCGAGTTTTTTGGCTAGCTGTTTGATATCGTAGATTTTTTGTTCTTCAATTGTTGTTAATATTTCTGCTGTGCTTGCCATGGCTTTAAGTTTCTGTGTTTGGTTTTTAAGGGTTAGGAATTTTTTGTCTATGTAATGTTTTGAACGGTTCTAGTTGATTTTTGATTTTTTCAGAGAAGAGCCATAACTTTGTTCTAGACAATTAACCTAGATGTTTCATACTATACCCTTTAAATATTCGAATTCCGAATGCTTTAGTACATCAGAGGGCAGGGAAAGGCTAAAGGAACACAAAAAGTGTTACTGAATGTTTCTTGTCCGCTCCTGTCAGGGAGGGATTGATTAATGGAAAATCCGATCATGAAAGAAAAGGTTGAAGAGTTGAAAGCAGAGTGGAAAAGATTGTGGCGGGAGCGGATTGACGATAAGGTTAGGGCTGAAGGGATTGCAAATAACGATTTTTCCATGTTATTTGTTGATAAAGGCACGGTGATTTTTGCAACAAGAAATTTTAAAATGTTGAATTTCAGGGAGATTTTGGAGATGCAAGGCGTAATCAATGTGGAGAGGTTTATTCCTCCTGATCCATCCGTTGGTGGATGGGGGAAGTTTATAAGAACAGCCATCACTAATCAAAAACGTTCTGAAAGAATAAAGAGAGTTCGGCTGTTTTTAGAAAGTGAGAAGCAGAGGCAACAGTTGAAGAAAGGCGGACGAGGCTGGCTCCACATTTAATCTTTTGATGCTTTCGAAATTCCAATTTTTGATGTGAGTTTACCAGCATTTCATTGAATGTTTTTAGCTTTAAGTCTGAGGGATAGATTTGGGTAGTTATAGGAGTAGGTTACATATTATAGCTGATATTCTACATGTAGCTAGAAGCGGAGCTAAGAAGACGCAAATAATGTATCGGTCTAATCTGAGCTATAAGCTCTTAACTAAGTATTTGATCCAGACTTTAGAAGCAGGTCTCATGCGCTTTGACCGTGAAAAGCAATGCTATGTAATCACTGCCAGAGGTGAGGAGTTTTTGGATATATTCAAGGCATACTCGAAGAGCAATAGGCACATCGAAAGAAAACTTAACGATGTTAAGGCTAAGAGAAAAGTTTTAGAAGATTTGTGTCCAAGCAAACGGGGTAGAATAGACTTTAGTAACAGGTGATGTTGCTGGGAAAGTGTATGGTTAATCGTAAGGTTCTCATATATTGCGCCATCTTTGCGCTTATCTGTGCCTGGCTAATGCCTACATGTCTCGCTGTAGACAAGAGAGGAGCAGAAGAAGCTTTGGCTGACGCCGAAGGTGCTTTAGCTTCTGCGTACGGGGCGGTTGGGGAAGCAGAAAGCGTCGGAGCGAATGTTACCGAATTGCTCAGTAAGCTTAGCTTGGCTGGTGATTTGTTGGCCGAAGCTAATAACACTTATAGGCTAGGCGATTATGATGGGGCTTACTTGTATGCAACAAATTGCAGCGACACGGTTGAAGGAATCGCCAATCAGGCTTTGAACATGAAATTGGAGGCTGAGGAAATTCATGGGGAAAGGCTGTTTTTTACGGCAGCGCTGTCAAGCACTGGATTAAGTGCACTATTTGTGGCTAGTTTGTTTGGTTGGAGGTTTTCAAAAAAGAAGTATGTTAAGCGTGTTTTGGAGATGAAGCCTGAAGTGAGGGAAGATTAGATGATGAGTCTTGAAGATTTTAAACTTTTGTATGTTCTCTCATGTTTAAGTTTGGGTTTGATTATTTTGTCACCCACTTTTGCGATGGTTGTTAGGCTTCCTAGCGGAGAGAGGTTTTCGGAACTGTGGCTTTTGGGGTCGGGGCATATGGCTGAGGATTATCCGTTTAACGTTGCTGAAGGTCAAGCTTGCAAGGTTTATTTGGGCATAGGCAATCACATGGGCGGCTTAGAATATTACAATGTTTACGTTAAATTTAGGAATCAAACCGAGCATTTGCCAGATGCGCTAAACGGAACGCCAAGCATTTTGGATCCGGTTCTCGAATATCGCATGTTTTTGAGGGATAATGAGGTTTGGGAGAGGGAAGTTTTGTTTTCTTTCGAAGGCATTTCGTTTGATGGAAACTTCTGTAGGGTTTCAAGTCTTGTTGTGGATGGTTACGTGTTGAATGTTGATAAGTCTGCAGTGTGGGATGAAGAAAATCACGGTTTCTATTTTCAGCTGTTTTTTGAATTGTGGGTTTACAATAATACCCTTGCGGATTTTCAGTATCATAACCGATTTGTTGGAATTTGGCTTAACATGACGGTTCAGATTTAGAATCCGAAATAGAAAGCTTTTCTAGAACAAAAATCCTTACTTATTTAATAGAAACGGGGAGAATTCACTCGTAGAGAACCGCGAAACCATGTTTTAGCGGTGTAAGAGAATGTGGGAGAAGGCTGAAAGGAGATCAGTGTTCGCGATAGTTGCCGCCTTAAATGAGGAGGAAGGCATAGGGCTTACTATAGCGGAGCTAAGGCAATATTTGGAGAAGCCGTGGGTTTTGGTGGTTGACGGCTGGAGCCGTGACAAGACGGTTAAAATTGCAAAAGATATGTATGCGGATGTGATTTTTCAAGGAGGCACCGGTAAGGGCAATGCAATTGCAGAGGCTCTTAGGCATGTGAGCATGGATGTTGATTATGTTGTTTTCACGGATGCTGATTATACTTATCCTGCGGAGTATCTGCCTAAGATGATTAGGATTTTGGAGGAGAACCCGAATGTTGGAATGGTTTGTGGCAACAGATTTAATGATCATTTCCATTTGAAGGCTATGCATAACATGTTCTATATTGGGAATAGGCTTTTGGCTTTCACCCACAATCTTTTGAACGGCGTTGATATGCGTGATCCGTTGACTGGTTTGAGGGTTGTACGTTGGGAAATCGTGAGGGATTGGAGGCCTAAATCGAAAGGCTTCGACGTTGAGGTTGAATTGAATCATTTTGTTGAGATGAAAGGCTTCGGCATAAAGGAAATTCCGATTTATTATAGGCTGAGGCTTGGAAAGAAGAAGCTGAAGCTTAGGCATGGCTTCACTATTTTGAAGAGAATCTTGCTGGAAACTATATGATGTTTTTAGTTGCGCGCGCGGAGGCAAAAAGATGAAAATATCCATAATTGGAGCAGGCGTTACAGGTCAAGCAACGGGAATAGGACTTGCCAAGCATGGAAACAACGTAATATTCTATGATATTGACAAGGAAAAATTAGCGGTACTTAGGCAGAGAGGTTACAGAGTCACACGGGAAATCTTGGAAGCAGTCTACGAATCAGAGATTCTGTTCATTTGTGTTCCTACACCGACTGTTGACGGACAAATGGATTTCAGCTACATGCGAAAAGCCACGATAAACATCGCTAGAGTGTTAGGCAAAGCAAAAGGGTATCGCGTTCTTGCGGTCAGAAGCACTGTTCTGCCTTCAACTACTCGGTGCAAAATTGCGCCGCTTTTGGAGAAATATTCCAAACTAAAAGCTGGTGAAGAATTTGGTGTTTGTATGAATCCTGAGTTCTTAAGAGAGGAATATGCTTTGCAAGATTTCCTAGATCCAAGTAGAATAGTCATCGGTGAATTAGATAAACAATCGGGAGACATGTTAGAAAAGCTTTACGCTCCCTTCAATGCCCCGATTTTTAGAACAGATTTGGATTCGGCAGAAATGATCAAATATGCCGCAAACTGTTTCCTAGCCACGAAGATTTCGTTCTTTAATGAAGTTTATATGGTTTGCCAAAAATTAGGGCTCGATTCGTCGTTCGTAAGCAAGGTGACATCATTAGATCCTAGGATCGGCAGCTACGGCATCCACGGAGGAAGACCATTTTCTGGAAAGTGCTTGCCTAAAGATTTGGACGCCTTCACTAATTATGTAAAAGATAGAAAAATTAACCCAAAATTGTTAGAAGCTGTCTCTACTGTGAACAAGGAGATAGCCTCATTCAGTAATGGTTGTGCGAAGAAAAAAACTCAAATGTAGGAGTAGGCACGGGTTCGAGTCAATGCTTTTGTTGCTTTTGATTGTTTTTAGCCTAGCCTCTTTTTCGGCTGTTCTTGCAACATATCTATTGTATTTTGGTTTGATCTATAGGGACAGAAGGGCAATTGAACGATACCTTGCGAAAATTAGGCAAAGTAGGCAACTATTGCCCAATAGCCTTCCCAAGGTTTCCGTTATCATATCAACCTTTGAAGAGGAAAGCGTTATTCAAAGAAGATTAGAGAACATAAAAAGCTTGGACTATCCGCATGAAAAGATCGAGTTAATTGTAATCGATGACGATTCAAAGGATAGAACAGCCGAAGTCGCCCAAAATACGTTGAGTCGTCTTGGGCTTAATGGAAGAGTTTTGAAAAACTCAAGTCGAATTGGCCTGAATGAATCACTTAATATTGCGATTAATCAAGCAAGTAACGACACAATTTGTGTAACTGACGCTGATGTAATATTCGATGAAAGCGCGCTGAAGAGGGCAGTTGCAGTGCTTGGTAAATTTGCTGAGGCTGGTGGCACCACGGGAAGAATAGTGCCTTTTTTCAATAAAAAAAGTATAGCTAGCTCGTCTGAAGATAGTTATCGCAAATACTATCATCAATGTATGTTGAGTGAGAGCGCCGTTCATTCAGCTTTCCCTGGGAATGGGCCATTGGTCTTGTTCAACAAATCAGTTGTGCATTCCAGCATCCCGGTCGCATCCGGAAGCACTGACGGGAATATAGCGATGAATGTTGTGAAAAGCGGTCTCAGGTTTCTTTATGTTCCCAACGCATTGATCTATGAACCTATACCCGAAACTATTAGCCAGCAAAGGTTGCAGAAGGTTAGAAGAGCAAAACGTTTGATTCAGGTGTTCTTGTCCAATAGGGATGTCTTTTTGAATAAAAAGTACGGCCAGTTTGGCTCAAAGATATTTCCTCTAAAGTTTTCGATGCACGTTTTATGTCCGATTCTGATGTGCACTGGATTTGTCTCAACGATTGCTTTTATTCTTCTGTCTAATAGTGTCATACTTTATCTCTTGGTCTTACTTGTTTCAACTGCTATCTTACTAGCATTAGGATTCCTGCCTCACCTGCGAAAACTAGTGTTCAGCTTTATCTTGCATCAATTATATTTAGTGGCAGGCTTACTTTCATTAGCCAGGAAAACTGTCTTTTGGAAGAGAATTGAAAGAAAATAGATATCAGAACTGTGCAATTGCGCAAACGCTCACAGTTCTTAAGGCAGAAATCGGATATACACGTAGAATGGAAGGAAAGTCGGTAAACCAGTAGTCTCTGACGGTGACATACGTGCCCAATTTTGCAAGAATTCTCTATTTCTTAGGAACTGCGTTGAGGAGATTGCAGTGGAGTAAACAGAAGCTGAAAGAGTACCAAGAGAAGCGCTTGAGGGCTGTCCTAAGACATGCCTATGATTCCGTGCCCTTTTATCACGAAAAATTCAGAAGGGCAGGCGTATCACCAAGTGATGTGAAGTCCTTAGAGGATCTAACTAAACTGCCCATAACCAGAAAAGACGAACTCACACAAGCAGATCCTTCAAAACTGATTTCCAGAGAATATACGATGGATAAATTGAAGATTCTGAGGACAAGTGGTTCAACCGGTAAACCTTTCAAGTTTTACATTAGCCCCAGTGAGGATGATTGGCGCAAGTCGATATATCTGCGAGCCAACATTAGCTGTGGACAAAAGACAAGAGATCGCTGGGTTGTCGTCACTTCTCCGCATCATTTCATCGATACCACCGACCTTCAACGGAAACTTGCGAGAGCACATATACGCATTTTTGCGCAAGAATGTGTATCGCTTTTCAAAAAAATTGATGAACAGGTCAAATTGATCAGTCAAGCTAAACCAAACATATTGGACGGCTACACCGGATCGCTTTACCTTATTGCCAAAGAGGTTGCTCAAATAGGATTAAAAACGATATGTCCCAGAATTGTTTTTGGAACCGCAGACTTTGTGGATTTCAGCGCACGTCGATATATAGAAAATACTTTTCACGCACCATTTTATGACCAGTTCGGATGCGCAGAGGTTGACAGAACAGCTTGGCAATGTCCTGAAAAGGTGGGATATCACATGGACGTGGACAGTGTCATCACTCAGTTTGTTGATGAAAGAGGTGAAGAAGTGTCTGATGGAGAAAGAGGTGAGATCATCTACACCAGCCTGTTTAACTATGCACATCCTTTCATTAGGTATTCTACCGAGGACATTGGAATGCCGATGAGAGATGAGTGTTCATGCCATAGAAGGCTTCCTTTAATGAAGCTTGTCGAAGGAAGAAGAGACTCATTCCTTATTCTTCCGGATGGAAGACTTTTGTCTCCCATGAGTTTCTGGACTGTCATGCGCTATTTTGAACATGCAGATGAAATTGACAGCTTTCGAGTAATCCAGAAAAAAATCGAATCTCTAGAAGTATACGTTAAGACCAGAAATAGTCTGACTCCTCTTGAAACGCTTGAGAGAACGCTAGTGGGCCACATTCGAAGATGTCTGCAGATCGATGAGTCTTCTTTGGACGTTCAGGTGGATTTTGTTAAAGAGATTCCGGTTGACAGAAGCGGAAGATTAAGGTCAGTTATCTGCGAACTTCCCAACTTGCCAAAAATCAGCTAAATCAACAGCACTAAGCCTATTTCACATCTGCATTTAGCGCGCGCTTTGAATGTAAACTTCGAATTGCGTCTGAAAATCAAAGAATTCGTTAAAGTGATATGCGTGAGATAGAATCATTTCTGGGAAGCTTGATAGCCTATGCCGAATTTTGTGAGAATATCCTGGTATCTTCTTAATGCGATGAGAAGGCTTCACTGGGACAAAGAGAAGCTTGTCGAATATAAGAATAAAAGGTTAAGAAGAGTTGTGAAGTATGCTTTTGACAATGTTCGTTTCTATCATGAAATTTTCAAAGCTTCTGGCATTCACCCCAATCAAATCAAAACGTCAGACGACTTAAAAAAGCTGCCAATAATCAGAAAGAGCGATATGAAAAAACGAACAAAGGCAGATCTTATTTCTAGAGAGTTCAGTGAAAACAACCTTAAGATGTTAGGAACAGGCGGCGCAACCGGCACACCTTTCTCGGTTTATATTTGCAATAAAGAAGATGATTGGCGGAAGGCAATCTACCTTAGGGCAAATGTATGTTGCGGTCAAAAACCTCGAGATCGATGGGTTGCTGTTGACGTTGCTGAGCGTTCAGCAGAAATATCATACGTCCAACGTCTTGCTCAGATGTTTGTGCGAGAAACAATTCCGGTGACTTTGGATAGGGCCTCACAGCTAAGGGCCATTGCAACCCTTAACCCTGAAATCCTAGATGGTTTTTCAAGCATCTTATGGTTGTTGGCAAAGGAGGCTGAATTGAAAGGAATAGATTGTATTCGTCCAAGAATTATTTTCGGTTCAGGAGACCTGATTGATTACTCTTCAAGAGAATATTTGGAAAAGATTTTTAATGCACCTTACTATGATCAGTTTGGCTGCACTGAAGTTGACAGGTCCGCTTGGCAATGTCCTGAACGCCTTGGCTACCACATTGACGAAGATTCAGTAATTATGGAGTTCGTAGATCATGAGGGAGAAGAGACCGCGCCAGGCGAAAGAGGTGAAATTGTCTACACTAGTCTGTTCAATTATGCTATGCCCTTCATCAGGTATGCAACAATGGACATAGGAGTTCCGATGATCGCAGAATGTCCCTGTGGAAGAACGTTGCCTCTCATGAAAGTTGTGGAGGGGCGAAGCAATTCTTTTTTGGTCTTTCCTGATGGGGAAGTAGTATCCCCGATGAGCTTTATCGAAACATTAAAAGCGTTTACTCTCGTCAAAGAAATAGATCAGTATCGCGTAATTCAGAAAAGCAGAAGTTTGATCGAGATTTATGTGAAGAAGACTAACAATGATGTCGACGAAGAAAGAATTGAAAATTTGCTCTTGTCGAATATTTTGGACGGGTGGCCGAAGACTCAAAAAGTTGACTTGTCAAAAGTAACATTCAAAGTAACATTCGTTGATGAAATTCCGTTGACCGGAAGAGGAAAACTTGGCGTTGTCATTTCTAACGTGCCAGTCTAGCCAGCCATCCAAATCTCGGTGTTGCTATTTCATTCTGAGGCTAAAGCCTAGAAACGATCTTACACTAAGGTTAATTAGCAACGTCGTATAGCATGAAAAGAGAGATTTCTGTGGACATTCTGGAAGTGTGTACTCAACCATTTGGGGTGGGTGGTGGTGGCATTGCAGAATATGTAAACAACGTTTCCAAGATTTTAGCACAAAGGCATCGTGTCACAGCCTACGGGACTAATCCAAAAGGCAGTTTTCCGCGTATACAGTACATTGATGGAGTAAGGGTAGAAAGATTCAAACATTTTGCTCCAGGTGAAGCCTATTTTTTTTCTTGGGAGTTACTTTTGAAATTACGCAAAAGCCAGTTTGACGTAGTTCATGGGCACGGATACCACAGTTTCCCATTACACTTTTGCACGCTTGCAAAACGTGGAAAATTCATTGCATCGACACATTTTCATGGTTATGGCCACACAGCTTTTCGCGATTCATTACTCAGAATTCTTAGGCCATTAGGCAAAAGAACTCTTCTAAAAGCTGACAAAATCGTTGCTGTTTCCGAGTACGAAAGATCTCTTCTTGAAAAGATGCTTAAGCTTAATCCGAACAAAATCGTGGTGATTCCCAACGGATTGAATCTAAGCGAATTTACAGATTTAAGAAGATATGATCGGGGCTTCAGATCAATATTGTACGTTGGAACCTTGAAGAGCTATAAGGGACCTCAGTATATTCTCGAGATTCTGCCAATGCTAGATGATGATATAATACTTGAAATAGTAGGGAAGGGGCCCTTGAAAGAACGCTTGGTAAAACGTGCCAAGTCACTGAAAATCGACGACAGAGTCAGATTCTATGAAGATATGCCAAGAAATGCACTTCTGCAAAAATATGCAGATGCTGACTTGTTTGTGTTACTATCTAAGCATGAAGCTTATTCCATAGTCGTTGCAGAGGCTTTGACTGCAGGAAAGCCATGCGTTCTAGCAAGGACGTCAGCTCTCACAGAGTGGATAGACGAGGAAAACTGCTTCGGCGTCGATTTTCCAATTAACCTTACTAATCTGAAAAATGTTGTAAAACGTGTTCTTGATAACGCCCCTCCCAGCAAAAGCAACACTAAATGGATTGGAACAAAAATACTGGACTGGAAAGATGTTGCAGATCGTCTTGAAGAAGTTTATGAGGAATAATCAGACATTCGCGTTTCCAACCTCGCATGCATGGTGCCATGAGGAATTGACTTTGGTGAATCTTGTCCGAGCGGCTTATTTTCTCTATTCCGCAAAAAAACATGTTCGCTGGAGTCGGCGCAAACTTCTGGAACATCAGATGATACAGCTTAGACGCATCATAAACGATGCCTACAGCAATGTTCCGTTTTGGCATTATAAGTTTAAAAAAAGTGGGTTAAACCCCTATGACATCAAAACTTTGAGTGACCTCAATAAGATACCAATCCTTAGGAAAGAAGAAATCAGAAAGGAAATTTCTCACATGATTTCAAACAATTTTGAGAAAGTGAATCTTAAACGCGTAGTCACAAGTGGCTCAACTGGACGACCACTAACTTTCTACATAACCTCAAAAGAAGACGAGTTTAGAAAGGCACGACATTTGAGAGCCAACACTATTTGTGGACAAAAGATGCGAGATCGTTGGGCTGTAATAACATCGCCATACCGATTTCAAAAAATACCAAGACTTCCCCGATTGTTGAGAATATATGCGATGAATACAATCTCACTCTATGATCACCCATCTAAACAGTTGATTTCAGTTGAAAAGATGAGACCTGACGTACTAGAAGGATACTCAAGTTCTCTGTATTTACTTGCGAAGGAGACAGACAAGCAAGGAATAGAAACCATAAAACCTCGAATAATGTTTAGCGGTGCTGAGTTAATAGAGGACTCTCACAGGCGTTTCATCGAAAAAGTGTTTGACGCGCCTCTATATGATCAGTATGCCACAATTGAGTTTGAAAGGATGGCTTGGCAATGCCCGGAGAAAACTGGATATCACATAGACGCAGACGCGTTGATAATGCAGTTTGTGGATGAGAACGGGGAAGAGGTGTCACCGGGAGAGAGAGGTGAAATAGTCTGCACAAGCTTGTTCAACTATGCTATGCCTTTGATCAGGTACGCTGTCGGCGATGTAGGAGTGGCTTCAGCGGAAGAATGCACGTGCGGTGTCGGTTTTCCTATTATGAAGGTTGTTGAAGGTCGGAGGGATTCAATTTTGTTTCTCCCAGACGGTCGTCCACTGTCGCCTATAGCTTTCATATATGCGATGCAGTTGTTCAGGCTGTTTGAGCATATTGATCGGTGGCGCGTCGTTCAGAAGAGTGATGATTCGTTCAGGATAGATGTCAAGAAGGCGGATGAGACGGTTGACGAGCAGGTCATGAGAGCGGAATTGACAAGGCACATTAGGAAGACCCTTGATTTAGGCTCTGAAATAGAGGTTGAAGTAGACTTTGTGGACGATATCCCACCTAGCAAAGGTGGTAAGATGATCAAAGTTGTGTCGAAGGCCGGAAAATAATCCTTAAAACAATTCAGCTGAACTGCTACAGTGTAGGTGCGCTACGGTGCCCTCAAAATGAGTTTAGAAAAGCCGATTATATCTATTTTCATCTTTCTATGTATTGTAAGAACGATATGATTATAGCGCAATAGTAATCTATACCCCAGAGACATTTTTTCGCGTTCCATGCTGAGCTCCATACAAAAGTTTCAAGATGCATGCATGACGCGTTGTACTTCCAACTGGCGTATGCTATTGTCATACTATTTTCTCCAGCTCGCCAGACACCGTGCACCTTTCCTATCCACACACTTGAATTATGTTCAGTGAACCATCCCCAGTGTCTTAATCCTGCAAATGCGCGTGCTGCCAGACTGATAGCGCTGGTAGTAAGGTTAGCGTAATCTTCTTCATAATTTCCATAGAGTATGTCAAGCGGATACCAATAATAGCCTTCGTGGATGGCGATGTATACTGTTGGGGTGTAGTTGCCCATCAACCATCTGAGCGCCCAAGCTTCCGGTTCGGTTGTTGTCGCCTTTGGTGGAAATTGCCGGTTCAAATCCATTCCATTGGCGTTCTCGCGGGTGTTATGGACATATCCATCTGGGTTCAAGACTGGAATAATTATGACGGTGTATTCCGTTAGTCTTGATTTCCAAAATGAGTCTGATCGGTAGTACTCGATGAGCAGCTCGGCTATTCTTAGGCAGGCGAAGGTTCCAGTTTTTTCGTTTCCGTGTATCGAACCGTCTATAATTGCGTAACGTGTACCGTTGCCAATGACTATTGCTGATATGTCACGGCCTTCAACGCTTTGGCCGATAACCCATTTCTGTGAAATATCATTATTTTCGTTGACTATCGAGTCGATGTAATTGTATACCCATGTCAGATTCCACCAATACTGTCCGCTAGCCATCCACCTCGCATACTTCCCTGTGGGAAAGTCTCTAACTATTTTGATTGCTGGGAAAAGATGCCAAATTCCAGTCCACTCAGTTTCTGGTGTTGTAGCATCCAAATCCATTACGTAAAACCCACTTTTCGCTGTTGCCCCATTCATATGGAATAATACTACCCGATTTGGACCACCTGAACCTCTTTGTGCAATGACAGTTATGTTGCTAAAACTATCTAGCGCAGATGGTATCACTGTGGTTAAATAGTTTGTGCCGCCAGTTTCGTTCATCATCCAAACTTTGTCGGCTTTTCGAAAGTTTCCCCAGTCCATCAAATATGTTACTCCGTTGTTGCCAATTAAAACAGCTTCAGTGCTATTACTTAGAGATGGGTAAAGCATGTTACAGAAGTCTATTACGTCAGAGATAACGACACGGGTTTGGGCGAACTGTCTAATGGCTGTGGCGTTATAGTTGCAGTCTTGTCTTGTCCAAACCACTAGACCGTCGAAAAGGTCAACGTCTGCATAGCCTGCAATTTCAGATGGGGTAAGTGATCTGTAACTTATGCTTTGGTTGCCGAAAAGCCAATAAAAGTTTCTAATCGCAGGCGCATCCGTAACTGATCCTATCACACCAAAGGTGTATTCTAGACCAATATAACGAGTGCTTATTGCTGCGGTGTCGCTGTAAGCCTCCACGTAGTGTTGAACGTTCACAATCGCGGTTAGACCAAAGCGCACACGACCCACACCTGAGCCATAACTTGCAGTGTTGACGTTTGTTATAGTTATTCGTTCAACGCCGTTGATCCATGCTCGATACTCGCCTGTTGTATTGTGTACTTTGATGTAGAATTCGAGGCAGTACCACCTTCCCTCAACTGGAGAAACAGCATCGGTGCTGTTCTGGACTGAGCCAGTATTAGTCAGACCGACGATGCTGAATCTGTCAACATTGCCGGAGCGGTAAACGCGAAAAGTACTTTGAAGGTTACCACCGATTTCAAAAGCAATCAACCCAAACCTGTCATAATTGTCATCCAGCGGCAATCCGCTAACGATGTAGAAATATGCCCTTGCATATACCTCACTCACTGCTGGCGACAAGTCGGCATAGGTGTAGGCGTATGTCATCCCAGACGCTATGGCGTTCGTCTGAAAGCGACCATGATAACGCCCCTCGTAGGGATTTGTCGACGTGACCGTCGCATTGTTGCCAGCAGTAGTGAATGTGCCGTTCCAAGCCCTGAAGTTGCCGCTCTCAAATTCATCTTGGAAAAGAACCCTAGCCTCTGGCTGGTAATAGATTGAACCATTAGAGGGTATGATAGTGGAAGATTGCAAACTAAAACCCGCCATAATCGAGCCAACCAGAATAATAAGTAAGAAAATGGCACTACTCAAATCCTTTGAAGCAAACAATCTCAAGCGACCACCTTGAGGTATCATTATAATTGCAATGTCTGTCACTTATTCTATTCTAAGCGTGAACCAATATGTCTTACTATTTAATAAACGATTCGCCATAAACGTTCAACGAAAATACACAACTTTAACCGTGCGCAACAATGTCGACGTTTGAATTGTTATGGATCTCGTTTCTATGGAGATTCTGCAGGTTTGCTCCTTCTACCGTACGCTAGATTTAAATGAATTGACAAATCTGGTTGATGTAGTCATTGATGTCCGCCGAGATAGAGAAGCTATGAAAAAGTGGAAAGGAACCAAGATAAAACGCGCGCTAAAACGGAGGCACTACTATGATGAATATGGACGTTAGCTTGTGCACGGGGTGTGGAACTTGTGCGGGAATTTGTCCACAAGATATCATAGAAATGCGTAAATATCCAAAAGAGGGCATCTATTTGCCAACTTTCAAAAGTGCAGGATGTAATGAATGCAAACTCTGCCTTAACGTTTGTCCGGGCCGTTCTATCGATTTTAGCAAGTTGAATTATTTTGTCTTTGGCAACGCCTCTAATGACACCTTATTAGGCAACCATATTGGTTGTTACATAGGGCATTCTACATATAAAATGATACAGCAAAATGTATCATCTGGAGGACTTGTGACTTCACTGCTGATTTTTGCTCTAGAAAACGAATTGATAGATGGTGCGATAGTGACGAGAATGAGAAAAGACCGACCCTTGGAACCTGAAGTGTTCATAGCGCGAACTAGCAGAGAAATTATCTCAGCAGCTGGATCTAAGTACTGCCCAGTGCCAGTCAATACAATAATAAGAGAGGTTCTCACTAGGAATGAAAGATTTGCCATAGTAGGACTTCCATGTCACATACAGGGAATAAGAAAGGCCGAGGCATTGAACAGGAAGTTAAGAGAGAGACTGATATTTCACCTGGGGCTTTTTTGTTCACACACCGTTAGTTTCTTGGGAACCGAGTTTTTGCTTGAGAAAATGAATGTCAAAAATGAAGATGTCGTCAAACTAGATTATCGTGGTAGCGGTTGGCCAGGCGGTATGACAATCAAGTTAAAAAACGGCAGCAAAAGATTTTTGCCACATTTTTCATACTGGAATCCTTTTTTTGGACCAGCTTTCTTTACTCCCGTACGTTGCCTAGCATGTAGTGATGGAACAAATGAGCTATCGGATATTTCGTTTGGTGATGCATGGTTGCAAGAGTTGATGAGTGGTCATGTGGGCAAATCCCTAATCATAACGCGGTCAGAAATCGGAGAGCAACTTTTGCAAGAGGCAACACTAAAGAAGATAGTAAAGATCGTTAGAGTCTCCGACAGCAAATTAATACGAGCCCAAAAAGGGATGTTACTTTATAAAAAGAAGAAACTAACAGCGCGCATATCCGCCTTGAAGTCGCTGGGTAAACAAGTGCCTTTAATTAACTCAAAACTTCTGAAATCAAGTCCCCTAGATTACCTGCGCGTTCTTCCAACTTGTTTAGCTATTAGTATCTTCCCGAAACAAATCCTGTCAGGGCAGCTAAGACGTATTCCACTCCCGATTTTAGTCTCGATTCTTAACTTGTTGTGACCAAAATGAAAATACTAGCGCGCGCGGCTAATTAACAACGTCCTTGATAATCGTGTAGATAAAGCAGCTATGAGAAAGTCGGTAGGAACAAAAATTCTAGATTGGAATAACGTAGTAGACGAATTAGAGAGAGTCTATCTAAAATGAGATATCATCAGGGGTGGAGAGATCTTTGATTTTTAGCAGAACTGAAGCAACGTTATTGATTGCACAGTTGATCGCCATGATTGTTGCTGGATTTTCTCTCTGGTATAGAATTTTTCTTCCAGCCGCCTATTATCTTATGATTTTAGTTACTGCTGTTATATTATCACTGCAGATGATAAAGAATTGCCGAAGTAGCTTCTTCGTTCTCTCGTTAGTTTTGACTTCTATATTTATGAGAAATGTATACTATCTGGCCACCAACTATGCTGTTATCCCTTTTGGGGATGGAAACTGGGACTATGGAGTTGTAAAGACATTTGTCGGTGAAGGTCATGCGTTTGTGATTGCCGAACAAAACTCTCCCGCACACCTGCTCGACTGGTATTCAGGATGGCCAATCCTGCACATTCTTGCTATGTGCCTTTCTCAGATATCAGGAATCAATGCATATCAAGTAGCATTATTGCTACCTTCAATTATCAGTACATGTTCATTGGTTTTTGTTTATCTTCTTATTGATAAGACAAGAAAGTCCTTAAAGCTAGGTTCTGAAATCACCGGCTTCGCTCTACTGCTTTATTCAGTTTCGCCTGACGCTCTTTACTGGCCAATCCAATTTGTGCGACAAAACTTGGGTATTCTCTTTCTAGTAATCACGTTTTACCTTATTTATAAATCGTGGATTGAGCCTAAAAAACGAAGATATACAGCCTTGACAATCTTCTTTGCGCTGACATTAGTCATGGTGCACCACTTTACATCCTTCATTTTGGTACTGTACCTACTTCTTTTTTCTGTCCTTTTGGTGTTAGGCAAGTATCTTGCTAAGTATAGATTTGGGAACAGGGTATTTTGGGAATCGCCTAATGTTTCAATGCGCCCGCTCTTTGGCCTAGGACTTATATCACTAGCTTTCCTATTTACCTGGTGGAATAACTACGGAACAACAATCTGGCCTACAATAACCTCAGGCATCACACGTTTTATAAAAATATTGACAAATGCTCTACAGATTCAATACTTGCCATCGCAGGCTAGCTATCCAAGTATTCTTACGCCCATGTGGGTAACAGCAATGTCAGTCTTACGTGACATCTTTATATATGTTCCCGCCCTTCTGGGATTAATAATTGTGACAATGAAGTTTGATAGGACGTCTCACAAGTTTTTCATTGTCTATTCAACATTGACTCTAGGACTGATTTTTATAATTGACAATCTTGTCTTTAGGCAGGAAACTTACAGAATCATAACATTGGCATTACCATTTATATCAATACTTAGTGCAGTTTCCTACAGTTACATCAAAAACAAGCTGAAGCGAATCAGATACGTCCCAGTAATTTCCATTATCATGGCATTCTTGCTTTTCTATTCATTCATAGGATTATGGGGGCATGGTTTCGCCCCCTTGCATTTGTATGATCCCTCAATCAGTTATGCGGAAGTCGGAGAAAGGAACATCGATTTTGCCAGATTAAGCAATTTTAACAGTAAAGTGGTAATGCAAAATTACACAATAGTATGGTCAGATGATGTAAGCCCTCTTCTGTCTTTGCTAGAACCGAGCGATTACGGCAAGATTCGGAGAATAACTGTAGACGCTATCGAAAAGAGAGGTTCCCAAGATAGCGAAATCATATATGAACTGAAAGGATTCAACCTGTATTTGTACTATTCCCGTACATTTTCACCGGCCAAAAGTCCGGAAGACGCGATGAGCCTTATGCATAGGATTGAAAATCGCGTCAGAGACAAATTCAATTGTATATTTGATGATGGAAAATTCAGACTATGGACAATTTCCTCTGGGCGTTAACTGTTGAGCACTCCCAGTGACTCAGATGTGTATCTTGCTTCCCAGAAGAAAATCATTGACAGGGCTAAGGTGACTAGAAAGAGGAAGACAAACAACTAGAACCTGAGCGCGCGCGGATGACACTTATCGAATCGCGCGGTTTCAAAGTCGAAACCGTTTTACAAGATGACACGCGCGCTAACTAGCTTTTTCTTTTCTTCTGATTTTCTAGGAGTTTTGGAATGTTGTATTTTACAAATTTTGCCAAGCTTAGGTTCAGGTCTTGTTCAATCATCGCATGGAGTAAGGTATCCACAATTATTAGGGTTGGATAGTCGGTGAAGTAAGAATGTAACAAATCATCGACGAGTTTGTTTAACTTGCCCTTTGTAGTTCCTTTGATTTTCGGCATGTAGATCCCATTCTGAGAGGAAAAAAGGAGGGAATATGTGCACTACAGAAATGGTTGGCTGTTTATGTGCTTGTTGGAGGGTCAATTAGGCTTATTAGTTCTTGAATGGTCTTTTTGTCTCTTCCCATCATTTCTAAGCCCGTCCGCAGCTCAACCTCAGCCTGCTTCGCTAATTCAACACGCTCTTCTTCGCTCATATTTCTAAAGGACTTGCGGAGTTCACTGATTTTTTGACCGACGAGTCGGGAGCGGTCCCATGGATCAACCGCGCCTTCGAATTTGAGTAGAAAATCTGAATTTTGTAGACCTTTCGTCAGATGGGTCATCCATGCTTCGTAGCCACCTCGACCCCTAACCACGCCCAAAAACCATTGTTTCTCCTTAGCTGAGACTCCCGACAACCACCGCCAGCTTCCCCAGCCAGCTGAAAGTTTATGTATGCCGTGGCCCGTTTTCGGATATGCTTGGCCATGTTCACTCATTCGCCACTTCACCTCCCTTCCCTTGATCGATTGCTTTCGACTTGGGTTTATTGTAGGAGTTGCAGAATTCGTCGAATTTCTTGCAAAGGTCAGCTTCGCTGCGGATCACAGGACATGTCATTTTGGCCTGCTCTGTGTCGAGCCTCGAAGCCCAGACGGCTCGCCTATCCTCAGGCATTTTTTGGAGCACTTCCAAGATATTTTTGGCATTCTCTTTGTCGCTGCAGGCTTGAAATGCTGGAACCCATTTGAATTCTCCGTTTTCGCTGAGGTATGCGTGTATTGGAAAGCCCTTTACATAGTAGACTGGTTCATGTTTGGTCTTTTCTTCTGACTCACCCATTGCATACGCCTCCAAAGGTTTGGTTGATGAAGAGATGTGCGTAGGCTTCAGGATAATCCGCTTCACTGTATGGTTCAACAATGTCGTGCAGCGAATCCTTGGATGCAAATACTTGCAAGTACTCGGGCAATGGACTTGTTCGATAGGCGTCCACGTAAGGTTTCTGAAAGTCTTGCAAAATCCTCCGCATTTCAGGGCTTAGAAAACCTAGGACTTGGTAGAAATGGTCGTACGCGTCTGCAAGCCGCCCGTAGAGATATAGCAGACTGTTCCATGCATTCGTTTGCTTCAGTGCTGGAAGCGTCGTCCACGGCAGATATTTCTCGACTCTGAATCCCCTTGCGCGTCCACCGCCAGTCACGACTTGGACAGGATAGAGGATAGGCTTCATTGCTGGTCTAAACTTCTGCAACGGAAACCTGAAACCGCAGATGGGACACGTTAACGAAAACCATCTTTTCATTGTTCATTTGCCTCATGTGTGTGCTAAGTAAGAGATAAGTATAGAAGCACCCTATATTTCCAAGGGTTGGACTATGAACTGTGAAGAGCTCTTTCAGCTGCTAAGACAAAAGGCTCCGACAAAGGAAAGCTGTATGACAAAGTCTAAGCTTCGATTTGAGGCTGAAAGTAAACTAAGTGGGATTAGTGGTTCTAGGATAAACGCGTGTTTAGAACAGCTTCAAGGCGATGGAAAAGTGAAACATGATGTGAAGTGCGTGCAAACGTGTGATTGTTATTACGATCCACCTACAACCTTCGACTGGCGACCAGTATGGCTATTTATCGTAGTTGCAGGTCTGGGCGTATTGATTTGGCAAGCGGGCAAGAGACAGAGCGGAACATGTAACCCGCGCGAAAAATATATTCCAGTTCGCTATGTAGTAAGAGGCACGCTAGCAAAATAGAATAGCACGCTCGGCTCCTTGGTTCGTCTGAACAGAGTTAGTATATATACTATCAACTTATGTTTTCTACCCAACTACAAGACGGCTTAAGCAAGTCTAGTATATACTATGAAGTTTCGCACCTATCTTAAAGTAGCCTAATCAAACTTAGTATATATACTATTTCTGCATCCCCCTCCCACCCCTGATGAAATCCTGAGTTAGGGTAATATTTGAATAACATGAGACTTGTTTAGCAATTAGCGCGTGTCACATCTTCTAATGCTTCGCTAAAACAATACCTACATTAAAGATTGCATTGGGTCGTTAGTATCACATGGAAGAACGTAACTTTCCCTCTGTGTAACGTAGTGTGGTCACATTTCAGGTGTGTTTTAGCGGCGCGCGCTATTGGCCCATGTGACTGATGGGAAGATGGGCGCAAAGGTCAGTGATTATGAGCATGTCAGAATCGTTAAGGCTAGGCTGCCAATGAAGGGGAAATCTGGTGAACTTTTGGAATGGAAGAATTGGGGAACAAGCTGGAAGAAGTAGTGCGACTGTCTTCAAACAAATAGCTAGGCGCAATAACATGGTGCATGGCATGGGTGAATGTGACAAGTGTACTGTACCAGACTAAAATATTCTCAGTCTGTGGACACCTTTGCCTATTCACTGCCCACTTTAGTACATGCGAAACCTTAGGCAAATTTTCCTGCTATCATGTAAAGATAGAATAATCCTTCATGTGCGAGAAATTGAAAACGACTTTTCTCTAGCATTTTGATCCATTCTTTAGGAGTGAACCAGTGTTTATGGACTAAGCCGATTGGGTTTCCCTTCAGATGTTCGGATACGTATGTATCTAGGCTTACAGTCTTGCCAAGAGATTCTGCAAGGTAGTTTTCAGGGACAAAGCATCGCAGTTTTAGTTTGCCCTGACAGTTTCTGAAAAAAAAATCGAGGCAGCAAAGCACTTTTTCGTTTGTATTGAATATCATCTAACGCACGTAGTAATAAGGCTCTACACCATTGATGCAAAATTAGAATTCTGGCCCACTGGGCAAGAGGCAAACTGCTGAAACTAACATCGAATAATTCACCGATATAAGGAACTTCAAAAAAGCAAGATGCACCATTTTTAATTATCCGATAAATCTCATCTAAGGCTTTTTCTGGTTCTATTAAATGCTCAAGAACATGCGTACAAACCATTGTAGCAAACACTCCATCTCTGAAAGGGGGGTGCAGACAGTCGCCTATGACTAGGTTAAGGTTGGCTAACTGGAGAGTTTTTGCCTTCACTAGCTCTTGTTTGTTGGCATCGAATCCCACGACAAGCTCTGAAAACTTTGATAGATTGGGTAATGCGCCTTTACAGCCACAACCAAAATCGCAAGTCCATTCTTGTTTTTCTCTGCTTACATAATTCAAGTACGTCAAGTGCCTAAAGTTTTGTCTGCTCAAGACAAACCTGGATATGATTTTAATTGTATTTTGCACAACCCCTTTCAAGAGAACTTCATATCCACCTAATAGAATACCCTACAATAATATATAAAGAAAGCTTTTCGACTACCCCATTTGAAAAAGAATGCCAAAGAAGCCTTCATTCACTTACTTATTATCTTCTTCAACCACATCTACGTTAGTTTGCCATAACAGCAAATACTTTTTTCCATTCACTTTAGTTTTGTAAAAGACCTATTGTGCGCGCTACGTGGTTTTTATAATAAGAGAACGATTATCCCTAGCTTGTAGGATATGACACATGAGCTAGCAGGCATTTCCTTAGGGACGTATGGCTACTGGAGTTAAAATGTGATAAGACGCACGCAACATGTTTCTCATTAGGACAGAAATTAGATGATATTTAAGAAACTCCATAGGAGTGCGGTTGTAACTACTGTAATATCCAACGACAACATTCATCATAGCACCGTTCGGGAAAGTTATTTACGTATTCACTTTCTCAAATCTTTTGTTTTTTTAGAGGTATATGCGTGAAAATCTTAATCGTGAATCATTACGATTGTAGGAACAAGGGAGATCATTCAGTCCTCTCTGTCATGCTTGAATCATTGAAGAGATTTTTCCCAGAATCAGAAATTGTTGTGTTGTCACACTACCCGCGAACTGACAGAGTTCGTTGTAACGCGATAATACTTGGGAGCCTTATCATGCCTTCACCCGGAACGTATGCAAAACTGGTGACTCTTGTTGGGATGATTAGATGCATGATATGGGTTTTGTTCATGAGATATCTCGGAACAGGGATGAATAAGTTGATCCCAACCCAGAAAACAAAAACCATGTCGGCGTACGCTAAAGCAGATGTTGTTTTATGTCGTTCCACTGACTGGTTTAATGACGTATATGGGGTTACAACTTTTGTTACAGCATTTTACGAGATACTGATTGCCGTATTGATGGGAAAGAAAACAGTGATTTACGCACAGACGATTGGCCCAGTTAAAAATAGCTTGAAGGGAAAGGTATACAAATTTGCTTTGAAGGCACTTCTTAGTAGAATAGATTTATTAATGGTTAGAGAGAAGGATTCAAAGCGATTTCTGCAATCAATTGGTCTAAATCGCCCTTCCGTCTACGTAACCGCTGACCCTGCCTTTTCTTTGCAGCCGTCATCCCAAGAAAGAGCGGATGAAATATTCAAACGTGAGGGCGTACTTAAAGATAACAGCTTACCTTTGGTTGGAATTAATATTAGTCGACTGACGTACCGATACTGTTTTCCGGAACTTGATAATTTTGATAAAAAATACGATCAATACACAAAATTGATGGCTGAATTGATTGATCACATTGCGGATAAATTAAACGCTACAGTAATATTGGTACCTCATGTCTTTGGTCCTACCGCGTTCGACGATAGAAAAGCTTGCAAGGATGTTTTCAAGAGGTTGAAAAACAATCAAAGAACTGCAATGATCCGGACTGAATACTCACCAGAAGAACTTCGAAGCGTTATAGGTCAGTGCGATTTATTCATTGGAATGCGGATGCACGCAATAATTCACGCTCTCTCAATGCGTGTTCCAACAATCGGAATAGATTACTCAGGTAAAGTGATAGGAATTATGACAATGGCAGATCAGGGTAGACTGGTTTGTCATGCGGACACCTTGAACTTGAATGAACTAATAGCAAAAGTGGACTTTGCATTTCGAAATAAAGACAAAATAAGAAAGACTTTGACATCAAGAATAAAAGTTTTACAGCAAAGGTCAACCTTGAATATGATTTTGCTCAAAAAGTTGTTGGAAAATGCACCATAGTTGGCGCGTGCCCTTCCTCAAAACGAGGGCAGTCCATACGGCACCTATTGTTTTCTGAATCGAGAATCCGCTCCGTTCCGGAATGCTGAGTTAACGTTGCTTTCGGAGCAGACTACAGGCAAAACATTGCCGCGGGCATTGAACCATATCTGTCGAGCGTCATCAATATCATAAGTGTCTGTGGTCTCGAAACGTTGCTTCTCTGCCCTAACTAACAAATCAGGATCATTGAAATAGCCTTTCCCACTTGCTGCCCAGCAATCATATTTGTGGAAATCAAAAAATCGACGTCTTCTCCACCGTCTGTGAGCCAATAATCGAGCACTGCCTTCGACATTATGAAGTCAAAACCAAGCAGCGCGCGCTACAAAAGCGCGGTTACTATCCTAAAGAGAAAATTTTGATGTTCCAGTCTCCAGGATGCGTTGTTGTTCCTTCTTCGTTGCTGAATGTCAACTCTTCAGTGACTGTTACTTGTTCGCGGCTTACTGTTTCAAACGTTCCATTAGGTAATGCGTGGGTTGTGATTACTAGGATTATTATGCCTGCTGGCTTGAATGTTACATAGTCGTTATTGTGCCACATTTCCATTTGGCAAAGTTCAAACCTGTCTACGCCCTGTTGGGCTATTATGTAATCCCTGAGTTTTGGTATTGGCAAGAACCAAGCTTGACGCACAAGATTTTCATTATAAACTTTCAATGGGAAAAACGGCAAATAATCGCTCCAAGGGTCGTGTTCAGTAACGTGTCCCATCCACAAATTCCACCCAATCACTTGTTCTTCGCATCTGAATAAAGTTTGCTCGGCTAACAGCCATTCAGGATTTGATTCATTAAAAGGCCAAAAGCTTCCGAATTCTCCAAACCAAAATGGAATATCGAGTTTCTGTCTCATCTCAACCAAGTATCCCACACTGACCCGCGAAAAGTTCTCTATGCTCCAAATCTGAAATCTTTCATCGCCTTCTTCACACCATCTATGCATTGTAAAGACAATGTTCGGTTCAAAATATTGGGAAACCGTTTCCAAAGCAGGAAGATACAGCCGGCTCTGCCAAATTATGATATGGTCCGGGTCCACTTTTCGAATTTCCCTCGTTAACGTTTGATAAGCCCTTGCAACATCCTCTATTGTCTTAACTGAAGGATCCCAAGTGGCTTTACAAGGCTCATTGAACAATTCATAAGCCACTATTCGCGGATCGCCTCGATAACGCTGTGCAAGAGATACCCAATCATTAACCAACTTTTGCGACCCGAAATCTCTGTACATGTCACGATTGTTATGGCAATCCAAAATTGCTTTTAAGTTGTGCTGGTCAAGCCATGCTAAGACATCATCAAGTTTAGAATAGTCTAAGGTGTCCTCTGCAACATAACCCTCTAATCCTGGACTGCTGTCCAGAAAACGGAAAGCTAAACGTATAGTGTTCAGTCCCATTTTCTGAATTTCACTAGAATGTAGCTCCCACGCAGTCATGTAATCACTAGTATGAAAAAGATAGCTCCCCCCAGCACCCCGCCACATAACCTCCGTTCCATTTCCATCAAAAATCTTATCCCCATACACATAATGCACTGCACGCTTAACGGTTCCCGTGCTATTAATGGACGTAATCCCCATCAGCGCGTCTGCCAATCCCTCTGAAACAGAGACAGTTGTTAGAGTTGCAACGATAAACGCTACTGTCAAGCCTAAGGGCCAGAACTCATGGGTAAGTGATCTCAAACGACCACCATAACATCATTTGAAGCGTATTATACGTTCACTTATTTTAATCTTGATAAGCATATCGTACTACTTAATAAATGGTTTCCTCTAGTGGTTCAACGTAAATACGCAACAGTAAAATCGATTTCTAATAGACTATTTTCTTGTTCCAGTAGAGTTTTTATTAAGCGAAAGCAATTGGGTATACAGAGAAAGGAGCTGAGTAGATGAGAGCATTTAAATGTAATAGACGAAAACTTCACAGCACGTTAGCCGTCTGGATATTATTAAGCGGCGCGATCTTTATTACAATATCAACTCTCGTACAACCTACATGGAGCCCAACTCCATGGTGGAACCCCAACTGGAATTTCAGAAGGTCAATAACACTGAACCACACCATGGTAGCGTCTAATCTGGAGAATTTTCCTGTCCTTATAGAGGTTATCGATAGCAACCTAATAAACAGAGCTCAGTTCGATGGCGATGACATTATTTTCATCGACACAAACAACAAGACGCTCAACCACGAAATCGAGCTCTATGATAGTAATTCTGGTCACCTAGTTGCATGGGTGAATATGCCCCTGCTCTCATCTACTGAAGACACAGTATTTTACATGTATTATGGTAATTCGGAAGCAAAAAACCAGCAAAACTCCTCAGCAGTATGGGACTCCAACTTTGTAATGGTTCAACACTTGGAAGAAATTTCACAAAGCCGCTTCGACTCCACAATCAAAGGCAATAACGGAACATGTTACGGAACAGTCTACAAGAGCAGTCCTGGTAAGATTGATGGTGCAGATAAATTCGACGGCATAAGTGGTTATGAGAGAATTCCACAGGGTTTTTTGCCCACTTCTGCTATTACGGTTGAGTTGTGGCTTAAGCCATCGTCTTACTCGTCGACTACCTGGAAAAAATACATCAACACAGGCCCAACAACCATCAGCGGCATATACGGTGGTCAGTCATCTCTCAGCACAGACAGATGGTCGCTTAGCCTGTCTTGGAACTCAAAAGCAAAAAGCTTTAGCATGGACAACCTCATTTCGGGTTATGCTTGGAATCACATTGTCCTAACGTGGAATGGTACATACGCCATTGCCTACTGTAACGGCGCAAAAATCAAGGAAGCCGCAGTGACCGGAGCGCCTGACTGGACGGGTAGACCTCTTTATTTGGGCTCAGACTTCTATGGAAACGAACGCTTTAACGGCGCCATCGACGAAGTGCGTATCTCAAACATCGCCCGCTCGGCAGCATGGATTAAAACATGCTACAACAACCAAAAAAACCCAACAACATTCTACACAATAGAAAACGAGGAAGCATATTCCAACGTGCCTTTAATCCTAGGTGAAAATCCATCAAACGAGGCTACAGATGTCTACACGAATCCGACACTATCTGTTCGAGCTGTTGACCCTGACGGGCAGAATATGACTGTTATTTTCAGAGAAAAAGTGTTCAATGTATGGATAGATATGAAGACATATGAGAGTGTTCAAGATGGGACATATAATGCGACATCGACTAACATGAAAAACCTAGGCACCACTTATTATTGGAGTGTCTGCGTTACCGATGGTGAGAGTTGGACAAACAAAACGTTCAGTTTCACGACAACCACTAAAATACTACAACAAAAGTGGGTAGCGTCGGGTGTTCCCTACGGAGCTTCTGGAGTGCTGATCGCAGATGTTAACGGTGATGGATTAGAAGAGGTCATACATGCCGGAATAGGTGGAGTTGTAGCTTTGAGAGGAACTGATGGAAGTGTAATATGGAAAGTTGTCGACAGCGGCGTTGGCTATTTGGCACAAGCCCAAATGGCTGACCTAAACAAGGACAACATTCCAGAAATAGTGGTTCCCTTGCAGGGAGCTAGTCTTTCCAACGGTTCAACAGCTGGGCTACTTGTTTTGCATGCAAACAATGGTAGCACGTACTGGAGAATAACAGGGTTAGGGCTGGAAGTTTTTGGCAGCCCTGTTATATGCGATATTGATGGAAGCGGATATCCGACAATTTTCTTCGCTACAGCGGATATCTATAAGGGCCTAAAGGGCACTGGAAGACTAACCTCCCTAAGCTATGACGGAAGAATACTGAATCAAACATTTACGTGGCGCCCATGCGCAGGCGGCTTGTCAATCGGAGACACGGATGGAGATG